>JAEEGJ010019475.1_pt1 | contig 14941 bp, 14 predicted proteins | sample 8958761 | NCBI WGS metagenome assembly JAEEGJ01 (sample SAMN16246546, study PRJNA631951) | gut metagenome | biome: gut microbiome; feature: rumen; material: RS-attached | host: Bos | place: Iran: Karaj | collected 2018-10 | reverse complement strand
CCAAGAATGATATTGCAAAGATAAAGCCCTATCCAGTTAAGCATGATACCTGCAATTACTTCATTCACATTGCAAAAAGCCTTAAAGAAGCCGCAGAGAGCTCCCCACAATGCACCGGCCAATACAGCAGCCAATACACATAAGAACCAGTTCCAATGAAGCGCAAGTGATGTATAAAGACTTGCAAGAATTCCTACGGTATACTGTCCTGCAGCACCGATATTAAAGAGTCCTGCCTTATAAGCAAAAAGAATTGCTTCTGCGCAAAGGATAACAGGAACAGCTTTTACAAGCGTTGATCCAAGATAATACATAAGCTGCTGAGGCTTACCGGCAAACTTGAAGAAATTTCTGAGAATTGCTGTCATTCCTTCGGTAGCATGTCCGGGATTCATGAGAAAAAGGATTAAATAACCCAGGATTATACCAAGTACTGCACATAAAACAGAAGCAAGCAAGGTCTGCACACCGGGTTTTTTATAAAATTTTGTCTTTGGTTCCATACCTGTTATGCCTCCTTAACCTTGTCTCTTTTTGCTCCGGACATGTACAATCCAAGTTCCTGAAGCGTAGTAGTCTTTGGATTTACCTCTCCCACTATCTCGCCTTCATACATAACAAGAATTCTGTCGGAAAGGTTCATAACCTCGTCAAGCTCCAGTGAAACAAGCAAAATGGCACATCCGGCATCTCGCTGCTTTACTATCTCTTCATGAATATATTCGATAGCGCCCACATCAAGACCTCTTGTGGGCTGAACAGCTACAAGAAGCTTATGCTCTCTATCCATCTCTCTCGCAATAATAGCCTTCTGCTGGTTACCGCCTGACATGGAACGAACAAATGTCTGGGCACCCTGTCCGGAACGAACGTCAAAAGCCTGCGCAAGCCTGTTGGAATACTTTCTCATCTCATCTTTTTTGATAAAACCGAATTTGGAAAACTCAGGTTCAAAATATCTCTGAAGAATCATGTTCTCTTCAAGAGAATAATCAAGAACCAGTCCGTGTCTGTGCCTGTCTTCAGGGACATGGCTCATCCCGTGGGTATTCTTATATCTTACTGACTTATGTGTTATATCATCACCGCAAAAAGAAATTTTACCGCTGGAGATGTCATCAAGTCCCGTAAGAGCGCCTATAAACTCAGTCTGACCATTTCCGTCAATACCTGCAATGCAGACAATTTCACCTTCTCTTACATTGAAAGAAACATTATGAACAGAGTCATTCTGATGAATCTTACTCTTAACGCATACATTCTCAACTCTGAGAATCTCTTTACCAGGCTTAGCCTCTTCCTTATCAACCGCAAACTTAACATCACGGCCAACCATCATGGATGAAAGCTCTTCCTTGGTAGTATCTGCAACATTAACAGTACCGATATACTTACCTCTTCTAAGGATAGTACAACGATCTGCTACTTCCATGATCTCGTTGAGCTTGTGAGTGATGAACAGGATAGACTTACCTTCCGCAGCAAGATTCTTCATAATCTTCATAAGTTCATCTATTTCCTGAGGTGTAAGCACCGCTGTAGGCTCATCAAAAATAAGAATATCATTATCTCTGTAGAGCATCTTGAGAATCTCAACACGCTGCTGCATACCAACAGTGATATCCTCAATAAGAGCATCAGGATCAACCTTCAGATTATACTTGTCAGAAAGAGCAAGTACCTTTTTCTTGGCTTCTTTCTTGGTCAAAAATCCGAATTTACTAGGCTCAGCTCCAAGAATAATATTATCGAGAACTGAAAAGATATCTACCAGCATGAAATGCTGATGCACCATTCCAATACCAAGATCGGTGGCATCGTTAGGATTCTTGATCGTAACCTCCTTGCCATCTTTCTTGATAACACCCTTCTCAGGTGTATAAAGTCCAAAAAGGACGCTCATAAGAGTCGATTTTCCTGCGCCGTTCTCCCCAAGGAGCGCATGAATCTCACCTTTCTTTAACTGCAAAGTGATATCATCATTTGCAATTATGCCAGGAAACTCTTTTGTGATATGCAACATCTCAATTACATAATCATCCATAATAAAACACCTTCCTAACAAAATTTTTTCATGGCAAAACCATAATAATTCCCACTACACAATCAGTAATAGAAATTATTATATTCTTGTTGAAAAAAGGGAAGGAATTAAGTTCCTTCCCTTTTGAAGAACAACACAAATGAATAATATTCAATTAGTGAATGTTATCAAATGTTGTTACCTTGATAGCTGTTGTAGGCTGAACATCGATATTGCTATCTACTGTTACATAGCCATCAGCCATTGACTTAACAAGTGCCTTGTAATCGTCAACAGTGAAGTTTGTCATTGACCATGTCTCTGTTGGAAGCTGAACATAGTTAAGTGATGGGTCATCACCTGAAACGATACCAAGGTTCTCGATCTTACCAGCATGTGCAGCCCAGTTACCAGCAACTACGTCTGTAAGTGTTGCATTAACTGTAGCAGCAAGACCCTTCATAGCAGATGTTACGCAAACACCCTCGCCATAGAGGCCATCAATTGTGCCAGACTGGTCAACGTCTACACCAACAACCTTGCCGTCTACCTTCTTAGCAGCCTCACCAGCTGATGTGAAGATACCGCCGCCGCAAGCGAATACGATCTCTGTTCCGTTAGAATACCATGTATCCATTGTAGCTGTAATAGCTTCATCACCGAAGAACTGTCCGCCGTATACATAGTTAACTTCTACGTCAGAAGCAATGCCGAGCTCTGTAGCTGCAGCGTCTGCACCCTGAACGAAACCGTAACCATAACGAACAACAGCAGGAACTGCCATACCGCCAAGGAAACCAAGCTTCTTGTAGCCTTCCTTAACAACAGCATAACCAGCCATGTAACCAGCAAGCTCTTCCTGGTATGTGAAAGAACATACGTTAGAAGGAAGCTCTGTCATACCAGCGCCTTCGAAGTCACCCTGTGAAACGTCAAGAGCGATGATTGTAACCTCTGGGTTAGCATCAGCAACTGAAGCGATCATTCCAGCGAAAAGGTAACCAGGAACAACAACTACATTGTAACCATCAGCAACAGCGTTGTTAAAAGCTGCTGTACGAGCCTCATCAGAATCCTCTGTTGGCTTGTAGTACTGGAACTCAAGTCCGTTAGCCTTAGCGAAAGCATCAGATGCCTCGTAAGTTGTCTGGTTGAATGACATATCTGTGATGTCACCAGAGTCTGTGATCATAGCGATCTTGAGGTCAGCAGCTGCCTCTGTAGCAGGTGCCTCTGTGTTGTCTGCAGCTGGAGCAGCCTCTGTTGTAGCAGGAGCCTCTGTTGCAGGAGCTTCCTCAGTTGTTGCAGGTGTCTCTGTTGATCCACAAGCTACAAGAGAAGCAACCATTGTCGCAGCCATAAGAACTGCAAAAAGTCTCTTTTTCATAATTTCCCTCCATTTTGAATTGGTTGACTTTTTATAATAAAACCTTTTCAGGCTTTATCCATAGCTATAAGGCGCTTAATTGCACCTATTGTTGTACGGTAAACGTCATCCATCTCGTGAACCTGAGGATTGGACAAACCTTTCTTAGCCCTCTCCTGGTTGGCAACAACGAGCATAACAGCCCCCGTTCTACATCTCAGATAATTACCAACTATAAAAAGTGTAGATGATTCCATCTCAGAGCAAAGAGCTCCGCACTTGATCCATGCATCCCATTTGTAAAGAAGCTCTGGTCCAACTGGCTTGGTCTCTGGTTCATGCTGACCAAAGAAAGAATCCTTACACTGTACTACACCAACATGATACTTGGCGCCTGCTTCCTTGGCTCCCTCTACAAGAGCATTGACAACGTCAAAAGAAGCAACTGCAGGATACTCAATAGGAGCATATTCCTTGGAAGTACCCTCTGCACGGATAGCGCCATTGGCAATAACTATATCACCACCAATAACATCATCCTGCATACCGCCTGATGTGCCCATTCTAATAAAAGTATCGGCGCCACAACGAGCAAGCTCCTCAACAGCAATAGCTGTTGACGCGCCACCGATACCATGAGACATAACAGTAACCATCTCTCCATCGATAGTTCCTGTATATGTATTATATTCTCTGTTATATGCTACAAATCTTGGATTATCAAATAGACGTGAAATAGTCTCGCATCTTCCAGGATCACCTGTAAGGATGACATAACGACCTACATCACCTTTTTTGACATGAGTATGATACTGATATCCAGCACCTTCAGTATAATCAACCATAATAGAATTCCCCAAAAAAATTATATTTTCGCACTAACATAACAATTATATGTCATTTTGACATAAATGTCACCAGCACTCAATTATATCTAAATTATAATAAACCTTCAAGTACATGAATAGTAATTTTTCCACCATCTATGTCTATATTTTTGATGCAGTCTTTGATAACCGGAATATAAACCTTCTCCTCAGAGCCTTCTCTTGTCATTTCATAGACATCATTAGCTCCAGTCTGAATAATATCAGATACAACACCAAGCTTGTTGCCGTCTTCATCAACAATATCAAGTCCCATAAGATCAGCACAATAATACTCCCCTGGTTCAAGCTTGATAGCATCCTTACGATCAATTGTAAGCTCACAGCCTCTAAATTTCTCTACGTCATTGATATTGTTGTACTGCTTAAACTTAACAATAACAAATTTCTTGAAAAATCTGGCGCTCTGAACATCAAGTTCAATCTCTTCTCCTCTCTGAGTATGAAGAGTTACCTTTTTAAGCTTCTTAAATCTGTTTGGGTCCTCTGTTGTAGGAAAAACGTTAACTTCTCCCTGAAGGCCATGTGTAGATGCAATTACTCCTACCTGAAATCTATCTGTCATTTATTTCTCCATTATTTATCTTCAATCTGTTCCTTGTTACTATCTTCCGTTACTGTCTCAGCAGATTCAATAATTTCAACAGGTTTCTTTTTCCTGCGCTTTTTCTTTTCTGGTTTGGGTGGATTCTCCGCCAGCCAGATTTCATACAGATCTGGTCTTCTCTCTTTGGTTCTCTCTATAGACTTCTCAAGTCTCCACTCATCAACCTTCTTGTGGTCTCCGGAGAGAAGGATGGCAGGCACTTTTTTGCCCATCCACTCTTCCGGCCTTGAATACTGAGGATACTCCAAAAGATTATTATTAAAACTCTCAGTCATAGCAGATTCATCATTATTAAGAACACCTGGAACAAGTCTTGATATAGCATCTATCATGACCATCGCAGGAAGCTCTCCACCTGTCAAAACATAGTCACCAATTGAAACATAGTCTGTAACTATCTCTTCTAATACTCTCTCATCAACACCCTCATAGTGGCCACAAAGAAAAACAAGGTCTTCTTCCTGTGCCAACTCCTGAGCCATTTTCTGGTTAAAAACAGATCCCTGAGGAGTAACATAGACAACTCTTGGTCTCTTGCCACCCTTATCAAGGATATCTTTTTCTATAGATTTATAGCAATCATAAATAGGCTGTGCCTGCATAAGCATACCAGCACCGCCTCCATATGTATAATCGTCAACCTTATGATGTTTGTCAGTAGAATAATCTCTGATATTTACTGCGTTAAATGAAATATATCCCTTAGCACTTGCTCTTCCAGTAATACTACTGGATAAGCTACCCATGATCATCTCCGGGAAAAGAGTCATAATATGAAAATTCATGTATTTGTCTCGTATATTTATTCTAATACATTAAGAGTCGAATAAAGCTAAACGCCCTATTCGACTCATTAACTGGCAAATTGAGGTCTAATCAAACTATCTCAACATCAACCTTGAGGTTCTCTCTGGTAGATGCAGCCTTAACAACAGCTCTGATTGCCTTAGCAATACGTCCCTGTTTGCCAATAACCTTGCCCATGTCTGAAGGTGCTACATGAAGCTCGATCATAATATTACGCCCGTCTGTCTTCTCGGAAACAACGACTTCATCCGGATTATCAACTAGCGCTTTTGCGATAACTTCAACTAATTCTTTCATTGATTAACCCCCGGCAACTTATTTGTTAGTTGTACAAGCCAAGACTCGGAAATAAATTTCCTCGTTGGCGGATATCCGCCAAATACGAATATTAAAATGTAACTATTCAAACAAGTTTGATATCTACATTTTAATATTCCTGCTTGGCTCTGTATATAACCATATTATTTAATGCCGGCCTGCTTAAGAAGCTTAGCAACTGACTCAGTTGGCTGTGCACCGTTAGCGAGCCACTTCTTAGCGAGCTCCTCGTTGATCTTTACAGTGCTAGGATCTGTGTTAGGATCGTATGTTCCGATCTCATCGATGAACTTACCCTGTACAGGAGCCTTTGAATCAGAAACGATAATTCTGTAGAAAGGAACCTTCTTCTTACCAATTCTCTTTAATCTCATTTTTACTGCCATTTTAAATTTCCTCCATTTAAAAAAAATTAAGATAGATATTATTTGCTTATATGTGTAAAACAGCCATTATAGCCATTAGACATATCAAAAAGGGAACTTACCGCCTGGGAAACCACCAAAGCCTCCTAGGCCACCAAACTTACCAAAGCCGCGCTTACCACCCATAAGTCCAGGCATCTGCTTCATCATCTTCTGCATCTGCTCAAACTGCTTGATAAATCTGTTAACATCAGCAATGTCGTTACCTGAGCCCTTAGCAATTCTGAACTTTCTCTGTGGACTCATAAGCTTAGGATTCTTACGTTCCTCAGGAGTCATGGAAAGAACAATTGCCTCGATCCTTGCGAGCTGCTTCTCATCTGGAAGCATGTCATCGCTTATCTTGCCCATTCCTGGAAGCATGCCCATGATTGATGAAAGGCCACCCATATTACGCATTGCCTTCATACTCTCAAGATACATTTCAAAATCGATCTTGCCCTTCTTCATCTTCTGAGCCATTTCACGATCTTTTTCTGCATCTCTCTCGGCATTAGCTTCTACAGCCTTGTCGATAAGACTCAGTACATCGCCCATTCCAAGGATACGGCTCGCCATTCTGTCAGGATAGAACTGTTCCAGATCAGAAAGCTTCTCGCCCATACCTACATATAAAATAGGCTTGCCTGTAACTGCCTTGGTTGAAAGAGCTGCACCACCTCTTGAATCACCATCCATCTTGGAAAGGATGATTCCATCAACTCCTACCTTGTCATTGAACTCAGAAGCAACATTAACTGCTTCCTGACCAGTCATGGCATCAACAACAAGAAGTGTCTGGTGAACGCCAACTGCATTCTTTATATCAACGAGCTCCTGCATCATGATATCATCAATCTGCAGACGGCCGGCTGTATCAATGATTACAACGTTATTGCCGTTCTTCTTGGCTTCATCAATAGAAGCCTTGGCAATATCAACTGGATCAGCATGTGATCCAAGTGTAAAGAAATCAACTTCCTGCTTGTTTGCATTGATCTGTAACTGATCAATAGCCGCAGGTCTGTAAATATCGCAGGCTACAAGAAGTGGCTTTCTGCCTTTCATCTTGAGCTTGCCAGCAATCTTGGCTGCTGTTGTTGTCTTACCAGCACCCTGAAGGCCACACATCATGAGGACTGTAACCTCATTTATAGGCTGAAGTTTGATCTCTGTGGTCTCAGACCCCATAAGAGAGATCATTTCTTCATTAACGATCTTGATAACCATCTGTCCAGGATTAAGACCATTTAAAACATCTTCTCCAACGGCTCTTTCCTGAACTGCAGAAATGAACTGCTTAACTACCTTAAAGCTTACATCAGCTTCCAGAAGCGCCATCTTAACTTCTTTTAAAGCAAGCTTAACGTCTTCTTCAGTCAAACGTCCCTTACCGCGAAGGTTCTTGAATACATTTTGTAATTTATCTGTAAGACTCTCAAAAGCCATCTATTAAGTCAGCTCCTCAATTAGTTTTCCTGAAATGGATCTCAGTCTCTCTCTCAGCTCATCACTAAGAGTATTCTCTGTATCCTCAGCTATACTGTCCAAAGCCATAGCCTCAGCCTTAATAGCCTCAAAACGTCTGATCATATGAAGCCTGTCTTCATATCCCTGAAGAGTATTGGTACACCTCTTGATAAGATCATGTACGCCCTGTTTGCTGATACCATTCTCATCAGCAATCTCGGTAAGAGACATATCATTATAAACAGCGGCCTCATATATTTCCTTCTGATGTTCAGTTAGAAGCTCGCCATAAAAATCATACAACAAGCCTTGCTCTACGATTTTCTTCATATGTATCCTCTTTACCTTTAAACACAAATGATATAATAACTAAAAACAAAATAAGTGTCAAGTATTTTTTCTTGACACTTGTTCTCTGTAATTTTTCATTATCATTTTAGTTCTTAATATCTGATGGCAGGATTCCCAACTGATTCTTAAAGGCTCTGCTAAAAGAGGAATAATCCTTAAAGCCGCAGTCAAGACAGGCTGTTGTCGCTGGAACTCCAGACATGATCATATTCTTGGCAAAAAGAATTCTCTTTTCAGAAATATACTGATGAATTGAATACCCAGTCTCATTCTTGAAAACTCGCATCATATGATACTTACTCATATAGAAATGGTCAGCAAGATAATCAATAGAAAGATTTTCCGAAAGATTCTCAGAAATATAGTTAATTATCTCAATGACCTTACGATTATATCTGGCCTCAGGCTTAAAACCAAAGTCCTCTTTAATACAGGCTTTGTTAAAACTTATAAGCGCCTTAAGTACATCTATCCTTGTAAGGAGTTCCCCAGCATACTCTTCCTTTTCTTTATGAATATCCTGCTCTATTCTGCTGAACTGCTCATAGATACTTGTACTCACATCACCAGGAAATCTCACTACATAGCTGCCTATCTCTTTAGCCTTCTCAAAGGCATCAAGAAGATTATAGCTCCTTAGAAAATCATCACTAAGATACAGGATCACTCTGTCATAGCTATCTCCCATCTCGATAACAGGCCTGTGAATAAGATATCTGTTTACAAGCACAAAATCGAAGGGCAAGAGCTCGTACTCTCGTCCTTCGATCAGGTATTTAACATTGCCACCAAGAATCAGGACCACCTTGTGAAAGTCATGATAATGGTATGGAATATCAACATTCGTATGATCTTTTATATGAAAGAATCTGAAATCCTGTTCCAGATATCCCTTCTGCTCATATGCAGAATAAGGAAGTGTTTCATCAAATTCTCTAATCATCATGCTCTTCTCAATAGTCAGTTATGCATATATCAAGGTCAACATTGCCATCGATTCCGTTTACAGAACCAGATGATGTAAACTGCCAAACATCAAAATGATATGGATAATACAGTGGTGTCCCGTAATATGCGATCCAAATATCGTAATCGTCAACATCCTGAGCATCCATCAATAGAGTATATGACTTAACATTGCCATATATCATTGGCTTGTATCCGGCACTTCTGACAGTATCACAGAAAACATGAACAACCTCTTCATACTGATCAGATGTAAGATCAACGGTTCTGGCTGTATCTGAATCAGCGGACTCTATATCGATAACCACAGGATATTTAACATCGTATGGTTCGATCATATCAAGAACAAGCTGAACCTCTTCAAGGGCTTCTTCCTTATTAACAGCCTGTGAGTAGAAATACACTCCCACATCTATGCCATTTTCAGTTGCGCCCTTCATGTTATCTTCGAAGTAGTCATCAACTAAGATCTTACCCTCTGTAGTACCACGAAGGCCAACTCTTATGAATGCAAAATCAATTCCGTCATCTGCAACCTTCTTCCAGTCAATCTTACCCTGGAATCTGGATACATCGACACCTTTTTTGACGTTGACAGAAGGATCAGTTCCAACATATTCAAGGAAGCCGTCATCTCCAACTTCGAAATCTTCAGAAGCAAATCCATGATGTGCTATAGAATCCAGAATAGGGAAGAAATAATATCTTCCTGAACTGGCAACAACCATCTGATCTGGGAAAAGAGATCTGATAGTACTGGTAGTACCTTCACCAGCTTCAAGCTTTTCCTGAATCATGTCTCTGATAGAGTTTGTAGTCTCTACCTTAGCTTCTTCCCTGGCATTCTCAATGAGCTTATCAGCTTCAGTAAGCGTATAATATCCTTCCTCATTAAGAGCTTCCAGCTCACTCCTGACAGCCTCTTCTTCTCTTTTCAGGGAGGCATTCTTAATAAGCAGCATGACACTAAAAGATAGTGCCAGCAGCGCTACAAGACTCAAAAAGATAATTGAAATGATATTATGCGAATTTCTAATGCCGATACGTTCTCTGGTATCCTGGGAAGTATTATTCATGCTCACATTCTCTCGTCAAAATAACTTTTATAACCTTCTCCGAATATCTCACTTGCACTTGTAACTATCATGAATGCATTTGGATCTTCTTCTCTAACGATATCCTCAGCCATAGGTGATAATCTCTTCTTAATAGCACACATGATGACTTTTTTCTTCTCGCCACTGTATGCACCCTGCGCAAATACATGTGTTGCGCCAATGTCAAGCTCATCAAGAAGTCTAGCTGTAATAATATCCGGATGGTCTGAAATAATATAAATAAGCTTGGCTCCATCTCTTCCGTACAGTACAAGATCAAGTACTGATGATGTAACCATTACAGAAAGAAATGAATAAAGTGCTGCTGTAATATCCTGAAATACAATACCTGCTATAACAAGAACTACTATATCAGTCAAAATATAGAGCATTCCTGTCTTGATATGAGGATATTTAAGTCTTAATAGTTTAATTATAACATCTGTTCCGCCACTTGTAGCATGAGATTTGAACACAAGTCCCATGGCTATCGCAGAAAGTGAACTACCTATTGTCACACCCAGAATAATATCGTGAATAAAGAATGCTGATAAATAGGTGCTAAAAAAATCTGTTGTGACAGAAATAACTGATGTCGCGTAAATAGTTGAAACAGTAAATCTGATGCCGAATTTCCAGATTGCCACGATCAAAATAGGTATGTTCATAATAAGAAACCACATACCAGTTCCGATAGGAATAAGTCTGTTAAGTACAATGGCAAGACCTGTAATTCCGCCGGGAGCAATGTTATTAGGATCGATCAAAAGAGCTGTTGCAAAGCCGTAAAGTGATGCTGCAAAAGTGATCACCAGGTAATCCATTACTCTCTTCTTAATGCTTATTGTCTGTGTACTGCTCATATTAAATATTTGTCCTTACAATCCTTGGTTTATATCCTTCTCTATTAAGAGCCTCTATGATCTGCTCTTTGTGCTCGCTTCCAAAAGCTTCGAGTGTGATTCTAAGCTCAACAGCAGCGTTTCTGTTAATAGAAACAAACTGATTATGCTCAAGCTTGATAACATTACCACTTACTTCTGCAATTACGCCAGCAACTCTTGATAATTCTCCTGGCTTGTCAGGAAGGAGTACAGAAACAGTAAAGATTCTGTCTCTCATGATAAGTCCCTGCTGAACAACAGAAGACATTGTGATAATATCCATGTTACCGCCAGAAAGAACACAAGCGATCTTCTTGTCCTTGCAGTCAAGCTGCTTAAGCGCAGCAACTGATAAAAGACCTGAATTCTCAACTACCATCTTGTGGTTCTCAACCATATCAAGGAATGAAACAACGAGATCCTCATCAGGAACTGTGATTATCTCATCAATGTTCTCAGAAAGATATGGGAATATCTTCTCACCTGGCTTCTTAACAGCTGTACCATCAGCAATTGTATTAACTGATGGAAGTGCAACTACATGACCAGCCTTGAGAGATTCCTGCATACAGTTAGCTCCAGCTGGTTCAACACCGATTACCTTAACCTTAGGATTAAGGAGCTTGGCAAGTGTTGATACACCAGTTGCAAGTCCGCCTCCACCAATAGGAACAAGGATATAGTCTACTGTTGGAAGCTCCTTGATAATCTCCATTGCTATAGTTCCCTGACCAGTAGCAACATCAAGATCATCAAATGGATGTACCATGGTGTAGCCATATTCCTGAGACAGCTCTACAGCCTTCTCATAAGCCTCATCATATACATTTCCATAAAGAACAACCTCAGCTCCAAGAGCCTTGGTTCTATTAACTTTAATAAGAGGAGTAGATGTAGGCATGACAATAGTAGCCTTCACCCCATAGCATTTAGCAGCGTAAGCAACACCCTGGGCATGGTTACCAGCAGAAGCTGTGATGAGCCCTTTCTTACGCTCTTCATCTGAAAGAGTTGTAATCTTATAATATGCCCCCCTAACCTTGTATGCTCCAGTTCTCTGAAGATTCTCAGGTTTGAGATAAACCTTATTTCCAGTTGTATTACTCCAGTAATCACTGTAAATAAGCTTAGTTTCAAGGGTTACTTTCTTGACGTCTTCATAAGCCTCTTCGAACTTATCGAGGGTCATCTTTTTCTCATCAGCCATTTTCTCATCTCCTCCAAAAACTAATAATCTATATCACTTAAAAAGTGCATCTACAAATTCATCCGAGTTAAAGCGTTCCAAGTCATCGAGCCCCTCACCGACGCCTATATACTTAACCGGAATGTTAAGCTCTGAAACGATAGCTACAGCAATTCCCCCTTTGGCTGTTCCATCAAGCTTGGTCAGGACAATACCAGTAAGCTGAGCAGCTTCCCCAAACTCTCTGGCCTGATTAAGTGCATTCTGTCCCGTAGTGCCGTCAAGTACAACAAGATTTTCCCTGTGTACAAGCGGATAGTAGGAATTAATGAGCCTGTTCATCTTTTCAAGCTCATCCATCAGATTCTTCTTATTGTGTAGTCTTCCGGCTGTATCAACCAGCAGAACATCTGCCTGTTTTGCTTTGGCAGACTGTATGGAGTCAAAAAGCACGCTTGAAGGATCCTGTCCTTCCCTGCCCGAAACGATCTCCACCCCCGCACGCATCGCCCATTCCGTCAGCTGTTCGGCCGCAGCTGCGCGAAATGTATCAGATGCAGAAAGCAGAACTCTCTTGCCCTGATTTTTAAACATTGCAGCAAGTTTTCCGATGGACGTTGTTTTTCCGACTCCGTTAATACCGATCACGAAAATGACGCTTCGTTCCTTTTCAAAGGCAAATGCATCTTCATCAAGCCTCATTTCGTTTTTTATTAGATCCTTAAGATATTCTCTGCAGTCTTCAGGATCTTTGATATGGTTTTCCTTAACCTTATCCCTGAGCTTTGAAACTATCTCTTCGGATGTACGTACACCGACGTCTCCCATGACAAGTTTTTCAAATATCTCGTCATAGAAATCATCATCTATTTTGCTTAATCCTCCGAATATCTTCGAAAACAATCCAGCCATTAATCGTCAAGCTCCTCATCTATAAGGTTGACAGATACAAGTGCCGAAACACCTTTTTCCTGCATCGTGATACCATAAAGCCTGTCGGCTTTTTCCATCGTACCGCGCCTGTGGGTTATAACGATAAACTGAGTATTTTTAGTCAGCTTATGCAGATAATTTGCAAAACGACTTACGTTACTTTCATCAAGTGCAGCCTCGATCTCATCAAGAAGGCAGAAAGGCGACGGCTTAAGGTTCTGTATTGCAAAGAGAAGTGAAATTGCTGTAAGTGCTTTTTCTCCTCCAGATAACTGCATCATGTTCTGAAGCTTCTTTCCGGGAGGCTGAGCCACGATCCTTATGCCTGCTTCAAGAATATCCTCATCTTCGATAAGTTCCAGTGAACCTGTACCACCGCCAAACAGTTCCTTGAACACTTTATCGAATTCCTTATCTATATCTTTAAATTTCTCGGCAAACTGCTTACGCATTGCAGTATCAAGTTCATTTATAATACCTTCAAGGGTCTTTGCAGCTTCGATAAGGTCGTCATGCTGAGTCTTAAGGAATGTATACCTTTCCATAAGGACACGGTAGTCCTCGATAGCATTGACATTTACATCGCCGAGACCTTTTAATTCGGCCTTTAACGAATTGGATCTTCTCCTCATTGCGTTAAGATCCTTCATCTCATCATCCTTTAAAGAAGCGGCATCAGTAAGAGTGATCTCATATTCTTCCCACATATAGCTTATCTGGGCACTTATACGTTCTTCAAATCTGGTCTTCTGATCATTCAGTCTGTATACTTCCTTGTCCAGACTGTTCATCTTCTCTGAAAGTGATTCTCTGTCCTCAAAGAATGACTTTTGTTTTTCTGTAAGTTCTTCCTTCTTTTCAATGTCTCCGGAAAGTTTTTGTTCCGTATCGGATTGCGTGGTGAACGATGCTTTGATCGTCTGCTCGATCTCTTTGATATCGTTTTCTTTGGTCTCAATATCGGATGTTGCTGTCTTTATTCCTTCAACGATCTCGTTAAGTTCGTCATTAAGTCTTTCGATCTCTGAATTGATCCTGTCAAGGTTCTGCTGATGGAAACCGGTCTGCTGGAGGATCTTTGAAACTTCTACCTCCCATTCAGAAACCTTTGCAAGGTGTTCGGTCTCTTCTTCCCTTTTCTTTTCAAGTTCGACCTGGAATTCTTCTATCTGCTTTTCGACGTTCTTTTCAAGTTCATTGCTCTTTGTGAGTTCGGAATCGATCTCTTCCTTGCTCTGGGCAATATCCTTTATCTGCGTCTCTATCTCTTTTTCTTCATTTGCAAGTTCAAGAGAGCCTTCAGAAGCCTCGTTTTTACGCTCCTCAGCCTTTAATACATTAAGTCTTGCGGTATTCTGCTCAATGAACTTCTTCTGGATCTCGGCCTTGACTTCCTCTATCTCCAGGCGGATCTTGTTTCTCTTCTTTTTGGTATCCTCGATATCCTGAAGGATCTTATCTATAAGAACGACATATTCCTTAACTTTCTTTTCGAGTTCATCCATTTCTCTTCTTCTGCTGAGAAGATTTGAACTGTTCTTGAATGTACCGCCCGAAATAGCACCACCGGGGACAAGAAGTTCTCCTTCAAGGGTAACCATTCTGATACCGTAATCATATTTACGTGCAATCTTAAGAGCGT
>JAEEGJ010019472.1_pt1 | contig 14942 bp, 9 predicted proteins | sample 8958761 | NCBI WGS metagenome assembly JAEEGJ01 (sample SAMN16246546, study PRJNA631951) | gut metagenome | biome: gut microbiome; feature: rumen; material: RS-attached | host: Bos | place: Iran: Karaj | collected 2018-10 | reverse complement strand
TCAGCACGACGGCAATCTCAGGTAAGCAACTGATGGTTGACCTGGCCGCAGGCAGCAGCCTCTATCTGGCTTGGAACATCAGTGTGGCCAGCGGCAGCAGCCCCAACAAGGCCATGGGTCTGGCTATCGATAATGTGGTGATTGATGCCACCTTTGCCTCTCAGGACCAGGCTTGCTACATCTATGTGGAAGATGTGACCAAGTGGAGCACCCTGCTGATGGCTGCCGATGGCGGTGAAGCCCAGGCTCCTGCCAGCAGTGCTGTCGTTAATGGCGTGACCTACAAGGTGTGGTCGCTCGACATGGATGGCGCAACCCACTCGCTGCTGTTCACTGACAACCTGGGCAATAGCCTGACCACGACCATCGAGGCTACGGGTGACCATTACCTGTGCCTGACCAAGGACGAGGCTACCGAGATTGATGATCCCGAGAACTACACGGGCTATGTTGACCCGAGCATCCCGCCCTTTGTCGCATCAGGCATCTACCTGCGCGGCGAGGTGAACAGTTGGGGCGCCGTGAGCGATTGGGAGTTCAGCGACGAGGGCAACGGCACCTATGTGCTGTACAACAAGACGCTGAGCGGCCAGTTCAAGGTGGCTGACGCCAACTGGAGCAGTGCATGCAACTACGGCAGCAACGGCACCAGTGTCCAGATGGGCGTTCCCTACAGCCTCGTGCTGGGCACCAACGACAACATCTCGTGCGGCGGCAATGCCTTCATGTGCAAGCGCATCGTCCTCACCATCAACAATGGTGCGGCTACCCTGCTGCTCGAGAGCGATGACGACGACACGGGCCTGACCGCGGTCTATGTCATCGGCGACAACAACGGCTGGAACTACATGGATGCATCGGGCAAACTCGACCTGGTTGAGGGCAAGACCTTCAAGGGTCAGGTGACCATGCCTGCCGTGGGTGACGGCTACAGCCACTGGCGCATCTATCAGCGCCTGGGCATGGGCGGCGTGTGGGGTGCCGAGAGCGACCTCACCGGCGACAACACCAGCGGCACGCTCATCAAGGGCGCCAACGGTAAGGTGTCGACCGCTGCCGGTACCTACGACGTGACCTTCAACCTCGAGACCGGCGAGTACAGCCTCGTACTGGCCGCTTCCACGCCCACCACGATGACGCTGCAGCCCGCCGACGTCGTGCTCGTGCCCGAGTTGCCCGAGCAGGTCAAGGTACTCTCGCTGAACAACAGCCTCATTTATTATAATGACCAGGACGCCGTGTTCAACGGCATTGCACAGGCCATGGGCAAGGATGCCTACTGGACCAAGCACACCCTGCTGGGCAAGTCGCTCAAGGCCCATTGGGACGAGGGTGACGGCGTGGCCGAGGACGGCAATCCCGGTGCCAAGATGCTCGTGCGCAGCGAGGCTTGGAGCCACATCATCCTGCAGGAGCAGAGTTCGCTGCCCCGCACCGACATCGAGACCTTCCGCGCCAACGTGAAGCGCTGGGTGGACTACATCCGCGAGTACTGCCCCAACCCCAACGCCATCATCATCATGCCCGTCAACTGGGCCTATAGCGGCGACTGGGAGAACTACACCGCCTTCAACTCCACCTTTGCCAAGAACTACCAGGATGTAGCCCTTGACCTGGGCGTGACGCTGTGCCCCGTGGGCATGGCCTATCAGGAGGTCTATGACCTCGAGGGCAGTGAGGGCACCCTCACGTGGTTCCTCGATGACCGCCACCCGACCCTCAAGGCCACCTACATGGCTGCTGCCATGGAGTACGGCCTGATCTACGGCGCAGACCCGATGGACATCACTTGGGCCCCCAACGGCATGAGTGCTGCCGACGCAGCCGCCATGCGCGGCTATGCCAGCCGTGCCCTGAACGGCTTCACTAACTATGTGGACCACACCGCTGGCCAGGTACATTACAAGGTGACCGTGCGCGACCAGTTCGGCATGGAAATCGAGGCTCCCGAGCCCGTGGTGATGACCTTGAGCGACGGTGGTGACATCGACGACAATCAGGTGTTCACCAGCAACGGCACCAACGGCGAGTACACCGTGACCGCAACGACGGGCGACTTCACCCAGACGGCTACCGTCAAGGTGGCTACCGCCCTGACCGAGGTGGTGACCTATCCCGCCATCGAACTCAACGAGAGCGTGCTCAGCGCCAGCGAGACGTTCAACCTGATGGGTGACGAGGCCACCGCCACGCTGCCCGAGGCATGGCGCATCGACCGCATCCTCACCGCTCCGCGCACCGTGGGCCACTATGACCAGGCCGACGAGCAGACGATGTACAGCGGCGGCGTGAGCCTGCCGAGCAACGCCAAGAACGGCACGTGGAACTTCGGCGACAACGCCGGCGACGACCGTGCCCTGGGTGGCATCTCGACCGGTGTAGCCGACGCCACTCGCTGCATCAACGTGTATGCCCACCTGCTCAACACGGGCAAGAAGGACATCGAGAACGTCAACATCTCCTACAACATCGAGAAGTACCGCAAGGGTAGCAACAGCGCGGGATTTGCCGTGCAGTTGTATTACTCCATCGACGGCCGCAACTGGACCAGCGCCGGCAACGACTTCTACACCTACTTCTCGCCCGACGGCGAGACCGCAGGCTATGAGACCGTGCCCGGCGAGGTGGTTCCCGTGAGCGCCACCCTCGGCACCAAGCTCGCACGCGGCTGTGACCTGTACCTGGCCTGGAACATCGGCGTGGCAAGCGGCACGACCTGCAACGCAGCCATGGCACTGGGTATCGACGACTTCAGCATCAGCGGTGAACTGCCCAAGATTCCCGTTTCGCAGCACTACATCTTCGTCAACGACCAGACGGGCTGGGATGCACTCGGCCTGTACGCCTGGGGTGACAGCGAACTCTTCGGCGCATGGCCCGGCGAGGCCAGCGTGGGCGACTCGATTGTCAACGACACCAACTACAAGGTGTTCCTGCTTGACGCCAACAGCGGCAACTACCACCTGATTTTCAACAACTGGAACAACGGAGTGCAGTTGCCCGACTACGACATCGTTGCCGACCGTGACTACTACTTCACCATCACCGCCGACGGTGTGGTCGAGGACCAGGCCACCGTCATCGAGAATGTTGTCGACAATGCCCCGAGCATCCAGGTAAACGGCAAGATGGCTGCCTATCCCGGCGCTATCACGGTCTATAACCTGCAGGGCCAGGTCGTTGCCCGCGGCAGCGAAGCCATCGGCTTGTCCCATCTGTCACGCGGCATCTACATCGTGCAGGGCCGCAGCGGCAGCAATAGCGACACCATCAAAGTAACCATCGGCTCATAAAAGAGGAGCAAGCCTATTATTTATCACATTTAGCATCGGCTGCCGCGCTCGAGTAGTGCGGCAGCCTTTTTTCGCCCCTCGATGGCCTGCACTTCTCATCAATTTTGCCTTAATAGTGTCCTAAATTGCGTTAACTATTTGGGCAGTCGGGCAAAATGTCGTAATTTCGCCCCGTAAAAACGAAACCAAGGCACATTTATCTCGATGAAAATAGGAAATATAGATTTGGGCGAGCGCCCCGTGATGCTGGCACCCATGGAGGATGTCACCGACCAGTCGTTCAGGCTTATCTGCCGTGAACAGGGCGCCGATATGGTCTATACCGAGTTTGTCAGCGCCGACGCGCTGATACGCAACATCGAGCGCTCCATCCAGAAGATGACGATTGCCCCCGGTGAACGTCCAGCCGCTATCCAGATCTATGGCCGTGACGTGGATTCGATGGTCGAGGCCGCACGCATCGCCGCGACGGCCCAGCCCGACATCATCGACATCAACTGGGGCTGCCCCGTGAAGAAAATCGCCGGCAAAGGCTCCGGTGCGGGCATGCTGCGCAACATCCCCCTGATGCTCGAGATCACCAGTGCCATCGTCAAGGCCGTGGACGTGCCCGTGACGGTGAAAACACGCCTGGGATGGGACCATGACCACAAAATCATCGTGGAACTCGCCGAGCAACTGCAGGACTGCGGCATCGCAGCCCTCACCATCCACGGCCGCACCCGCTCACAAATCTACACCGGTGAGGCCGACTGGACCCTCATCGGCGAGGTGAAGAACAACCCCCGCATGCACATCCCCATCATCGGCAACGGCGACGTGACCACACCCCAGCGCCTGAAGGAGTGCTTCGACCGCTACGGCGTGGACGGCGTGATGGTGGGCCGTGCGAGCATCGGCGCCCCGTGGATTTTCCGCGAGATGAAGCAGTACCTGCTCACGGGCGAGGTGCCCCAAATCAGCAACGAGGAAAAGATGGCCCTGGTGCGCCGCCAGATTGACGAGAGCATCGACCGCATCGACGAGTACCGCGGCATCCTGCACATCCGTCGCCACCTGGCCGCAACTCCGCTGTTCAAGGGCATCCGCAACTTCCGCCCCACACGCATCGACATGCTGCGGGCTGACACGCGCGCCCAACTCGATGCCATTCTCGACCACATCGAGAGAGATATCCTGCCCAATGTAGATAATCCGGAATACTTCCCGCAAACTGATAATAACGAGGAGACAAACCAATGAAAAAAGTATTTATCACCATGCTGCTGTGGGTGGCTGTCATGATGACTGCCAGTGCGCAACCTGCACGCCACGAGATCAAGGTGGGCAATTTCACCCGCCTGGTGGTCACCGACAACGTCAACGTCACCTACCGCTGCAACGCCGACTCGGCGGGCATCGTCGTCGTCCATGGCACCAAGGAGGTCAGCAAGAACTTCATCTTCACGCTCAATGACAAGGGACGTCTGTCGATTCAGATCGAGGACGAGTTTGAGCGCCAAGGTCAGATTCCCAACATCACCATCTACTCGGCATCGCTCGACGAGGCCGAGAATGCCGGCGACAGCACCCTGCGCATCATGGGACTGCCGCCCATGAAGGCCTTCAAAGTGCGCAACATCGACAACGGCAAGGTCATCGCCAAGGGATTGCGTGCCTCCAAACTCGAGTTGCAGATCCTCAGCGGAAAGGGAAAAATCATTGCCGACGGCTCCTGTGACGACCTCGCCATCAGGCTCATCGGCACCGGAGAAATCCAGGCCGACAACGTGAAGGCCACCACAGTGACGTGCCGCATCATGGGCACGGGCAACATCGGCTGCGACGTGAATGGCGGCGAACTCAAGGTGAGCGGCAGCGGCACGGGCAAGGTCTACTACAAGGGTCAGCCCTCCAAGGTGACCGTGCGCAAACTCGGTACCATCAAGGCCATCCCCATGGAGTGAAACCTCCTGTCAGCGCTTGCGGCCGAGGATGGAGCGGAAGAAGAGAATCGTCAACGGGATAGCGAGGATGAAGGCCAGCACATCACACACGGCCTGACAGATTTCCACGCCGAACAGCCCCAGCACACGGGGCAAAATCAAGATTAACGGAATAAAGAAGATGCCATTGCGGGCGGCAGCCAGCACATTGGCCGACACGCTGCGGTTACAGGTCTGCAGCGTCATGTTGCACACGGTGACCACCGCTGCCATGGGCAGGGCCACCAGTTGCCAGCGCAGGGCGACGGCTCCCACAGCGACCACCTCGGGGTCGTCACGCAGGAGGTCCACCAACTGCTCGGCGAAGACAAAGGCGGGACCGCACATCACCGCCAGCACGGCCATGTCGAGCAGGATAGTGAAATAGAAACCCCGGAGCAAACGCTTATAATTGCCCGCACCATAGTTGAAGCCGCAGAAGGGCTGATACCCCTGCCCCACCCCGATGATGATGGCAAAGATGATGAACGCCAGCCGCGACACGATGGACATGCCGGCAATCGCCGCGTCGCCATACACGCCGGCGGCCACGTTGAGCATCAGCGTGGCGATACTTGCCAGCGCCTGACGCGTGAGCGACGGTGTGCCGCCCTTGAGAATCTCATGCTGGAAGTGCCACTTGCGCGAGGCCTGCGAGAGTTTGATGGGGATGTTCTCGCCACGGCGCGACATCACCCACAACACGATGAAACCGAACAACTGGCTCAGCACAGTACCGATAGCCGTGCCCAGGATGCCCAGCCCGAAGGTGAACATGAACAGCGGCACCAGCACAACGTTGAGCACCGCACCCGATATCATACCGTACATCGCCTGGGTGGCATTACCCTGGAAACGCATCTGGTTGTTGATAACCATCGAAGCGGTCATCAGCGGTGCGCCCAGCAGAATCACGCCCATGAACTGCATGGTATAGGGCAGGATGGTGGGCGTCGAGCCCAAGGCAATAGACAACGGTTTGAGGAATACCAGGCCCAGGACGGCAATAATGACACCACAGACGATACTGCCCACAAACGAAGTCGCAGCCATCTGCCGCGCCTCGTCCAGGCGACGTGCGCCCAAGTGACGCGACATGTAGGTGCCTGAGCCCTGACCGAACAAGAACCCGATGGACTGGATGATGGCCATCACAGGGAAGACAACCCCCACAGCAGCAGTCGCTTGGGTGTTGATGAGGCCCACAAAATAAGTATCTACCAGATTGTAGATGCTCGTGACAAGCATACTGATAATGGTAGGCACCGCCATCGCGGGAATCACGCGACGGATCGGGGCCGTGGTCAGAAAAGTATAGTTGTCTTGCTTGCGCATCGAGAATCTTGGCATTTTTATATCAACTTGGCGACGCTTTAACCATTGAAGCAAACTTCACAGCATTCGCATTGCTCAAGTTTTGAGGGTGCAAAGGTACAACTTTTCAGCAAACCAAGCGCAAAACAACCACCCTCTTTTTTCCTTATGCATCTCCAAAAATGTGATTCTTTACTGGCAATACCTTATGCGAAGATTCATCTTGTTGCTTTACATTTAATTATTGGGGAATTTTCCTTTTAAAAAATTGCAGGTATCGAGAATTTTGACTATTTTTGTATACAAGTGGTGCAAACGACGAATTTCAATCAATGGCTCCGCAAAACTAAATCGCTAAAAATAAACAGTATACGATACTTTTGAAAACTCTTTTATTAACTTATTCATCCCGATGACGGGTTATAGTACAATTATGAGAAAACTCTTCACTTTAATCATTGTCCTCTTGTTTTCAATGTTTGCCATTGAGAGTTATTGCCAGAGTCTTGGTAATCAAGATAAGCTCACTGAATCGATGGACTCCCTGAGCAAAGTTTTCGGTGACCTATACGGCGCCGGTATGGGACAGCAACTGCGTGAAATGGACCCCTCCACCAACATGGAGATGGCTCTTAAGGGCATTGAGTACATAGCCAATGCCGACACCTGCAATGATTTCGTGATGGGCCTGCAGATGGGTATGCAGATCGCACAACTCTATAAGGGTGTTGAACAGCAGTGCGGGATACCCCTCAACAAGGACCTGTTCATGAAGCACATGCGCGACGCATTCCTAAGCGACATCACCTTGAGCCAGGATGAAATGTATGAACTTCAGAACAAGATTGAACCTATGCTCTACAAGGTAGTAGAACAGTCCCCCAGGGCCATCGCCAACAAAAAGGCAGGTGAGGAATACATGGCCGGGCTGAAGAATGACAAGAACTACACCTTCACCCAGAGCGGCATCGCCTTTAAAGTGATTAAGGAAGGAACCGGAGATTACTTCAACGAAGATGATATTGTAATCGTCCGCTATGAGGGGCGCCACCTGAATGGTGAAGTATTTGAAGCTAGTGATGAAGAGCCCGATACGCTAGACCTCACCAGTACTATTGCCGGTTTTGCCGTGGTGGTTCAACTTATGAAGCCAGGCGGCAAAGTGACGGCAGTCATTCCTCCCGAACAAGCGTATGGCGCCATGGGCACCAATTATATCGAGCCTAATGAGACTTTGATTTTTGACATTGAGGCTATCGGAGTCCAGGAATAATTTAATCTCGACGAAATCACGCGAATGTCGGTTTCTGCCAAAATCAAGTTGGTAGAAGCCGACATTTGTGGTTGAAAAGTGAGTCCGCCGACTTTGTGATGATGGATGAATGATGTGCGAGGGGGATGCGGATGCCAAGTTGTTAAAGTTGTTTTTTATAATCCCACGGCAAACAATTCATGGATTTATATAGAAATGTATTTCTTGTTTTCAAAGCCAGTTGTCTGAGTCGAGCAGCCACTTGATGCCCTTGACCACGCGCAGCGGCGGGTTCTTGAAGTGGTTGCCGGGGTTGAGTTCAAACTTGGTGGGGACGCCTCGCCCGGCCAGCAGGGCGGCTATGGCCTGGGTGCGCTCGCCCACGGTCTGCAGCACGGCGTTGCGCGAGGTGCTTTCCTGTTCGCCCACCGAGAGGTAAGCCCCTTGTAGCGCCACGGCAGGCTCATGCTCACGGGCATATTCAAGCCAGCCGGGATACCACATCGAGCCCGATGCCGACAGGATGCGTGTGAACAGGTCGGTCTGGAAGGCGCTCCACACCGCAAACAATCCGCCCAACGAGTAACCCGCCAGGCAACGCCATGCGGGCGGCGCATCGAGCAGACGCTCGACCTGCGGCACCACCTCGGTCGTGAGCATGGGCAACCACTGGGGAGCCTCGCCCGCAAAGTTGTCATTCTTGGAAACCACCGTCTCGATGGGCCACGGCGACAACTCCTGGTTCCAGTGCAGCCCGCTGATGGTCACCAGGTTAAACCCGCTGCAGTCCACCTGCTTGCAGGCCTCCAGCAACAACTGCCCATTCTCGTGATAATCAATTGAATAGACTAACGGCGCGCTCCCCTGCACCAGCCGGTACAGGCACACCCTGCGGTGGCCGAATTTCAATTCCTGTATCTCCATAGGGGCAAAATTACAAATAAAACGCTACCTTTGTAGCTCGGACCCAACAATTTTTGACTATGGCATTACCCTCACTTCCCAACAAGAAACGGCCACTGTGGATATGGATTCTCCTGTTTGTCGCAGCAGTCCTACTGGCCATCATCGCCTACGGAATGGTCATCGCAGGCTTTCAGGCATCCAGCAACTTCCTTCACCCCTGCTTCACTATCGTTGCCGCCGCCATCATCCTAGGCCTTTATGCCCTGTTTGTCCGTTGGATAGAACGACATTGGCCCACCGACCTGTCGCTGCGCCGCCTCGTGCCCGACACCCTGCTGGGCTTGCTCGTGGGCTTCATCTTCATGGTGCTGGTCGTGAGCACGATTGTGGCCACCGGCTCGGCCACACTAGGCTGGAGAGGTTTCATGGCTAACCAGCAGTTGGACATGTTCATGATGTTCCTTGCTGTCGCCGTGGGTGAGGAGATGATATTCCGTGGCGTCATCTTCCGTTGGATTGACGAGCGGTGGAACACTTGGGTGGCACTGCTGATCTCGGCCATCCTCTTCGGGTGGATACACATCAGCAACGACAATGCCACCTGGTGGTCGTCGCTGGGCATCGCCATCGAGGCCGGCCTGCTGCTCGGCGCCGCCTACAAGTGGTCGGGCAACCTGTGGGTTCCCATCGGCATCCACTGGGCATGGAATTACACCCAGGGCAACATCTTCGGTTTCGCCGTGTCGGGGACCCATGCCGGGACTACCATGCTCACCCCTACCGTCCACGGCCCGGACATCATCACGGGCGGTGGTTTTGGCCCCGAAGCCTCGATTATCTCTGTCACGCTGGGCGTCCTGCTCACCCTCGTTTTCCTCACCAACCGCTACCGCCGACGCGCCTGACGGGCTGGCGCTGTGACGTTTAAAACGGGCCCTCGTAATCCTTAGCACAAGTTGCCGACGTGTCGGTGATGTCGTGTTGGATTCTGGAATTTGCTCCATAGCACTGACGTTTTTGACGGCTATGCTCACGCACCTTGATGCGCAGTGAGTTCAACAAGTGTTTATAGCTGCGGTCACTTTCCTCGGTAAACTCCCAGTCGTTGAGCACAGCCCGCGCCATCTGCCGGTACTCGTCGGGCGTGATGTCCAGCGACATGCAGGCCTGTTCGACACGAAGGCTATTATTGAGAATTTCCTGTTCAAAATTTTCGTTCTCGCGCGAGTCAACAACATCAACAACAAGATTTTTTTTATTTTTTTCTTCTATAGGGGGTGTGGGGGGAAGGTCTTCTTTTTTGCTTTTTTTTGTGGGTTTTTCCTCGGTTTCATCGGCCGGAATCGTCATCTCGGGGGCCGACTTGCGGCGCGGCCGGCCACCCTTGGCACCGTTGACGCGGTTGGTGGCCAAGCGCTGCAGGCTCTCGTCAATCGACGGCCGCAACATGGCAAAGGCCAGTCGCAGTCCCGAATTGCTGAGATACTGCTCAATGTCCTCTTTACCAGCCATGTGTGCTGCCAGCGCCTTGAGCAGACGGCCCAGTTCACCGGGCTTGAGTACAGCGGTCACCAGTGCCAGGTGATCGATATCAACCATGATGTTTAGCATGTTTTTCATGTTCTTTTTTCGGTTTTAAGTCGGTTTTAGGTCGGTTTTTTTATTCTTTTTGCAGCAAATGTACAGCCTGTCACAACCCGTCGGCAAGACCAAAAAGCACAAGAGGGGCGCCTCTGCCCTTTCTGATGACGATTGGAGCAGGATTTGGCATGATTTTTGAGAATCGGGGCGCGAGAATCAGGATTTTGACCATCGGATGGAAAAAATGATTACCTTTGCGGGCAATCAACGATTATCTTTTTTAATAACTATCAAATGACGATGAAACAGATCAAGCAATGGTTGATGGTTGCCGCCGTGATGGCACTGTGCGGCACGATGACGGGCTGCAAGGGCAATGCCCAGCGCCCTGTGAACGGAACGATGGAAGAGGCTGTTGCGCCGGGCGAAGCGCCCCAGGCTGTAGTGGACCTGATGAAGCATGTCAACATCGATGACTGCTACGAGACGCTCATGGATGACAAGACCACAGGCATCGGCGTGTGGAGTCTGATGAAGTGCTCCGACACGGTTTCGTGCGAGGGCTACGGCATGGTCATCGGCAAGGGTGAAGTGAAAACTGCCCTGCCCCAGTTGCGCCACGGCCGCATGTCACGGGCTCGCTACGACGCTGCCACGGGCGACTTGTGGATTCTGGGCAGCGACCTGGAGGGCACCGGCGTCAATGTCGAGCGTCCCTACCTGCTCCGCTTTGGTGACGACGGCTATGCCACCATCGTGAATTCGATTGACCCCTACGAGGTGCAGCAGGCCCTTTGCAAGGTTCTGACCTACAGCATCGACGGCCAGGATATCACCTTCTATAACGAAGGTAAGCCGCTGACCACCGTGACCAACCACATCGAGGACATGGGCGGTTTCATGGACGATGCCATCTACATCGGCGAGCAGATTGCCTACAGCATCGAGGGCCCGCTGACGGTACAAGTCACCCCCGGTATCAACTTCGTGGTCGGCAAGGTACTGCACTACGACGACATGCCCACCATCACCGCTACCGTCAACTTGACGGACAACGGCATCACCTTGAGCGACATCAAGGCTGAGCAGTAAGGGGTCCTGGAGACCTAAAAAAAGGGGACGGTTCAACATGAATCGTCCCCTCTTTTTAGGCTCTAATCGGTTATTTACTTGCCGCCCATGGCAACCTTCTCGGGATTGAGCTCGCCGATGGGGAGGTTGCTCGTTACCGAAGAACTGCGGCGCATGATGTCCTCCATGCTGTCGATGACGTTGACGATGAAGTCGCCCAGTTTCTCGGCCTCGCACACGATATCCATGTAGAAGATACCTGCCTTGTAGGGGTACTTCTTCTGGTTGACGTTCTCGATGTTCTCGGTGCGGCAGGCGTTGCGGAAGTTGTTGATTTCGCGCTCCTTGTTGTAGCTGCGCATGAGGTCCTCGGCAGTGACATTGTCGATGTCGCTGAGCACAGCAAGCATGTTGGTCATCGCCTCGCTGACGAGACGCAGCATCTCATCGATGTTGGCATAGTTGTACTCGTTGAAGTGGGCATCGGCCTCCTCCTTGCGCACAAGGGCCTTGGCAATGTTGTTGCAGCTGTCGCCGATGCTCTCCAGCTCGCTGATGATGCTCAGCAGGCTTGCGACACGGGACTTGGCCTGACTGCTCAAACGTCCGTCCAGCACCTTGTTGAGGTAACTGCCGATTTCAAACTCCATGCGGTCGGTAATGTCCTCATACTTCTGGATGCGTGACAAGATTTTGTTGAATTCGGGGGTACCGGTTTTGGTATGCACGAGTTCCTTAACCATACCCAGCATGCGCTCGACACGTCCAGCAAACACGACGATTTCCCTCTGTGCCTGGTCGATATTCAACTCGCTGGCGCTCATCAGACCACCCTGGATATACTTCAACTGGAATTCCTCGTCCTCTTTCTTCTTGCTCTTGATGAGCACATTGAGCAACTTGACATACAACTTGGTGAACCAAATCATAATCAACAGGTTGCAAAACTTGAAGATGGTGTGGAACATCGTCATACCGATGGACATCGCCACCTGTTCCTGCATCAGAGCGCCTTCCTCGACCGAGGCTCCACTCTTTACACTATTATATAATGCCAACGGGTCACCCAGACTGAACAGGTCCCTGACCACCCATGTCACCATCGACACGAAGGGCTGGAAGATAATCAGCACCCACACGGCACCGAACAGGTTGAACAGGGCGTGGCCCAACGCTGCCTTCTTGGCCTCGGCATTACCGCCCAACGAAGCGAGCAGCGGCGTGATACTGGTACCGATGCTAGCACCCAGCACCATCGCACAGGCAATGTCAAACGACACCCATCCCTTGGCCGCCATAATCAGCACAATGGCAAACGTGGCAGCACTGGACTGGATGAGCATGGTAACGACCCAACCCGCAAGAGTGAAAACCAGGATGGACAGGAAGCCCATCGAGGTGTATTGCTGCAGACCGGCAAAGATCTCGGGCGACTTGGACAAGTCGGGCACATTGGCGCTGATGGCATCCAGACCCATGAACAGGAACGCAAAACCGATGAGCAATTCACCGACGTTCTTGTAGTTATTCTTCTTGATAAAGAGCATGGGCACCGCAAACGCCAGCAAGGGCAGCAGGAAAGCCGACATCTTGACCTTGAAGCCAAAGATGGCGATAATCCACTCGGTAAACGTGGTACCCAGTGCTGCACCGAAGCTCACCGCCAGCGACTGTTCCAGCGGCATCAGGCCGGCGTTAACAAAGCTGACTACCATCGACACCGACGCCGATGAACTCTGAATCAATGCGGTGATGACAACACCGGTAACGATAGCAAGGAAACGGTTCTTGGTCATCCATGCCAGGATGGAGCGCAAGCGGCTACCAGCGGTTTTCTGCAAACCTTCACTCATGATCTTCATTCCGTAGAGGAACAGACACACGGCGCCTAACAAGGCAAGAAAATCGACAAAGGAGTAATCCATTGAACAATAGTGTTAGTGTTATGATGAAAATTTGGTTACAAAGTTATAACAAATATTGCAATTACTCTACAGATTCAAGTCATGTTTTTTAAGAAAAGGAACGATTTCGATTGCATAAAACGTCTGTGCTGCCTATCTTCGGCCAACAACGATTGGAGCAACGAATCAGTTCTATATATTCCGATGGCATGTTCTCTGGTGCTGTGGGCATCGCTGAAGTGACAGCACTTATAAATCTGTTGCTTGGTGATGACTGATTGATTGGAATATATTAGATTGAGCCGTGCCATCATTGCGCTAATTCGCTTGATTGTGCGCCACAAGGGCGAATAAAATAGCCGAAAGCGAATTATGGCACGGCTCATTCATTTCTAATTCTAAATAAATGAGTATCTTTGTGCCCAAGTGTAGGACAAACTATGTCTTGCCAACCATTTATTAATAACTATAAACTACTACTGTTTTTATGAAGAAATTCTACTCTTTCCTGCTCATGGCGGCTGTAGCTGCTGGAGCAATGGCCGATGACTTCGTGAGCGACGGCACCGGCAACGTGTACACCTTTAACGCCCTGAGCCAGATTGAAGGCACCGGCGTGACCCTGCAGGACGACGGCTCCTATCTCGTGAGCACCAACTTCACCATCAGCGAGGGCGATGTGCTGCAAATGGACAACAACGCCATCATCAAGATGGCCAACGGCGTACAGATTACCGTGAACGGTAACGCCGACTTCGCTCCCGCCGACACCGCTGTCGTTACCCGCGACACCGAGGGCAGCAATCCCAAGGGCTTCTGGATGCTGGGCGAGAACGGCAACGCCAACCTCAAGAACGTGACCTTCGAGTATGTGGGCGTCGTCTTCGGTGGCGCTAACAGCAGCCTGCATGCCGACAACTGCACCTTCACCTTACACAACGGCAAGTCATCGAGCACAGGTGCCATCGCCTTCAATGCCTCGTGTGACAACAACATCATCGAGAACTGCTATTTCATCGAGAACACTGTCAACGCCATCGGTTGTGGCGCCACCAACCCCGTGGGCATCATCATCCGCAACAACCTCTTCTGGCACAACACCACCAGCAACCGCAACAAGCCCCAGATTAACATGACCTGCGCTGGCGATTACGACATGCACATCATTGGCAACCAGGTGATTGGCGGTCAGTTTAACCTCTCGGGCGGGATCGGCGTGAGCAACATGATGGGTATGGGCCATACCGGCAAACTCTATATTGAGGACAACTATGTCACCGAGAACCGTTATGGCATCACTACCATCGGCAGCATTGACGCCTTCATCAAGAACAACAAGATTATTGACAACTGCTACGAGAACACCCCCGCTAACGGCGGCAGCTGCATCAGCGTCTATGACAGCAGCAGCGAGAGTAACATCTACATCGAGGGCAACTGGACGGAAGGCGGCCTGTGGGGCATTACTATCGTTACCGGCGCACCCAATGTCAACCTGGGCAAAACCGAGAATCGTGATGCCGAGGACTATAACCCCGGTAACAACACCTTCGTGAACAACGGCAACGGCGGCGTCTTCTACGACCTGTACAACAACGGCACTAACACGGTTTGGGCACAGGGCAACACCTGGAACGTGGAAGAGCAGACCGAGGAG
>JAEEGJ010019471.1_pt1 | contig 14942 bp, 15 predicted proteins | sample 8958761 | NCBI WGS metagenome assembly JAEEGJ01 (sample SAMN16246546, study PRJNA631951) | gut metagenome | biome: gut microbiome; feature: rumen; material: RS-attached | host: Bos | place: Iran: Karaj | collected 2018-10 | reverse complement strand
CATTTGATCCAAGGAGATAAGAGATGAGTGAAATCATAAAGGTCGGAATGGCAGACCTTAAGACTTGCCTTCCTCCAAACGGAATAACTACATTGGGACTCGGTTCCTGTGTCGGTATAGCACTCAGGGACAAGAACAACAAAGTAGGCGGACTTGCTCATATCATGCTTCCCGATTCCACTGTCATCGCAAATCAGACCAATGTCGCTAAATTTGCCGATACGGGAATCATCGAACTGCTGAAGCAGATGGAGAAGCTCGGAGCGGTCAGGAGAAATGTTGTAGCCAAGATTGCAGGCGGAGCAACAATGTTCGCACTTTCATCAAGGACAAATCTCAATGTCGGTGAAAGAAACGTGGAGGCGGTAAAAGCCAAATTAAAAGAACTCGGCATACCCATTCTTGCTGAAGACACAGGACTTAATTACGGACGTACGGTAATCTTTTACCCAGAGACCGGAGACTATGTCATCAAGGCGGTAGGCAAGCCGGAGAAGGTCATCTGATGAAGAGAAAATTAATTCCCCTGACTATGATGCTGATCGCGGGGCTGATCACTGCAGTGATCACCTTCATCAGGGGAGACAGTATCATATACAAGCTTGGCAGCCTTTTGGTAGTCTTTTTGGTTTTCTATGCACTCGGCTCGGTCATTGTTATGTGCCTCGATCATTTTGATAAGGTCAACAGCAAACAGGAGATGATCGAAGACGAAGTTATCGAAAAGGATGCGGACGGAGATATATCGGAACAGTCTCCGGATAATGAATAATAGTATTGATCTTGAACGAATAAAGACAGGGGGCCGATAAACTGAAAGTTTATGGATGAGGCATCAAGAAAAAAATTACTTGACGACTACGCCAAAAACAGGGGTGCGGATGTAAGGGAGAAGCTTATCATAGAATATGCTCCTCTCGTTAAAGTCGTGGCCGGAAGACTCTCCATGTATCTCGGATATAATGTTGAATTCGAGGATCTTTGCAGTTACGGTATTTTCGGACTCATCGATGCGATCGATAAATTCGATAATCTCAAGGATGTTAAATTCGAAACATATGCCTCGCTTCGTATAAGAGGTTCCATTCTGGACCAGATCCGAAAGATGGACTGGATCCCCAGAACGATCAGACAGAAGCAGAAGAAAATAGATGCGGTGATCCATGAGATCGAACTTACAAAGGGACATGTCGCTACCGACGAAGAGATAGCACAGGCCCTCGGAATCACCGATGACGAATATTCCGAGTGGCAGTCTCAGATGAAGATAACCGGACTTGTCAGCCTTGATGAGTTTGTGGAATCCGGTGCCGATGTCGCATCATCGCCTTCATCACAGACGACCGCTCATTTCCTGAGTCCCGAAGAGAGTATCGACAAAAAGGAACTCACCGAGAAATTGTCGGAAGCCCTCAGCGCTCTTTCCGAAAAAGAACAGCAGATAATCACTCTTTATTACTACGAAGAAATGACGCTCAAGGAAATCGCACAGACACTTGAGGTTTCGGAGTCCAGAATATCCCAGCTTCACACAAGAGCTCTTAAGAAGATGAAGGATAAGCTCGGTCCGTATATGGATATACTTACTCAGACCTGATCTGCTTAGGAGAATCGTTATGAGAAACGGATATTTTAAAATCAAAAAAACTCCCAGTGGATTCGGAGTTGCCATATATGCTCCCAAGGACGGCGGCGAACCCGTAAGGGCACAGGAACTGGTCAATTACCTCGATATGAACGGTCTGACGAGTTATGAGCCCGGCAAGATCACTGATGCCATCAAGACATTAAAGGATGAAGTCATCGAACTCGGACCCGGCGAGTGTCCTCCGATCCGTGAGAATTATATTTTCACTGTTTCCGAAGACAATATGAAAGCCACCGCAAGGTTCACTCCTCCTTCCGATACCGGAGAGAGGATGACCGCAGAGGAATTCCTGAAGGATATGGCTTTCCGAATGATAAAGTACGGAATCCAGACCGAACTTCTTCAGAAGCTTTTTGCAAGCGGAGGAATCTATTCCACCGATATCATTGTTGCAAAGGGCAAACCCGCAAGGCACGGAAGAGATGCGGAGATAGAATACTTTTTCAATACCGATGTTCACGCAAAGCCTGCCATGAATGAGGACGGCTCCGTGGACTATTTTCATTTGGGTATAGTCAACAATATCAAGAAGGGTGATATGCTCGCACGCATCATCCCCGAAGACGTCGGCGAGCCCGGCATGACTATCCAGGGAACTCCCATAAAGCCCCGTGAGGTCAAGAAGCTCCGTCACAATTTCGGTAAGAATATAACCCTTTCCGAGGACAGGCTTGTTATCAAGAGTGATGTTGACGGAATGGTACAGCTCATAGACGGTTCCGTATTCGTATCCAATGTCTATACCGTTGAGAACGTAGATAATTCTACCGGTAATATCGATTTCACAGGTAATGTGCAGGTAAACGGAAATATAGCAGCCAACTTCGAAGTAAAGGCAACCGGCGATGTCATCGTATACGGTGTCGTTGAAGGTGCACATGTCGTTGCGGGAGGCAACATCATCATAGCCCGCGGAATGAACGGCATGGGCAAGGGCGTACTCGAAGCGGGTAACAATGTCATCGCAAAATTCATTGAGAACAGTAAGGTGACCGCAGGCGGTTATGTAAGCACCGAGTCCATTCTCCATTCGGATGTTACGGCGGGCACAGAAGTTACCGTTACCGGTAAACACGGATTCATCACGGGCGGTCATGTTCAGGCCGACTCCAAAGTTGAAGCCAAGACACTCGGCGCCACCATGGGATCACAGACCATAATCGAGGTCGGAGCAAATCCCGAACTTAAGAATGAATTCAACAGAACCCAGAAAGAGATCGGCGATATTGTAAAAGCCATAAAGGATGCCCAGCCCGTTATCCAGAACTTCATGGAAAAGAAAGCAAAGGGCGTAAGAATGACCGCGGATCAGCTTAACTATGTAAAGCAGACCGCAGAGACACTCGAGATCAAAAAGAAGGAACTCACCGAGAAGAATGCGCGCATGCAGGAACTCAACAAGATCTTCGATCCCGAGCGCAAATCCGAAGTGGTAGTTACCGGAGAAGTTTATCCCGGAACCACCATCATCATCGGTGATCTTTCAACAACCGTTAAGGACAGCTACAAGTATTGCAGGTTCATCCGTCAGGGTGGAGATGTTAAGATGGCACCCCTGTAGAGAGGTACGATTATGGCAGGAATAGAGATCGCCCAGATACCGGCTTCCCTTGATTATGCCACCTTCAAGCATAATGAGGATATGCATGCTTCGCTTGTCCAGAGCCATGTCGGAGCCGAAAACGAAAAGAAGACCGACCTGTCACATTCGCAGGTTTCCAATACCGAGAAGTCCGAGATGCGTCCCGACGATCACGGCGGCTCGGGAAGCGGCTATGCGGGTGACGGCGGCAGTAACAGAAAAAAGCACCATGAAGAAGCGGATACCGACAAAGTTATCATCAAAGGATCCTCGTCTTCTTTTGACATAAAGATCTGAAAGGAACTTTCGCGATGACTGTTTTGGAGATTTTATTACTTGCCGCGGGAGCCATTCTTATTGCGGCAAGTTTTTTTATTCCCGAAAAAGAAGAACATATCGATACCGATATCAGTGAGCTTGTAAGGGAAGAAGTCAAAAAGAGCATAGAGAGCGAATCCGAAAATATGCGTAAGCATGTTGACGATGTCGTTAACGAAGCGGTAGGTTACGCTGAGGAAAAGACCGAACGTACACTTGAGAGACTGACCAATGAGAAGATCATGGCCGTCAATGAATATTCCGATACGGTTCTTGATGAGATCAACAAGAACCATAAGGAAGTCATGTTCATGTATGACATGCTCAATGATAAGCATAAGAATCTCAAGAGCACCGTGAACGAAGCTACCGAAGCAGCCAAGGAAGCACAGAAGACCACGGAAGAACTTAAGGAAGTAACGGAGTCCGCATCCGTCAAAGCTTCCGAAGCGGCTCCCGAGCCTGTAAGCGTAAAGCATTCATCCCAGAAGGCAGTCAGCTTTTTCTCAGGCCTTGATGCACCCGAAGCAGAGGCAACCGTTAAGAGCATTCCCGAAGAGGAAGCACCCAAAAAGAGTGTCAGGACTCTGAACTGGGCGGAGCTTGCGGTAAGTGATGCGAATGAAGCCGAGAAAAAGGAAGCCGCAAAGGAAGGACGCGAACCTGAGAAAGCTATAGAAAGTTCCCGTGAGAAGATCAACAGGGAAGTTGTTGAACTTGCGAATTCCGGACTTGAACCGGTCGAGATAGCAAGACGCCTTAAAATGGGAGTTGGAGAAGTCGGACTTATTCTCGGACTCCACGGCAGGTAAGATCAATGAACAGAAAAAAGAAACTTTATATGAGAGGAGTAGGTGTGGGAATAATTGTTGCCGCACTTATCCTTATCATTGCAAGAATAAATACTCCTGCGGAAATCTCGGATGCCGAGATCATATCCAGGGCTCATGAACTCGGAATGATCGAAAGTGACAGCATGTCACTTACCGAATCCGCGGAGAATAACGAAACCACGGATTCCGATACATCATCGAACCTTTATCCCGTTCTGGTTCCTACCGGTAACAATGAGGAACAGGGAGCGCAGGATGCTGCAGGCGATAACGAAACCGTGACCGATCCCGGTGTTCAGGATACTCCCGATACGCAGGTTGAACCCGCTGTTCAGCCCGAGCCTGAAGTACAGCCTGAACCCGATGTGCAGCCTGAGCCCGATGTTCAGCCCGAACCCGATACCCGGCCGGCAACGACGGATTATTATGTGCTTACGGTTGACAGGGGAAACAGTTCAAATGTTGTTGCGGAAAAGCTTCAACGTCTCGGAGCTATAGATGATGCCAAGGCTTTTGACAAGTACCTTGTGGATAACGGATATGCAAACCGTATCAGTGTAGGTACATTCCAGATTCCTTCGGGCAGTTCCTATGAGTGGATAGCCAAGAAGATAACCAACTCACTTTAAACCTTGTATTCATTTCGGTACTATGAAGTAAAGCAATAGTTTTGGAGGGAGAACGTTGCCTGATTATTTCATATACTATGCATCGATAAATATTGTAGGTGCCATCTTTTTCGGCATCATGCTTCACCATGACCATACCAGTATCGACAAGCAGGAAAAGCAGATAAAGTATGATCATGCTCTTTTAGCGTTCCTTCTTTATTTTGTTTCAGACGCCATATGGTCAGGAGTGGATTCCGGTGTATTCCCTGTCAGTACCGGTTCCGTCATGATTACCACCTTCGCCAACTTTGTTCTGATGACAGTCATAACATACAGATGGCTTCTCTATGTTATGGCTGAAGAGCAGATCCCCGGAAGGAACAGGCTTATTATCAAACACGCCCTGATCTTTCCTCTTTTTGTATCCGTTGTCGTACTGATAATCGTTTATCTTGTTTCTCCCGGGCTCCTTATCAGTCCCGAGTATAAATCCACACGTTTATTCGATATTTTCCTTTGCACCATACCCAATATCTATATCATTGCGGTTCTTGTATATACCATCAGGAAGTCCGCAGGCGAGAAGAATCCTCTGGAAAAGAAAAAGCATCTTTATATCGGCGGTTTTCCCATTATGACGATCGCAGGCGGATTGTTCCAGATGTTACTCATGCCTGAACTTCCCATTTTTTGTTTTTCCAGCATCCTGCTGATGCTCATCTTTTATATCAAGTCGATGGATTCCCGTATATCCACCGATCCTCTGACAAATCTCAACAACAGAGGCCAGCTTCTTCGTTATATATCTCAGGAAGGCAATCTTTTTAGCGAAGGAAGAAGCACTTATATCGTGATGATCGATATCAATGATTTCAAAAAGATCAACGATACATACGGTCATTCCGAAGGTGACTGCGCACTGGTCATTCTGTCCGGAGCCATAACCTCCGTCATAAGAAATCACCATATGCCGATCTTCCTTGCCCGTTACGGAGGAGATGAGTTCATCCTTATCGTACGTCCCGTTGAAGAAAGTGAGATGGATGCGCTTATCGCTGATCTGCGCGAGAGCATCATCAAAAAGTGCGAGAGCGAGAACAAGCCGTACCGTATGTCCGTCGGAATCGGAATTGATAAGCTTGAAAAGTCGGAAGCCGACGCTTTCGCCAAGAGCCTCAAACGCGCCGACGACAAGATGTACTACAATAAACAGAGCATGAAACGGGCTTCAATATAATATAATCTACGCTTTTTGCTTTGAATTATTCAAATCAAAAAGCCGGTTTAATCTATATCTATCTTTTTCTTTAATATATCCGATTATTTCCTTGCAATAAATGGATACGTGTGGTAAAATTCGAGCGTTGTCACTATTAAACACGCTTGTTTTTCCGGTAGGGTGTGCCCTTCGGGGTCCTGATCCGGGTTTGAACCGCCGACGCTTAGGTTCATTAAAAAACTTGCGGAAGATTAACAATTATAAGGAGGATCTAAAATGAGCGTTATTTCTATGAAACAGCTTCTTGAAGCCGGTGTGCACTTCGGTCATCAGACCAGACGTTGGAACCCTAAGATGGCTCCCTACATCTTCACCGAGCGCAACGGCATCCACATCATCGACCTTCAGAAGACTGTAGGTAAGCTTGATGAGGCTTACAAGGCAGTATCTGAGATCGTTTCCCAGGGAGGAACAATCCTTTTTGTAGGAACCAAAAAGCAGGCTCAGGATGCAGTTAAGACTGAGGCTGAGCGTTGCGGTATGTATTTCGTAAACGAGAGATGGCTCGGCGGTATGCTTACCAACTTCCGTACCATCCAGTCCCGTATCGCAAGACTTCGCCAGATCGAGAGAATGAGCGAGGACGGAACCTTCGACGTACTTCCCAAGAAGGAAGTTATCGGACTTCGTAAAGAGTGGGATAAGCTTGAGAAGAACCTCGGCGGAATCAAGGATATGTCCAGAATTCCCGATGCTATCTTCGTTATCGATCCCAAGAAAGAGAACATCTGCGTACAGGAAGCAAGAGCACTCGGCATCACCCTTATCGGTATCGGCGATACCAACTGTGATCCCGATGAGCTTGATTACATCATTCCCGGTAACGATGACGCTATCCGTGCCGTAAAGCTTATCGTAAGCAAGATGGCTGATGCTGTTATCGAAGCAAGCCAGGGAACCTCTAACACAGACGCAGCTGAAGAAGCTCCTGCAGAGGCATAATCTAAATTTGTAACAGTTAACCTGATTTTTTAAGGAGAAATATTATGGCAGAAATCAGTGCTTCCATGGTAAAGGAGCTGCGTGAGAAGAGCGGCGCCGGAATGATGGATTGTAAGAAGGCTCTTAACGAGACAAACGGCGATATGGATGCCGCTCTCGAGTTTCTTAAGAAGAACGGTCAGGCTAAGGCTGAGAAGAAGGCAAGCCGCATTGCTGCAGAGGGTATCTGCTGCATCGCTTCCGAAGGCAATGCTGCCGCAGTTGTAGAAGTTAACTCTGAGACCGACTTCGTTGCAAAGAACGAGAAGTTCCAGAACTTCGTTAAGGAAGTTGCAGAGCAGGCTCTTAAGTCAAATGCCGCTGACATCAACGCATTCATGGCTGAAGCTTGGACTAAGGATACTTCCAAGACCGTTAATGATGTTCAGGTTGAAATGACCGCTACTATCGGAGAGAAGATTTCCATCAGACGTTTTGCTAAAGTTAATGCTTCAGGCGCTATTGCTACTTATGTACACGGCGGCGGAAGAATCGCTGTTATCGTTGAAGGCACCGTTGCAGGAACCGAAGAGGCTCTTACCAACGTTGCTATGCAGATCGCAGCTATGAATCCCCAGTACATCTCAAGAGATGATATCTCTGCAGAAGAGATGAAGAAGCTCGAGGAAATCACAATCGATTCAGCTCTCAACGATCCCGAGACCCTTCCCAAGCCCATCCTTGGAAAGCTCATCGAGAAGGCTCTTGCAGACAAGCTCTGGAGCGATGAGGATGTAGCAGCATACGAGAAGGAGAAGAGCAACAAGTATCTCTTCAACTTCCTTTCAGACGCTGCAAAGGCTGCTCTCGCAGGACTTGCTATGCAGGATAAGGAGAACATCGTTGCAGACAAGATCTTCAGCGGACTTGCCCAGGGACGTATTTCCAAGCAGCTCAAGGATATCTGCCTCATGGATCAGGTCTATGTTAAGGCTGAGGACGGAAAGCAGAATGTTGCAGCTTACCTCAAGAGTGTAAACGCAGACCTCAAGATTGCCAACTACGTTCGTTTCGAGACCGGCGAAGGCATGGAGAAGAAGAACGAGGATTTCGCTGCAGAAGTTGCAAAGCAGATGAACGGCTGATCTTAAAAGAATATGTTTTAAAAGAGTCAGGAGATATCTTCTCCTGACTTTTTTGTTGCTTAAGCGGTTAACGCGAAATGTATGAGTCTTCTCGCTTTTTCGTCGTCAGGCGCGAAACTTGTACGACGTATGTTTCAGCTCATGCCGCAGGCCATTCACTTCGTTCAGGCCAGGCGGCCGTTTCTAACGCAGACGACGAAGCTCGAATCCTCATACATTTTGCGTCACCCGCAAATATAAATAAGAGTCAGGAGAAGTTATCTCCTGACTCGGGGTTTATGAATTTCTGCTGGTGCGGGATGTTCCGTGAAGGATAAGGTTTTCGTCCGACGGATCCATCTGGATTATCCGCCCCTTTGAATCGTACTGGGTGAGAAGATTTGAGGATATCGCAGGCCTTCTTTCGCCGCCTCTCGTGATGATCCTTTCGAATTTCTCATCATCGCCCGAAAGAAGGGCATCCTTTATCGCCTTGTCTTCGAAGGGCTTGATGTGATCTTCCGAAAGGGAGTCGATATTCTTATCGAAATCATCCTCCGGCAGGGATGAAAATTCATCCTTTACCGTGCCCTTATGGAAGTTCAGGGAATCCTGTTCATGAAGGGGATCTGTTTCTTCGGTCCCGGCCTGCCGAATGCTGTCGGCGTTTTCTTCATCCGGCTGAGGCGCTCCGTCGTTAAGCGGTTTGCTTTCCCAGATATTACCGAAGATCCTGAGGATATTTGTCCATAAGCCTTTAAGGAATTCCTTTATGTTTCCCGCAAGTTTGCGTGTATCTATCGCACCGAGCGGAGCTTCCGGACTCGGCTTTTCAATGGCTGATTCATTTACGGGTTCGGGAGCCGGTTTGATATCTTTCTTTTCCGTCTTGGGAGAATGATCGTAATATACTCCTTCGTCCTTCGCGGACTCTTCGGCAAGGGCCTGATCCATGGAAAAAGGAGCGGCACCCGTTCCTCCGGCATTCTTGCCCGAAGCGGCTCCGACCTTCTGAGTCGTATAATTTTGTACTCTCGATACGGGTTCTATCATTTTATGCCCTATATACGATGTTTATGGTATAATCTTTATATCTTTTTATATTTTATCTTTTATTGACCCGGCGGGCAAGTTTTATAGTTTTTGTCCTCAGGGCGGAGCTGATATGGAAAAGAACAGCAAGATATATGTGGCAGGCCATAAGGGAATGGTCGGAAGCGCGATCCTCAGGGAACTGAAGAAGCAGGGATATGAAAACTTTGTCCTGATGAGTCATTCCGAACTTGATCTGTGCGATCAGAGGGCTGTTGAAGATTTTTTTGAAAGTGAGAAGCCCGAGTATGTATTCCTTGCGGCAGCGAAGGTGGGTGGCATAATTGCCAATTCCGAAGCGCTTGCGGATTTCATGTATGACAATATGATGCTTGAGATGAATGTGATCCATTCGGCATTCAAAAACGGTGTCAAGAAACTTGAATTCCTCGGTTCTTCCTGCATCTATCCCAGAATGGCTCCGCAGCCCATGAAGGAGAGCTGTCTTCTTACATCGGAACTTGAGAAGACCAACGAAGCCTACGCACTGGCCAAGATATCGGGACTTAAGTACTGCGAATTTCTGAACAGGCAGTACGGTACCGATTATATCTCCGTTATGCCCACGAATCTCTACGGGCCCAATGACAATTATCATCCCACGCATTCACATGTTGTTCCGGCACTCATTAGGAAATTCCATGAAGCCAAGGTCAACGGTGATCCCGAGGTGGTATGCTGGGGCGACGGCTCTCCCTTAAGAGAGTTTATGTTCGTGGATGATCTTGCCGAGCTCTGCGTTTTCCTTATGAACAATTACAGCGGTAACGAAACCGTGAATGCCGGCACCGGAAAAGAGATCACGATCAGGGATCTTTCCGAGCTGGTAGCAAAGACTGTCGGATACGAGGGGAAGATAGTCTGGGATACAACTAAACCTAACGGAACTCCGAGAAAGCTTCTGGATGTATCGAAGGCAGAAGCCTTGGGATGGAAGTATCATACTGAGCTTGAAGAAGGACTCAGAATTTCTTATGAGGATTTTTTGAATAATCCGATGCGAGCTGAGAGATAAAGTGTTTTAAGTCATATCGACCTGTAAACTTAGAGGGAAAGGAAACAGATCTATGGAACAAAACAACATTCACACTCAGGAAATTTCGGTAGGTAACAAAAGGCTCTTACAATCCGCAATAATTCTCTGTATCCTGATCACGCTGGCCTATATCCTTGAGGTCATAAAGGGTACCAGGACCATTTCCTACACGCTCATGGTCATAGTATTTGCTCTCGGCCCCCAGATAGCAGGATGGATCGTGTTCAAGGCAAATAATTCTTCTAATATTGTCAAGCATATCGTTGCCATCGGATATGCAGCTATGTACTGTTTTGTACTTTTCACGACGACCAATGTCCTTGTTTTCACATATGTTATTCCCATGCTCGTCATACTTACTCTTTTTGATGACAGGCAGTATATCACGATCATAGGAGTGGGTACGGTCGTTGTTAATATCATCTCGATCGTGATATCGCTTAAGAACGGAGTGATCACCGATACGGCAGTTGCCGAGATCCAGGGTCTGGTCGTTCTTATGATAGTCATTTACCTGCTCATGGTAAGCAACACCAATCATAACTTCCAGATAATAAGAACCAAGACGCTTGAGGATGCCAATTCCAAGACCACAGAGCTTCTTGAGAATATCCTTACCGTATCCGACAGGGTTACCGCAACCGCAGAGGAACTTGCCGGTGAGATGTCGACGCTTAAATCCTCCATCGATCAGACGATCGATTCAATGGAAGAAGTAAGACAGGGTACCAATGAATCGGCAGAAGCCGCGCAGTCCCAGCTCGAGCAGACCACACAGATCTCCGATCATATCGAGACCGTAAGGAATTCATCCGATGTCATTACCCAGAATGTGGAACTTGCCGCTGACGCCGTAGGCATAGGACAGCAGAATATCCGCAGGATGACCGAACTAACCGGAGAGGTTGATTCCGCAGGTAAGGATGTTGCGGGTGCACTGGAGAAGTTCAAGAAGACAGCGGATGAGATGAATTCCATCACCGTCATCATCACCGATGTCGCATCGCAGACCAGACTCCTTGCCCTTAACGCATCCATCGAGGCTGCAAGAGCCGGAGAGGCCGGAAGAGGATTTGCCGTTGTCGCAAGCGAGATCTCCAATCTTGCCGGACAGACCACTCAGGCAACCGAGAACATAAATACTCTCATCGCTGATGTCGTAAACCAGGTAGGCACCATGGTCACCACAATTGAAAAGCTTCTTCAGATCGACGACGAAGAGAGCAAGTGCGCCGCCGATACGGCTGAGAGCTTTGCCAAGATCTCCGGTACCGTCGATATCATCAAGCAGCATACGCTTGAACTTGATACACTTGTGGGAAGACTTTCGAGTGCAAACGACGAGATCGTCAACAGTATACAGACCACTTCAGCCGTATCCGAAGAGGTTACCGCGCATGCAACCGAAACATATGATGTAAGTAAGAAGAACCAGGATATCGTTAATAATATCAACGAACTGGTCAACAGTCTTAATGATGATGCCGAGCTTCTGAAGGCCGGCAGATAAGATTGTTTTTCCGGCAAAAGAAAATATGATTTGACACGGTCAAAGCAATTGTATACAATAATACAGGCTTTGGCCGTGTATTTTTTGTCTATACGCAGATGCGTAGGAGGTTAGTAATGGAAGAAGATGTCAAAGAAGGCACTTCCGATAAATATTCTTTGAGGGGAAGAGTATTTTCGAGACTCAGGGAAGATATCCTGAACGGTAAATACGATGAAGGAGTAGAACTCAGGGAGATCGCCATCGGAGAGGAACTCGGAGTAAGCCGTACACCCGTAAGAGAGGCATTCAGGCAGCTCGAGCTCGAAGGGCTTATCAAGATAATCCCCAATAAGGGAGCTTATGTTGTCGGTATCAGTGACAAGGATGTAAGGGATATCTACATCTTAAGATCCAGGCTTGAAGGCCTTGCGGCGAGATGGGCTGTGGATCATATAACCGAGGAACAGATGGAAGAGATGGAAGAGAATGTTTATCTCGCCAAGTTCCATACGGAAAAAGGACATAATGAGCAGATATTTGAGCTCGATAACCGTTTCCACGAGCTTCTTTATGAGGCATCGGGATCCAAGATCCTCGAGCACCAGCTCAAGGATTATCACCAGTATGTCCTCAGGATCAGGAAGAAAACCCTTGCGAGTGCAAAGCGTGGAACCCAGTCCAATCTTGAGCACGAGGCAATCCTCGAGGCCATTAAGAACAAGAACCATGACGATGCCGAAAGGCTCGCACATGAGCATATGATCAACGCCTATAAGAATATGCTTGATAACGGACTCATTAAGCCCGAATGATCATTCTGTATAAGTAAAGTCCACGGGTGACGCGAATGTATGATAATTCGAGCTTCGGCGTCTGCGTTAGAGACGGACGCCTGACCCGAACGAAGTGAGTGGTCTGCGGCATGAATTAAAACAAATGTCGAACAGGTTTCGCGCCTGACGCCGAAAAGCGAGAATTGTCATACTTAGCGGCAGGACCCGTGATGAAATTATAAGGAGTTATTATTATGTCAAAGATTCAGATGACTACACCTCTTGTCGAGATGGACGGAGATGAAATGACCAGGATCCTCTGGAAGATGATAAAGGATGAGCTTCTTACTCCCTATATCGATCTTAAGACAGAGTATTACGATCTCGGACTGGAGCACAGAAATGAGACCGACGATCAGGTGACCGTTGATTCCGCAAATGCAACCCTTAAGTACGGCGTAGCCGTCAAGTGTGCAACCATCACTCCCAATGCTGCGAGAATGGATGAGTACAAACTTAAGGAGATGTGGAAGAGTCCCAACGGAACCATCCGTGCGATCCTTGACGGAACCGTATTCAGGGCTCCGATTCTTGTAAAGGGAATCAGACCCTACGTTTCCAACTGGACCAAGCCCATCACCCTCGCACGTCATGCATACGGTGATGTTTACAAGAATACCGAGATCAAGGTTCCCGGTGCGGGAAAAGCAGAGCTTGTATTTACCGCAGCCGACGGCACCGAGGTAAGGAAGACCATCCATGAGTTCGACGGCCCCGGAATCATTCAGGGAATCCACAATACCGATAAGTCAATCACGAGCTTTGCCAAGGCATGCTTTGAGTATGCTCTTTCAACCAAGCAGGATCTGTGGTTCTCGACCAAGGATACCATCTCCAAGACATACGATCACAACTTCAAGGACATCTTCGCGGATATGTACGAGAAGGAGTACAAGGAGAAGTTTGAGAAGGCGGGAATCGAGTATTTCTACACTCTGATCGATGATGCCGTAGCAAGAGTTGTAAGAAGCGAAGGCGGATTCATCTGGGCTTGCAAGAACTATGACGGAGACGTAATGAGTGACATGGTTGCGACCGCATACGGCGATCTTTCCATGATGACCTCGGTTCTTGTCTCTCCCAAGGGAGTTTATGAGTATGAGGCAGCTCACGGAACCGTACAGAGACATTATTATAAGTACTTAAAGGGTGAAAAGACTTCCACCAACTCCATTGCGACCATCTTCGCATGGACCGGTGCTCTTAAGAAGAGAGGAGAGCTTGACGGAATCGCCGAGCTTACAGCGTTTGCCGAGAAGCTCGAGAAGGCCTGCATCAAGACCATTGAGGACGGCAAGATGACCAAGTCTCTTTCCCTTATTTCCGATTGCAAGGATCCCTGGATCCTTGATTCGGAAGGATTCATAAAAGCGATCAAGGCTACACTTGAGACTCTTCTTTGATCCAAAGGTAAATAAATAGGGAAGCACTTATGTGCTTCCCTTTTTTTGTTAACTCAGTTCTTCCCACTTTTCCATTAATTCTTCAAGCTCAGTCTCAAGTGCCGATCTTTCCTTTGACAGTTCGTTCAGCTTTCCTGAATTGGTTGCTACATCGGGCTCGGACATTTTCCCGTCTATTTCGGAGATCCTGTTTTCAATCTGTTCGATCCTGTCTTCACACTTCTTAAGATCGTTTGCTTTTTTTCTTGCTTCGGCCTGCTGGGCTTTCTGTGCTTTCCAGTCAGCGGCATTATCGTTTACTGTGCCTAATGCTCCATCTGTCTTGCTTGCACCGTTACCCGGAGCGGAAGATGAGCTGCTTGAGGAAGGCGTCCTGTGAACATCGCTTGCTTTTCTTACGTCCTCCCTCTTTTCGAGATAGTAATCGTAATTGCCGATATAATTGTCGAAATAGCCCTCGTGAAGCTCGATGATCCTTGTTGAGATCTTGTTTACGAAATATCTGTCGTGCGATACGCAGATTATCGTTCCCTCGAACTCGGAGAGCGCCTGCTCGAGTATTTCCTTGGTTGTTATATCGAGATGGTTTGTGGGCTCGTCGAGGATAAGGAAATTCGCATCGGAGAGCATGAGCTTTGCAAGGCTTACGCGTCCCTTTTCACCGCCGCTGAGCAGTTTGATCTCTTTGTATACGTTATCGTCCGTAAAAAGGAAAGCGGCGAGCACTGTCCTTATCTGTGTGATCGTCATATCGGGATGCTCGTCCGATA
>JAEEGJ010019469.1_pt1 | contig 14943 bp, 15 predicted proteins | sample 8958761 | NCBI WGS metagenome assembly JAEEGJ01 (sample SAMN16246546, study PRJNA631951) | gut metagenome | biome: gut microbiome; feature: rumen; material: RS-attached | host: Bos | place: Iran: Karaj | collected 2018-10 | reverse complement strand
GTACCTTATCGGAACAGCATATAACCTGAAGGGACCAGTTGTATTCGGTTCAAGACTCAGAAATGCAGTTGATCCTACAATCAAGGGTTATACATACTACTACGAGTATTCAACAAAACCATTCCAGTGGTATCTGGAGTAACAATTATCCGCTGTACTGCCTTCACCGGCAGTACAGCTTTTATCATCAATTAGGAAAGAACTATGATAAAATATATTCTGACGAAACTTGCAATCATGCTGGTGACAATATTCTTTGTCTCAATAGTTGTGTTTATCATAATTGAGCTTCCTCCTGGAGACTTTGCCGACAACTTCGCAGCAGAGAAAGCTTCTGCAGGAGAAACCTTATCACAGTCTGATGTAGAGAACCTGAAGGAACGGTACGGCCTTAATCAGTCCGTATATGAGCGGTATTTTAAGTGGATCTGGGGAATAGTGAGCAGAGGTGATTTCGGAACCTCATTTAGATATAACAGACCAGTTATGATGGTAATCGGCGAGCGTATAACATTTACCACATGTCTTGCTCTGCTCACTATTCTCTTCACTTATCTAATTGCCATACCGATAGGTATCTATTCTGCCATGCGGCAGTACACATTCGGGGACTATGCATTCACATTCGTAGGTTATTTAGGACTCTCAATTCCTTCCTTCCTACTGGCCCTGCTTCTGCTGTACTTCAGCACTAAATATACAAATACAACTATAGGCGGTCTTTTCTCGCCGGAATTCCAGAATGCACCCTGGAGCCTGGCCCGGGTTGTGGACATGCTCAAGCATATCTGGGTTGCAGCCGTTGTTCTGGCTGTGGCGGGAACTGCAAAGATCATCAGAACACTGCGTGCCACCCTGCTGGACGAGAAGAGCAAGCTCTATGTGACTGCGGCAAAAGCCCGGGGTGTTTCCGGAAATAAACTTCTGCTTAAATACCCAGTAAGAGTTGCTATGAACCCTATAGCAAGCACCTTGGGATGGGAGCTTTCTGCAGTTATTTCAGGTTCCCCTATTGTAGCAGTCGTACTCTCCATTCCTGACATGGGACCGCTCTATCTTACATCTCTCCTTAGCCAGGATATGTATTTAGCTGGAACGCTGCTTATCTTCATGAGCTTGATGACAATCATAGGAACATTCCTTTCAGATATCCTTCTTGCCATCATGGATCCAAGAATCAGACTGGGGATTAAGATATGAAGACACAAGATGAAAATGCAAAACTTAAGTATTATACCGCGTCCCAATGGCAACTGATCTGGTGGAGATTCCGCAAGCACCGTCTCTCTATAGTTGGAATGACCATCCTTGGTATTTTCATCATATTCGCCCTGTTCCCAGAATTTTTTGCACCCTACAGCGCCACTGAGCGCAACGGCGAATCTGTGCTCTGTCCTCCGTCAAAAATAGAGTTCAAGAACGCGGAGGGCAAGTTCTCCCTGGTACCAAAGGTATATGGTTTCAAAAGAGAGAGAAACAAAGAGACCCTTAAGATGGAATATGTGGTGGATAAGGCCAATGTACAGCCACTCAAGTTCTTCATCAAGGGAGAAAAATATAAGCTGTTCGGATTTCTGCCAGGCTCCATCCATCTATATGGAGTGGAAAAAGGATTTGTCCATATATGGGGAACAGACACCATGGCCAGGGATATTTTCTCGCGCACCATATTTGCTACGCGAAGCTCCCTTTCCATCGGAATACTGGGACTGATGATAGCATTCATCATAGGACTTCTGATAGGAGGAGTATCGGGCTACTTCGGAGGCTGGGTGGACAACTTCTTCCAGCGTCTTACCGAATTTATCAGGTCTATTCCGACCTATCCTCTGTGGATGGGTGTTGCCGCCGCAATGCCAAGAGAATGGGGACCTAAGACGGTCTACTTCATGATGACTATAATCCTGGGCTTTATCGGCTGGACCACACTGGCACGGCGTATAAGAAGCCAGATTATATCTATCCGTGAGGCCGATTTCATAGTTGCCGCGAAGCTGTGTGGCGCCAGCGACATGCGCATCATCTTCAAGCATATGATTCCTACATTCATAAGCTATGTCATCGTGGACCTGACCATATCGTTCCCGAACATGATCCTGAGCGAGACATCCTTAAGCTTCCTGGGTCTTGGTCTCCGACCACCGGTAACCAGCTGGGGCGTACTGCTGCGGTCTGCCCAGAACCTGAACTCCATAGTGAACAGCCCATGGATGTTTATCCCGGCTATATTTGTAATCCTTGCTGTGCTCTCCTTCAGCTTTGTGGGCGATGGACTGCGGGATGCGGCCGACCCTTATTCTGAGAAGTCTTGAGGTGAATTATGGATGAGAAAACACTGCTTGAAGTAAAAGATTTATCAATATATTTCAACCTTAGGGAAGGCGTCCTGAAGGCTATTGACGGAATAAGTTTCAATGTGGACAAGAACTCGACTGTAGGAATAGTTGGCGAAAGCGGTTCCGGAAAAAGCGTGACAGCCCAGGCTATAATGCGGATACTGCCAGATACTGCCGAGATAAAGACTGGTGAGATAAACTATTACAAGGATCCGGACAACCCTATAAAAATTCATGCCCTGCCTGACAAAAGCCCCATACTCAGCAACATGAGAGGCAAGGAGATAAGCATGATATTCCAGGAACCTATGAGCGCTTTCTCGCCGCTGCATACCATAGGAAACCAGATGATTGAATGCCTTATGCTCCACACCCCCATGACCAAACAGGAGGCACGGGAGCGGGCTATAGAGATGCTGGCAAAGGTGGGAATATCCAATCCAGAGAAGCGGGTGGACCAGTACTCCTTTGAGCTTTCAGGCGGAATGAGGCAGAGAGCCATGATTGCAATCGCCCTTTCCACCAACCCTTCCATTGTAATAGCTGACGAGCCGACAACATCGCTGGATGTGACAATACAGGCCCAGATACTTAAGCTTATGAAAGATATGCAGGCAGAATTCAACATGAGCATAATCTTCATAACCCACAACCTGGGAGTAATTGCGCAGATGGCTGACATGATCCAAGTAATGTACCTGGGCAAGATAATGGAAAGCGGAACTGCAGAGGAAATTTTCTACGAGCCGCGGCACCCGTATACCATCAACCTCCTCAAGGCAATTCCAAAGATAGGAAGCAATGCCAATGGAAAGCTTGAGGCCATACCTGGCCAGATACCTGGACCTTTCGATGTCCAGAAAGGTTGTAAGTTCTGTACCCGCTGTCCATCGGCGATAAAAGGGCTGTGCGACCTGCGGACACCAGAACTCAAGAAGTATTCAGAAACCCACAGCGTATCCTGCTGGAAGTGTCTTGAACAGGAGAAATAAGTATGGAAGATAACATTCTTGTTGTAAAAAACTTAAGCAAAGAGTTCCCTATTTATAAAGGTCTTCTGAGAAAAAAGAGCGCCACTGTTAAAGCTGTGAATGATGTCTCCTTCGAGATAAAACGGGGCGAGACATTAGGTCTGGTGGGCGAGAGCGGCTCAGGCAAGACTACTCTGGGCCGTCTTATATTGCGGGCTATTGAGCCTACTGCAGGAGAAGTCATCTACAACTTTGCCGACGAGACAAATGTGGATTTCCTTAAACTGAACAAGAAACAGCTCAAGAAGACAAGAACCAAGATTCAGATGGTGTTCCAGGACCCCTACTCCTCGCTGAACCCACGTATGACAGTCCGGGACATAATAGCAGAGACGCTTGTGGCAAACAAGACCATGAGCAGAAGTGAGATAGACAACCGGGTACGGGAGATTGCAGATCTGTGCAAGCTCAACCTGGAGCATTTAAGGCGGTTTCCCCACGCCTTCTCTGGCGGCCAGCGCCAAAGAATCGGAATAGCCCGAGCACTGGCCGTCAATCCGGAGTTTGTGGTATGTGATGAATCGGTATCGGCTCTGGATGTATCGGTTCAGGCCGAGATTATCAACCTGTTCAAGGAGATGCAGGCAATTAAAGATATCACATACCTTTTCATTGCCCATGACTTAAGCATTGTGGAGCATATAAGCGACAGGATCATTGTTATGTATCTTGGACAGATTGTGGAGGAAGCAGACAAGAGAACCCTTTTCGAGAACCCTATGCATCCTTATACCGAGGCTCTTATGTCGGCAATCCCTGAGCCGGATCCGTTGCGGAAGATGGCGCCAATATTCCTGGAAGGAGAGATTCCTAACCCGATGAACCTTCCTACAGGCTGCTATTTCCATCCACGGTGCCATTATGCCACTGAAAAGTGCAAGAAGGAGATGCCATGCTTGCGCTGTTTCGGCAACCACAAGGTTGCATGTCACCGTGCAGAAGAGTTACACTTAAAGCAGTACATAAAATATTGAACAACTATGGAGTGAGAAATGGAAAACAATCTTAAGAATCTACGTTTTGTTCCGTGCTACGATGGTTTTCTTTCTGGCAACAAATCTGCCTCTGAGATTATAGACATCTGCAAGACTTCCGGTTTCTACGGAATTGAGGGACATGCTGAATACGGCATATTTAACGGCACCATAGAAGAGCTTACCAAAACAGGAGAAGCTTTCAAGGCGGCAGGCCTTTCTATAGACACTTATCATCTGCCATGGGAAGACAAGGAACTTGATGATATATCAAACCTTTATGAATGCGACCGTGTAAGGGTGGTGGAAAAAGCCAAGAGGTGGATAGAGAAAGCTGTGGCTGTGGGCAGCTCCATAGGAGTGATGCACCCCTGTAACCGCCGCCGCCACAACGGCCTTCTCTGCTATGATGTAGCAATAGAAGGCGAAGACCGTATTTTCGGGCAGGTTCATAAATCTCTGCAGGATCTTCTAAAATTCTGCGAACAGTTCAACTTCAAGATTGCAGTTGAGAACTTTGTACCCTACTCCGGCGGAATGCTTGGAAGCCGTAACGAACATATGACACGGATCTACGAGGAGAACAAACATCCTCTCCTGGGCTTCTGTCTTGATACAGGCCATGCACTGATGGCATTCGGCAAGAATGTGATGGACGCCTACTATGCCATGGAGGAGCACATCATCGCATTCCACCTGAACGATAACGCCGGCGACCGGGATTCACACATACTGCCTGGCAAGGGCAACTTCCCGTGGAGAGATTTCTTCAGGGCACTCAATAAGCGTGGCTTTAAGGGCAATGTATGTGTGGAGACACCGCCCTTTGACATAGGACCTAACTACTCTGTGGAAGCCTGGTGCAAGATGTTCCGGGAGCTGAATGAGCTGGTGGCAAAATCTCTGGAGGATTGAGTGGAGAACAACCTTAAAAATTTACACTTTGTCCCAGCCTATGATACCGGAGTAATGCAGTCCAAGAAGACACCCGCAGAAATAATAGAGATGTGCAAAAAAGCAGGCTTCTATGGAATAGAGGGAACTGCCGAGGAAGGAATGTTCAACGGATCTCTGGAGGAACTTACCAAAATAGGCGAAGCTTTCAAGGCAGCAGGGCTTTCCATAAACACCTTCCACCTCCCCTTTGACAAGCCGGTCCTAGATGATATAGCCGCTCTGTATGAGTGCGACAGAATCCGTGTGGTGGAAAGGATGAAGTACTGGATTGAGCGTGCTGTGGCATGCGGAGCTCACATAGGTATTCTCCACCCAACTTCCAGAAGAAAAGTCAACGGAATCCAATGCTATGATGCAGACTTCGAGGGGATTGACCGGATCTGCAGCCAGGCCAGCAAAACTATACAAGCCCTCCTGAAATTCGGCGAGCAGTTTGACTTTAAGATTGCCCTGGAGAACATGACGCCTTATACCGGCGGAAGACTTGGCAGCAGGAACGAGCATCTTAAAAAACTGTATGAGGAGAATGCACACCCGAACCTAGGTTTCTGCCTTGATACAGGCCACGCCCTTATGGCATACGGCAAGGATGTGATGAGCGTATATTACACTGTGGAAGAGCACCTTATTGCATTCCATCTGGCTGACAACGCAGGCGACCGGGACTCTCACCTGCAGCCAGGAAAAGGCAATTTCCCATGGGGCGATTTCTTCAAGGCACTGAATAAACGGGGTTTTGAAGGCAATGTATGCGTGGAGACTCCACCCTTTGACATCGGGCCCAATTATTCCGACACTTCGTGGTGCCGTATGTTCAAAGAAATGAATGAATTAGTGGAGAATTCTTTAGAAAGCTGATTTCATTTATTCTCCTGGATTTGTTGCCAGTCCGTGTAAAAGCGGACTGGCCTTTTTTTATTTATTGCTATCCCTGTATTCTATGGGTGTGAAGCCTGTGTACTTCTTGAAAAGCCGGCCGAAGTAGGAGGGGTCATCATAGCCTACCCTCTCCGATATCTCGTAGGTTTTCTGCGAGGTCTCAAGAAGCATTTTTCTGGCCTCCTCCATCCTTATCCTTATAAGATAATCCCAGATGGTTATGCCTGTCTCTTTCTTGAAGATGTTGCAGAAATAATTTTTGCTCAGCGACACATAATTTGCAATCTTATCCAGATTGATGTTCTCCTGATAGTTTTTCTCGATATATTCACAGGCCTGCCGGACTGGCAGGGAATAGCCGGCCGAATCCGCATGGTCTGTCTGCCCCGCATTCTGATTGATGTTGTAAATCGCCTTGCTCAGAAGTTCTTTAAGCTCAGTTTCATTTATAGGTTTAAGGAGAAAACCGGTGACACCGAAATCCAGGGCCTTGCGGGCATACTCAAAAGTACCATAGGCAGTAAGGATAAGGATCTCGCAGTTGTAGCTGTTTGCCTTTATCCACTCAATCAGCTCAAAGCCATCCATCCCCGGCATCATGATATCGGTCATGACAATATCGGGCAGTTCCTGCTTTATCTTTTCCATAGCCTCGGCCGCACTCTCGGCATACTCGGGGACAATGTCAAAGGACTTCCAGTCCACAGTGGCCTTGACTATCTCAAAGCTGGTCCTCTCATCATCAATCATCAGTAATCGCATAATATATCCGGTATCCTTATTGTCACTTCTGTTCCCTTGCCCAATGTCGAACTGATACTGAGCCCATATCTGAATCCAAATTTCATCTTGATCCGGCTATTCACATTCATAAGTCCAAGATTATTGGGGAACTCAATCATTCCCTCGGCATCAAGGCAGCCCTGAATATACTTAAGCCTTCCCTCTTCTATGCCGTTTCCATTGTCAGAGATTTTAAATATATTCTCCCTTCTGACACTGGAAACCGAGACCTTAATCTCAAGGGCCCTGTCGGTTCTGAATCCATATTTGATGGAATTCTCCACCACCGGCTGCAGCAGCAGCTTAAGCATCTGATGGTCCAGAAGCTGCTCAGGACACGCTATGGTCAGTATAATACTTTTTTTGAACCGTGTCTGATTGATTGCCACATAATTCTTTATGCTGTTCAGCTCCTCTTTTATGGAGACATTCTTATCCTGGTCATAAAGGCCATAATGCATAAGGTTTCCGAGCATATCGATAGTTTTTATGATATCTGCATTCTGACTGTTGACAGCCATAAGCTTCATGGAATTCAGCGTGTTCAGGAGGAAGTGCGGATTTATCTGGTCCTGCAGCGTCTTTATATTTGCCTGGGTGGCGAAAATCTCCTTCTCGTAGACCTGCTTGGTCAGTTCTGCAATCTTCTCTATCATCATATCCAGCTTGTCGCTTAAGTCCGATATCTCCTGATAGCTGTCGTCGTGCAGTTTTATGTCAAACCGCCCGTGGGAGATGAATGTGATGAGTTCCTTCATCCTGTTGATAGGATGGAACACCCTCTTTTCCAGTATGATGTTTTGTACAAAAAGCCAGATGATAAAGATGATAAACACCACCAGAATTGAGATCTTGAGTTTGAAGATATCATCCTCTATCTTGGTGAAATCCACATGGAGTTCAAAATAGAGGTTGTTCTTCATGGCATATCTGTAGACCCTGTCATATTCGCTTGAATAGAAATGGTTCTCCAGCGTTATATAATTCCTGGCAGAATCATAGAGCATCGATTTTTCCAGCACTGCCCCCGCATTCTTTAAGGTTGCCAGCAGGCCGTTTATATAGGTTTTGTCCAAGAATACAATGATAAAAAGATTCTCCTCTACAGGATAGACAATCGAGATCTCGTTGTATATCAGGGAATCGTATTGATCTCTGACTGGCGATGTGGAGAAAAAGTATGGATCGCTGCTGTTCTTGAAGCTGTCGGACGGGAAAAACTCATCTGGTTTCACAGGGTAATACCGGTCCGAAAATCCTGCGCGGAACACAGCCTTGTTCCGTGATATCTCGGCAGGTTTCCTGTCCAGCGGAGTGTCTGATCTTATTATCCGTAAAAATGATTCGGCCGTGTCATCAAAGAACAAATCCAGATACTTTGCTGTCATCTGAACCTCGTTATCGTACTTTGAGTTGTTCAGGTCATAGATGATGGTGATAGCCACATTGTATAGGATGATGAAGATGGAGAAAGCAAGCAGTATCAGCGAGATTATGGCGTGAGAGAAAATAATGTTCTTAAGGCTTCTGCCTTTCACCCACACTCCTTATTTTACGTAGATCCGCGGAACTCTCGGGTTGATGTTGCAAAGGAGTTCGTAGGAGATTGTGTTGCAGATATCGGCTGCCTCAAAGGCATCCATAACACCCTCGCCTGCACCGAAAAGTATTGCCTCGTCATCCGGCTTCACGCCGTATGGATTGGTTCCCAGGTCCACCATGAACTGGTCCATGCAGACACGTCCTGCCAGAGGATAGCACCTGCCGTTTATGCACACCCTGCCCTTGTTTGACAGGAGCCTATTGTAGCCGTCGGCATACCCAGCCCCGATGACAGCGATGGTGGTGTCCTCCTGGGCCTGCCATGTGAAGCCGTAGGAGACCTTCTCCCCTTTCCGTATATCCTTTACCTGGAGCACATGGGATACAAAGTCCATGACAGGCCTCAGGTCCAGTTTGCCCTCTGTCTCGCGGCTGGGAGCGTAGCCATAAACCAGGATGCCGGGCCGCACCATGTCGAACCATGTCTCAGGATACGAGATTATGGCACCGGAAGCGGCGCAGTGCACCACAGGAATGGCTATGCCTGCACCCTTGATGCTGTCTATTGCTCTGTTAAAGTTCTCTATCTGCTTTTTTGTGTCTGCCACATCCACGTCGCTGAAGGTGTCGGATACTGCAAAATGGGTGCAGGCTCCGGCCAGCTCCAGGTGCGGGCTTGCCTCGATGTAACGGGCAAGCGGGAGGCTGTCCTCCCACCGGCATCCGGCCCTGCTCATGCCCGAGTCCACCTTAAGATGCACCTTTACTTTCTTTCCGCCCTTTTCTGCCGCACTCTCCACTGCCTTAGCATATTCCAGACAGGAGACAAAAGGTTGTATATCGTATTCCACTACATCCTTCAGTCCCTCGGATATGCAGCCCCGGTAGATAAGGATAGGCAGCTTTACTCCTGCCTTGCGGAGCCTTATTCCCTCGGACACATCAGCAATACCGGCGGCAGCCACCAAGCCGCTTTCCTCAGCAGCTTTAACCAGAACCTCGGATCCGTGGCCATAGCAGTCGGCCTTTGCAGCCATGCAAATCTTGCGTCCAGTTACTCTTTTTATCTCCTCCAGGTTGTGGAGAAAGTTTGATACATTGATTTTAGCGTATGTTACAGGCATGGTTTTATTGTATCAGTCTGGAATTGATTTGTAAATCTTAAGGAAGTAAAAAATTGCAGCTGCTCCGGTGATTATCCAGGAGAAAATATAGAGAAGGAACAGCGATTCTATAGTCTTGAAGATAGCGAAAATAGTGAATATCCATATAAGACGGAAGACGCAGGAACCCATTATGATTATGAACGAAGGCACCAGAGTCTTGCCCAGTCCCCGGGAGGCAGCCACAGAGCCGTCCATAAGGGCCGAGATACAGAAGGAGAAGGACATTATGAAAAGCTTCTTCATTCCAGCATCAACCACTGCGCTGTCGCCGGTGAATATACCGATGAGCGCCCTGCCATTGGCGTAGAACAAACTGCCGAGGACAGCCCCTGCTAGAAAGGCAAAGCCGGTGCTTATAAGGTAGGAGCTCAGTATGCGCTTCTTGTTCCCCGCACCATAGTTCTGCCCCACAAAGGTGGCACCCGCAATGTAGAAGGCAGCCATGGTCTGGTACACCAGTATGTCCAGCCTGTCCTCGGCGGCGCACCCCGCAACTGTGATTGCGTCAAAGGAGTTTACGCCCATCTGGACAAAGCTGTTGGCCACAGCGAAAACCGAGTGCTGCAGTCCTGCAGGCACTCCCACTTTAAGTATGTGTATGGCACTTTTGCCGTTGAAGAACATCTGCGAAAACTTTATGTCCAGCTGCGGGGTGCGCCTGAACACCGCATTCAGTACCAGCACCGCAGACACCCCCTGGCTTATGGAGGTGGCCAGGGCTACTCCTGATACCCCCATCCCGAAGGCCACAATGAAAAGTATATCCAGCACCACATTTATAACCCCAGCCACCAGCAGGTAGATCAGGGGTCTGCGGGTGTCGCCGATGGCGTTCAGCACGGCGTTGCCGAAGTTGTACAGCGCCAGCGCAGGCAGTCCCATCATGCAGATGCAGAAATAGAGGACTGCGCTTTCCATCAGCTCGGGCTTTGTGTTCATGGCGCTCAGTACCGGGCGGCACAGCAGTATGCCCAAAACCATAAGTACAATGCCGGTGGCAAGGCAGACAAAGAAGGCGGTGTATATTGTGGCATTCCGCAGGTTGTCCCGCTTTGCCCCAACATAATATGCCACAATGGCATTAACGCCGCTGGCTATACCTATGAGCATTCCTATGTAGAAGTAAATCGGGGTTGTGGTGGAGCCTACAGCACCCAGCGCCGCAGCGCCTGCAAAGCGCCCTGCCACTGCCACATCGGCAATATTGAATAGCACCTGCAACATGTTGGTGAAAATAAGAGGCACGCTGAATATGAAAATACCTTTATACAGAGACCCCTGGCAGGGATCCAGAGCGCTGCTCATTTATTCTTCGGTTTCTCGCTTTTTCTTTGCAGCCTTCTTTGCTGCCTTGCGCTGCTCTTTCTCCAGTTTGGCCTTGGCCTTGGCCTCTTTGCGCTTCTGCTTGAACTCTGCGTCGGCCGCCTTCTCCTTGGCAGTCTTCTTGTTGAACAGCCGCTTCCAGAAGCCGCCCTTCTCCCGCTCCTCTGCTATGTTCTCTAGCCCTTTGTTGGACATGAGGGCTACCCAGGCAGGATAGTATATAGCTTCATCTGAATTATATTTATCAAGAATCTGGTTGAACCGGTTCTCTGCATCGTCCAGTTTATTCTGTTTGAATTTTATGAATGCAATCTCGTACTCTGCCTCGATTATCTTGTTCTGCATGTCAGGATACCGGCGCATGAACTCCTCGTAGAACTTGATGGCAAGCTTGTACCGGTTCCAGTCTATGACAGCTTCCTGAGCCTTCTGGAAGAACTCCTCTGGGGTAAGGTCTGGATTCTCCAAGTCTTTCTTAAGGGAATGACAGGAGGTGAACAAAAGTACTATCAACATCATAAAAAGTAAAATTCTTTTCATATTCTTACCATCTTCATATAACCATATTTAGAAAAAGTAGTAAACCTCTGGCTCAAACTCTTCTCTCTTGGGGGCCGGGACAGTCATCTCCTCCAGGTTGCCGGAGAAGCTCTTCACCTTCCATTTGGCCCCATCCTTGGCCATCACAAATTCGCATATACAGTCGCCGCCATCCATGAAACAGCGGGCTGTAACCTTGGTCTCTTCCCCATTTGCAAGGCCGTTTCCAACCCTTACCGAAGTGGGGAAAAACCTGGAATTATACCATTCCTCAAAAAGCATGGTCAGCAGTGTGCGGTTGTCCCCAATAAAGTAGACGGAAGGATTTTTAGATATCTTCCCTGCCCTGTAATCGTCAAAGAACAGAGCTACCGCAGCCTCGGCTGAATCGCTCTTAAGACTTGTGTCCACAATCTTGCCGATGATAAAGTCGTCAGGCACCACCGGGCTTGTCTTGCCGGCCATAAGGAACCGCTTCTCGCTGTAGTTCTCTATTGATACCACATTCTGGTGGCTTTTCTTCTTTGTCCGGGATTCAGTTATGCTCTTTTCTATGCTGTTGACCCGGTCCTGACTCCGCTTTGTTCCCTCGGCAGCAGACGCCTGGGCAGGCTCAGATGCACCGTTGGTACTAACAGCCCTGTTCCCGTCGCAGGAGGTTATGAGCAATAGGATAAAAAGAAAAGACAACAGTTTTCTCATTATATTAAATATAACATAATATTTTTATAATGTCACCCGATATACCAAAGGTTGACATTGGGCATTTTGCGTGGGATAATAATAGAAACAAACAAATAGGAGCGTGCTGTTATGACACATTACAAAGAGCTTGGCTTGGTGAACACCAGAGAGATGTTCAAGAAAGCGGTAAAGGAAGCTTATGCTGTACCGGCATACAACTTCAATAACCTTGAGCAGCTGCAGGCTATCATTCAGGCTTGTGTTGAGACAAAGTCACCTGTAATCATCCAGGTTTCCTCCGGCGCAAGAAAATATGCCAATGCAAACCTTCTCAAGAACATGGCAAAGGGTGCTGTAGAGTATGCACACGAGCTGGGATACGACATCCCTATCTGCCTGCACCTGGACCACGGCGACACATTCGAGCTTTGCAAGGACTGTATCGAGAAAGGATTCTCATCAGTAATGATTGACGGTTCAAGCAAATCCTTCGAGGACAACATCGCAATCACAAAGAAAGTTGTTGATTTCGCACATCAGTATGATGTAACAGTTGAGGGAGAGCTGGGAGTTCTGGCTGGTGTCGAGGACGATGTGGCTGCAGAGAAATCACACTACACAAGACCTGAGGATGTAGAGGAGTTTGTTAAGCGGACAGGCGTTGATTCCCTGGCTATCTCCATCGGAACATCCCACGGTGCAAACAAGTTCCGCCCGGAGCAGTGCACACGGAATGCAGAAGGCATCCTTATTCCTCCTCCACTCCGCCACGACATTCTGGCCGAGATTGAGAAGAGAATCCCTGGATTCCCAATCGTACTCCACGGTTCATCCTCTGTTCCACAGGAATATGTTAAGATCATCAACAGCTACGGCGGAAAACTCAAGGACTCTGTAGGTATTCCTGAGTCCGAGCTCCAGAAGGCTGTAAAGTCTGCTGTATGCAAGGTAAACATCGACTCTGACGGAAGACTGGCTATGACAGCCGCTATCCGCAAGTACCTGGTGGATGATCCTGCTGCATTTGACCCACGGAAGTACCTGGGCCCAGCACGGGAAGAGCTTAAGAAGCTGTATATGCACAAGAACATCAATGTTCTGTTCTCAGCTGGCAAAGCTTGATAGTACGCTGTTTAACCAATAAAAAAGCCATCCTTCGCAGGGTGGCTTTTTTTGTGCCTTGTTATTGTTACGTTTCAGAGTCTACAGCACCGCGTTCAGGAACTGCTGGAGCCGCGGGCTCTTAGGATGGTCGAAGATATCCTTAGGAGTTCCCTCTTCCTCGATAACACCGCCGTAGATGAACAGAATACGGTCTGCCACTTCCCGGGCAAAGCCCATCTCGTGGGTTACAACTGCCATGGTCATGCCGGCCTTGGCCAGATCCTTCATTACATTCAGAACCTCGCCTACCATCTCTGGATCCAGCGCGCTTGTTGGCTCATCGAAGAGCATTACATCCGGGTTCATTGCCAGCGATCTTACTATGGCGATACGCTGCTTCTGACCTCCCGAACAGGTTGAAGGATACTTATCTGCCTTGTCCTCAAGACCTACCCTCTTAAGGAGATCAAAGGCGGTTTTCCGGGCCTCCTCCTCGCTTTTAAGGTTAAGGGTCACAGGGGCAAGTGTAAGATTCTGCAATATTGTGAGGTGCGGGAACAGATTGAAATGCTGGAACACCATTCCCATCTTCTGCCGGTGCTTGTCCAGGTCAGTCTTGGGATCTGTCAGCACTGTTCCTTCAAATGTTATACTTCCACCAGTAGGAGTCTCCAGCATGTTCAGACAGCGGAGGAATGTGCTTTTGCCACATCCGGAAGGTCCGATTATAACTATTTTCTCGCCACGGCGGATATCTATGGAAATATCCTCCAGAACGTTGCGTCCCCCATTGAATGATTTTTGGAGATGGCTTACTTTGATTAAAACTTCATCTGTCACTTCGGGCCATCCTTCTTTCAAACACATCAAATACCTTGGTAAGTCCCAGTGTCAGGATAAGGTAGATGATGGCACAGGTTAAGAGAGGAATCCACGCATTGTAGGTTGCGTTGCGGATCATGTCTCCCGCTTTGGTCATATCCATTACTGCGATGAAGCTGGCTACCGATGTCTCCTTGATAAGTACGATGAACTCGCTGGTGTAGGTAGGAAGCACAGCCTTGACAGCCTGGGGCAGGATAATCTTGAACAAGGTCTGCCGTTTGGAAAGTCCTAATGACCGGCCTGCCTCGCTCTGCCCGATGTCCACACCCTGGATACCTGCGCGGAAAATCTCGGTGCAGTAGGCGCCTGAGTTGAGGCCGTATGCCAGGATTGCCACCAGAAGCTTGGGCAGGTGCAGCGGGGCAAACACAACAAAGTAGAAGATCATAAGCTGTGTAGCCAGCGGCAGACCGCGGAGCACTGTGGTATAAAGTGTGGCAAAGGCCTTCAGGGGCCGGTTGTCGGAGATTTTCATCAGGGCCAGGATACAGCCCAGGATAGTACCTATGATGATGGCACAGATAGCAATAAGCAGGGTAACGCCCAGGCCCTGAAAGATCAGGACGTAGCGCTGCCCCGCTATCATTGTGTCATATATTGACTGAAACATTATTTCTTGATGATGATGACCTGCTCAGAAGCATAGTATGGAACTGAGAAGTCAACATTTTTCTTTCTTTCTTCGGTGATTGACATACCAGCGGCGATGAAGTCGATGGAACCAGCCTGCAGTGCAGGG
>JAEEGJ010019466.1_pt1 | contig 14943 bp, 5 predicted proteins | sample 8958761 | NCBI WGS metagenome assembly JAEEGJ01 (sample SAMN16246546, study PRJNA631951) | gut metagenome | biome: gut microbiome; feature: rumen; material: RS-attached | host: Bos | place: Iran: Karaj | collected 2018-10 | reverse complement strand
TTGGCCCGACGATGGACAACCAGATTATCCGCGACGTGCTGAACTACACGATTGAAGCATCCAAGATTCTCGGTGTCGATGAAGAACTGCGGGCAAAAATGGAAGCGACGGTCAAGCGTTTGCCGCCGACAAAGACCGGCAAGTACGGACAAATTACGGAATGGCTCCAGGACTGGGACGATCCGAACAACAAGAACCGCCACATCTCGCACTTGTACGGCCTTTTCCCGAGCGCTCAGATTACGCCCGAAGAAACTCCGGACTTGATCAAGGGTGCTGGCGTTACGCTTCAGCAGCGTGGCGACGATGCGACCGGTTGGTCTCTTGCTTGGAAAATTAACTTCTGGGCACGCATGCACGATGGCGACCACGCTTACAAAATGATTCGCATGCTCCTCACGCCGAGCAAGACTTACAACAACTTGTTCGATGCGCATCCGCCGTTCCAAATTGACGGTAACTTCGGAGCGGTCTCCGGCGTGAACGAAATGCTCATGCAGAGCCACAACAACAGAATCAATTTGCTTCCGGCTCTCCCGTCGCAGTGGAAGGATGGTAGCGTGAAGGGCATTCGTGCCCGCGGCGGTTTCGAAATCGATTCCATGGCATGGAAGGGCGGTAAGCTTACGTATGTGGCCATCAAGTCTCTCGTCGGTAGCACGCTGAACGTGACTTCGGGTTCTAACAAGTTCTCAACTTCGACCGTTCCCGGCAAAGTCTATGAATTCGACGGCAATTTGAAGATTACGAATGCTCCGTTCGAACCGCTCGAAATTAAAGACAAGATTCAGGCCGAGAACTATGTGGCCATGGATGGCGTGCAAATAGAAGAAGATTCCTTGGGTACTCCGAACATTGGTTGGATTAACGATGGCGATTGGTCTCAGTATTACATCAATGTTCCGGCTGCTGGCAGCTATGTCTTGACCGCTCGCGTGGCGACAGGCTCCGAAAAAGAAAGCGTCATCACGGTCACAGATTCTACGGGCAAGATTCTCGGAACGCTCTCTGTTGATCCCACAAAGTCTAAGGGCTGGAACGATTGGTACGAAGCTTCTACGAACGTCGCGCTCCCGGCAGGCAAGCAAAAGCTCACGTTCACATACACCGGCGAAGATACGTACCTTTGCAATGTCGATTGGTACGATTTGAAGGCCGACAAGACATCGATCGCCATGCCTGAAATTCGCAAGGGTTCGCTCTCCGTGAGTCGCGTACCTTATTCGAACGCCTCTATTGCGTTGATGGTTAAGGCTCCGGCTTCAAATGATTATGTTGTTCACCTTGTAAGCGTAAATGGACAGTTCATTGGTTCGCACCGCGGTCGCGGCGAAGGCCTAGCCGAGTTCGGCAAGGGAATGTCTCTTGCACCGGGCATGTACTTTGCCATCGTCAAGAGCGGCTCCATGCAAAAGACGATGAAACTCTCCGTCCGCTGATGATTCGACTAATTCGACAGGCCCACCAACCTGATCCAGTGAATTTTTGATATCTCATTTTCCTCCACACACAAAAGGCCCTGAATCCTCACGATTCGGGGCTTTTTTACGTTCAATAAAGAACCTTTGACGGGATTCAAAAAAATCCCGACTCAACAGCCGGGATTCTTGCGTAACTCTAGTAACCAATGACTAATGGCTATTGACCAAAGACCAATAACTAGAACTTGAATTCCACATCTACGGTAAAGCCTGTCGCATCGCCTTCCATTTCGATTTTTTGACCGGCTCTCTCGTCAGTGAAATTTTTGCTCTTCAAATCTTGACTCCGGGCGATGACTTTGCCTTTGATGGATATCTGATTGTTTACAGCAAAGTCAGCTCCAAGCCAAATCTTGTATTGCTGGGACCAATCGTCGTGCAAGTCTTTGTCTTTGTATTCCGATTCGAAAAGACGGAACCAAATCTGGCCGCCGAGCAAAAGTGTGACCGGGGCGGTGGGGAGGGTATAGTCAAATTCGCCTCCCACGCGAACTTCGAGACCTCTTTCCAAGTCATGATGTTCGAATCCCCAAAAAACGCCTGCTTCGGCACCGTATGCGGCCCCTTTTATGGATTCGATGGCTTGAGTGTGCTGGGCACCAACGTAGAGGAACATTTCTTTTTTGCTAGGCGGCGTTCTTCCAAAGCCGATTTTCTTGTCCTTTCCTATGGGGAGGTTGAAGTCGAGGAAAAAGTACAGTTCCGGGTCCAGTGCGAATCGTGCACCGATAGTCAAGTCGCGGAGTCCGCTTCCACCTTCTTCGCAATCCTTGCAATCTTCTTCGCCCCAGAGCTGGTAGCCAAAGCCCTGCAAAGAAAGTTCAAGTTGCGGAGCGAGGTTCATTCGGGCGCCGACCTTAAGGCCCATTTGGGACCAATCGTCGTCCATGTCGTAATAAAGCCCTGCTTTGACAGAACCTTGGTTATTTTGCAAGAGGCTGAAATAATCCCATGTCGCGAAACTGGATGTGGCAATTGCCGCTGCAAGAAGAACAATTTTTTTAATCATCAGAACTCCTATGAATATCTTCTCTTAATTTAGTAATACATGTGTGGCCTTGCAAATGACATTTTGTAAAGATTTCTCTCCATTTGCAAAAAACGTCATAAATGATATTTTTTAATTGCAATGAACTTGCAAAAATTGCTATAAAAAGTATCTTTATTCTTGAGGTGATGTGTTGGTGAAAAAAGAGGGTTATTTATGAAGAATCAAAGCCGTTTGCTTGTAGTTTTAGGCTTGTTGCTCCCGATGTCCGTTTGGGCTCAGGGTGCTGTCTCAAAACAATTTCTGAATCTCTACTATAAGTCGAAACAGCTTTATATAGGTCTTTATTCAAAAAATTGTGAAGTCGGAAGTTCTTCTGATGAAGGTTCTTGCGTCAAATCTTATGAAATAAAGTCTGATCAAACTGTTCGCTCAGCTTTCGTTAATGCGGTCACTGAGCAATGGGTGGGTACGCCAAATGCGACCAAGATGCAATCGGCTACGCTGAATCTTGCTACAGACATTGACTTTGGTTATACTTTTGAGAATGGAAGTTGCTCGGACAATTTTGGCTATTTGTTTTTCTCCGGTAGTGTCTTTGATGGACAGTACCACACGATATCGAACCTTTGCAGTATTGATGATGGACAGACCAAGCGGAATTTAGGTTTGTTTGGGCAAATAACTGAAAAAACTGTAAGAAATCTAAATATCTCAAATGTCCATTTTACCGTTACAAGTGGGGAACCTGCATTAACGAGTGGTGGTGATTATCGGCCGGTAGGCGCTCTTGCTCCTAAAATTTCTAATAGTATTGTGACCGATGTAAAATTGAAGAATGTTGTTATTCAAGCTCCGCTTGCGGGTGGTTTGGCTGGGTATATTGAAAACTCTACGATTAAAGGTATTTCGACCGTTGACAACTCGTTTATTAAAGTAACGAATGGAATATCAATTACAGAAGACTATATCGGAAAGGTGATATATAAGAATGGTGATAACGTTCCTGTTTTTAGTCCATACAAAGTACTTTTGGGTGGGTTAGCTGGTGCAGCATATTTTTCAAATTTTCAGAATATCGATATTGCAGTCCAAGTGGAAAATAATGGTGACGTAGATTTGTCTGCTTTGGGCGGCCTTGTTGGGCATTATGTTTATGCGCCGAAAAATGGACTGTTCCCTCAGGTTTCCGATAGAAATTCCAAAATTTCCAATGTGAAAATTCATGGGAACTCCAGTACTAATGCCGCTTCCGTCAAGTCTCTTATTTCTGGTGGTACTGCTATGGGTGGTATATTGGGGGCTTCGAGAAGACTTGATGAAAATAATTCCCCGATTGTAGATTTGGTTATCAGCAATTCCTCTGTGACAAAATTGGATATAAAGCAAAGCAAGATTAAAATTAATGATGTCAAAAAAACACAAAGTCTTTATTTTGGCGGCTTTGTCGGGAATAGCGACCTTTGCAGTGGTGGTATTCTAAAAGTTAGTGAATCGACTGTAGAGAATGTAAACATTGAGGAATCGGTTGAGAATGATGCGCCTTTCCAGTATTATATGGGCGGGATTGCAGGTCGCGCATCTTGTTCCCATAATAATAATAGTAGTAACCGTAATGACTTGTATTTGACAATTCAAAATTCTACAGTTTCGGGTAAAATCAAGTTGGAAGGTGGTAATAGCGGAGCTGGGAAAACATCTTCGGGTGTTCGTATTTCTGCTGCTATAGGTGGCCTTGTCGGTGATGCCATTGTTTCTCTTGATGAAGGCGGAATTTCAGAGAATGAATCGAATGTTTCTATTATATATAAAGCCAAGAGAGCAAAAAACGATGTCGATTTGGATTCTGTGCTTGTCGGTGGTTTTTTTGGTGGCTTAAGTCTTTTCAACTCACCGATTGATTACGTTCGCTTGACTAATCTGTCTTATGAAGGTTCGATCGATATTGAAGATGATGGAATTACAGCCCGTGTAGGTGGCATTGTCGGTAAATATCCGTTCATCTCTCGTGATGATGCCAAGATTGAGATTTATGACGTTCATGTGAAAGCGCTTTCTGCGGGATCGATTGTTTCTTATAGCGGTGAAACTAAAGCCTCAAATACATCGTCTTCGATTGGTGGCATTTGTGGTATGTGCCAATCACCTAAATTAATAAGCCATAGTTCGGTTGACGGTTCTTTTATGGGAACTTTTGGAACAGAAAATCCTCCCCAAAAGGAATTTTATGTAGGTGGCTTGGTCGGCTATTCTCTTGTTAAAGATCTTATGGTTGTAAAGAACAATTACTTTACAAAAACTATTGCTGATAAGTTTAATAAAGTGGAGGGTAAGGGACATGCCGGTTATCTATTTGGTTATCTTACGGGAGATGGTTTAGGAACTAAGCCCCAAATTACTTCGAATTTCCATTATGGTGCTGATAATCTTGGCGCTATAGGTTATTTTAAAAATTACGGTGAATTTGCCAATTCTGTTTATCTGAATGACATGGATAAGTTTGATGCCAAGAACAATGTCCGTAATGGTGCAACCGAAGATGTTAACGAAAATGGAAATGGTTACGTTACTGAATCTTATATGGCGTCTAAAGACTTTGCCGTTTATTTGAATGGCCCATGGACAGAAGCGGAAGACCAGGTTTGGACTTTTGCGAATAGTGGTTATCTTCCGACTTTCGGCACTGATCCTGTGCTGACTTATACGGTTCGTTTCTTGGACGGAAGCGATAATGTACTTGCTGCAGGAGAGATAAGTTATGGGGGCTCGGCTGAGTCCTTGGCTCCGGAGGCTCCGAAAATTGCTGGTAAATGCTTTACAGGTTGGAATGAGCCTATCGATAAGGTCTTTAAATCGATGGATCTTTATCCTCAATATGAAGTTGGTGCTTGCAAATATACTGTTACGTTCAATGGCTTAGATGGAACTCCGTTGAAAAAAACAGTGGCCGAAGATGGAACCGAATTGAAAAATCCTCAAACAGTGGAGGAGGGCAAGTCGGCTATTCTTCCGAAAGGTCCGGATAGAGTGGGAAATAATTGCTTCCTTAAGTGGGATGATGAAGATGTGAATAATGACTTTAGCAATGTGACGCATAATATCGTTGTGTCTGCAATTTCTAAGGCATGCTATGATGTTACGTTCTATGGTTTGGATGAAAAGCCGATTGCTAATGCCAAGACAAAAAATGGTCAGGACTTGGATAATCCACAGGTTGTGGATGGAGGCTCGGCTGCAATAGCTCCGGCAGACCCGTCGCCGAAGGATGGCTTGTGCTTTAATGGTTGGGACACTGATTTTAGTGTGGTCAAAGGCAATTTGGACGTTAAACCGAATACGAAAAAGTGCACATATACGGTCAAGTTCTATGACCTTAGAGGATTTGTCATTGAAGGCTCGGAGCAGGAAGTCCTTTACGGGGATGCTGCTGTGGCTCCGACAGACCCGCCATCGAAGGATGACTTGTGCTTTATTGGCTGGGACACTGATTTTAGCGAAGTCAAAGGCAATTTGGAAGTCAAACCGAATACGAAAAAGTGCGTATTTACGGTCAAGTTCTATGGTCTGGATGGTACGACTGTAATAAAAACGCAAAACGTTCAGGAAGGATTGTCGGCAAGGGCTCCGGCCACGCCTGAACCGTTGGGTGATTTGTGCTTTGATGGCTGGGACACCGATTTTAGCGAGGTCAAAGGCGATTTGGAAGTCCATGCGCAATCGAAGGATTGTCCGGCTTCCAGTAGCTCCGCTGCATCTTCGTCCAGTGTCGTCCAAAGTTCCGCTGCATCGTCATCCTCGACCCCGATCGAGAATCCGTCCAGCAGCTCCATGGATCCTATCAGCTCTTCGAGCTTCCAGGATGACAATTCTTCGAGTTCGTATGATACCGTATCTTCTTCCTCCAACGATATTCTGAGCCACGGCGAAGAATCCAGTAGCAGTTCAATTGAGTCTTCGTCCTCCTCAATCTCGGATTACTTGTCATCCTCGACCCCGATCGATGATCTATCAAGCAGCTCCGCCGCATATTCGTCTGGCGTCATTCTGAGCTATGGCGAAGAATACAGTAGCAGTTCCTTTGCATACTCGTCCTCCTCGATCTCGGATTACTGGTCATCCTCGACCCCGATCGATGATCTATCAAGCAGTTCATTCGAATCTTCGTCATCTTGGAACGATGTGGAAGGCTCCAGTGACAGTTCCGCTCCGCAATCCAGCTCCGACAATACATACATGAAAGAACTTGTGAAACCGGTTGTTACGCAAGATGGAAATGCCATTCGCATGACATTCAATACAGAAGATGCTGCTTTGCCTGTCGATTTAGACTACCATATTGTCGTGACATCCAATGCGGGCATTTACCTTGATACCGTGGTCCGTGGCAAAGATGTCGAAAGTGTTAAAAACGGCACGTGGAGACTGGATCCGGCACCTGTCGGTGAATACTTCGTTGCACTTACGCTTACGGATGGCATAAATTCTGTCAGCTACGACCCCCAGCGTTTCATGACGGTAGATACGGTAAAGCAAGTAGATATAGATTCTAGTTACTGGCAGACGTATTCATTGTACGCATTCTGTCATCAAAAAGGCGATAAATGTGTAAATGATATCGAATCACTTATGTATAGTCGTCAAGACAGCTGGGCTGTAAAGCAATGCGAGCAAATGAAAGAAGAACTTCGTGAGAGCGATGCCGAAGACGATTATTTCCGTGAGCAGATGGAACAGGTTTGCCGTATTGCAAGTCAAGAACAAGGCGGCTCGATTACTTCTGTGTTCTGGTGGGATGAAACGAAACCTATTGGTGATTATTGGCAGTACCGCAGGTTTAAAGTGACGCAGAATTTTGATTCGACGCGTGGCTATTGGTATGGCTTTGCAAATAAACAAACGCTGTCTCTCAATTTACAAACGCCGAACATGAATGATGAAGTTGTATGGACTTTGAATAACAACTATTCCGGTTGGAACCTCGTTGCTAACCCGTTCGGTTGGTACATCAAGCTTCCGCAAGATAATGAAGTGGAGTTCAAGAAGTGGGATCCGAAAGCCGGAGAATGTGTTCCTGTGGATAAGCTTGGACCATACGAAGCCATTTGGGTCCATGTCGAACAGTCTAGGGAACTTCGCATTCCTTTGAAGGCGGCTATAATCCTTGAAGGAGAACGTGAGGTGCTTTCAAAGAGAGCCGAATCCGAAGACTGGAATCTCCGTGTTGTTCTAGCGGATGATAATGGCAAACGTGATTCTTGGAACGAGCTTGTCGCAGGCCGCAAGGAATCTTCGCTGAGCGAACCGCCGGCAGGCATGGGCGACCACGTGAACCTTTCCATTGTTGACGGTAAGCAGCGTTTGGCGAAGAGCGTCAAGAAGAATAGCGAAGACCTTGAATGGAATCTCGAAGCGAGCGCAACAAGTTCGCGCAAAGGGCATTTGAGTTTTATCGGGCTTGAAAGTGTCTGGGCGAAGGGCATGCATGTTTATGCAACCGTGAACGATGAAACCGTCGAAGTCGTAAACGACCGTCCGTTGGATGTTCAGCTTGCACCAAAATCAAAGAAAGTTACTGTCCGCGTGACAAAGAATGTTGTTCCCTTCAGTGTCTCGAAAAAGATGTTGAAGAATCTCCACGTGAATCAGGTGCAGAACGCATTGAATGTGGGCTTTGACGCAGCAACAAACCTCGCCGGAGCAGATGTCAAGGTTAGCATCGTAGAGCTTGATGGCCGTATCGCTGCGACAAGCAAGTCTATCGCGAAAGAAGGATCAAACACCATTTTGGTGAAAAAGCCCAAGTCGGGAGTCTATTTCGTTCATCTCAAAGTTGGTAACCATTCTTCCATCATACGCACTATGGTTCGGTAATTCTGAAATATTTCGGCATATAAAAGAAAACCACCTTTGTAGGTGGTTTTTAGAGCGGGAAAAGGGATTGATGGCTAGGCCAGTCATCTTGCTTGCGCAGGCTGGCCTACCACCCTACGGGTTTATCGTTACACGACAAATCCTAAATAACTCGCATGCACTTCGTGCGCCTCGTTATTTAGTCGCACCCTCTCCCCCGAGGGGTCTCTGGTCCTCGTCTGTTGTTCAAAAAAAAAGAAAACCACCTTTGTAGGTGGTTTTTAGAGCGGGAAAAGGGACTCGGACCCTCGACCCCGACCTTGGCAAGGTCGTGCTCTACCAACTGAGCTATTCCCGCGGGGTGACCCAATTATAGAAATAATTTTTCTCGCTGTAAAGGGTATAAAGCGAAAAAAGTGAAATTTTTTTCATTGAGACAGCCGACAGACTCAAACTGTTGATGCAGTTTATAATTTTGAGTTCAATTTAGATGAAAATGAAACCTTTGACGGATCCTCAAGCAAATCGATGATAAAAACAAGTCGAGCAGCATGTCCAAGGTTTGGCAGAGCTTTTTGCATAAAATTATCAAGGCAACGCTCACAAAAATAGAGTATATTTTCACTGTTGTTTATTTGAGGATTCTATGGGAGCAAGGCTTTTATTGACATTGGGGTTCATCTTGTCGGCGGTCCAGGCGTTCGGTGCGGTTTATTACGTGGCAACAGACGGAAGCGATAGTGCGGCAGGCACAAAGGACAAGCCCTTCGCGACGCTCAACAAGGCGAACACCGTGGTGCACGCGGGCGATACCGTTTGGATTCGTGGTGGCATTTACGACTTGCACGACACAGTCTTTTACAAACGATACAAGATGACGGCGGGCATTCTCCTCACAGCAAGCGGCGAAAGCGACGACAACCGTATCCATTATCTCGCCTATCCGGGCGAGCGGCCGATTTTTGACGCGACGAACCTCCCTGTGGCCGCAGGCGTGGAGCATAGCGATGGAACTCCCGAGGGAGCGATGACCACTTCGCCTATCGTAGTAGCGGCAAGGTACTTGCACTTGAAGGGTTTCGAAGTTCGCAATACGCCCATGAAGCACAATTCCAACTCAGGCATTTTCATCTACGCAAGCAAGCATATATTCCTGGAACAGATTGAAAGTCACCACAACGCAGGTCCCGGATTCTTTGCACACGATGGCGCGGCAGACGGTGGCGGGCATATATTTTTGAACTGCGACGCCCACGACAACTACGACCCCACTGGCTGGCAGGGCGATGGCGAAAATGCCGACGGCTTCGGTGCACATTACCAGGAACCCGGCCAGGGCGATACCACCAAGTTCATCGGGTGCCGCTCCTGGTGGAACAGCGACGACGGCTTCGATTTTATCAACCAAGAATTTCCTGTAGTTGTGGAGAACTGCTACGCCATGGGGAACGGCTACAGCGATTTTGGACGTGGCAGCCCGAAAAACGGCAACGGATACGGCATCAAGATGGGCCAAAGTACGTTTGGCACCGGACATCATCTCATCAAGTTTTGTGCAGCATGGAAAAACAAGGCATCGGGCTTTTATGCAAACTATACGAATGCCGGGAGCACATGGCTCAACAACACAGCCTACATGAATGGCGACCGTGCTTTTAGCATGGCATCGACGCTTTACGCCGAAGACGGAAAGACCCGCCTGGCCGAAGTGGTACCATTGACGGGCGACAACGCACACGTGCTCAAGAACAACATCGCCTTCCCAAACAAGAATTCGCAAATCGGGGAATGTTGGGAGAAGATTTCAAGCCAGAACATCGACCATTACGTGGAATGCCCCGCCGGCGAAAACAACACCTGGAATCTGGATCTTAATTTGACCGAAGATGATTTTGAGAGTCTCGATGACCCGAGCATGACCGTCACCGGCAAGGACCTCTCGACAATCGCAGGAATCTTGGGCCCGCGCAAAGCGGACGGCAGCCTGCCCGACGTGGGCTTCTTGAAACTCAAGGCCGGGAGCCGCGCCATCGACAAAGGTGAAAATCTCGGATTCCCGTTTGCAGGCAAAGCGCCTGATCTCGGTGCGTTCGAATATGGACTTTCGAGCAGTTCTGCGGCATCGAGCAGTTCCGCGACTTCATCTAGTTCTACGGCCACGTCTTCTTCAGGAACAGTCAGCATCATGCCGCAAAAGACACTAGGCAACGCCCGTTCCAACAATTTGAAAGGCTACCACGACCTCAATGGTCGCCGCTACGAGAAACAGATTCACTATCGCGTGATGTTCTAGTTTTTACAAATTAATTTTACATGTAAGTTAAAGCAGCGTCAAGAGCCATTCCTCGATGAAATGGCTTTCGAGTTCGTGAGCGTATTCGTTCGGGTGCCAGTTGTGCTCGTGAACCCATTGCTGTTTGAGGATTTCCTTTTTCTCTGCGTCGGGTGTCGGATTTCTGGAACTGGAGCGCAACATCGTAATCCCGTTCACGCCGCCATCCAAGTCAAGGTATGGAAGTTTCCACTTGATTGCAATCTGTTCGGTCGCCTCGGGATAATCCGCAGTCGTGCAACCGTTCGAAACGATAATTCCAATTTTTGCTTTTGGATAATTCTTCGTCAAGTAATCAAGCGCCACGTTGAATGCGCCGTAGAATGTAGTCGGGTCCATGTCGTCGATGTCTCCGATGGGAATATAGTTGTGCGAATCGTTGATTCCGTAGTAAATTGTAATGATATCCGCATCCGAAAAATCCGTTCTGTACATGATTCCATTTTCCGGCTTGGTGAAACCGTAGGTATCGTAATAGCATATAGTGGTTCCGCCAGCGGCGATGTTCCGCACGTCGCAACCGGTACGGTTTCCAATAAGGTAAGAATAGACCGGAAGTTTCCCAGCGTATTTCCCTTCTTTGATGGTGGGCTTCGGGTCGAGTCCTTCGAAATCGCCTGAGCTAAAGCTGTCACCGACAACATACCAGACAACGCCATCCAGGCTTTTGCTACTGCTACTCGCTGCGGGCGATTCGCTGGAGCTGCTTTCAGCAGAGCTGCTCAATTTAACAAGTTCACTAGAACTACTTGATTCGGCAGAACTGCTTGACACAACAAATTCGCCAGAACTACTCAATTCAGCGGAACTGCTCAATTTAACGGACTCGCTGAAACTACTTGACGCAATAGGCTCACCTGAACTGCTTGACGCAGCAAACTCGCCGGAACTGCTGGATTCCGCCGAGCTACAAGACATTTCTACCGAAGACGAGCGGCCCCAACCGAACGCTTCACTGCTTGAAGAAGCATCTTGCGGATTATCAGCCACGCTGCTTAAAGACAAAAACTCCGCAGAAGAGGAGTTGTCGCCACACGACACCCAACAAAAAGAACCTATTAACAATGCAGCGATAGCGCTAAGCCTCATAAAACTCATCTTTTCTCCTTGCTAGGCAATCCCGATGATATACATAAATGCATTTTTTGCGAGGCTCTGTCAAGCCCACTATGTACAAAACCGAGAAAACTAAAAAAGGTGATAACAGTTATTTTGCCACACAGGGGATTTTGCATTTCAATTTTCAGAATATAGATTTTAGTCATGGTGTATAGGCAACTTTCCCTAACAGTCTTTTTTAGCGCGCTCGCATCGTGGATGCTTGCATCATGTTCCGACGACAATTCGCACGTTTTTTTTGCCCCAGATGAAATCGACAGCTCCAGTTCTACCGCCGAATCAGCCGAATCGCATTTGCCTGTTGCGGATGGCTCACTGAAGTTTGTGGGTGGACCGCTGAAGTTTACCGAAGTCGATCCCATCAATGTCGATTTTGAAGACCACGAAGGCGATGATGCAGGCTGGGTGGAAATTCTCAACACATCGACGGACACGGTGAACTTGTCGGGGATGTACCTGACAGATTCGCAAAATGACCCGTTCAAATGGAAGTTCGGCAATGTAAAGATTGCACCTAATTCGCAGCTGCTCGTGTTCATGTCAGGCAAAAACTATCCCGATTACGTGTTGCCGCACGATACGCTAAACATGATCGGTCCCGGTTGCTGGACTTGGACGGACGCGCAAAGCGATCCGCCGGGTGAAAGCTACGCAGACCCCTTGCCCGGGCAACAAAAGAACTGCTTCAAGGAAGGCAACGTTCGCCGCGTGGGCGCTATCATGCAGCTGGGAGAAAACGAGGAACTCGGCTGGTCGTCGATTGCCGTATTCGTCGGAACAGGCAACTCCGGCAAGGACGACGTACTCGACATTTCCGGGGCGAACGAACTGTTCTTGCATGCCTACATCACCAAGGACAGAAAGGTATCCTTCCGCCTGACGCAACCCGATGTCGATGACTGGAAAGGTTACGAGTTTGTCTTTACCGGCACGGGGGATTCCTCAACAGTCTATCAAGCACGGATTCCGACAGGTTCTACATTCCCCGACCTCGAAAACATCTACGGCACGCGAATCAGCCCCGAGTCAAACGAGTCGCAGGAAATGACGCTCAAGGTGTTCGATTATTTTGTACGGAACCGTGGTCACGAGCCGCATGCAGGTTTCAAGCTTTCGAAGAAAGGAGGCTTGCTCTACTTAGTGAATGCGGATACGGCAATCGTGGATTCCGTGGCCTATCCGGAGCTTCCCATCGGAAAGTCTTGGAGCTACGGGACTTTTGCGGATGGAGCAAGCAACGGCTTTGGTTTTGCAGATCCGACCCCCTATGGACTCTCGGCAAAAAGCGTGGTGCAGTCGCGCTCGCCCTCGCTAGATTCCTTGGCAGAACTTCCGCCGTCCGGATTCTATGCGCAGGCCTTTGTTGTGAGTTTCCCCGGGAATGCATCCGTCCGCTGCGAAAATGATGGCAAGACTCCTACTGTGAATAGCCCTGCGATGACGGACCTGCAAATTGACAAGACTACAGTACTCCGGTGTGCAAGTTTTGCGGAAGACATGTTGCCGGGCGATATCATCACGCGTACCTACGTGTTCGAGGATGCTCCTGCCGTCCCTGCGGTGTTCCTGTCGGCTGACCCGAATTCGCTCTTCAATCCCGATTCAGGAATCTACATGGAAGGGAACTTTGCGCAAGTCAAAGAACCGCATTACGGCGCAAACTACTGGCTCGATAAAGAAATCCCCGTAGCGGTAGAATTCATGGAGCCGGGAACAAAGTCGCCCGCCTTCGCACACAACGCAGGGCTCAAAATATTCGGCAATTACAGCCGCCAGAATCCCAAGAAATCGGTCGCCATCACCTTCCGCGAAAAGTATGGCGAAAGCCGCCTCAAGTATGCGCTGTTCCCCGATTTTCCCGAACTGAAAGAATTCAAGGTTTTCTTGCTGCGCAACAACGGCAGCAACTTCGACAATGACTATGTCCGCGACAGGCTCGCAAGTTCCATCAGCGAAGGGCTCGGCGTTGACTACCAACGAGGGCGTTTTGCGGTCGTCTATTACAATGGCGAGTACTTCGGCATCCACGGCATCCGCGAACGCAGTACGGAATACTACTTCGAAACGCATTACGGAATCGACCCGGGCGCAGTCGACCTGATCAAGGCGGACAATGCCGTGTCGGCAGGTTCGTCGGTCGATTACGAGGCACTCATGGGCTGGATCGAATCGAATGACTTGAACAACGAGGAAAACTACGCCTATGTATCGTCGCGGATAGACATCGACAACTACCTCAACTACATGCATACCGAGATATTTGCGGATAACCGCGATTGGCCAGCCAACAACATGAAAAAATGGCGCTGCACCAATCCACCGACCAAGTGGAAGTGGTTCCTGTACGACCTCGATTTCGGCATGGGAAACGAGTACAGCGAATACAAGGACATCAATATTTTCGACTTCGTGACAGCGGAAGATGGCCCCGGCTGGCCGAACGGCCCCGAACACACGCTGCTTTTGCGCCGCCTGCTCGAAAACGACGGTTTCAAGGCAGCGTTCATAAACCGCATGGCCGTACTGCTTGCGATGAATTTCGAGAGCGGTCGCGTCCGCAAACGCCTTGATGCGATGATGTCGGAAATCAAGGCGGAAATTCCGCGTGACCAAAAACGCTGGAAGCTAAGCGCATCGAGGATGCAGAAACAGCTCGGGCTCATCGAGACGTTTATCGAAGAACGCCCGGTCAAAGTCTCCTCGGAAATGCAGGATCATTTCGGGCTGGGTAATGTTACTTCCGTGAAGCTTGCTGCGGAAGGAAACGGCAGCATCCTTGTCCATGGCCTTCCGCTCGACACCCCTGCGTTGACGGTGAACTTCTTCGAAGGTTTCCCGGTGACGCTCACCGCACAGCCTGTGGATGGCAGCGTGTTCGTCGGATGGGATGACGGAGTCAAAGATGCGACTCGCACAATTGTTCCCGGCGAAGTGAGTGCCGTAAAGGCGCTGTTCAAATAAATTTGTTTTCAAAAAAATGGGACATTCAGCTTGTTCACCCAAACAAAATAAAGTATATTGAAGAAGTTGGTCTTATAGAAGAGTTTTGCAAGCGTAGATAAAATGATGTTGCGTACGAGTTTCTTCAAGGTGTCCGCTATCGGACTTGCCGTAGTGAGTACGTCTTTGTTTGCAGACGCCTCCTACACGCCGGATAAGTATCAGCAGAACGA
>JAEEGJ010019465.1_pt1 | contig 14944 bp, 5 predicted proteins | sample 8958761 | NCBI WGS metagenome assembly JAEEGJ01 (sample SAMN16246546, study PRJNA631951) | gut metagenome | biome: gut microbiome; feature: rumen; material: RS-attached | host: Bos | place: Iran: Karaj | collected 2018-10 | reverse complement strand
GCTAATCCTGTTGCTTTGGATTTATTGGAAAAAATGCTTACTTTTCATCCTAAGAAAAGAATTAGTATTAAGGAATGTTTATGTCATCCTTATTTTAAGGATTTGAGAAGTGATGAGTTTGAAACTGATAGTAAAGAGAAGTTTGATTGGAGTTTTGATGAAATGAAGTTGACTAAGGAAAATTTACAGAAAATGATTTATGAAGAAAGCTTGTATTTTCATCCTGAAAAATAAAAAGAGTAAATTATTATTTTTATATATTCAATATGTTTTATTTATCATTGGATTTTTTATAAAAGAATTTTCATTAAAATTAATTTAATTCATTTATATTATATAAAATTGTTTCATTTTTTTAAATATAGAAAAAAGATTTATTTTATAGAAATTTCATTATAAAATAAATATTAATATTAAGAATAAGTTATTATTTTTTATATTTTAATTTTTGTTTATAAAGGAAATTACAAATTTGAAGAGAACGGTTATTATTGAAATTAATTTAATTGAAGCCTCATATTAATATTTATATATTTTTGATTTCATTTTTCTAATTTTAATAAACGAAGAAGTTTGGAGTAAATGGATTTCTCTTTTTCAATTTCAAGAACTAATTAGTTGATTATTTATTATAAATAGTTGTTATTTATAAATTTTTTTATTAAATATTTTACAGAATTTTTATAATTAAAATATTGTATTGAGAAAGAAAAAAGATGGTTTTTCAATTATCAAATTAATCTAAGATGAAATGTCATATTATTCTATATACATAAAATTATAAATTCTATTAGCTTTTAAATAGTAATTGATTATTTTTTGCAATAAATAATATATTTTTTAAAAAATTATATCTATAATTTTAGGGTTAGGTTTATAATAATAAATTTTACCATATCAAAAAAACCACTTTTATATAATCATATAAATTAGAATTAATTTTCAGCAGAATATGCTTTTTAATGTTTCATTTTTTAATATATGGCTATTTATATTAAAATTGAATTTATATTTATTTTTTATTCAAAAAGAATCAATTATCAATTGAAATTAAATAAATAAATAAAATAAAAACAATAAATGAATTAATTGATATATATTACAAAAAATGATAAAAAACTCCGAACAAGACAAAAAACAAATCTGAAAAAAATAAAAATGATACTAATTTCTTAAATAACATAATTAATTTAGAAATATAACTTCATCCTTCACTCATAACTGTTTTTCTTATGACAATCAGTAATTAATTCTTTATTTATTCACCAAATTCCCTCCAAAAAAAAAAGTCAATTTTTTTTGTTTTTTGGGTCAATGTTCATATGTTTTTTATTTTTTTATTCAAAAAATTTTGTTTGAAATATAATGTATTTATTTTATAATTTAAATATTAAGGTTTTCTATTATAATAATAATTAAAAATAAAAAATTTATATCTATTTATTGTATAATTAAAATCACCACTAAAAAAAAAAATAAACCAAAAATTCCAAAAAAATCAAAATAAAAAAAAATATAAAAACTAACATAAAAACAAAATACTAATACAATATATTATTTATTTCATAATTAATTTATAAAAAAAATATGGAATCACCTGATTTTGTTTTTATTTTTATTCATGAACTACTTCCAGTAAGAACAAAAAGAAGAATAGTAATGTTACAAACAGCATTAGATCAATTAAATATAAAAAGTATATCTCCTAATGAAGGAGAAACACCATTAGAATTAATAAAAAAAGAAGAATTTAAACCTCAATTTTTAATAGTTAATATCGAACATCCTGAATTAGATCAAATATTAATTGCTATGAAAGAATATTATCCTTCAACTTCAATAATATTATTATATCCTCCTTCTGAAATGGAAGAATTACAAAAAATTCAAGAAAAATATCATATTAAATATGATATGGAAGAAAATAATATAAATACATTTGTTTTAAGTAACTTATTTTTAAAAGTTAGAAGTGATAGAGCTTTCATACAAAAAAATCAAAATTGTAATCAAAGATATACTTTAATTCAAAGTTTAGGTCATGGTGCTTCTTCTAATGTTGATTTATATTATGATAATGTTTTAAATAGAAAAGTTGCTATTAAAAAAATACAAGTTGAAGGGATGAAAGAAATTGAAGCTGATATGAAAATAAATAAAGAAGTTGAAAATATGAAAAATATTAAAATACCAACTTCAATAGAATTTTATAATTATGAAATTGAAAATGATAATCGTTTCATATATATGGAATATGCAGATAAAGGAACATTAGATGCTCAAATAAATAATTATTTAGTTAATGGAGGTAAATTTTCAACAGAACAAATATTTGATTATTTATGTGATATAATGTTAGCACTTTTTGCTTTAAATCAAAAAGGAATGATTCATAGAGATATAAAGAGTGAAAATATATTATTAAAAAATGAAACAATAAACGGTGAAAATTATATTATTGCAAAATTAAGTGATTTAGGTATAAGTAGACAAATTGATGGTGTAATAGGTTCATTAACATTATGTGGAACACCATATTATGTAAGTCCTGAAATAGCAGCTGGAAAAAAAAGATATGATTATAATGTTGATATATGGTCTTTAGGAGTTGTTTTATATGAAATGGTTACTTTAAGTTTACCTTGGCATGATCCTAATTTATATTCTCAAGAATTATTTCAACTTGTTTTTACTACTAAATATCCTCCTTTACCTGAAGGAACTGATCCTTATTTAAAATATTTAATTAGTATTATGCTTAAAAAAGATCCTAAAAGAAGAGCTAATTTAAATGATATATTAAAATTAGATTTTGTATATGAAAAAGTCACTCAAATTATTAAGAAATATAATTGGGAAGATGTTAAAGGATTTGAAGGGATTAAAGATTTAGAAAAAGATGTTAAACCTTGTTATTTATTTTTAAAGTTATTTACTGACGAACAATTTAATATAATATCTGATGCAAGTACTTTATGTTCTTATTCTTTATCTTGTTCTTATAAACCAGGTTATTTCAGTAATACTATTAATGAAGCTAAAAGAGGAGATGCTTTATTAGAAAGTTTTGATAAAATAAAAGAATGGGAAAATGAAAATTTATCTTATAAAGAAGAAACTATAAATAATTTATTAAAACAAATTTTAATGAGTGGTGCTCTTGTTCCTCTTTCTTATAATATTAAAGATATTCAAAATGAAGAAGAAGTTGAAAAATATGTTGAAGAAATGATGCAAAATCCAAGTAATTATTATTTTAAATCTTCTCTTTTAATGTTCGAAAGCATTTCTGGAAATATTGATAATTCTAATATATGTTATTATACTATTTTCGATGAAAAAAATAAACCCGAAAATTTTGATTTTCTTGTTTTATCTCAATTTATTTTAAAACAAGGAAAATCATTAGCAAAAAGTGAAAATATTAAAGATCCATTCTTTTTAATTACTACTGATAAAAGATATATAAATTTTAAACAAGGAATTTCTTATTTTCAAGAATGTGATATTTTCCAAATTCCATATGATGAAAATAATAAAGCTCGTTTAGCTTTTCTATTAAATGTTTATCAAATTATGTTAATTCATCATTTCTTTAATATAGTTCAAAAAAATAATAAAACAAAGGCAGGTTTATTAAGTTATTTCCAATATAATATTGGAATAACATATAAATTCAAAAATTTCAATTTAAATAATTTAGAATTAAAACATGCTGTTTTTAGAAATAATAAGCCTGTTCCTGGAAGTTATATGAAATTATTATATCAAAGTGATAAAAAATGTACTTTACTTCCGAATTTTGACGATTTAAGGCCTTTATTAATATTAAATGATTTAACTGAATATGATACTGATGATTTAACAATTAAATTATTTAACGAAAAAGAAGTTGATGAACAATTAAATGATATTACTTTTAAATTTATTCAAAATCATATATATTATCAAGATGATGAATTATATATTGCTAAATTTATGCAACCTTATTTATCTGATTTTGGAGGTTCACCTGAACCGAAAGAATTTTTAGAATTTTTATTAAAATATATAATGATGCATAAAGATTTTACTTCAAAAGAAAGTATGGATACATATAAAATTAGAATTAGTGAAAATAATATGAAAACTTTAGATTATTTTAATTTAAAATTTATTGGTCTAGTGCAAAATGGATATGTTAAAGTAAAGTATGCTTAATTTTTTAAATTTAATAAAGGATTATAATATGTATATGAATGATAGCTTTTTATAATTTTATTAAAATAAAATTTAGAAGTTAAATTTAAATTAATTATATTTTAGTATTTATCTAGCGATGTAAAAATTTTAAATAAAATATAATTTGAAATTATTATTATAAATAAATAAATGAAATAAAAATTTGTTTCAAAAATTATAAAAATGGATGTCAAATTTTTATTAAGTAAATATTCACCTTCAATTTGTAAAGAGATTTTTCCTTTTGATTTTAGAACTAATCCAAATGTTTATAGTGTAGAATCTCAAGAACCAGAAATATATTTATGTTCTTTAAAACATTTTGATAAAAATTTATGTTTTTATAATATTAAATTAACAACAAATTTAAAAGAAAATTTATTCCCAAAAGAAAAATATGAAATTAAAAAAGATTTAAATCAAATTATTGAAAAAATTGATATTGATGATTTATTTGGTAAAGTTAAATTGACAACAATTGATGTTTTTGATAAAGATTTTAATATTGATAATATTGAAGAAAGTATTATTAAAACAAATATAAAAAAAATAATTAATGAAAATAAAATAGTTCCTTATGAAAAAAAAGAAAAAAGACAATGGTTTATAATAGGAATGAGAGGATATGGACCTTATAATGATCAAGAAATATATAGTTTTTTAATAAAATTAAATATGAATAAAGATAATATCCCAATGAAAAGTAAATTAATGGTTTTAGAAAAAATTTCAGATATTTTTTACACTGTTGATTCTTGTTTAGAAGAATTAAATAAAACTTTGTTAATACCTAATAATTATAATATTTTTCCTAATATGAAAAATAATAATGAAAAAAAAGAAGGAAATGATTTTGATCATATGAAAAATTCAAAAGAAATTTCAAGACCAGTTTATACAAGAAGATATAGTAAATTTAATGATAATAATATTCAAAAAATTTTAAATAACAATGATAATAAAAATCAATATTATAATAATCACTTTTCTCTTATTAATAACCATCCTAAATTACAAAGAAGAATTAGTTTAAATAATTATTATAATAATAAAATATTTAAAAAAGAATTTAAACAAGGGAATTCTAATTTAAATAAAAATAAATTACAACGTAATTATAATAGACAATCAACTTATACAAAACATTTAAGTGAATTAGATAAATTATTTGCTTTTAATCCAGAAGAAAAAGAAGAATTAAATAAAAATAAAAATGAAAATGTTAAAGAAGTAATTCAAGAAGTTGATGTAGAATCAATTTTCTCTTAAATTAAAATAAATAATTTAAATAATTAATAAATTATATTCTTATTTGATCAATTTATTTTTTATTAATTTAAGATTTTACGAATTATATTTTAAAATAATAAATTTATGCAATTTATGTCTAATTTTCAATTAAAATTAAAAAGAGAAAAAAAGTTGTACAAAGAAAATAAATAGATTATTAAACAAGAATGGAAAAAAAATATAAATTAAATGATTAAATTTATTTCATTGTGTCTCATATCATTTTCTGTAATTATTATAAATAATAAAAGATCAGGAGACACAATGAATAAATATGATAAAAAAAGTTCTTTTGAATCATGTATTAAATTAAGAGAAAAAGTGAAAATTTTAAATTTAAAATGTGAAGATATTCTTCAAGAAAAAAATGATGAAAAGGAAAAAATTGAAAAATCATTTAATTCTAACTTTTTTTTTAAAGAACTAATAAAACCAAATTTTTCGAACGTTATTAATATTAGAGAAACGAATAATTATGTAAAAAAAATAAATAAAAAAGATAAAGTTAAACTTATGAATTTAGTGAAATCATTAAAAGATATTCATTCTGATTTTTAAAATATTTTTTATATAATTCTGTTGATATTAAATTAGATAAAATTATTATAATCTTTATATTATTTATTATTTACATTCATGTGAAATTCTACAAAAAATTTAAAAAATATTCTTTTTTAATTTTTAAATTTAATATTATTATGAAAGCAGCTCAAAGAAAAAAACAAAGAGAAAAAGAAATGAGTATAAATTCATCTTCAAAGAATGAAAGTTCAAATTCAAAAAAAGATAAAAATAGTTATATAATATTTCAAAACACAAAAATAAATAATGAATCTCAAAATAATTTAATTTTAAATTTACCAACAAATTCAATTAATTCAAGTGCTCCTTCAATTTCAAATACAAATAGTAATAATACAAATACAAATAAAAATTTGAATAAAGTATATACAAGGAAAATATTAAAAAATTCATTAATGACTGTTAATTCTGCTGCAAAACCAGCTGAAGAAGATTATGAAATTATAAATTCAAATAATAATCAAATTCCTAAAAGTAACAGAAGTAAAGTTCATTATAATGATAATATAATGAGTCAAAATGTTATTAAAACTAATTTACATCATAAAAATAGTTCTAAAGATTTTAAAAATAAAAATAATAGAAATTCTTCTAAAAATAATTCTTTAAAAGATAAAAAAAATAATAGTTTAAAAAATGTAATTCCAAAAAAAACAAATAAAAAAAATCAAAATATAAATTTTGATAATAATTATAACAGTGATAATGTTAATAATAATATCAATGATAATGATAATAATCATTTAAATGATATTAATTCAATTTCAAGTTTTTTAGATAAAAAAAATAACTTATCTCCAAAAGAAAAAAAAAAGAATTTATCTAAAATGTTTAAATTACTTAATACAGATGTTTCAATAGATAATTATGAAATAGGAAAAAATATTAGTTATATAGAATCTAAAAAAGAACTTGATAAATTACAAGAACAATTTATTGAAGAAGAAAATAAATTACAAATTTTATTGAGTAAAAATAATACAGAAGCACAAAAATATGTTGAAACAATCATTAAATTACAAAATCAATTATTAAATTCTCCTCAATGGGATGTTATTACTTTAGAAGAAGAAAATAAAATTGATGATATTAAAATTAAAAAATTAAAAGAAAAAATTGAACTTATGAAAGAAGAAAGTGAAAAAGAAATTGAAGAAATTCAAAATATTAAGTTTGATGAAATCAATGATACTATAAGAAAAGAAATTGAAAAAGTACAAAATTTAAAAAAAACTATATTAAAATTTAAAGGCAGAGAAATTCCTGAAGAAATTACAAAAGAAATTGAAGTTGTAATGAAATATAAAAATGGGATATAAATAAATATATTTAATATAAGTTATTTAATTATATTTTAAATGAAAACTAATATAAATAATATATTTAACTATTATAAATTATATAATATAAATACCAAAAATAGGAAAAATTTTCTTATTATTTTTTATTTTATCTTATTTATTCAAATATATATATTTGGAAATAAGAACAAATTCCCCATTATATTGCTTAAAAGGAAAAACATGTGAACTTCAAATAATAAGTGAAGAAGCATTTACAGAAGAACAAAATTGTACTTTAAGTGAGAATAAAACCATATGTTCATGTACATATGACACAATAAATGATAATCAATCAAATATATGTAATGGATATAATTTTATTGTTATTGTTTTTTCAATATATTTTTCTAATGATGATGAAGAACCAATGTACATAAAGATTGAAAATTATGATGAACTTAATAATATAACAATTATAAGTGTATCAGATGATTATGAATTATATTCAAATGAAGGAGATATAATTAAATTAGATTTGTATGATTATGTTACAGGTGAATTATATTTTTCCATTAATAATAATCAATCTACTAATAAAACAGTGGATTCAGGGACAATTATTTTTCCTTTAATTTATTTAGAAACTTATTATCCACATTATATTTCAACTGTTGAAGATATAAATATACCATTTATTATACCTATTAGTTCATCTGATTTTGAAGAATATTTTAAATTCCCAAAATTGAAATTAAATGATACATTTTATGATTTAACTGAAACTGGAAATACTTCTCAATTAGATGACATTACATTTAAATATTATTCTACTGAAAACATTTCTTTTCCTCCCTCAGATACTATGTATGAAGGATATCTAATTTTTCAATCAATATTTGAGAATAATCAATCAGAAAAACTTTTTTTTACTCCAATTGATATTAATATATCTAAGAATACATTTTTCTGTTTTCTTAATCCAAAAAAACCCAATGTGAAAATTATTATTTTAGGTTTTAATATGGGTTTCAATGGAACTATTATTGCTAAAAATTCAACAGGAGAAACTATTGATACTATATATGAAGACAATATATTAGAAATTAAAGATGAAAATTTCGGGGTTTATGATATATATATTTTAATTGAAGAATATTATGAAATTAAAACATCAGCTCAATTTTTTATTTTATATCGTATTGCTTTTGAAGAAAATCAAATTAAGTTTGGGAGATTTATCTCTCCTTATAACATTTCATTATATTTAAAAGATATTATTATGATTAATAAAGTTTATGCTGTTCTGATTAATAAGGACAATAATGAACAAGATGATACTATTGAATTTACTTTTGATGAAGAAACTAAATTATTTTCATTAAAAAATCCAATTGAAAAAGCAGGAAATTACCAATTATCTATTATAAATAAATATGATTCAACAGATTTTATAGATTATCCTTTTGTAATTTATGATACAATTAATCTAGAAAAAAAATATATTCCAGTAAATAATACTATATCAGTAACATATCCAACAAATGTAGTTGATATTCTATTAAACAATATTTCCATAAATCAAATTTTAAATGTGTCTGAAACATCAATTGATATTTTAATTAATAGAACCGGAATAAATACTATAACTCTTTTATTACCTAATAATACCTTATATGAAGTAGGAAATATTACTGCAATTCCTGATAATTATTTTCAAATTAATTATACTAAATGTATAACAGGTAAAAATTTTCCAAATGAATTTGAGTTGACTATAATTACTAGGACAACTTCAAGAATAATAGATTTATCATATTTTTACTTATCATATCAAAAAGATACTAATAATACAAATGTTGAAATTATTGAAAATAAATTTCCAAATAATAAAATTTTTACAATACCGTATGAACCAAATAATTCATATATAATTAAAATATATGAAAAAAATTATGATAATTATGCAAATATATCAATATCAAGTCCAGAATTTACAAGTTATGTAATTGAATCTCCTTCTTTTAAATCATCGATTGTTTTTTCAAATGTAACTTGTTCTTTACAAAATTTAAAGGCTTTAATTCAAATGGAATCAGAAACTGAAAATGAAAGTCAAGAAAGTGAAGAAAGTGTAACATTATCAAAAGATATTATATTAAATATAACATGTCCAACTACATTTTCAGGAAATTATATCAAATGTTCAATTTTAGATTCTTTTCCAAAATTTGGTAAATATTCTATATTCTTTAATGATTATTTAATTGGTGAAGCACATATATCCGGAGATTTATTATCAAATGATCCACAATTAAATTATGTAAATCTATTAAGAGAAAATAGAACAATTTATTATGAATTAATAGGAAAATTATTTGATATTAATTATATAGATTATCTTGTTTTAGATAATAAAAACATAACAAGTTATAATATTTATTCAAATAATTCAATATCTTTTTTTAAGGAATTATTACAAGGATTATATTATATCACAGTATATAGAAAAAAAATAAATATATCTGAAATAATTGAAAATGATACTTCAATCATAAATTCTTTAAGAATATCAATTCCAGTTGAAATAAAATTAAATTATTTGGATATTAAATGGATAAAGCATAATGAATCAAGTTCAACAATAAATTATTTTATTTTAGATGAAAATTTTCGTTTTGTGGAAGGAATGACATTATTTTTAAGATCAATATATGAAAGAGTAGAAACTAATAGAACAAAATGTGTGGAAAGAATTAGACAATGTAGTTTTGAAATTAGTGGAGCTTCTCCTATTGGAACATATAAATTTTTACTTGTTTTACCAACAAGTGAATCATATGTAACCACAGATGTTATTATTATTTCTGATAAAGAGGTTCCTTCATTCACTCCTACTCCTTATTATATTATTTTACCTAATGTAACTTCAATTGCTAAAATTAGAATTACTGTAAATGAATATTATAGTGAAGTTATTGGGATTAAATGTGAAGGAGATGAAATTCTTGAATTTGATAATTTAGAAGTTACCACAACTATAAGTAGGAATAATAGTTGTTATTATTATACTTTGTTTAATCAAGAAAAATATAGTGTTTCTTCTATTGAATTTAATATATATAATTCTTTTAATGAAATTGCATCAATTACAGGTGATATTGTATCAGATAGTTGTTATTATATTAATGATTATGAAAAAATTTCCATAGCATTTTATCATAAAGGGTCAAAAATAAATATTTTACAATTTAATAATTATATTCAAAATTTAGTACTTTATTTATCTAATGAAGATTGGTTTTTTGATTTTGTTTATAATGAGAATGGATATAATGAATTTGATATGAATTTAGATTTAATAGAGGGAAAATATGACTTAACAATTGTAGATTCTTTAAGCAATGTAGTAGAAATTATTCCAGATATTATATTAACTGATGCAACTTTTGATACTTTTGGTTCTATCAATTATGTAACTAATAATAGTATATATAATATAGATAATTTATTATGTATTTTAGAATTTAACTTTTATTCTGATTCATCTAAAAAAAATTGTAATCAAATTTATGAAGAGAACAATAATCAATATAAAGTAATTATTACTTGTACTAATTTATCTTATGAAAAATATTATTTATATATTAACAATCATAAAGGAATGGAATTACCTATTCAATTTTATCGAACAAATATTTTAGATCCAGGAATTTCTTTTTCAATAATTCAACCAAATGCTTTAATTGAAGGAATTGATAATGAAATCCAGATTAAATCAAATGAATTTTATATTCCATATACAAAATCAATTGAAATATATAAATATAATTCTACTGATAATTCATATGTTGATCAAAGAACTTTTAGTGTAAATGAAGAAGATAGTAGTTTAATTATTTCATTTATTGGAAGTGATTATGCAATTATTAATATAAATTCTCCTAAAAATGGATTTACTTATTTTATTCATTCAATAGAAGATATTAATAATAATAAACTAGAAAATTTAACTCCAAGTTTAGCATTAAAAGTTGAAACTTGTACCATAAATAAATATCAATTTTTTGTAAAAGATATAAGTGAATTAATAAAAATTATAATATGTAAAGATGAAAATGAAGCAAATAAAATTTTAGAATATTGGAAAGATAGATATAATAAAGGTTTTCCAGAAGGATTTCAACATTGTGAAAATTCATTAAGTGAAATATTCTGTAATTTAGAATCTGATATTCAAATTCCATTAATAATATCAATCAATTTTGATGATGATATATTATTTAATGTTAAATTTTATAAATATACAATAAGTCATTTATGTCTTCTTTTGCCATCTTCTTTTCCCATTATTATGTCAATTTATGGAGATAAAGATGAAAAATTTATTGTGAATTATAGTGGTGAAACTTTGCCTTTTACAGTAAAGAGTGGAGAACAATTTTCTCTTCCAAATTTAAATGTTGATAATAGTCCAGTTAAAATTGTTGTAAATGATAATGAACTTGAAGATAAAATTATGCTTTATGAAAAAATAGAAATAGAATATTATATCTATGAATTGGATAAAGATAATTTAATATTTTCAGTGATTTTTCAAGTAACAGATAATTCTTTTGTTTATAAGCCTAATTCCATGACATTTTCATTAATTTCTGAAAATCTTTCAATTGATTCTGAGAAGTGTAAGGAAAAAGAAGGTTTTTATACTTGTGAATTTGATTTAGAAAAATTAGGTGAAGGAATTTATGATTTATATTTTAAAGATAAAAACAAATGTAATTATTTATATTTAGTTAATTCAAATTATGTTACTTCTTTATTCCCTGATTTTGAAATAGATGATAGTAATATGATTAATAATTCGAATTCAACTTTAATTTTTAATTCAGATATGAATTTATCAAAAATTGAAATTTCTCATCTTAAACTTATTAATGATAATGATCCAAATATAATTATAGAAAAAGATGATTATATAATAGAAGATGATTATACTATAATTTTTTTATTTGATTTTTCAAATGAAACTTATCAAATAATTGAAGGTTTATATACCTTTGATTTAAATATAAGAAAAAATGATGAAACAAGAACTTATTCAGATATTATTGAAATAAAAAGAGCTTGCAAACAAGATGAGGCAGAAGTTAATAATGGATATGGAGAATGTAAATATTGTATTGATAGAAATGAAACTACCCCATTTTTTGATTACAATGCCAGAAATGATATAGATTCAAAAAGATGTATAAGTGAATGTCCTGAAAATCAAGTATCATATAATAATATATGTTTTGATAGTTGTTTAAATGCTTCAAATTTTGTTACTGAAAATGTAAATCATTATATTCCAATTGATGTTAGAAATAGTTGTTTTGCTTTTAAATTAGAAAACATAACTGAAAATGTAGGATGTTTAAATAATCAGGAATTAAATTTAACCTTTAATTTAAATGATACTATTGAACCAAAATATTTCTCAGAGATTGATATTGGAGGATATAAAAATCTTTCATGTGAAAGTTCAGTTAATTCAACTCTTACATGTATATTTGATTTTTCAGATTTAAAAGAAGATAAGAATTATACAGTTACTTTTAAATTAAACAATGGTTATGTAATATCAACAGATCAAATTGTATATATTACTTTAAAATCTGCTCAAGAGTTTTGTGAAAATAGAGATAGATATTTTAATAATGAAAAAAGTAATAATTTTTGTCAATGTAAAACAAATAAATTTGATGAAAACAATGAATGTGTAAAAAAATGTACATCAGAATTTTATGATGAGGAAAAAAACTGTATTAATGAATGTGATGGACATAAATTAAAAGAAGAAGTTAATTTCACATCACATAAAAAGTGTTTACAATCATGTCCAAAGGGTTATGATGTTGATGAAGAAAATTTAATATGTACTTGTAATAAATCTATTATTGGTGATTCTTGTTCAAATATGAGTGATAGTAATCCTTTAAAATCAATTCAACCTTTATATGTTCAAGCTATTCAAGATGCAGATATCAATTTTACTTTTAATTCTGAATTAACTTCTAATACTCATAGAATTGATATTATTAAATTAAGAAATCAGAATAATGAAATTGATGGATATAATTGTACTTCAATTGATGAATATTCAATAAATTGTCTTTTTAATTTAACTTCAATTACTCAAGATTCAATTTTAGAAATATATTATAGAAAACGATATCAGTCTTCTATGTTTAATTCTAATTTAACAGTTAATGTTCTTAAAATTTGTAGTGATTTAAGAGTAAGAGATGAATATGATAATTATATATGTCATACTTGTAAAGAAAGAGAATTAGAAACTCCATTATTTCAAAATTATAGATGTGTTGAAGAATGTGATAATAAAACTTATTATAAAAGTGCTTTAAAAGAAAATTATTGTGTACATTGTAAAGATGAAGGAACTTATTTATATGAAGAAGAAAATAAATGTGTTTTAGATTGTAATGATATTGAAGGAAAAGAAAATTATGAAAAAAATAAATTATGTGTTAAAAGAACTCCAATTTGTCCTGAGAATTATTGTTTAAATAATGGAGTATGTGTTGTAATTAATAAAGAATTAACATGTGATTGTCCTGATTTTTTCTTTGGAGATTTATGTGAACATGAAATAAATACTTCAAATTATAATGAATTATCTAAATTTTTTGAAGAAACTGTTGATTTAATTAATGATAATGATACTGTTATTCATAATCAATCTACTTTAAATTTATCACAAACAATGAGAATTATTACTTTCTCTACTAATTCTTCTGACTCAAATAAAAAAGAAATAGGTATTAATTTATTCAATAATAGTATAGACAATTTTACAACAATTTCTACTTATACACAAAATATATTTTCAAGAATTGCTGAAAATGAATTAAAAATTACAAATGATTTAGAAGTTAAATCATTATTGGTTTTTGCAAGTACTACAATATTTTATTTAACAAGAAGTTCAAAACCAGAATTATTAACTCGTAATAATTCAGATATATTATAAAATAGAAATTTAAAAGAAATACAACAATTATTTTCTTTAATTATTTTTGATTATTTAAAATTTATTTTTTTAAGGTAAAATTAAATGTATTATTTAATTTATTTTTATATTTTAAAATTGAAAGGAAATTTTATTTTATTTTTTTCATTGAAAAAATTAGAATAAAATAATACTCCATTTAATTTTATGTGTGGACAAACTAATATGAATCAAAATATTAATTTTGCAAATTTAACCCATTAATTAAATAATAAGAATATTCAACAAAATAATAATATGGAAGGATTATATAATATGAATAATAATATTAATATGAGTAATATGATAATATGAATAATAATATGAATAAATTTAAATTTTAATATGAATCAAACTCAAAATAATTTTACTTTTCAACAACCATTTCAAAATAATCAATTTAATTTTAATGTTATTTAACCTAAATAAGTGATGATGATGACTTAAATGAAGTTAAAGAAGAAGATATTAAACCACGAATTAATAATAAAAGTGGATTATCAAATTAATTAGATTC
>JAEEGJ010019464.1_pt1 | contig 14944 bp, 10 predicted proteins | sample 8958761 | NCBI WGS metagenome assembly JAEEGJ01 (sample SAMN16246546, study PRJNA631951) | gut metagenome | biome: gut microbiome; feature: rumen; material: RS-attached | host: Bos | place: Iran: Karaj | collected 2018-10 | reverse complement strand
GCGCGTCGCTGAGGTCAGCAGTGATGTTGATGCCCCAGTCGCAGAAACCTAAGAAGAGTTCCTTTGCTTTCTCATTGCCGCAGTAGAGCCAGGCGTCGCGAAGTCCTGCGTACATCTTGTGGATGTTGTAGAAAGGTGCCCAGGCCGAAGAATACTGCCTGAACTCGCCCTTCTTGAAATCGGTCCACATAGACGCACTGTTCGGGACGCCTCCGATATAGCCTACGCCCCAGGAAGCATTGTTCCTGGCATTGGCGGCCGCCACTTCGGCCAGCTCGTCAATCATATAATTCATACGGCGCAGGCACTCCGGGTTGCCTGTAGTCTGCCAGTTCATAGCCATCGCAGTCAGGTAGTGACCGGCGACGTGGCCGTCCAGTCCCGCCCAGTTGGGATAATACTCAGCTTTCTTCGGCAGTCCGGCCTCGGCCCTGAAAGGAGCCAGCAGACGGTCTACATCATACTGCAGAAGGACTTCGACATTGAGGTCACGGGCGTGCTTGAACGGGCCGTCAAGCAGCTTCACGTCCCCGATCGGGAACTCGTTGTCATAAAGACGGTCCTGTGCGGACATCTGGAAGCACAGCGCCATCAACGCTGCGGCAATGATCAGCAATTTTTTCATTATCTGTAGTTTCTTTCTTATATCCTATTTGAAAATCATACGGGCAAACGCTGCCACTGACTTGCGCCAGGGCTGCCATTCGTGGTCTCCGGGGAATGACTGGAACTCAACCTTCACGCCGGCATCGCGCATCTTGGCCACGATGGCACGTGTGTATTCGATGCGGGGATCCTGCTCGCCGCAAGAGATGAAGAAGCAGTCAAGGTTCTTGTTGAAAGCGTCAGGAGCAGTCAGCATACCGGGTATGTTGGCCTCGAGGTCGAAGTTCGAAGAGCCGCTGATTCCTCCGAAGACGCCGGTAGAGAAGATGCCTACGTTGGCGAAGAGGCCTGGCTCACGCAGTCCTATGAAGAACGACTGGCCGCCGCCCATCGACAGGCCGCACATAGCTCGGTGCTTCGCGTCGGCCTTCACGCGGAAGGTCTTCTCGATGAAAGGAATTATGCTTCCCAGCAGTTCTTCCCGGTAGGGCTGCATTCCTTCCCAGCTGTAAGTTCCCTGGCCGGCGGGCATCCCTGCTTTGCGCGGCACATTGGAATTGACGCTGACCACGATCATCGGCACAGCCTCGCCACGGGCGATGAGGTTGTCCAGGATAGTTGCGGTGCGGCCTTGCTGGATCCATCCGCGATGGTCTTCTCCGCCTCCGTGGTGGATATACATCACAGGATATTTCTTGCTGCCTTTCTCATATCCGGGCGGAGTATAGACGAACACCGGCCTCCAGGTTTCAGTATAATTCGACCAGTAGGAAAGCTCGCGCACCTGTCCGTGCGGGACATCCTGTATCTCGAAGAGGTCCATTCCAGGCTCCGGAATATCGATGGCGCTGGACATACGGCTGCTGCCGTAATATGACTGGCTGGCGGGGTCGGCCACTGAAACGCCGTCCACTATCAGAGAGTAATAATGATATCCAGCCATAAGCGGTTTGGTAACGATGGTCCAGGTGCCTGTCTCGTCCTTGACGCCGTCATTGCGGCCGCCGAGGTCGATCTGCACACGGTTTGCCTGCGGGGCGCGCACCTTGAAGACCACTGAATTGTCCGACAGGATCTTCGGGAAGCCGCTGGCGTTGATGTTGGTCACGGGGCTTACGGCATCCTTGAGTTTCGGCTCAAGCGCTGCCAGGAACTTGGCAGTGCGGGCTGCATCCACGAACTCCACCATTTCCGAGAGCCAGGGCTCTACGAAGAGGTTGATGCCGTGGCCTGCACCCTCCACGAGGTTAAGGTCGCTCTTTATGCCGTTCCTGGACACAGCCTCGTAGAGTTCCATACCCTGGCAATGAGGCACGACATTATCCTTGGTGCCGTGGAATATTATTGTCGGAGGGTCTGAAGGATCGAGGTAGGTAATGGGGTCGATGGTGCGGAAGAGATCGTCGTCGCCGTTATAGTCTACACCGAGCAGAGCCTCTTCGGGGGTACCGCCCCAGGGCCGGTCCCACTCGCACTCCATATTCAGAAGGTCGATGGGGCCGGACCAGTCGCAGACGCAGTCCACGCTGCTGCTGAAAGAGGTATAGGGACCTACCGAACCTTCGAGGTCGACATTGTGGCTGCCGACCCTGGCTGTTTTGACATTCGAGGTAGAGCCTGCCAGAGAGGCGAGATGTCCGCCTGAAGAAAAGCCTGAAATACCGATGAACGATGTGTCGAAGTGGTACTCCCCGGCCTTTGCGCGGACGAAACGCACAACGGCCTTGATATCCTGTATCTGAGCCGGGAACTTGGCATCCATACTCGAACGGTGGTTCGGAGTCACGATAGCGTATCCTGCGTCAAGAAGAGCCTGGCAGATGTTGTCGAGGTTTGCCATATTCTTCGAATTGTTCGAGAACCAGGCGCTGCCGTAGATATGCACCACTACCGGGTACGACGCCTTCCTTTCTGCCGGAAGGTAAATATCGAGCTTGTGATAGACCTGTCCGTCACCTGCATAGTCCACGTCCAGGAACTTTTCACTGCAGCGCACCTCAGGCATCCTGAAGCTGAAGCCGGCAAGCTGGGCTGAGGACATTCCGCCGGGCGGCTGCGCCTGGAGCCCTGCGAATGCTGCGAGCGCCAGGACGACTGTCATAAACAATCTTTTCATCAATTACTGTCGTTATTGTTAGATAACCTGGAAGTCGATAGCCTGCAGGTCTTCGTCGCGGGACGAGCTGCCGTAGAGGATGCGGTACTTGCCGGAATAGACTGACAAACCGTCAACTGCCTCATCGTAGAACGAGAAGGCCTCACCGTCGAGGGTAATGCGGGCCTTGCCGGTCTGGCCGGGAGCAAGAGTGAGCTTCTCGAAGCCCTGGAGGGCCTTGATCGGAGCGTCAGCCTTGTCGATGGCCTGGACATAAACCTGCACTGTCTCGGCACCCTGCACCTTGCCGGTATTCTTGACGGGCACTGTGATGGTCACCTTGCCGTCCTTGCGCATCGACTGCTTGTTGAGCTTGCCCTTGCCATATTCGAAGGTTGTGTAGCTCAAGCCGTAGCCGAAAGCGTAAAGGGGTTTGCCGCGGAAATATTTGTAAGTGCGGTTGTCCATACTGTAATCCAGGAAGTCGGGCAGGTCATCGTTAGACGCATAGAAAGTGACGGGAAGCTTGCCTGAAGGGTTGCAGTCGCCGAAGATCACCTCTGCAAGAGCCTTTGAACCGCCCTGACCGGGATACCAGGCCTGAAGCAGAGCGTCATACTGACCCTCGATGCTTGCGAAGGCAATAGCTGAACCCGAGCAGTTTACGAAAACGACGGGCTTGCCGGTGGCGTGCATTGCACGCACAAGCCTCTGCTGTACTGCAGGAAGTTCGATATCGGCCTTGTCGCCGCCCTCTCCCTCGAGCTGGGCTGAGATGCCGCCTATCACGATGATGGCGTCAGCGTTTGCAACAAGGGCTTTCTCCTCGGCGAAGTCTGCATACTTGCGCTGGCAGAAATCGGCACGCAGCTGGGCGAAGGCGCCGCTTCCGCGACGATATTCGATCTCTACGTCGATCGGCTTGCCGGCCTGGACGTCAAAGGTCTTGTAGCTCATACCGCCCCTGCGGCCGAAGCCACGCATCATCGGGGCACCGCCCTTGGCGTTCTCAACCACGCGGCCGTTGACCTTGAGGACATAGCCGTTGTCGCTGCTGACATAGTAGCTCATAGGGCCGGTGAAGTCAGGAACGTAGCGGCCTTTGATGCGTACTGAAATCTTGTCGGTAGGCACTCCCTCGGCGAAGCCGTAAGCTCCGAAGGTGCTGAAGTTGAGAGCCTTGTAGTATCCGCTTGCAGCAGGTTTGCCGCTCATCGTGTTGTTGTCCCAGAACTCTACGAACATTCCCTGGCCAGCGTTGAAATCGGGCAGGTGGTAGATGGTGTTGTAATCGTCAGTGAGCTCACAGCCCTTGGCGTAGATGATGTTGACGCCGGGCAGGGCGGCCTTGATGCCGTCCAGCAGCGAGTGGGTGTGCTCTGCTGTCGGAGTGCCGCCGTAGTTGCCGTTGAGCAGTGCGGCATCGTCAGCATTGGGGCCTATCACTGCAAGGGTCTTGATATCCTTTGACAAAGGAAGAGTGTTGTCCTTGTTGTAAAGGAGAACCATAGATTCGCGGGCTGCCTGGGTGGCAAGGGCGTCGTGCTCCTCGCTGCTGATCACGTCCTCGCCGAGGTTTGCCCAGGGCAGGCGGTCAGCCGGGTCGAACATTCCCAGTTCGAAGCGGCCGCGGAGGATCTTGCGCAGGTGCACGTCGAGTTCGCTCTCCTTGATGAGGCCTTTCTCAAGACCCTCGAGAAGAACCATCATAACTTTTCCGCACTCCAGGTCGGCGCCGTTCAGGGCTACCTCAACTGCGGCGCTCAGAGCGTCGGGCTGGGTTTCGTGCTGGCCGCGGGTATAGTAGTTGTTGATGGCGTCGCAGTCAGTGACGACGATGCCGTCGAAGCCCCACTTGCCGCGAAGGATGTCGTTCAGCAGACGGTCGTTGGAGCTGCAGGGCACGCCTTCGTAGCGGTTGTAGGCGCTCATCACCTCACGGACGTTGCCTTCCACCACCAGCTTCTTGAAAGCGGGGAGATAGGTCTCCCAGAGGTCGCGCTGTGACACGCGGGCGTCAAAGGTATGGCGCAGAGGCTCGGGACCGCTGTGTACGGCGTAGTGCTTGGCACAAGCGTGGGTCTTGAAATAGTGCTTGTCATTGCCCTGCATTCCGAGCACCGTCTGCAGACCGAGGACTCCGGTCAGATAGGGATCCTCGCCGCAGGTCTCCTGGCCGCGTCCCCAGCGGGGGTCACGGAAGATGTTGATGTTGGGGCACCAGAAAGAAAGACCCTGGTTCCAGATGCCGCCGGTGGCCTCGGTCTTGTCCATCACGTTGTGGTTGGTGATGTTCCAGTGTGCGCGGGCCTCATCTGACACCATAGTGTAGATCTGGTACTGCATATCCTGGTCAAAGGTTGCAGCAAGGCCTATCGCCTGGGGAAAAACTGTTGCATCGCTGGTGCAGATGCCGTGGCAGGCCTCTGACCACCAGTTGTAGGCGGGGATGCCCAGACGCTCGACCGAGATCGAACCATTCATCATCAGTCCGATCTTCTCGTCCGGAGTCAGCAGGGAGATGATGTTGTCCACCCTTTGCTCCGTCGACAGGTTCGGATTCTGGAACGGGTACTCATAATTGCCTGAAGCATTGTTCTTGCAGGATGTCAGTGCTATGGCCGACACTGCGATCAAGGCTAAGAATAGTTTTTTCATGAGTATAAGTTTTAGGTTATTTAGTGTTGGTCCTGATGAAGATTTCCTTTTGCGGCCTGAGAGGGTCGTTTGTTATGATATAAATGCTTCCTTCAGAAGAAGCTGCAGTCTTGGGGGCAGTCACCTTGATGTCAAAAACAGCACTTTTGCCGGGGCGTATCACGGCACCCGCCTTGAGAGAGGTCTCTATCCCGCCGGACAGCTTGACGTGCCTCAGTATCAGGTCCTTCTTGCCGTCATTGTACACAGTAAGCTGCTTCTTTACGCTCTTGCCCTTCCTTACGTCTTTCAGGGTGAAATACGAAGGGTCGACCCGCATCGAAGGCGCATTCTTGTCATTGCGGTCGAGGTCATCCACCATTATGGCAGAAAGGCGGATGGGGTGTTCTGCCTTGACTCCGTCTACATAGAGGGTTATGACATCATCGCACACACCGTAGCTTGAGGCCGACACGGGGATGTCGTAGGTCACGGTCATTCCGTCGGCAGCACCCGGCTTGAGCGAATAAGGAGCCTTTACGCTGAGGTGCGGATTGCTGCTCTCCGCCTTGAGAAGCACTGTCTTGCCGCTGCCGTTGTAGAGGGTGATGCTCTGGGACTGGCTGCGCCCCTGCGCGGCATAACCGAAACGGTAGGCCAGGTCGCGGGACCGGATTCCGCTGCCGACAATGCTCGGGTACGTCTGCTCCGGGCCGACAGGAGCCGGCTCGACGTCGGCAGAGATGACCAGCCGGTCCTCGCTGGTTTTCGTGACCACCGTAACGTCACGGTAAACCTTGCCGGACATATTGGCCGGGTTGAAACGGACGACAAGTTCGCAGGTCTGCCCGGGTTCTACGGGCTGGGTCGGGTAATCGACAGTCGTGCAGCCGCAGCTTGTGGCCACGAAATCAATCTGCACCGCCTTGTTGGAACGGTTATAGAACCAGAAACTGCCGCTTACAGGCCCGTCGGCTTCCTTGATGCCGCCGAAGTCTATCGTCTTTGCCTGGAAGACAAAAGGCCCCTCGCCTTCCGCCCTGACGTCCGGAGAATGGAACAGAAGGACGGCGAACAGAACAGAGAAAAGCCTTATGCCTCGCATCAGTATTATGATTCGGTAGCTGCTTCTATCTTCTTGAGCATAGCGAACATAATGAGACCTGCGATGACGCAGAGTGCCATCAGGATACCCCAGTTGGCCCAGAGAGGAACCTTGTCCCAGAGCAGGCCGGGGATAGAACTGAGATAGTTGCCGATGGCAGTGGCTGCGAACCATAGACCCATCATCAAGCCTTTATATTTCGGAGGAGCAACCTTGGTCACGAAGGAAATACCCATCGGACTGAGAAGCAGCTCGGCAAATGTCAGCACGAGATATGTAGAGATGAGGTATCCCGGAACAACCGGATCGGGAGAGACGGTGCCGCCAAGCTCGGCAGGTGAAGCCTGTCCCTTTGAGGCAATCATCATAATGACATATCCGATGGCTGCCACGAACATTCCAAGACCGATCTTCTTAGGGGCTGACGGCTCCATACCCTTGGGATATTTTTCCGTCTTCTTGGCTGCAAGAGAACTGAAGATGGCCATAGAGATAGGGGTCAGAGCCACAACATAGAACGGGTTGAACTGCTGGAAGAGCTGGGGCTGGATCTCGATCGGGTTGGGAATGCCCGTGAAAATGATGTACGCGCCGAACCAGAGCATTGCCGTGACGAATCCGCAGATGAACTTGCCTTTCCTTGTCTCAGACTGGAAGGTGCCGAACAGCGTGTAGACAGATGCGGCAATGAGGGCGAGCACCCAGATGTTGAAGCCCATCCTTATCCAGCCGCTCGCATAGTCCTGGGTGTAGTCCCTTGCGAACCACGTCAGGGACTGTCCGTTCTGGTGGAACGCCATCCAGAAGAAGATTACGACTGCGAACACGAGGCAGAGGGCTACGATGCGGTCACGGGTCTGCTTCGGAGAGAGTTCCACAACCTCGGCATTGCCTTTGGCTGCAGCCTGCTTGGCGTTGACGTCGGCGTGTTTGTACCACTTGCGGGTGAGCACGTAGATGAGCATCGATACGATCAGTGAGACGCAGGCGATGGCGAAGCCCATATTGTATGAAGACGCCAGGTGCTCGATATAGTATGAACTGAACTGGTCAAGAGGCATAGAAGCAGGGCTTCCCGGCATCAGCGACGCCAGATCCTGAAGTTTTGCAGTATTCTCGGGAGTGATGGTGCCGTTCAGGAACTGGTGGGCCAGGGCGGGGATGTCGGCCTTGTAGATGAGGCCTGCCTTGCCGAGGAATTTGTTGGTTATGGCAGTGGCTGCTGAAGGAGCGAACATCGCGCCGATATTGATAGCCATATAGAAGAGGCTGAAGGCGGAGTCGCGCTTTGCGGAATACTTCGGGTCGTCATAGAGGTTACCTACCAGCACCTGCAGGTTGCCTTTGAAGAGGCCTGTACCTATCGCGATGCAGAGCAGGGCGCCGAGCATCAGCACCACGCCGAGTGTGTTGGCGGCAGTGGGGATGGAAAGCGCGACATAACCGAGGAACATTACGCAGATACCCGTCACGACGCATTTGCCGTAGCCGATCTTGTCGGCCAGGATACCGCCCACGACAGGGAAGAAATAAACTGCAGCCAGGAAAATTGCATAAGTCGTGCTGGCCAGTGAGCCGCCCCATCCGAATTTTGCCTGGAGGAACAGCATAAATATGGCAAGCATCGTGTAATAACCGAAACGTTCGCCTGTGTTGGCCAGAGCCAATGCATACAAGCCTTTAGGATGTCCTTTGAACATAATGGATTTAAGTTTTAGCTTACTCAGGTAACAAATTTAACAATTTTGAAATAAGTATTAAATTTGAAAGCAATAAAAAGCCCCTGCAATGAAGTTTTTGCGCACACTGGCGGTTTATATACTCCTCATTCCGACAGTCCTTCTGTCGCTGCTGCCGCTGTGCGTCCATCATCTTCTCGCCCGCTTCGTGGCCTGGTTGCTGGGTCCGGTCCTGAAATACAGGCTGCCGGTGGTCCGCACCAACCTTAAGGCCGCATTCCCCGACCTGACGGAAGAAGAAACGCAAGCCCTTGTGAAAGGCTATTACCTCCATATCGCAGATTTGATATGCGAAACAGTGTGGAGTCTTACCCGCAGTTACGCGCACATTAAAAAGAAAGGTGTCTGCAGCGTCGAGGGAGGAGAGTTGCTCAACGATATGTTCGTGCGCCACGGCAGCGTGGTGGTGCTGCTGGGACACACAGGCAACTGGGAGCTTCTTCCCGGCCTGCCGGTCTACAGCGATGAGGCCACATACGGCTATGACAACGTAATGAGCGCCTACCACACTATGTCAAACGCTCTGAGCGAAGAGCTGTTCCTGCGCCTTCGCAGCTTCCACCGCTTCAAGCGGAAGAATCTTGTGCCGTCCGGCAGTTTCCTGCGCTATGCCCTGGAACACAGGGACGACAGAAAAGTCTATTTCTTCATAGCCGACCAGCGCCCCGAAGGGAAGGGCAGCGTCCAGACCCGGTTCCTCGGGCTCAAGACCGAGTGGGTGGCAGGCGCCGAGGCCATAGCCCGCAAGACGGGCATACCTGTTGTATACATCGGCATCAACAAAGTAGCCCGGAGCAGATATGTAATAAAATGTGAGGCTATCTGCGAAGACTCCGCCGCCACGCAGCCCGGAGATATCACGAAATCATTCGCATCGAAGCTTGAACGGGATATCATCGCCGACAAAGGCAACTGGCTGTGGAGCCACAAAAGATGGAAGGATCTCGGTATTTATGACAATAATATACAATAACGATATGAAAAGATTTACAAGAACCCTATGTGCTTTGCTCTGCATTTTTGCAGGCATACAGACGGCGAATGCCCAGATGCTTGAAGCAGGGCAGGAGCAGCCCGCCGGAGTAGTGATCTATTCGCTGCCCCAGACTTCCATAATGCTCACAGTGGTGGCTGAGAAAGCAACCTTTGTCGCCGGTCCCTACGCCCAGTTCGCCCAGAAATATATGGGCGCGCCTGCCCGTACCTCGGATGAGGTGACGTACACCCTCAAATCTATCGATATGGCTCCATATCTCGAGGCGGATCCTTCCACAAGGATCGCCCTCAACCTTTCCGGAAGGGGAACGGCTGCGGCCAATTTCCTCCAGCTCTGCTCTCAGGGCCTTGTCATCGCTTCTGACAGCTACACCGGAAAACCGGAGTCGTGGAGGTTCCCTTCCATTGCCAACAACGATGTTTTCGCCGGCAAGGATGTCGAGGGCAATCTGACAAGCGCGACTACCACCCTTTATAAAACAGTAAATACTGCTGAAGGCTTCCAGAGAGTTGCTGTGTCTCAGAGCCAGGTCGTAGAGAAGTCTCTGGAGAAGAAAGCGCAGGAAACTGCCAATGCCATCTTCGACCTTCGCAGGAACCGCGTCCAGATTATTACCGGAGATACTGATGCAACATTCGAAGGCAACGCTCTGCAGGCAGCCATAGCTGAGATTACGAGGCTGGAGCAAGAGTATATGAGCCTTTTCTACGGTGCCAGCACAACCTCCATCCAGACAATGAACTTTGACGTAGTCCCCTCTAAATCTACCGCAAATCAGATGTACGTGGCATTCAGGATTTCTGAAAATGAAGGTCTGCTGCCCCCCAACGAAGTTGCAGGGCGTCCGATCGTGCTCCAGCTGACATTCGACAAGACTGCATCGATAACTACCGGTGGTGTCGAATCCGGCTCAAGGCCCGTAGCCGCCGGCACCGTTTATTACAGGGTGCCTGCAGTCGCCACCGCAAGGATAATGGACGGCAGCCAGACACTGCTGCAGACCCGCATTCCCGTCTACCAGTTCGGTCAGACGCTTTCTTTCCCGTTGAACTCAGTACTAAAATAATATTATGGATATAAGTCATCTCAACCCTGAGAGAGTGTGGAAAAACTTCTACGCCCTCACACGCATTCCGAGACCTTCGAAACACGAAGAGAAGGTTTCAGCATTTCTTGAAAAATTCGGCAAGGACCTCGGTCTGGAGACCATCAAAGACCCTATGGGCAACATAATCATCCGCAAGCCTGCCACCAAAGGTATGGAAGACCGAAAGGGTATTATCCTTCAAGGCCATATGGATATGGTGCCGCAGAAAAACAACGACGTGGCGCACGATTTCCATAAGGACCCCATCACACCCCGCATAGTGGAGAAAGACGGACAGCAGTGGGTCTATGCCAGCGGCACCACCCTCGGTGCAGACAATGGTCTGGGCGTAGCTACCGCAATGGCCATCCTTGAAGCCAAGGACCTCCAGCACGGTCCGGTCGAAGCTCTTTTCACTGTTGATGAAGAGACTGGTATGACCGGCGCCTTCAAACTGGCTCCCGGCGTCCTGAAAGGAGACATCCTCATCAATATGGACTCGGAGACCGAAGGAGAACTTTATGTCGGCTGTGCAGGCGGTGTGGATGTGAGCGTGACAAAGAAATACAAAGAAGAGCCCGTGCCTGCCGGCTATGTGGCTTATGAAATCACTGTCAAAGGTCTACGCGGGGGCCATTCCGGTATGGAGATCAACGAAGGACGCGGCAACGCCAACAAAGTTATGGCAAGGGTTCTGCTGCCCCTGCTGCGCGACCACAAAGGCAAGCTCTCGTGCATCCTGGGCGGAAACCTGCGCAACGCGATTCCGCGTGAGTGCGTGGCTGTAGTTGCCGTGCCTCAGGCTGAAGCAGCTGCAGTAGAATCAGCCGCATCCGGCGTTCTCGCCGAGGTCAGGAATGAATTCGGCAAGATCGACCCCGCAGTGGAGATTATTGCAAAGAAGACCAAAGCCAAGACTGTCATAGCAGGAAATGTCGGCTTGAAAATGATTATGGCCGTGTCAGCTTGCACCAATGAAGTGACCCGTATGAGCCTCGATATGCCCGGAATGGTGGAGACATCCGGCAACCTTGCGATAGTCCGCACTGAAAACGGCGTATTCACCGTCAGCAGCCTTATCCGCAGCTCGATCGACAGCTCCAAGATGGATATGGCCGAGCAGATGCGCAACGTCTTCGAACTGGCCGGGGCCAAGGTCAAATTCTCCGGTGCCTATTCAGGATGGAAACCGAATATGGATTCAGAGATTCTCGACGAGATGAAGAGAGTCTACAAGAAACTCTACGGCAATGAGCCGAAGGTCCTGGCCGTTCACGCCGGACTGGAATGCGGCATCCTCGGAGCCAAATACCCGAACTGGGATATGGTATCCTGCGGCCCTACTCTCTGCTCTCCCCACTCTCCCGACGAAAGGGTGTTCGTTCCCAGCGTCGCCAAGTTCTGGGATTTCATCGTGGAAGTCCTGAAGGACGCTCCGAAGAAGTAGTTCCACCCCCGCACAAAAATAATAAGGGTCGCTTCTTTTGAGGCGGCCTTTATTGTATTTCTCAACATATCAGTCGAGGAGGCAAAGGCCAAATATATGTAATGATTAATATAGGAATCCAAATGCCCAGAGCGGAATCTTTCGGGAAACGGATGATTCAATGCCATCGGCAGCAATGTAGGATTCCTCCTCATTACGGATTTGGTCAAATCCCTTGTCAGGTCCACCCACTTCAATCACAACTTTCTTCCCAACTCGGAAATCACCCGTCTTAAGCCCACCATATTCTACTCTATGTCCGGCAGAAGCAATCTGGTTGCAGAAGAAGGTCTCGCGGACCGTCCCGATTTCAGGAGAAGTAAGCGAGGAGAGGGTGAAGAGCAGATTGGTGTTATCCAGAAGAATCTTATCAGGTTTCTGGAGATCCGTGATAGAATCCAGATTTGTGTAAAGGCGGCGGATGAGATTGGCCTCTTCAAGATATGTAAGATACTTCAACACGGTTCTCCGTTCAATGCCTATGGTCCGTGAAAGCTTGGCAATATCCACCTCGTAAGGGAGCATAACAGACAGAACTTGGAGCAGAGCTTTTACCTTTCGCGTATTACCTACCTCTAGCCCGCGATGCTTGGGAAGCTCTGTGTCGATGATATAGTTTACGACATTCTCGACCCTTGAGGCAAAGTCTTTCCTGCTCTCCAGAAAGAAAGGGTAGTACCCATATTCAAGATAACTGCGGAAATGCTCCAGAGGATGACATTCCTCGAGGATGTGGGAACATATGGCCGACGGTTCCTGAAGAAGATTTTCCAGGGAGAATGGCTCCAGACGGATACCGGCTTTGAATAGCAGGAATTCACGGAAAGACAATCCTGGCATCATCCGTTCCGAAATTCTTCGGGACAGGTCTGCCTTGCCGTCGTTAAGTTGAATAAGAGAGGATCCGCTAAGGACGATCTTCAAGTTTCGGTAAGTATCGTATATCTCCTTGACTTCCCGGCTCCAACCATCATACTTATGAACTTCGTCGATAAAAAGATGTGTTCCGCCCAGCTTAATGAATTCTTCTGCCGTCTCTACCAGCGTATGGGTAGTAAAGTAACCGGAATCCGCTGAGCAGTAAAGGGCCTTGTGGTTGCCAGAGCCAAATGTTTTCCGAATATGCTGCTGCATCAGGGTGGATTTTCCCACACCTTTCGGTCCTTTTATTATGGAAAGCCGGGCATCCCAATCTATCTTTTCTTCAAAATCCCGGATATAATCCATCGGAACATCCCGTATAATCTGATCGTGTCTGGCAAAGAGCTTTTCCATTTATTATTTCTATTTGATGCAAATATAGTTAATGTTTCCTATAAAACACAGATTTCTTTATAAAATGTGCTTTATAAAACACATATACAACACATAACAGCAAAAATAGTAAGGGCCGCTTTCGAGGCGGCCTTTATTATATTTCTTAAATATCACATCGAACACGCTCTTAGAACATCACCCTCCAGCCGATCATCATACCTATAATCAGTCAAAACCGATTATAACTTGGGCTATTTGGCTGATTTTGATTTTATATTTGGCCAAATAGATAGATATCTTTCGCCGGCACTGCCAGACACAAAGGTTCTGTCGCCGTCCCCAAAACAGGGACGGCGGAAGCACTCAGAGTCCTATGGCGTCATTTGTCAAGGACTATCCTTATGTAATACATAGAAAATTTATTTCCAGCCGAATTGGTGTAATGGTATTCTTCTACTGCCAGCTCCTTATCTCCAAGAAAGGCTTTTGTACATTTTGGATAAGTATAAATGCCTGTTCTTCCTTCGGCTTCCCAAAATGTAACTATGTCGTGTTCGGCATCGTCCCCGAATATTTCAGGACAAGTGAATCTGTATATCAATTGCCTGTCCAACTCTTTATCTTTTGTAGGGCTGACATTTTGATAATTATTAAACAACCAGCTCCCTTCAAATGGATGAGATTCTTCGCCATGTTGTCGTATAATAAAAATAGGCCCCTTAAGATTTTGCCTCTCTTCCATAGACCGCGCTTGCAAAATGTCTTTACCTGGACGGACAATGCTCAAGTTATATCGTTCAGGATTGATATGCCCATGCCATCTGTTGGTGCGTTCTTTTTCCGGCATCCACTTCTCGTCACCAAGAGGGGCCACTAAATCATGCCCAGAAGCATCTGTTATGCTGATTTCTATATCATGAATATAGCGATAAAGATCGCGATTAAGAGTAACATTACATCCAGACGCCACAAAAAACATGACAGACATTGCGACAAAAAACCTCATCAAACTTTTCATACTGATCAATCCAGTTTAATCACATATATGTTTTTTCTATCTTTTAAGCTAATGGCATGTAACGATAGTGGCACACCATTAATATAACTCCAAATACTCAAAAATACGTCTTCTATCAAGATGTTTTTTTCAAATAATTAATGCATAGCAAAGCTTTGGCAATCGCATTATATGCCGCCCGACGCCGGCATCACAGTGGTGAAGCTCCAGTAGTGAAGCTCCCTCCCCGGCCCTTATTATTTATACTTTCAGGGAGTCTATTTCCGCATATTTGTCGAGGATTGAACGGGCGATCTTGAGCAGTTGCTCTCCCTTTTCGGTGAGGATGATGCTTTTGTCATAACGGACGAAAAGCGCGCAGCCGAGCTCTTCTTCAAGTTTCGCGATATGCTTTGAGACTGCGGGCTGGCTTATGCCGAGCGCGGCGGCGGCCTTGCTGAAGTTGAGACACTCAGCGGCTTCGCAGAATACTTTCAGGCGGTTGTCTGTCATAACAGTCGCAAAGTTAGCGATTTATTTGGTAATTAAGATTAAAGTTGTATCTTTGCAGCCCCTTTGGAAAACCCAGAGGGGCTTTAACTAATAATCAAATAATTAAGAAAATGTTTAATCAGTACGAAACCGTTTTCATCGCAACTCCCGTTTTGTCTGAAAGCCAGATGAAGGAAGCGGTTGCTAAGTACATCGACCTTATCAAGGCCAACAACGGCGAGGTCGTGTATGAAGAGGACTGGGGCCTGCGCAAGCTCGCTTACCCTATCCAGAAGAAGACCACAGGTTTTTATCACTTGATCGAATTCAAGGCTGAACCTGCATTTGTTGACACATTGGAAACCCAGTACAGGCGTGATGAGCGCATCATCCGCTTCCAGACTGTGGCTATGGACAAACACGCAGTGGCTTACGCTGAGCGCCGT
>JAEEGJ010019461.1_pt1 | contig 14945 bp, 13 predicted proteins | sample 8958761 | NCBI WGS metagenome assembly JAEEGJ01 (sample SAMN16246546, study PRJNA631951) | gut metagenome | biome: gut microbiome; feature: rumen; material: RS-attached | host: Bos | place: Iran: Karaj | collected 2018-10 | reverse complement strand
CCGATATGCGGATTATGGAAACTATAGGCTCGCACATAAGCAGATAAGCTAAATCCCAATTTTGTCTCACTTTATGCTGATTTTATGACTTATTCTAAAAAAGAATGTATTTTCAAGATGACAGGAGTCTTTCTTGCTTCCTTCATCTTGATGTGTGTTTTTCTGTTGCCCTACTTCGCCTATATTTTCGCACAGGACATTCCTTTCAGTCGTACAACATTGGATATTGGAAACCTTCTGTGGCCGTTAGCAATTTTTGTCGTCCTACTTTACGAAGACAAGAAAGGCAAATTGGGAATATGGCGTAATCCGAGCCTTGGAATGAACCTGAAAACGGCTGTTCTATCCCTGGCATTGGGAGTTCTCTGGCAGCTTATTATACTTCTGCTGACCTCCTTGTTGGACGCGCCTCATACAGACCCTCGGGAACCCTATACACAGGCGACCCTTATCCTGCATATATTCTCCTTCTCCATCATCGGCCCCATTGCAGAGGAACTGTTTTTACGGAAATGGTACATATCCGTCATGGAAAGAGCCTCTTTCGGCAAGATAGCGATAGTCATTTCCAATGCGCTCATCTTTTACGTGGCGCATGTGGGCACAGGCGTATGGAGATTAGACACACTGATTATGGCGGTCGTTCTTTGCCTGATGTATATGAGAACCAGAGACGTTCGCTATTGTGTGATTACGCATGTCACATGTAATCTCCTAGGAATCTTCTCTGCTTATTATTTCGTATAAGACAATCTTCACAGTCGTGGGTACCTGAGTCATAGCAGTCATCATACCCAAGTACCTGTCCCAGTGACTACTTGGGTTAGACATCGGAGACCAAGAAAGTTTGTAAAATATTTGGCAGTATCAAGTATTTTTTTGTTATCTTTCAAAGAATTACATTACAAAATTTGGTAGTTATTGGTATTATTCGTATCTTTGCAGCAGATTAATGTCTAACCATCAAATTTAAAACTATGGCAAACAAGAACAAAGCCCAGAAAAGTGGCAATAAGAAGGTTGATGAAGAAGTTCATGAACCGGTCGCAAATTGTGACCACCTCGAAAAGGGCGAAATATCGCTTAACCAACATGATATCGAGAAACTTATCATTACGGTCAGGGGTGAGCAAGTGCTTATTGATAGAGACTTGGCGAATATTTATCAGGTTGAAGTAAAGCAGATGAACAGACAGGTGAAACGCAATATTGATCGTTTCCCAGAAGATTTCATGTTCCAACTGACCAAAACAGAATATGATAGTTTGAAGTGCCATTTTGGCACTTCAAACAAAAGGGGCGGTGATCGACGAGCTTTACCTTACGCCTTTACGCAACAAGGTGTCGGTATGCTTAGTGGATTGCTTCGTAGCGAGATAGCTGTTGAAACCAATATCAAAATCATGCGTGCTTTTGTGGCCATGAGACGTTTCATTGTGCAGAATGCGGGAATTCTGATGCGCATTGCTCACCTGGAACGTCATCAGATTGAGACAGACGAGAAGATTGACAAGATTCTCGATAAGATGGACGAGATGTCGCCCAAGTTGCTGCCTGAACAGATTTTCCAAACTGGTTGCGTGTGGGATGCCTGGTCGTATGTGTCAGACTTGGTAAGAAGTGCCCAACAGAGGATAGTGCTGATTGACAATTTCGTTGATGATAGGGTGCTGTCGCTACTGTCGAAACGAGCTGATGGTGTGAAGGCTACGATTTATACCCGCTATTATGAGCAGTTTCTTACCGATCTGAAGAAGCATAATGAGCAATATCCGGCTATTGAATTCGTTCAGCTACCCCGAAGAAATCACGACCGGTTTCTGATTATCGACGACAAGGTGTATTTCATGGGAGCCAGTCTGAAAGATATGGGTGCTGGTCTCTGTGCTGTCACAGAAATGCAAATCTTACCAGAAACTTTGTTGAATTTCGTAAAGTAACAAGGGGGGGGTCATATTGAGCTTACAAGGGGACAGATTGATCTTTTCACAAAGAAATCAAAGACCTGTCCCACCAATCTAGCCCGCGCCATTGAACGTAAAGAGATTCAGCCTGAAATAGATGTCGAACTATTGGCCCAGACATTTATAGCCCTTTTCTATGGTCGAGCCTATAGGGATTCGCTTTCCAATGGCCTCGATGCCGACCTCCTAAAGCGCCAGATGCTGCAGCTTTATGAAGTCATCGCCCTCAAATAGGCGTTACAATTTGGTACTTTATTCTTAGTAACTTTTTGGTTACATTGTTCATTATCAGCATTTTAAGTATAAAAATGCTGTAACACCCTCTTTTGCGGTTTTTCCGTCTTCTCCTTGTGCGTACCAAATAATAGACATAACTTTGCACATAAAAAACGAAAAGAAAATGAAAAAGAAAACCATTATTACCATCCTGCTCGCCCTCGTAGCTATACTGACGGTGCTGCCGTTAGAGACGAGAGCTCAGACCATGGCCGACTCCCTACGTGCCGACAGTATCTACAAGTCAATGGAACTGCAAGGCGTTGAGGTCGTTAAGCAGAAGTCGCTTGTCAAGTCAGACATAGACAAGATCACTTACGACATCGAGAACGACCCCGATTCGAAGTCGAACACCGTGATTGAGATGCTGCGTAAGATACCAATGGTAACGGTGGATGGCGAAGACAACATTCAGGTAAATGGCTCCAGTTCTTTCAAGATCTATGTGAACAACAAGCCCAACCAGATGATGTCGAATAATCCCAAGGAAGTGCTGAAAAGTATGCCCGCCACCAGCATCAAAAAGATAGAGGTCATCACTAATCCTGGTCCGAAGTATGATGCTGAGGGCGTAGGCGGTATTCTGAATATCATCACGCATGGACAGCATATCGAAGGTTATACGGCCACTTTCAGCGGTAATGTCAGCAACCGAGGAGCAGGCGGTAGCACCTACGCCACTATTAAAAGCGGTAGACTGATGATGAGCGGACGCTATAATTATAGATACAACAACTCGCCCCGAAGCTACTCAGGCAGTAGCCGTAAGACCATCGGCAATATTACCGTTTCTTCCTCGGACCTCGAAAGTGAAAGTTCGTCCAAAGGACACGGGTACTCTCAGTTTGGTTCCTTTGAGGCCAGTTACGAGATTGATACCCTCCGTCTGCTCACCGCTTCGTTCGACCTCTATGGTGGGGGTAACAAAAGCAACGGTGACGGCACCACAATAGCCACCTCGCCCCTGACGCAGACACCGCTTTACAGATATACCACCGACCGCCATTCCAAAAATAACTATGGTTACATCGATGGTGGTATCGACTATCAGCGCAGTTTCTCTGTGCCTGAGCGCCTGCTGACATTTTCGTATAAGATTGAGCATGAGCCTGACAAGAGCGAGTCCCACACAGATTACCTTGATATGCAGGCCGCCGATGGTTGGGAGAACTTCCTGCAGCGCCTGAAGAATCAGTATAACGATGGCAGTGAGCGTACGATGGAGCATACCTTCCAAATAGACTATACCACGCCCTTTGCAAAGATTCATACCTTGGAAACAGGTTTGAAGTACATCCTGCGCAACAACTCCTCGGAGAATGACCGCTATGAGGAAGATATCTTCGACCAAGACCATTCGTCACACTATAAGCATTGTAGCAACATCTTCGCCGCCTATTTGGGCTATGGGTTGAAACTGAAAAAGCTGTCAGGCCGTCTGGGGCTGCGATATGAGCATACCCTGCAGGATGTAGAGTACAAACTGGGACGTGGCGATGACTTCAAGAAGCACTTCAACGACTTCGTACCCTCTGCCAGCATCGGCTACAAACTGACGCAGACCTCCAATCTGCGATTGGGCTATGATATGCGCATCTACCGTCCAGGCATCTGGTATCTCAACCCATATCTCGACGACTCCACGCCCACCAATATCTATCAGGGTAATTCCCATCTTGACAGTGAGAAAAGTCACTCGCTCAACCTCAGTTACAGTAACTTTACGCCGAAGTTCAATATCAACCTTGCACTGCGCTACAGCTTCACCAACAACAGCATCGAAGACGTCGTGAGGATGATGCCCGACACGCAGATCCCTGGACTGAAGAATCCGACAGGAAAGGATGTGCTCTACACCACCTACGAGAATATCGGGCGCAGACAGGGCATCAACCTGAATACATACATCAATTGGAACGCCACCAAGAACACCCGTATCTATGTCAACGGACGACTCTCCTATACAGATATGGATGATGGCGGCACCCTCTCTAATCACGGTTGGAACCTCTTTATGTATGGTGGTGCGCAGCAGACGCTTCCCAAGGACTGGCGAATCTCACTTAGCTTCTATGGCATAACACCAAGCGTCAACTTGCAAGGACGTGGCAGCAGTTATAGCGATTACAGTGTGAGCATCCAGAAGTCGTGGTTGAAAAACCGTCTCAACCTGACGCTCTCTGCCTCTAACTTCCTGAAGAAATACAAGCAATATAATTACACTACGGAGGATACCTTCTTCTATGCAGACAGTTGGTCGAAGTATGTTAACCAGTCCTTCTCCCTCAGCATCAGTTACCGCATCGGAGAACTGAGTGCCAGCGTGAAGAAAGCCGAGCGTAGCATCAGCAACGATGATGTGAAAGGCGGCGGTAGTGGTGAAAGCAGCGGGAGTTCGGAATAAGTATTCATAGACAATCCATCATCGTCAATATGAACAAGAAATCCATCATCACCACAATGCTCGCCTTTATCACTTTCAACTTCGCCTCTTGCTGTAGTGACGAGCCTCAATGGGCTGATCCGGAGGCACACGAAAAGACGGAGCAACTGCAAAAACAATATGGGCCACTGATGGTCGGAACGTGGCACTACGAGAAAGTCGGTGAGAAACAGCGGTTCTTTGAGCAACTGACATTCAAGGATGACGGCACTTTCATGGGAATGCGTAAATGGCAGACACGCAAGCTTGTCACCATCGATGGCGAACAACGCTATACTGACTGGGAAACCCTGGATCTGAGCGGCACGTTTATTGGCACATGGTCACTGCGTTACTGGGCACCCTACGGTGGTGAGATGCGTAACTACCTAGAACTGACCGCCACATATGACGAGGATCGAGATTACATGGCCTATTCCACTTGCCTGACCTTCGGCTATGCCGACGAAACCACCCTCCACATCCAAGGCTATTATGTCCATGATGATGACGGCTGGGCCGATTATCAACGTGGTGAGGTAGAAGCAAGTTTTTAAGATCAGGAAACAAAGTGTTTTTGACCTTCTAATACACTTTTTTCGAAAAAAGTTGCCGTTTAGGGTTTAGTAAATCGGTTTTCGTGTGTATTAAGAGTGTATGACAGATCAAAAGGAACTCCAAAAGCTGTTCAAACAGCATTACCGTCAGATGTATCGGTTGGCCACCATACTTCTGCACGACGATGCCGAAAGCAAGGATGTAGTGCACGACATCTTCGCCCGACTTCTTGATGGTCATAGCGACCTCAAAGAGGAGACAGCCGAGTCCTATCTGCTTACAAGCGTACGAAACCGATGCCTGAACGTGATGCGTAACCGTCATATTCAAGAACGGGTGGAACGCCTCTACCTCCTTGATCTTGACATGACCATCACACCGACGGAAAAATTCGAAGAAGAACTGAAAGCCTTGTATAAGGGTATTGACCAGTTGGAGCCGCCCGTCTGCCGTGACGTCATTGTGCAGCACTTCCGCGACTGTATCACCTTCAGGGAGATTGCCAGCCGCCTGGGTGTCAGCGAGACCACCGTCTATAAGCATCTGCATCGTGCGCTGAGTCAATTACGTAAACATCTTAATAAACAATGAGCGTATGAACAAGACCGATCTATTGCTCCAGATGATGGAACAGCCCCACCGATACACGGCCGACCAGTGGCAAGAGATACTTGCCGACGAGGAATGCCGTGAACTCTACACACTGATGTCCAAGACACAGAGTGCCGTCGACGCTGCACGTGCCGACGAGGAAATCACCGACGACATGATTGATGCAGAATGGCAGCGGTTTGGAAATGAAAAGATAGAAGTGAAAAGTGAAAGGTATTCGTTTCTTAAGATTGCCGCCATGTTTGTGGGCATCCTTATGCTTTCAGGCATTGCCTATGCAGCCATTTATGTGGTACACCATGTTGCCAACGTCGAAGGAACTTCAAATACCCCGACTGAGGAGACGCGTATAATCAAGCCACATCAACAAACGGCCGGAGCTGACACAATAGCAGTTCCTCAGCCAAAACTCTACGACAACGTGCCTTTAGGAGAGATATTCAAAGAACTCTCTGGCTATTATAATGTCAAGGTAGTCTATCAAAACGAAGATGCACCTCGTCCCAGACTGTTCTACCAATGGAAACCGGAATATACGTTGGAGAAAGTCGTGGAGATGCTGAACAACTTCGAGTGGATACAGATCAAGATAGAGAATGATACCCTATTTATAAGAACCACCGCCATCCCTGCCAAGGATTGCTAAAACGCCTGCCATGATGAAAAGACTATCATTCACACTATTGTTGTGCGCCATTGTCTCACTTGTCAGCGCACAGCGTATTAACCATGATTTCCATGACGTCTCGTTATCCGATGCCATGAAATATATCCAGTCGCAGGCGGCCAACTATGACATTATCTTCATATACGATGAGCTGGAAGACTTCCGTGTTACGACCGATGTACGCCATAAGTCCGTTATGGATGCTATCATGCAGATCATTGGCTTCTATCCCGTCCGGGTCGTGAAGCGTGGCGAAAGCGAAATCTATGTGGAATGTACCCATAAGACTGAACGACATCTGACGGGTATCATCATCGACGAAAACCGCCAGCCCGTGCCTTACGCCAATGTTTACCTGCTTCATCCATCAGACTCGACAGTTATCGGTGGAGGCGTGAGCAACGAGGCTGGCGTCTTCGTCATCCCCTACGAGGAGCCTACCGTTCTTGTTCGCATCTCATACGTGGGCTACAAGACCGTCTATCGCCTATGTAATAACGAGCAAGTGGGTATCATTCAAATGAAACCCGAAACGATGACCATCAAAGGTGTCGTCGTAACTGGCGAGCGTCCAAAGGTTCAGTTACAGGGCAATTCTCTCGTAATGAATGTAGAGGGTACTGTGATGGAACGAATGGGTACCGCTGAAGATGTGCTTTCCCGTGTACCGACCATTTCAAAGAAAGGAGATGTCTTTGAAATCCTGGGTAAGGGAGTGCCCTTGATTTATCTGAACAACCGTAAGCTGACCGACTTACAGGAACTGAGGAACATCCAGTCGGACAACATCAAGAACGTCGAGGTGATTCAGAATCCCGGTGCCCGATATGATGCATCCGTCAATGCGGTCATTATCATTCACACCAAACGCGCTGCGGGCGAAGGCTTGGGTGTAGAGTTATCATCATGGAGCCGGAAGGGACATGGCTTTGCGAATAACGAGCGCATAAACCTAACCTACCGCACAGGAAAGATGGAACTGTTTGCAAATCTCTTTGGAGCTTACAACAAGAGGTGGGAGAAGGGCGAGTTCGAGCAGACCGTCTTTGCCGATACACTTTGGGTGATTACCAACAACCAGAAAAACAAGGTTCACAATCCATTCCTTGAAGGCCGCTTCGGCTTCAACTACCAATTGGACGATAACAACTCTTTTGGCGGTTTCTATCAGAACACATATGACTACGTGAAGACTTGGAGCGACTATGACGATGACCTGCTTGCCGACGGTTCCATGTATGACCACCTGCAGAACAGCAGTGTCAACCGAGCCGAAGGTGCGCCCAAACACCAAGTGAATCTCTACTACACGGGCAAGATAGGAAAACTCGCCATCGACTTCAATGCCGACTATACCTATCGTAATCAGCGTAACCGCAACCAGCAGCAGGAACTCAGCGACGAGTATGATGACCGCGACGTGAACACCTACGCCTTGACGCGCAGCCGACTGATGGCAGAGAAACTTTTCGTGACCCATCCGATTGGAAAAGGCCAGATTGAAGTGGGTGAGGAGTACACCAACACCCGCTGGAACAGCAGTTTTGAGAACGTGGAGGGCTACATCGCCAACAGCAACAACGAGCAGCATGAGCAAGCTATCGCTCCATTCGTGGAGTTGCGGCAGCAAGTGGGCCGTTTCCGTTTGTCTGCTGGTCTGCGCTATGAACACGTGGAATCAGAATACTTTGTGGGTGGCATCCGTCGCGACGATCAAAGCCGTACCTACAATGACTTCTTTCCATCGGTATCACTGTCAACGTCTGTGAAGAATCTGCAACTGTCATTCAGCTATGCCAAGCGTACTACGCGCCCGTCCTACTGGCAGTTGAGCAGTGATGTAGTCTATGAGAACCGCCTGAATTTGCAGACGGGCAATCCCTATCTGAAGCCTATCAAGTATCATAATGTGAATGCTATGGTTATGTGGAAGTGGCTTTATCTGAATACAAATTTCTCTCATTGTGTAGACCCCATCCTCTACACGGCAGAAAGTTTGGAGAGCGATAGTAAGGTGAACCTTGTGACCTATAAGAACTACAACCATGCCGACTGGCTCACCATTACGCTGGGAGCACAGAAGAATATCAAATTGGGGCATGACGTAACATGGACACCCCAGTACAATATCTCATTGATGAAACCGTGGTTCAAAGCGGACTTTTTGGGTGAACAGAAGAGTTTCAGTCAGCCCATGTTATCCTTGCAATTAGGCAACATCGTCTCGTTTCCATACGACTGGCTGGTGCAGGCCGACTTCAATATGCACACCCACGGCAACAGTGGTGCTAATGCCAATTTCGATTGCACCAACCCCATATTTTCACTTAGTGTCAGCAAGGACTTCTTCAAGCGTCGCCTAAACATCAAACTCTCAGGCAATGACCTTTTCAATGGTGCCATCAACCGCTTCACGCTCTATAGCAACCGCATGATGTTCCGCAAGATGGAGGACAACGATTCCCGTTGTGTTACCCTCTCCCTGCGCTACCGATTCAACGTCACCCCGTCGAAGTACAAGGGTACGGGGGCTGGTAATGCCGAAAAGAACAGATTATAAGATGATGAAGCACACTATCTTAATACTGATTGTCCTGTGCAGTTTCATCAACGCACAGGCGCAGAAGATTACGCGCAGCTACGACAACGTATCTATGTCGGAGGCTTTGCGTGACCTCAATGAGCAGACACATGAATATAATATCAGTTTTCTGTACAACGAGTTGGAAGACTTCCGTGTAACCACCAATATCAGGCGCAAGTCCATTCCAGGTGCTATTATGCAAGTCATTGGTTTCTATCCTGTCCGTGTTGTAAAGCGGGGATCATGGGGTCGGTTCTTCTGATCTTTTTTCAAATTAAATGAAATGCGAATGAGACAGGTAATAAAGCATAGAGATATCGGACTCCTGAATATGATCAGGAGAACCGACCCCGTGATTCCGTGCAAGTTTTTTGTTGACTTTTTATTTTATGTGTTATGAAAATGAAACCTTGATGCCGATGCCGATCTCCTAAAGCGCCAGATGCTGCAGCTTTATGAAGTCATCGCCCTCAAATAGGTGTTACAATTTGGCACTTTATTCTTAGTAAAATTTTGGTTACATTGTTCATTATCAGCATTTTAAGTATAAAAATGCTGTAACACCCCCTTTTGCGGTTTTTCCGTCTTTTCCTTGTGCGTACCAAATAATAGACATAACTTTGCAAGGATAAAAACGAAAAGATAATGAACAAGAAATGTATTATTACAATGATGCTCGCCCTCGTCGTAATGACGGGACAGGCGCAGGAAGAGTGCATAGACACAGTGATCCCAAAGTTCCTTTCCAACGGCTATTTCTTCCGCGAAATGCCACAGTTGCCCGACGGTGAGAAAACCATGTCGCGACTAAAGGACAAAGAGGGTAACAGCGTCATCGTCATCAACGTCAACGCTACGCTGCCCAAGTCAGTCATTCGCAAGGCTATTCCCCGCGAACAGGTTCACAACGCCGACCAGTTCCTGAATGGCCTGAACATGATGGCCACGGTGACCTCGCTGACACAGGCGGGCGTCAAGGCCGACGGCACATGGTATTCGCCAAAGGAGGGCGAGCCGTTCCCGCAGTTCTCGGAAAAGGACATGGACGGGCGCACATGGACGAATGACAACGTGAAGGGGCGCGTCATGGTGATTAACCTCTGGTACTCTGGCTGCGGTCCCTGCCGTGCCGAGATGCCCATCCTCTCGGAGTGGAAGGAGCAATTGCCTGGCGTAATGTTCTTCTCGGCCACCTACCACGATGCCGAGACGGCCAAGCGCATCACCGACAAGCACCACTTCACATGGACGCACCTCGTCGAGGCCAAGGACATGATGGCGTGGATTGGCTATGAGGGTTTCCCCCTCACCATCGTTGTTGATAAAAAAGGCATCGTCCGCCACGCCGTCCACGGCACCAACGAGACGAAGCGCGAGGAACTGTTAGCAAAGATCAAAGAAGCCGAGGCGGAATGAAACCATATTAAGTATGATAAAGTTTTTTATTATGTTGGCAGTATTGGTGGTGTCATTAGCCAGGGGATCATGGGGTCGGTTCTTCTGATCTTTTTTCAAATTAAATGAAATGCGAATGAGACAGGTAATAAAGCATAGAGATATCAGACTCCTGAATATGATCAGGAGAACCGACCCCGTGATTCCCCAATCTTGTGCCCTCTCTTAACATGACTTTGGATGAGAAGGAAAACAGAACCTGGAACAAAAAGACATTCCGAGGCATGGACTGGATACAGGAACAGGACGAACCCGCATATCAGAATGAAGAGGCACAGGACTGTTATAAAGGCAGAATACCTTCTGCCAAACTCGGTTTGAAAATAACAGAATAAGAAACATGAGAAAAATGAAACACTACGGACGGTTCCTACTCCTGCTGGCCATGCTGTCAGCAACGACATTTGCGATTGCGCAGAATATAACTGGCCGTATCATTGATGAACAGTCCCAGCCGATGCCATTTGCCAACGTTATACTCGTCAACCGTGCCGACTCTGCTTTCATTGCAGGAGCCGTGACCAAGGCCGACGGAACTTTCAGCATCAGCACTGACAAGCAAGATGGTTTGCTGAAAGTATCGAGTGTAGGATATATAATAAGGTATCTCGACGCATGGCAGGGTAACGTGGGCGACATTCAGATGCAGCCCGACACGCAAACACTCGGTGAAGTCGTAGTGAAGGGCGAACGTCCACAATACAAGATGACCACGGGCGGCATGACCGTTGATATTCAGAACTCACTGCTGAAGGATGTCGGCACTGCTGACGATGTGCTGTCGATGCTACCACAAGTACAAGGCAGCGACGGTAACTTCACCGTCTTTGCAAAGGGTACGCCTGAAATCTACATCAACAACAAGAAGGTGCAGAACGCCCGTGAACTGAAGCAACTAAAATCTACAGACATCAAGAGTGTGGACGTGATTACCTCGCCTGGTGCAAAGTACAATGCAGAAATCGGGGCGGTCATACGCATCAAGACTAAGAGACATCAGGGCGACGGCATCAGCGTGGAGGCATATAGCCAGGTGGTGTATAATGAGAAGTGGACGACTTACGATGATGCTACGGTAAAATATCGCACGGGTGGACTGGAAATCTTCGGTGTCGGAGTGTTCCAGAATAACAATCACTCAGAGGATAATACGCTGACTACTGATACTCGTGCCAATGGCAACCTGATACACATTTCCCAATATGCACCCAATAGTTTTTGGTACACCAATCTCTCTGGCAAAGTAGGTGGTAACTATGACCTCAACGACAGCACATCACTGGGAATGACTTACGAGTTAAGTGGGTCGCCATACGAAAGTGGCGACGCACATACCACGCAGACTATTTTGCGCAACGGCAAGCAGGAAGGAACCATCGGTCAATATATGAGCAGGAAAGACAAGGACGGCCCTTCGCATGAAACCAATGTCTATTTCGTTGGCAAACTCGGACGGCTCGGCATTGACTTCAACGGCTCGTGTCTGTGGAACAAGAGTTCTATCGACATGCTGTCACAGGAGCGCAGTGATGACCTGCCGGATCGCGATGTGACTACCCATAGTGAAAGGCGAAGCCACATGCTGGCAGGGAAACTGGTGCTGACCTATCCTGTATGGCGAGGTGAAATGAGTGCGGGCACGGAGATGACTCACTCCAACAGCCACGGCATATACAACAATATAGAGCAAATCGTAAGGTCATCCGATGACGAAATCAAAGAAAGTAATATGGCTGGGTTTGCAGAGTATCATTTACGACTTGACAACTGGAGCATCGGTGCAGGATTACGATATGAAGCCGTCACCTCCGACTACTATTCTTTCGGACAGTATCAGACGGAGCCGAGCCGCAAATACCACGATTTGTTTCCTAATCTTTCCGTCGGCTGGCAAATGAACAAATGGGGCATCCAACTGGGTTATAACAAACGCATCAGCAGGCCCGGCTATTATCAACTTAATTCCAACATCCAGTACGACAATCGTTACCAGTATGAAGGTGGAAATCCTCTGTTGCGCCCTACCATCAAGCAGAACCTCGACCTCAACGTCACCTACTCGTGGCTGAACTTCACGGCAGGTTACAGCCACAATAAGGACATACGCCTATCCTTTGGCGACCTGTTCCAAGAGGGGACAGAAATAACGATGTGGACCAGCCGCAACTTCGATAAGTTCGAGAGTTACAATGCAGCACTCACCGCTTCGCCCAAGTTTGGCTTCTACAGCCCCACGCTGACACTCAGTTACTATCAGCAGAATTTCGATACACAGGCGTATGGTACTGCCGTGTCGCTTGATAAGCCACAGTTCGATGTAAATTTCCGCAACTGGTTCGCCATTGGCAAGACCGCGAAGGCCATGCTCTATCTGCACTATTCCACCAGCCACGACTACGGCTTCAACCACTATGCCCACGAGTTCAACGTCAATGCCCGTATGCAGAAGTCATTTCTCGATGGCTCACTAATAGTATCCCTCTTTGCCAACGACATCTTCCGCAATCTCCGTGAATGCTGGACGGGCTACTATCCCGTCACCACGATGGGCAAGGATGCTTATGTCTATACACAGAGCATCGGCCTCTCAATCTCATATGACTTCAACACCACACGTAGCAAGTATAAAGGAACTGGTGCTGGTAATGCAGAAAAGAGCCGTTTATAATTCTCTCTTGTTTGGGCAGTTGTCAGTCTTCGTGCTGACACTGCCCCATATAATAAAATCACAAGCAATATGAAACAAGCAAAACTTCTCTTCCTCCTGATTGCCGCCCTCGCATTCGACTCTTGTCGTCCAACGGCACAGCAGACGACGGCAGATGCGGAACAGCCGACGGACAGCACCGAGGCCGTAACCAGTGCTGATACCCTGCGCCTCGTCATCACTGACAAACACCTGGCGCAAACCGACTTCCTCATACGGAGGACACAGAAACCCGTAAATTGAATCAATAATGTTGAACCCTCAAACATATAATTTCCGATGAGTCCTTAAAATATTTTTCAAAAATGTGTCGGAATGTGAAGGAAAAATCGTACCTTTGCACCCAATACATATTTATTGGAAAAAAAGAGCAGTAGGTTACTCTTAGAATCCCAAAGTTCACCTGGCAAGTAAACGGAATCAGATTCTATACCTAATTGCAACCGACGCGCTCCTCATTTCATAATGAGGTGTGCGTTTTAACGGTTTGTAGGTATAGAAAATGATTCCTTGCCAGGTGAAATTTCTTGGGACTACAATCCTAGTACACCTCCTTTTTTTGAGGGGCTTTCAATAAATAAGTAGGTGACAAGACAGGATTGTTACATTTCCCCAAAGTGTTTTTTTATTTTATTAATGCCGTAGGGTATGGATGTACCCATGGCAAGTAACAAAGAATTAACGGAAAACGTGAATATGAATCACAATGAAGAAGTCCCAGACTTTCTGGGCGGACTCGGCGACATGCTGCCCGCCGATGTCCTGAAGAAGTTGAACGAACTGCTGGAGCAACTGCACCGCAAAGACAAGGATCACCAAGGCAGCACCGTGATCATCTATGCCCCCGGTAGCCAGTATGTGGATAAACAATTTAATTTTGATAAGGCGACGGGGAAGCACCCCTCCACCAATCCCGCCCCTCAGAGGGGTGGGGAGTTGCCCGACGTGCTGAGAACTCCCGAGGCGATGGCACTGTGGCGGAAGGCACAGCGGGCGGGCTACGTGAACGAGCACTACCAGCCCCTGCTCTCGCGGACGCAGGCGGCACTCCTGGCCGATGCGATGGCGGAGCGGCTGGGCATCAAGGAGAAGTGGAAGGTGTTCGAGGCCCTCTGGCACCGCAAGTACATGTACCACGACTATTACAGGGCGATGGAACAGCAGCAGTCGCTCGACTTCCAGGACACGCTGAAACGGCTCTTCGAGTAGCAATATTCCCTCCATATATGCATGCAATATGGGGGGTATTTCTTGTCGGTTTTTCGTATCTTTGCCACAGGTTTAGATCATCAACAACAACATGGACAACAAAGACAACAAAAAGGCGCACAAGAAGAACTGGCGGGAGACACAGGCCACGGCGGCGGACATCCGGCAGATGCTGACGGACAATGTGCTGTTAAGGCAGAATGTCATCACCGGCAGACCGGAGTTCCGCGTGCCGAGGAACGATGAGTTCGACACCGTCGGCAGGATGTACTACCCCTCGGGGGCGTCACCCCTCGACGAGTGGCGCTCGGCCACCATGTGGTATCCCGTCAGCGACAGGTTCGTCAACACCCTCTGGTCGGTGTTCTCCGACTTCAAGGCCGTGCGGCTGCGCGACATCTGGACGGTCATCAACTCCGACTTCGTGCCGCTGTTCAATCCCCTGAGGCAGTACCTGGAGAGCCTGCCGCCACCCGACGACAGCCGCGGGG
>JAEEGJ010019460.1_pt1 | contig 14946 bp, 15 predicted proteins | sample 8958761 | NCBI WGS metagenome assembly JAEEGJ01 (sample SAMN16246546, study PRJNA631951) | gut metagenome | biome: gut microbiome; feature: rumen; material: RS-attached | host: Bos | place: Iran: Karaj | collected 2018-10 | reverse complement strand
TGGTGACTGAAGTGTCAAAAAAATTGAATACGGTCGTATCCCACGTCAATGGGAACGTCGGCCTAATCAAATCGTAAGGAGTAGGTTGCTCCTGTTGCGCTGCCGCTAAGCTTATGATAGTGCACAATATCAGCAGATATTTTTTAATATACACTTTTCCTCCCTAACACTCGTAAACGGGCAAAAACAAGTTTTGCCGCTACATCTGTATTTATTTGTATTCTATAAAAATGAAAATAAATTATTTAGAGGACGATTTATTAGAATAAAATTTTTTCTGTTCTCTAGCCGTTCCCAAGTTTTGCAAAATTTTTTTGGGGGTGGCTATGCGTGTGAAAAAATAAGATACTTTGTTGTAATACATACTAAATCAGATTTTTGATGTTTTAGTATGTAAAAATGGATGAAAAAACGTCTAAAAAATGATAAATTCGCTTGTTTTAAGCAGTTTTATTGCAAAATGATCCCCCAAGTCCCCTTTTTTAGGTGAAAATTACATACTAAATTTCATAAGATGTCTTTTTAATATGTAATGTACAAAATAATGAGCGGCTAATTACATATTAAAATGCCCTAAAAGAGCTTTTAGTATGTAAAATGGATAAGGAAATTAAAGTGAACAAGGATATTCGCAGTGAAATTGTTTGATGTTGTTTTGTTTGAACTATGGGCGCTGCACAAAAAAAGACCGTCGCATGGACGGCCTTTAAAAATGCTGTAAAGCGTTTCGATAAAGCGCTTATTAGTCGTCTCCAGTAAAGATGATGACGAGAACGGAGGCAATGAATGCTGCGGAAACTGCGATAAATTCCCACGGATTGTCCATGATGGAGGACTTGGCTGTACCGCTGGTTTCGTCTTCGACTTTCTTCTGTTCTTCTTCAGCCTTTGCCTGAGCTTCAGCTTCGGCGGCCTTCTTTTCTTCTTCGGCCTTGGCGAGAGCGGCGGTATCTACCGGAGCTTCGGTTGCCTTAGCTTCGAGAACTTCGGTTGCTTCTGCGGCCGGAGCGGCTGCTTGTGCGGAATCTGCTACAGCCTGAACCGGAGCTGTTGCGGCCTGAGCAGCGTCGGTAGCTTGTGTTTGAACGGTTGCTGCTGCGTTTTCGACGGTCTGAGCGGCTGCTGCGGTTGCATCCGTTGCCTGAGCCTGAGCGGCAGTTGCTTGAGCTTGTGCTGCGTCAACAGTGGCGGTGGCCTGTGTTTGAGCGGCTGCTGCCGTATTTTCGGCGGCTTGGGTGGCTACCGCGGCTTGAGCTTGGGCTGCTGTTGTTGCTTCTGCCGCCTGCGTCTGTACAGCGGCGGTGGCTTCTGCAGCCTTAGCCTCTGCGGCAGCCGGAGCTTCGGCTGCTTTTTCTACCTTAGCGGCGACGGCCTTCTTGGCTGTAGCTGCCTTACTAATTGTCTTTGCTGCCGGAGCTGCAAAAACCATAGCTGCCGAAATCATCGTGGCGAGCAGAATCTTTTTCATTATTCAATCCTCTTAGAAAATGAAGTTATTTGTTTCGTTATCAAAAATAATACTTCTTATGTGATTTTGGTCATAAAAAAAGTAAAAAAGTTTAAAAAAGTGGGAAAAATGAGCTAGTGCCTAAGGTATCACGAGGGGTAAAAGACCCAAATTTTGAGAATGTTTTTATTTTTAGAGCCAACAGATTACTATTGACTAGTAACTACCAACTATTAACTGCGCCAAAGGCGCGAAAAAAAACTATGGCATTTAAATACGAAGCTACCGTCCAGCACGGTGAAGATACCACCGAATACGTGAATCTCGGCAAGGAAGGCGTTTCTGTTGCTGAATTCGAAGGTCAAAAAATCCTCAAGGTTTCTAAGGAAGCGTTGACGAGAATTTCTCAGGCCGCTTTTGAAGAAGTTGAATTCTGCCTGCGTCCGGCACATACGGCTAAGGTTGCTAAAATTCTTCAGGACCCGGAAGCTTCTGACAACGACAAGTTTGTGGCTCTCACCATGCTCAAGAACGCATGTGTTGCCGCCAAGGGCATTCTCCCGTTCTGCCAGGACACCGGTACGGCCATCTGCGTTGCCCACAAGGGTCAGCAGGTTTGGACGGGTTTTGATGATGCCGAAGCTATTTCCGAAGGTATCTACAACGCTTACACGACAAAGAACCTCCGTTACAGCCAGATTGCTCCGCTTTCCATGTACGAAGAAAAGAACACCGGCTGCAACCTCCCGGCTCAGATCGATATCCACGCCGAAGAAGGTGCCGAAATGAAGTTCTTGTTCGTGGCTAAGGGCGGTGGCTCTGCCAACAAGACTTATTACTGGCCGATGACCAAGGCGCTCCTCAACCCGAAGTCCTTGGAAAAGTTCCTCGCCGAAAAGGTGAAGACTCTCGGTACAGCAGCATGCCCTCCGTACCACCTCGCTATCGTGATTGGCGGTACCTCTGCCGAAATGAACACGCACATGGTGAAGCTCGCTAGCTGTGGCTACCTTGACGATATTCCGACTTCCGGTTCCGAAGGCGGCCGTATTTTCCGCGACCTCGAAATGGAAGAAAAGGTCTTGCATATTTGCCAGCAGACGGGCATCGGCGCCCAGTTCGGCGGCAAGTACCTCGTGCACGATGTCCGCGTCATCCGCGCTCCGCGTCATGCCGCAAGCTGCCCGGTTTCTATCGGTGTGAGCTGCTCTGCTGACCGCAACATCAAGGCTAAGATTGACGAAAACGGCCTCTGGCTCGAAAAGATGGAACACCATCCGGAAAATTACATTCCGTCTGGCAACGCAGTGAACCTCGCTCCGGCTATCGAAATCGACCTCGACCGTCCGATGAAGGAAGTGCTCGCCGACCTCACTAAGTATCCGGTGAAGACTCGTCTCTCCCTCAAGGGCACGATGATTGTGGCTCGCGATATGGCTCATGCCAAGATTGCAGAAATCTTCGACAAGCAGGAACGCGGCGAAGAACTCACGGACGAAGAAAAGACCGTGCTCAAGGTTGTGTCTGACCACCCGATTTACTACGCCGGTCCGGCAAAGACCCCGAAGGGAATGCCGACAGGTAGCTTTGGCCCGACCACGGCTAACCGCATGGACCCGTACGTCATGCGCTTCCAGAGCAAGGGTGCTTCGATGATCATGGTCGCTAAGGGCAACCGCTCTCAGGACGTCACCGACGCTTGCAAAAAGTACGGTGGATTCTTCCTCGGCTCTATCGGCGGTCCGGCAGCTATCCTCGCTGAACAGAACATCCTCAGCAACGACATTGTGGCCTTCCCGGAACTCGGCATGGAAGCCATCCGCAAGATTACCATCAAGGACTTCCCCGCATTCATCCTCGTGGATGACAAGGGCAACAACTTCTTTGAAGGTTTGATTTAAAGGATGTTGCCCTTGCGCCAAGCGGATGCGGCTCGTATTAACGAGCCGTAGAAGCGCGGAGTATTGAACATCCCGTCGGAATAACCGGCGGGATATTTTGCATCTTCAAAAATGGAATTTACTCCTTGTTCCATTTGAATTGTTTACCCATTTTTTTAGGGTGAAGTTGTTTACATGCATTCGTATTCTGAGGATACTGTTTTGACAGAAGGGTGTTAATAGAAAATTAACAAAGTACATGTCTATTGCCTCAAATTTACTATATGAAACGTTATTATGTTGTATATGCAACATGATGTCGGAGCTTTGCTTTGTATGTATATCTTTTTGTAAATAATTTTATAAAAAGTTGAAAATTACCATAATTAATTTATTTTAACTTCACCAATGCCACTAACAAAAGAGGGTGTGAATGAATAAAAAAGCCACATTGATTGTGGCTCTTAGCTGCGTTTATGCTGGAGCCGCAAATTCTGTAAACTATGACATTCTTGGTCGTCGCGGGAGCAAGATGAACTCGCCGATGGTCTATAAAAACATGGACTACTCCAAGAAAGGCAATAAACAACAGGGAATCGCTTCGCTGGATAATAAAGCCTTGATGAAAAGATCTTCTGGCTTGCTGAACGGCGTTGTTGCTCTAGAAGGCGCCTATTGCAACAAGGGCTTGGATTATACAACAAGTTATCCGGTTCCGTTTTATCTGAAACGATATTATGCGGATGGTTCTACGCAAGCAAAAACGTATGATGTAGCGACAGGATCGAATGGATACATAGAACATTCTAATTCGGCCTTTATTCCGGTTCCGCGTTGGCAGAACTATGTGCCAAATCTTACTGAAATTAGTGCCCGGACGAAAATTCCTGGAAATCAATTTTCGATGACGGAAGAAAATTACACCTTTAACAGCTCCACCACCGTATACTCATCGCCTTATGGAAATGCGCAGGATTTGATTCATTATCTAGCGCTTGCTCCTGATGTTAGAGATTATGCATCTAAGAGATGGGGAGTACAGTGGTATGATGCTCAAAACTATGGAAACGTTCAGGAATTCGGAAAAGTCGGCGTTCACATGTCTGTCGATGCGATTCCTGTTAGATTGAATAATGGCGCGAAACCTACTTTTGTTCAACTTGAAGGGGATTATGCGTTTAATCCAACTCCATTAACAGAAGTTGCATCATCGAGGATGTATAACACGATAAAAGCTACGGCGAAAGACGTTGTAGTTTATGTTGACAAAAACTTCCCTTCACATCCGGCGCATCCTACTTGGATGGGGTCGCAGGGGCCGCAGGTTTATGTCGGTGTCCATGCCGGTATTGATGAAGGCGGAAATAATGAGGCTTTGTTGCAGTATTCAAATGTGGCGCAAAATCTTGACAATTACATCTATGACAACCGCACCATAGAAATTGCTGGCGTTGGTAATTATTCAGCTAGGTTCAATAATTCCCATGTGGCGTCTAGATCGCATGCGGCTAACGCTGTTTCTGTCGGTGTTGCCGATCCGTATTCTCAATCTATGGCGAGTTACTCGTCCTACATTTCAAAATATTGTACACAAGGTGTTGGACACTGTAGTAATGGTACCAATCTGAATGACGGCTCTAAAAAACCTGAAATCTATAACTACTCGCATTTCTATTTGAATGACCGAAAGAGATTTTACGATGGTAGTGTCAGTGGTACTTATTCATATACTGCTGTTCCGCTTTATTCTGGTACTGAAATTGCGGCAGCTTATACGGCTAGTATGGTTGCGGATCTTTTGACCGTTAATCCGTTCTATCGTTGGCATCCTGAAGTTGTCAAGGCTTTGTTGATGACTTCTGGCGATAACCAGTTGCAAACGCTGCCGGCATACACTCCGGCAACATCCGCAGTTCCGACTTATCAAACGTTGTTGTTTGACAAGGATCATCAAAGTCAATTCCATGATTCTCGTTATTGGATTGGTGATATTAATTTGTTAAAAACTCATGTACTTGATTCGAAAAATGAAATTCGCTTTAGCATTAAGCGCCCTGCTAATAAAACAAAATTCACAGCAGCCATTGCGTGGTTGTCTAGCGGTAATGATATTGCCAATTTGGGCATGATTCCGCAGGACTTTGATTTGTTTGTGTATGAAAGAAGTAACGATAATACAGATAATGTTAATGGTGTTAAGGCTCGTTCTACAACTTCGACGAATGCATTTGAAAAAGTGTCGTTCACGTCGAGTGCTGATTATCTGTTGTTCCGCATAAAATTGTATAGCGATGATGCTCGATCTGAAAATAACGGCCAGATTGTTCTAGGTTTTGACTTGGCTGCATCTAATTAATAAAATCAAAAATGTAAAAAAGCAGTCGGGTTATGCCCGGCTGTTTTTGCGTTTTTTCGATTTCCCTAAAATTAATTCTTGAACTCTACGCTCTCGATTGCGTCCAAAAGCTCGTTCCTAACACTTGTGCCGAAAGCAATGCTTCGCATGAAAACAACAACGTTATTTCCTTTGGGTGTTAATCTTGATGCGATGCAGGTTTCCTCTGGCGTTCCGTCATCATGTGTTATTTTGTAGCATCTGTGTGTATACTTTTTTTCGGAATTATAGCCATCATCGATAAGGTTTTCATTTGTACAATCTTTGCAAAATTCATCGTAAGCGGTGAAAATTCTGGTCGTCTTTAATGAATCGCTTATATCGTTCTGGAAAACTTCAGGATTGTTTTGTACGGCTTTGCTGTATGACGCGAGTATGAAACCCATTTCTAAATCTTCGTTAAATAACGTAACGGAAGCGATTCCTTTAGTGGTGTCATGAACAGCGTTTTTGTAATAGAACCTGCCATTGGCGTCGAATGGGGTGTCAATTTCGAGTTTCTCGGGCATTCCTGTTGCAATATATGCTTTTGCTGTTGATACACGGACGTAGATGAGCATCTGTCCAAGAACGATCGGCTGCATTCTTGTTCCCATCAGAATGGCACAGCCGGAAAACATGATTGATATTAATACAAATCCGATAATGGCGAATTTTCTCATTAGAACTCCTTTTTATTCCGTAAAAATAATAAAAATGTATTGAAATCTTTTAAAGCAATGGCTTTTTGAAGAAATCTTTGTCTTTTTGTCAAAACGATTCGTTCGATGATGTGCTTTTTTGCGATAGAATGCATTATTTTATTGATTGGACCATTGCATTTTTCGAGAACTAGCCTATGCTTAACATCAACGAAATCGGTGATTACAGGGACTTGCTCAAGAATTACTATACCCAGCGCAAACTGGATATGCCGCTGTATTCCTATAAGATGATGGGGCAAAAGCTTGGGCTCGAGACGAGCCAAATGTTTCGCGTGTTGAACAAGGACCTCCATTTGCCAAGTCGCAGCATTCCGTTGGCAAAAAATTTACTGGATTTGAAGGGCCGCAATGGCGAAATTTTCGAGATTCTGGTGGCCGCTTCCAAGACGAAATCTCCTGCGAAAAAAGACAAGCTTTACAAGATGGCGCTTTCGCTCCAAGATGTGGATTTGCGCAAGTTCAGCGCTAGCGAATATCTTTTTTTGAGCAAGTGGTGGATTCCCGTGGTGCGCGCGCTTATCGAAATGAACGGCGGCCATGCCGAAGTTTCGCGGTTGGTTAAACAGATTTCGCCGACGGTTTCCGAAGACCAAGTGCGCGAAGCCATAAAGGTTCTCAAGGATTTAAAGCTCATCACGCCGCTCGCTTCGGAACGCTACGCGACGACGGTTGCTAATTTCACTTCGGAAGGCTCGGCGGTAAAAACGGCTGCAATCCGCAGTTATCAAAATCAGCTTTTGGCATTGGCGCAGAACGCCCTTGTGGCGGTGGAGCCTGCCAAGCGCAATATATCGTCGCTCTTGGTGGGTGTAGACGATGAATGCTTTGACGATTTGAACGAAATGACTCTCGAATTTAGGCGTCAAGTTCAAAAAAGAACTGCCGAGGTAAAAAACGTGAATCGCGCCATGCAGTTCGTCTTTGCGTTGTATCCGGTAGCTGAAATTTCCAGTGGCGAGAGCGCCAAGAAGGATGAGTAAAAAGATGAAAAAGTTGCTTTTGCTTCTCGCGTTAATTGCGTTTTGCGCTTGCTCCGATAGGGATGTGTCGGGCATCAGTTCTGTCGAAACGCAAAATGCGTTTTTGATCCGTGTGGTCCGTGGTGATTCGCTGCCTGCTGCGAATGTTGTTGCCCGTGTGCGAACTGTAGATTTTGTTCGCCATGTTGGAACGGATTCTGCGGATGAATTTTTTGTGGAATATGTAGCGGATTCCTTAGGCCGAATTCGCATTGACAGCCTTGCCGTTGAGGAGGCTTCGATTGAAATTGTTAGCGAAGGCGAAGGCGTTTTTAGAAAAATTCTAGCCAAGGATGTTCGCGATGGAGATTCCGTTCAATATGTTCTTGAAAAAACAGGAAGCGTTCACGGGAAAGTTTATTTGCCGGATGGTGTAGATTACGCGTGGGTCCAAGTGTATGGAACGGATCGATTGGTAAAGACTGATAACGAAGGCTTCTACGAGATGGATTCGCTCCCGCCATATGAATACGGATTGCGCATCATTGTGGGCGACAGCGTTGTCGAACATTCGGCTACGGTTGGCGTCGGCGAAGATACGCGCGCTAATGTCTGTGTGTTTGAACCGGACTCTATCAAGGTGCTTGACTTTGAATTTGCGGAAGCGCAGTTTATTATTAGGGAACTCGATATCAGCGAGTCGGGCTACATGTCTTCTACGGATACGAGCGTGAAGGTTTCACCCAAAGTGGCGACCGTACCAAACACGCGCAAGGACATTGCTGAATTTATTGTGGATGCCGGAGCGGGTCGAGATGGAAATGCTCTTCATTGGAAATCTTCTGCGGGAATTGGTTCTTGGTCTTTCTTTGGAATTTGGGTCTGTACTGAAAATTCACCATGCGATTTGTCTGCGATGGATTCTGTTGTTTATTATGTTCGCGGAACAGGCGTCATCTCGATTATCTTTGAAACTTTAGGAAGTTCAAATGTCGAAGGGAAAACCTTGGCTTATGATACTCTTAAGACAAGCGATGAATGGAGACGGGTGAGTATAAAACCGTCTAACTTTAAGCCTCGGGATGACTTGTACGGAAACTTGGGTTGGGATGTTATAAGCAAAGCCGTGACGACGATTTCGATTGCGGCTTACGATGATACCGAAGTTTGGATTGATGACATCACGTTGTATGGTGTAAAACCGAGTGATTTTATAACTAAATAACTTTATCTGTGACTTTACGCCACTGCCCGGGCTTTAAGTCTCTAAGCGGGATATTCCCGATTTGCACGCGGATGAGGCGGAGTGTGGGGAAGCCTACAGCCGCTGTCATGTGGCGAACTTGGCGGTTCTTGCCTTCGATGAGCGTGAGTTTTACCCAACTGGTGGGAATGTTTGCACGGAAACGCACCGGCGGGTTGCGGGGCCAAAGCCAATCGGGTTCGCTTGCAATTTCTGCCTTGCAGGGCTTGGTATGGTAACCTTTGATGTCTACGCCTTTAGCGAGTTTTCGGATGGCTTCTTCGGTAATTTGTCCGTCAACTTGAGCCAAATAAGTACGCGGATGCTCGTATTTAGGGTCGAGTAATTTTTTTATAAGTTTTCCGTTGTCTGTTAAAAGCAAAGCGCCTTCGCTGTCGTGGTCGAGTCTGCCTGCGGCATACACTCCCGGCGGAAATCCGAATGTGTCTAGGGCCGGGTGTCCTGATTCTGGAGTGAATTGACTTAAAACGCCGAAAGGCTTATTGAAAATAATAACGGTTGACATGTACTCCAATGATAAAAAAATTTATATTAAAAACATGATTGATATTTACGCATTGTCGAAAAATCCGCTAGTGTTTCAGAAGCCGAGAACGATAACTTCGGCTTATATTGATGTTTCTGGAAAAATGGGGCTTGCCCAAACGGTGCTCATGATTCAGGACAATATTACCGAGAATTTTGGCGCCATGAAAATGGACAACTTTGTTGTAAAGGAAAAAGGGGGCTTTTGGGTCATTTTCAAAGCGAAGTTCAAGTTCATTAGACGTCCGTATTGGCGTGATAAGGTGGTTACCACGTCTTTCCCAACCGATAATCAGTTGATTCGTCTTAATGAAAATACCGCTATTACTACGGTGGATGGTGATCCGATTATTTTTGCAAAGCAAGAAGCCTGTTGCTTGAGCTTTGATCGTCATCGCCCGATGCGCCTTTCTGCATTGAATTTCCCGACGGAAGGTTTCCCGGCACCATTCATGACGGATGATTTTGACCGCTTTAATGTAAAACCTGAAGAGTACGAAGAAATTTATCAGCAAAAGGTGTTGCCGCAACATATCGACGTGTCGCACCACATGAACAATATCGAATATGTGAAGCTCGCTTTGAATGTGTTTAGCGCCTCGGACTTGGAACTTTGCACTCCGTCAGAGCTTGAAGTTCATTACTTGGGCGAGTCCGAAGAAGGGCAGACGTTGAAGGTGTTCCGCGCCGATCACAATGGTGCAACTTACATGCGAATCCTCGACGAAAATGATCGCGCCGTCTTCGAAATGAAGTTGCGAATGATGTAGTTCTTGCTTTTATGCTTGTAAAGAATCCAGTTGATAGTTCTAAGTTACTAGTTACTGAGGTGCCTACGGCACAGTTAATGAGTTCTAAGTTACTAGTTACTAGATGTTTCTTTTAGATTCTTCTAGTAACTAGTATCTATTAACTAGTAACTAAGTTCTAGTAACTAGCCCGAAGGGCGAAGCCGCCCTATCCTAAAACTTGAAAGAACTCAGGCCGGTGAAAATCCGGCTTTTCTGTTTCTATTGGGAAAGCGCTCAAGTAATGGGGCGTATTCGCCAAGTCTGCGCATTTATAAAGGTTTCCGCGGAGGGGTGCTTCAAATTTCTTTATCCCAAATAAATCGGCTGGAATCTCGATGGACATGCTCCAAAAGACAGAATCATCTTGAATGCTTGGCGCTGTTCCTGTGCGACGGATTTTGGCAATCATGTCGAGCGGGAGCGTCTGCCTGTTTTCGCGTCCTGTGCCGCGGGCTGCAAGCACAAAGCCATGGCTTGTCGTTTCGAAGTTAAAGTACTCGGCTGGATTTGCTGGATTCTGCAAGAAAATTTCTACGCACGAATCTTCCCAGCTGCGACCGTTATCTTCTTGAACGGCGGCGCGGTAGCAATCTACGGGTTCTTCGACGGTGAACTTTACGATAAACGCTTGGGGTGTTTGCGAAAAATCCACGGTGACCATCGGGTGGATGATTCCTTGGTTCGCGAGCCATTTCATGTTGGGTTTTAAAAGCATGTCCATAAAGTAGAAAAAGTGATTAAAAGTGATTAATCAGTGATTAAAGTGATTAATCACTTTTTGGTTAAAAATGAATTGCCGAAATTTGTTCAAAATCGCCATTTTCGTTGTTGGCACGTGTTTTGCATATGTTTTTGCAATTCCGCAGCGTTGCGAACGCATTGGACTGCGGCTCATCTTCAAAATAGGAGGCCCCAATGGCTGAAAAAACAGAAAAGAAAACATCGAGTATCCCTGCAATGTCACCGGCTTTTGATTGCCTTGCTGTGACTAACGTTCAAGTCTTTCCGTTCAAGGAAGGTGCGAATCTTGGTCACATGAAGGGCTTGGCATCAATCGTGTTGAACGATCAAATCCAGATTCGTGGGCTCCGCGTGATGGATGGCGAAAACGGTATGTTTGTCGGGTATCCGATCGATACGTACTATAAGGGCGAAGATTATCGCACCGTTTGTTTGCCTATTACGCGCCAGTTGCGAGAACATATCGAAAATTGCGTGCTTGAAAAATATCAGGCTGCAGTAGCATAAGGCAGGTGAAAATTGTTTCGTAGAATCCGTTCTTATTGCTTGTTTGGAATAAAGGCTGTTCCTGTTAGTGTTGAGGTTGATGCCGCTCAGGGCCTGCCTGGCTTTACGCTTGTAGGGCTTCCTGACAATGCTGTGAGGGAATCTCGCGAACGTGTCGTTTCGGCGATACGTTCTATTGGGAAAGTGGTGACGGGTTTCCGTACAACAGTAAATCTGTCACCGGCGGATTTGCGAAAGGAGGGGAGTGCATTGGACCTTCCGCTTGCGATTGGCTTGCTGGTTTCAACGGGGGAGATTGAAGTCCCGCAATTGGAACGCTATGTTTTTGTAGGCGAACTTTCATTGGATGGTTTGTTGAAGCCAGTCCGTGGAGTGTTGTCCATCGCAATGAATTTGGCTACAGAGCGTGGTTGTATTCTTGTCATTCCGCGAGGGAATATGCAAGAAGCTTCGCTTGTGGAAGGTCTTCATTTTGTTTGCGCTGATTCGCTAGGAGAATGTGTTGAAATCCTAGAACGCAATGCGGGTGACGATGTGAAAGTGGCTAAGGGAATTTCATCATGTTGCGCTGGTGTTGACGATGGTATTCCCGATTTTAAGAATGTCGTGGGGATGGATGGTGTGAAGCGTGCGCTTGAAGTCGCTGCTGCGGGGGCTCATAACTTTTTGTTGGTTGGATCTCCCGGTGCTGGAAAAACACTTTGTGCGAAATGCTTACCGGGAATTCTCCCTGAAATGACGGAACTGGAAATCTTGGAGACAACGCGGATTCATTCGTGTGCAAGGCGTGCCGGAGATTCCGACGATTTTAAACCCGTGCTTTTAAGGCCTTTCCGTTCTCCGCATCACTCCGCGTCAATGGTTTCGCTTGTTGGCGGTGGATCGCGTCTTTTGCCAGGGGAAGCTAGCCTTGCGCATAATGGGGTGCTGTTCTTGGATGAACTGCCTGAATTTAATCGTAATGTTTTGGAAGCGCTTCGGGAACCGATGGAAGAAGGAGAAATATCGGTAAGTCGTGCCAGCGGAACTGTTATTTGGCCTGCGCGGTTTATGATGGGCGCTGCGATGAATCCATGCCCTTGTGGTTATTCGATGGACCCGAAACGCGAGTGTACTTGCTTGCCCGAAGCGCGCAAACGTTATCGCGAAAAAATTTCGGGGCCGCTATTGGATCGTATCGATATTCAGGTGAGCGTACCGCCTGTCGATGCCGCTATGTTTGCCATAAAAGGGCGTGGGGAGTCATCTGCTGATATCCGCAGGCGAGTGTGTGCGGCGCGAGCCATCCAGCGTGAACGTTTCCGCAATTTGCCGTTTAAATCTAATGCGGAAATGTCGTCGGAATATGCGCGAAAATTTGCGGCGATGGCGCCTGATGTGGAGCGATTTGCAGTCTCCGCTGCTGCCAAAATGGAGTTGAGTGCGCGAGGCTATTTTAGGTTGCTAAAAGTCGCTCGAACAATTGCGGACTTGCGCAGTGCTGCTGTTGTTGATGTGATGGATTTGGCCGAAGCGTTGCGGTATAGAGCGTTTAGGGGATAGGGGTGTGAGGTATGAGGTCGGTCGCCGGAGGCTTCCTCTGAGGTGTGAGCAGTGAGGCGTGAGTTTATATCGGGCGGCGAAGCCCGACCTCAAAAGCGTGCAAAACGAGTGTCGCGAACGACTGCTCGCAGGCGTTCATGACCGAGTGCAGCTCTGTGTTGCTCGGAACTTTAGTTCCGTTCACGGTTTATATTGATGAAATAGCCACCGATGTAACTAGCACATTCATAGAAATTTTAATTTCGTTATGAATGTAGCTGGGTACTGCGGACGCCATAGGCGTCAAAGCGTAGCGTGCTCAAAGCTTACAGCTCCTAACCACTGTCTACTTCCTACTGTCTACTAATTTTTATACACGCTTCTGCACCGAGGCAGCCGGGAATGGCCTTTGGTTTTGATACCGATACTTCGACTGCGTTTGCTTTTGGATAATGTTCCAAAACGTATTCGGCTGTTTTTACAACAAGCGTCTCGACCAGCTTAAAAGAAGAAAGGCGGATGAACCCTTTCAGTTCTTCCGCCAATTTTGCATAATCGATAGATTCGTTTAAATCTCCTGTTTCTGCAGCTTTAGCAAAGTCCAACCAAAGGGTTAGGTTCAAGATGATGGGTTGTTTGTTTACTCGTTCGTAGGGGAGTACGCCAACAATACAGTCAAATTGAACGTCTTTGAGCCGGATTTGCCCTTGTTCCATTACCATGCGTACAAAACGATTGCTGTAGTCAAGGAAACCGCTGTGACGCCGAACCAAATGTTACGAGCCATAGCGTAGGAATCCTTGGTGTCCTTGTTGATTTTCATTCTGCGTTGGGTGTCTACGTAAGACCAGTTCGGGAGATAGAATGCACCAGGATCTGTTGTTGTTTTGTAGTGGTTAATGCATGTTTGTAAATCACCGCCGAGAGAGCCGCAAACTTCCTTAATCTTGCCTTCAGCTGCAGTAGCGATGTTATCAAGTTCCTTATAAGCCTTGTTTGCATCGCTGGACTTCATGTGCTGGAGTACGCCAACAACGGCACTGCCTGCGGCGAGTGCAGAAAGGGCAACGGCGCTCCAGAAGCGAACTTCGTCAGCAATACCGAAACGGTCCTTAACGTCTTGTGCTGCAGCGGATGCGGAGTAGTCGCGGGAGTCTGCATAAGAATTGGACTTGTTCAAGTCTCCAGAAACATCAACATTTTTGTTGTTCTTGGCTGCGATGATATCTTCATCGCAAGAAACATCAAATTCATCGCATTCTTGTTTCGGTGCGGTGCTTGATGCTGCCGGAGCTTCGTTCTTAAGGTCAATTTGGGTTCCGTTGACGAATGCAACAGCGGAAGTTGCTCCTGGCACGTAAACAAACTTTCCGTCGAAATAAACCTTTTCTGCATCATCACCCGGCTTCATGCCGCGGCGAGCATAAAGTTTCGCTTTAATGACATCACCGTAAGATATTCCGGCTGGAACACTTAATGCCGCCATGGAAGAAACATCACCGATGCTGCCAATGTAAAGTTGGTAGGCGTTTAAGCCGGATTCTTGAGCGAATTTCTGACGCAGGACGATATTTCCTGCAGGGACGGCCGAAGCTTCTTCAACGCTTGCTGTGCTCAGCGGCATACCACCATTGGCTGCAAAAACTTGATTGTCAGACATGACGGCATCTTTAGCTGTAAAATCAGCAATATCATAAACTCCAGCGAAAGCTGCTGCGGCGGAAAGGCATAGGGCCAATAAAAAAGAACGCTTCATCGTTTTCTACTCCGAGTAATCCAATTTTTTTTGGAAAATATATAAAAAAAACATCAATAATGAATTATATAATTTTTTTTCGAGAATAGAATAGCTAATGAGGCGAATAAATTATCAACATGATGAAAAAGTAAGATTTTTATTGCCCCACACGTTTTGTTTGTAAAAATGAATTTACAAAAGTGTTTGGACTCCATTTTTCGGCTTAAAGTTTTGCTTCAGACTATCTGACCTCGGCCTGTACCGAACTGCCTGCTATTTTTAGCGTTTCTTCGGAATGCATCTATTGCGGCTCGACTATGACAAAAATTTTGTCGCATCTCTCGCCTTTTTCTATATTTACCCGCGTAAAATTTTAACCCTAAAAAGAGGATTGCTACAATGGCAAAGCTTTCTATCGAAGATCTCGAACTCGCCGGCAAGCGCGTGTTCATCCGTGTTGACTTCAACGTTCCG
>JAEEGJ010019459.1_pt1 | contig 14946 bp, 18 predicted proteins | sample 8958761 | NCBI WGS metagenome assembly JAEEGJ01 (sample SAMN16246546, study PRJNA631951) | gut metagenome | biome: gut microbiome; feature: rumen; material: RS-attached | host: Bos | place: Iran: Karaj | collected 2018-10 | reverse complement strand
GGTTGTAAGGTTGTAAGAATGTAAGGTTAGGATACAAAAAAGCAGCAAGGGCGTTTCTCAACGACCTTGCTGCAAACGTTCAATTAAAAAAAATGAAAAAACAATTTTCGACCACTCGTTTCACAACTATACCATAATTATTATTTTAAAGGAAGCTTATCTTTCGGGAAAAGCATATCGAATGCCTGGCTGATTTTCTTATCGTCGATGTACTTCTCATTCTCGGCACCGATCTCAACCATGGCCATGTAGTGAATCAGAGACACATAGAAGTCCTTGAATGCCATACAAGGCTCAGGCATGAAGAAATCATCCACCTTTTGAATGCCCATCTTCTCAATCAGCCTCGCAAGCACGTAGGCAAAATACATAGAGGTGTTATTCTCAGACCGTGGAGCCCACGTAGAGATCACTCCTGACAACTGAAGGATGCCTCTTTTCCTGTAGGTGACTGCGATGATTTTCAGCGCAGCACGATAGCCGAACAGTTCATCTTCAAACGTACAGAACTTATGGTTTACGCTTCTGAATTGCTCACCCACCCAGTGATTCTTGTCGTTCACTCTGATGTTCAGGTGGTTTCTCTGGCGGATGCCAATGGGGAGGGACAAATTGTCACCCCCCTTGGCGTTAATCTTTTTATTTTCGTTTGTCATATCGTTTTACCTATATCTGTTTTTGAATACTTCTTTGGTTTATTTGAGGACTTAACGACAATCAGGCCATCCTTAGTCCAACGGTTGATAAGGACACCTGCATAGTTTGAGGTGACACCAAGTTCCCTGGTAATAACAGACGTCGTGAATTCTTCCGGCAGCTGAGCCAACTGTTTGACAGTCTTGGTGTGAAGATTCTCAGCCGATTCCTCAGCGATCCTCTGCTCACTGCCTTCACAATACTTCTCGGTCATTCTGCCAAAGAACACCTTCTGCGAGAACAGCTGCACTTCCATGAAGAGGTCGCAGAGATCCAGGTCGTGCTGGTCAATGCTCAGCTTGTGGTCCTTCACCCACTCCTCCCAATGCCGCATCAGGATGAACGGCACGGAGCAATGAATGCCGTAATAGCACACACGCTTGATCAGGAACTCCAGCGCATCATCATCAGTCTGCTCGACGATCTTCATGATGTCGTTGGTCCATTTCCAGGCCTCCTCCACAATAGGCAGGATAGGCAGCTCACCCTTACAAGAATCCAGACGGTTGGCCCAGACCTTCAGCGTTTCATTATACTGCTGAATGGTGCGGGCGTTCTTGTTGAAAGCCATCATCTTGTGCTTCTGAGGAGCCAGCGGGATCACGGCCAGACGCGTGGAGAGACCCGAACCGAAGTTCGCCTTGGTCACCTTGCGGTAGAGGGAATAGGCCGTACCTGTATAGAGGAAGTTCCAATACACATAGAACGGGCCCGACACGGAATCGTTGTTACGATACATCTGGTCATCCTTCTCATTGTGGAAGGCCTTCAACTCAAACACGCCCTTGTCAATCCACTGGCCGCCCTTGCTGGCAAGCAACTGGGACTCGAGCTCGGCATCAAACGTGAAGAGGTGCAGGTTCACCATCTCGCCGTCGATCTCCTCCACATTGTTCACCATATCCTCGATGAAGACATTGTTGGCCGTACGGGCACCGTGAATCCTGACCTTGGAATCCACATAGTTCACCTTCACCTTGTCCTTCTCCTTGGCGTCGGCATTGATTTTCTTGTCCTTCTTCATCCTGTTGATCGAATCATGGTAGGCCTTGTCCTGAGCCATGATCGGACTGAGGATCACTTCAACGAGCGTACCAATGCCGCTCTTACCGGTCGCAGGATCGGCTATGATGAATACCTCATAGTTCAGTCTGCGCTCCTTCTCAGGCTCGTGATAGTGGTGGTAATGGCAACGGGTGGCCAGCGTGCCGTAGAGGCAGGCACCGCTGAAGAGGACGGCTGGATAGGAAGACACATCGAATTTATGCGTCAGTTCCTTCATGCAGGGATAATAGCGGAAGAGAGCCTTGAAGCTTTCCCCGTATCTGCGGTACTGCTCATAGATGGTCTCCTTGCTCATCTGGTTGGGATTCGACTTGTGGATCGCCTCGGCGTGCTTCTTCAACACCTTCTGGAAAACCTTGGGCATATAGGTGGTGTACTTGTAGGCCAGGGCGTCCTTCACATCCCTTTCCACATTGTCACCCTCTTTAATCAGATCCTTGACGAACTTCTGTTTCAGCAGATAGTACCACACGGCCTTGGGATTGTTCTCCACGATGTGGCGCATATCCCTGGCGAGGCGCATCATCTGGTCGTGACGCTCACCGTCCTTGATGCCCACCTCTTCCATCCAGTCGTTGACGAGGATATTGATACGGATGCCTTTATAGCAGATCTTCTCGAGAGACTCGTCTATTTCCAGCGTTTCCTCTTTCTTCACCTTGGCGATACAGTCCCTGACCCAGCCGTCTATGTTGTCATCAACAGACTTTCCCTGATGATCAGCGCCGCTCCCAGCAGCCCCGTCAGCAAATAGATCAAGATCAGCAGAACCATCGCAATAGCGACCATTCCATTTATCGACGAACGATTGATTCTCATACGTAATAATCTGGGGATTAACTAACAGGATATCTTCGTAGGTGGAAACGAATGTCAGACGCGACGCGTCCTTGCATTTCTTATCCACCTCCACCTCAAACTCCTTGGCAAAGGCCGCCTGGTTCTGGGCCAGGTTGCCACGCTCCACCGATGTGGGGAACACCATCTTCAGGCCATTGCCGCTCGGCGAGACGAACGCGAGCAGCGGACTCCACGACATGACATTCCTTCTCAGCAGGTCCTGCCACAATTCCCGGGGATCATCCACGTGGTCTATGTCCACGATGAAGAGGCCGTTCATCACTACATGCTCCTGATGGCGCCAGGCACCGTCGCCGTGATCCTTACCTTCGCGGTCAACCCACTTGTGGATTTTGAATGCCCTTGCCTGAAACACCACACCGGGCAGGGAGTTCTTCTGTTCTCCTATCTCCTTTTTCTTTTTATTGGCCAATGTGACATCACCATGCGCTTCAAACGTGGCGACCTGTTGCAGACCTTCGCGGTATGCAGTAATCTTACGCTTGACCTCCTCGTTTCTGAAGAGGTCAAGAAGACTATCCAGCGATTCGACAAGAACGGTGGGCGTTCCTCTCTTTATTTCTGCACAAATTGCCATGAAGAGACATCAAAATTTAGCGTTTCACCTAATTTCTTCACTAATTCGGTCAGAACATCCTTCACAAAGAGGTTCCAATCGTCGGCAGGCAGACCTTCCAGATAGCGCTCGTGCGCCCAGTCGTTGTAGAGTTTGCCTGTCAGAGCTTGCATCTTCGGATCTCGGGAGGCGAAGATGAGAACATTGTAAATCTCCTCCATAACGTAGCCGCATCCCTCCTTGAACGAGCGGATGCAGTGCCAGTAACTTTGGGCTATATCCGGGTTGCTTTTATACAACTCCATGATAGCCTTCTCCTTTGCGTTCATTTGCTTCCACATAATCTATTAATAGTTTAAGTAAAATCAATCAGGGGATCATCCTCAAAATCCCTGCCTGTTTCATAACACGACATGAGATCACGGAAATAAATGGCAACATCCTTGTTTTTGGAGTGTTGCATCACCTCAGCCACCTCCTTGACAGACTCTTCGATTTTGGCACCGAAGCTTCCCATAATGGCCGATTCATCTACCTCATTCTTATTGGCAGGCTTTTCGACCATTAACTGCTTGACCATCTTGATGGCCGTATAGACGAGCATGATGATCGTCTTGATCAATGAAATTTGAAATTTAGTCATAGTTACTTGATTGAATTGATTGCTTTGTACATTTTACTCATAACATCAGAAACCTCCATAAAGAGCTTATCCTTTGATTGGTTCCCGTCTAAAGAGAGAATAGCCTTGATAGTACCGTCCTTCTTCGAGTGATAGACCTTTATCTTTTCACCATCCTGAAAGCACAGCCCAGAGGTTTGATATTTCAATTGTTTATGGGCTTTCGGCCCTAACTCCTTGATGACCTTGTCAATCATCTGGCCGTAGGGATCAGCAGCATTTGAATCCACACTCATGTTCAGGCAGAGTGACGATGATTTCTCACCGGGAGTCTTCAAAACCTTGAAGTTCTTCTGATCGATAATCCTTTCCCTTTTCAGTTCAGGTCTCTGGACTACCGAAGTCACTAAATAGACCCCTTCCTCATGCCAGCCCTCCAGCCTGGCCCGACTCGAAATGTCGGGCTTTCTGCTGGGGCGGGCTGAATAAGTCTCATCCTTGGAAGGCTCAGCGAGGATGATTTTCTTCTCTTCAGTCTTACTCATACGCTATTGGATGGCTAAGAGTAAACACTTGTTGGCAAACACCTCCTCACCGTTCTCCTTTTTCCAGGAGCGAACCAGATGGCGAACCGTCACCATGCACATCGTGCCCTCGGCCAGATCCGCCTTGTCAATCTTCTCGGCCATATCATCAGTGGCTTCCACCAGCATCGAGTGATACCCGTCAGAAACAATGATCTCTTTCGACTTGATGGTCTTCTCTTCTCCCGTCTTCTTGTCCTGGTAAGATCTCTCCACCGTCTGGAACATCTTCATTATTTTTACTACCATAATTTTAACTCTTTAATTTTTTAATCTTTTAATTATCCTAATCCGTTTAATCCGTTTAATCCGTTGTTCATTTTTTCTTCAGCAGAAACAGCAAATAGTCCTTTGTCTCGTCAAGCAGTTCAATCCCCAATTGGAAGTACTCTTGGTTCGTGTCAAGTTCCAGCAGTTCTATCAGCTTGTTGCAAAGCTCAACGTTATTGAACAGCAGACCGTTCGATCCCGGCTTGAACTTCACCTCGATACCACGCTGACGGTTAAACATCAGCACCACGTCCTTGGTCTTCCGGCTGCGGGTCACCAGCATGTGAGTGGAGAGTTTCTTGGCCACCATCTTCGAGTGCTCCACATTCAGCGTCAGCCGTTTGCCGCCCCGGAGACTCAGCGAACAAGTGTCCTTCGGCAGACCCGTGCATATAGTTCTCGAAGGAACATCAATCACTTCCAGGTCGAGACCACTCAGTTGCACCGCCTCGCTGTGCTCAGCCCGCTTCTGTTTGAGCAGTGTGGTCCATTCCATGTTTAAAGTCATCCAGAAGTCCTTGCCGTAGATCCCTTTCGGATAGATGAAAGCCTGAGGTATCACAATGTCGGCCCGGGTCAGTTCCAGATAGTCCTCCAGTTTCTTAGGGTTGAACGTCATGCGGTTCTCATTGTAGGTCTTTTCGAACACCATGAAGGCGTCTTGATCATTCATGAACTTCTTGAAGTCCCTGATTTCGCTTTGTGTCATAAGCACAGTGTTTATTTTACGTCGCCCCCTTTCAGGCGACCTTTAAATGAATAAATAATGTTCGTGTGTGAAAACCTCACAAGGGGTCAGACCCTTTGTGAGGTAAAAGAGAGTATTTTCGACTTTCAGTTTGTATCAATAAATGTAGCAGAACGACTGCAAATGATCTGAGCGTCCTCAGGTTTGCACCGCAAAATTAGGCACAAAAAAAAGTGCAGACAAGAAACGTCTACACTTTGCGCCTTATGCGCCTTTATTTGCGCCCTTTGCGCCTTTATGCGCCTTTATGCGCTGTCGGAGGAAACCATTTTCTCCAATTCCATATCTAACTGCTCACCAAGCAAGCAATATTGCTCCGGTATGCCATTAGACCTCCATTCATTGATGTTTTTTGTGAAGTGATACATGTTCTTCAGTTTCTCTACCGCATCCCGATTGCAGGCTATCCTTGCGGTTAATCTGTCTGGCCATGTGGGTACTTCTGCCAGAAATTCAGTCACAGTGCCCTTATAGCCCCAAATCCCATAGACTATAAAAGTCACAGACCACGAACGTTGCGACTTCCATAGTCCTCCATCGATAGTGATCTTAGCTGCACGACTCATCATTTCTTTGGTCGCTTTCTTTTCCTCAGTAACAACTTTGTCAGTAGCATTCGTCTCGTTTGTGCATTCTTTGTTTTCATCAATGCCGTTGTACTGATACACAGGAGCATGGTACTCATAATATTTATAGGTTTTGTTGACTGCAGGTTTGCGGATAAGTTCCTCAATGACTTTTGTTGCCATTTCCTTAAAGGCTTCGAGGATCTGCAGTGCCTCCTCGAAACCCCTCTGACTGCCAGGCAGTCCGTTTTCGTTTTGATTCATAATTTTATGGTTTTAAATGTTTATAATGTTTGGTTAATCCCTCTGGGGAGATTCGACCGCAAAGTTAAATGAGAAAAAAGCAATATCGGCGAGAACACTCTTAAAAGTTGTTTACATTATATAATAATCCAACTTCTTTAGTGTATATTATAAAATCGGAAGCCGATTTGCCCTCCCCACCTATTATATTATTATAGGCAAAAATCGAAAAAGTTTCCAAAATATTTGGACGTTCCAAATAATATCTTTACCTTTGCAGACGTAAACCACAGTATTAACACTAAATCCAAATTGCTATGGACGAATTACAAATCATTCAATCCAAAATTTACGTCATTCGCGGTCTGCGCGTGATGCTTGATTTCGATCTGGCTATACTTTATGAGGTAGAGACTCGTTCACTTAATCAAACCGTCAAACGTAATGCAAGACGCTTTCCCAACGATTTTATGTTCCAACTCACAGAACAAGAATGGATACTAATCTCATCACAATTTGTGACGACATCAAGGATGTTATAGCCGTGGGGACAGGCACCTGGGCTGTGCCGCAGGAGCCAGTCCCCTTGACTTAAAATTTGGTTTTTTACTCACTTAATCGTATCTCTGGCTTCGCCGAAGATACTCACGCTCGAAAAAACTCAAATAAAATTTGGTTTTTTACTCACTTAATCGTATCTTTGCAGCAAAATATAATGTATAAGATTATCTATTCTCCCAAAGCAGAATCTGTTTCAATGACGATACGATTTACTTATAATTTTAAATAGTAATGAAAAAAAGTAATTTATTATCAGTGATGATGACGCTGCTCATGGCAACTTTCATGAGTATTTCATTTACTGCCTGCGGCAGTAACGATGACAACAATGGTGGAAACTCTTCAGGTACAAATCCGACGACTGAAACCCTTGTTGTGAAGGTGAATAATGCTGAGCTTATCTTTATTCGTGTTCCTGGTGGTACATACGAATTCACAATCAGCCGTAAAGATTCTGAACGTAATGCTTTTAATGTAAACTTGTCAGGTACTATGAACGACTTCTACATGAGTCAGACAGAAGTTACCAATCAGTTGTGGAAAGCTGTAATGGGATCTATTCCACAGCAAGCAGAACAGACCGGCGATAAATACCCTGTAATCTACAACAGCTATGACTACATCACCAAGGACGGTGGTTTCATTGACAAACTGAACGAACTGGCTAAGGACCAACTGCCTGCTGGCAAGAAGATTGCTCTGCCAACAGAAGAAGAATGGCACTATGCAGCTAAGGGCGGACCACAATCACGAGGCTACATATATGCCGGTTCGAACTCAATAGACGAAGTAGCATGGTATTATGACAACTCTGATGCATCAACACATCCTGTTGCTCAGAAGGAACCTAACGAACTAGGTCTTTATGATATGTCTGGTAACGTATGGGAATTTACATCAACTCTTGTTAATGGAAAAGTTGCTAACTGTGGTGGCGGTTACACCAGCGAAAATGATTGGTGTGAGCTAAATCTCAGCTTCCCGGATAATGTAGATGAGCTTTTCGAAAACGTAGGTATCCGTCTTGTGATAAAGTAAAAAAGAGTAACGGAAGTCAGCGCGGCTTCCGTTTCTTCGTGTCTGGGCGGATGCTTTTTGTGAGAAAATAATCGTAGTCATGGGGACAGATACTGCTTGGGTATACCCAGATGCCTCCCATGACTAAAGCAAAAAAAACTGACCTCACCCCCAGGTGCCTCCATGACTAAACTGACTAAATCAATCACTTATCTCCATAGTGACCATAGGTGGAGAGCACATCTACATGAACTTCCGTTTCGAAGATACGATAGACCAAACGGTGTTTCTTCGTAATCTGACGGCTCCACCGATTCTGGGGCTGCCCTTTCAGAGGTTCCGGATGGCCTGTTCCTGTTTTGGGATGCACAATAATCTCGTTCAGCAATTTTACAGCTTTTTTGAATGCTTCCGGTTCATTGCGCTTCAGTTTCGCAAGGCCCTTCTCAGCTTCGGGTGAATATGTGATTGTGTACATACTCAGAGAGAATTAAGCCACGCATTCATATCGTCACGATTGGTAAAGGATTTTCCCTTACCTTCGGCTATTTCTTGTTCTGCTTTATCAATACGGGCAAAGAACTCCTCTTTGCTCATAAGCGTAGGGTCAGCCTCTTTCTCTGCAACGAGCTTGCGCAGATATTTGGCTACACGCTTCAGCATACCCTCGTCCTCGGCCAGAGCACCTAAATTGCGCAGTATCTCTGCATTCAGTTGTATTGCGGTCATAACTTATTTATTTTATTCTGCTGCAAAGATACGAATAAGTGAGCAAAAAACCAAATTTTATGTGAGTTTTTTCGTTTCCCCCCATCCAGACACGAAGAAACGGAAGCCGCGACTGACTTCCGTTTCTCTATTCTCATCTTTGGGGAACAGATCAATGAATCTGTCCCCACGGCTACATTTTCCATCATTTCAATCATTAGTTAGTCGCACATGGGTCCAACCCTTTCGTACGTCCTAATTATATTTCATCACATAATTCTTTTTGGTGCCAGATGGCAGGTTATGCATGTCGATATCTATGAATGCGGCCTCGCTTTCGCCGTTAGTCAAGTGCCACCAATAGCGTACTTTAGTAATACCACCGTTACCCAAAGTGAACTCTGGCGATGTTTCGCCTGGGGCTAACACAGCTATACCTACATCCAAACGATGATTTTCATCACCATTGGTAATAGTGAAATACCACTCTTTAGCATCAGGACCACTGAGGATAACATTTTCATCTTCATTATCACTTCCACACGCTCCTATTATCGACAGTGCTATCACCATGAGCATAAATATGCCCAAAAATCTTAATTGCTTCATGTTTGTTTATTTTCATTTTATATATTAGGACAAAACCTATTGTGACATGACATTATTTTCTTGAAATATTGTTGGCACTATCCTATTAATTTCGTTCTCACATTCTTCGATAGTTGTTTTGTCGTTTGTTTTGTAGGCTTCATGAGCCTTGATTGATAATCTAACAATTGCTATGTAGTCGCTGGGACAGAGGTACTTGGGTATGACGGCTGCTATGACTCAGAATCTGTCCCCACGGCTTGGTATCGAGAAAAACATTCATCGTGCTCTTTCCTCCCACATCTCATCAAGTTCATTGTCTAAATCGAAGTCTTTTGGCAAAGGACCACATGTCATTGCCAACACCTTTGCAGAAGGTGTATAGTCCTTGGGGATTTTGGGAAACACAAGCTCTCCCTTATGTTGCTTCTTTTCCACGCTTTCGGCTGCCTCTATCAAGTGGCTTGCCAGCCAGCGTTGATTGCTTGCTGAGAGCGAAAGCCCCTGTAGATAACTCCACAAATTATTGAGTGACACTGTATTCATAACTATACCTCCTAATCGTTATTATTCATCTTTACGCTGCAAAGTTACGATTTATTTCTGAATCCACAATGCTTTTGCCAAGAATTATATCAATATTTCGACTTTAGTACGTCCCATTGCTATATATACGCAACGTGTCACATCGTGCCTGTCACCGTGTGACCCTGTAATTCAAAAGAAAGCGACAAGATTTTGCCCTCAGGCCTCCTTTTGTCGTTTCATTCCCACCCTGTCGCAACAACTCGGAGAAGATTTCGCCTTATTTTTTGGAATCTGGCAAAAGTCGCTGTACCTTTGCATCGTCAATCAGACAAAACAAGTTCTGGGAGACGCAAACAGATAATTAATAAAATAATAATAAGTAAAATTTAAATCCCAAGTCCCGGAAGGGCACAATAGTTATGAAACAGAATATTTCGATCAACGAGTTGGAGCAGGTAAATGGTGGACTTTTATTCCGTCTTATCCCCGATGAAGACCACACAAAAGAAAATATTGCCCGCAGGTGTAACTTTTAACCCATCCTCTTTTTTATCGCAAAGCCCCGACTTTCTCAAGCCAGGGCTTTTTTTTGGTTTAGTCACTGGGACAGGTACTTGGGTATGATGACTGCTATGACTCAGGTACTGTCCCCTCTATGAAATGGCAAGCCCACGGAGACAGCCCCGAGGAATCAAGGGCGCCTTGCAATCTTGACATCTTGACATCTTGACATTTTTGTTTTTTTAGTGTGATAATGTGAAATGGCATCGGATAGTGGAATTAATAAGAAGAGAAATTAATATTATAGTAATATAAGTATTTTAGATTTATATAATATTATAATATTATATAAATTAGATTATACTTATAAGAGTATTTTTGCATATTAAAATTACAAAAATGCCAACATGTCAACATGTCAACATCTCGTCTTGATGAAAACTATCCATCAAGTAAAATATTTTCGCTTAACTGATTTCAGGGCTCGTCGGCGCGTCTGGAGTCTGGTTAAAGCGGAAGGCGAGGGCGATTGAAGAGGACTATAAGAAACCCTCCTCCTGGCGTCGGAAGAGGGTTAGACAGTAAGCTTAACATGTAAGCTATTTTCAAGGCTCACCCAGCGAAGCGTAGATCGCGGACACCTCTACAGGCAGGAAGGTGCGGCGGGTGAGACAGGCAAAGGGCGCCGTGGAAGGATCGTCGAGCAGCAGGCTCTTGAGTTTCTTCCAGGCGGCGCGGGGTGTGATGGCAGGGAAATAATCCTGCGCCAACTCCATTCGGCCATAAGTTCGTACTTGTTTCATATGTAATATGTGATTCATGTTTTATGCTACAAAGTTACTAAAAATCTGCGAGATTAGCAAACATTTTGGCGGGATAAGTGGCCATAAGTGGCAGGAAGTTTCCATAAGTGGTTTCGGGCTTGGAAAAGTCTTGCAGGAGTGCGGGAAATTTAGTAATTTTGCAATGCGATTGAGATACATTGCAATGTCGAAAGGGACAAAGGCGCGCAACGTTCCGGCAGACAAACGTAAAAACAATTTATTCACCTTTTAAACAAAAAAAGAAGTATGGCAAAAGAAAACATTGCATTTTTAGTGAATCTCCGCAAGAACACTGCGGTGGGAAGTGACAGGGAAGGTCGTTACTATCCTGAGGCTGAGTCGAAGGAGGCCTTGACGACCAAGGGTTTCGCGAAGCACGTGTCGGAGCACGGCGGACTGGTGACCTACGAGTTCATGCAGCTCGTGCTGGCAGCCATCGTGAAGTGCCTGAAGGAGATGATGTCGCAGGGACAGCCTGTGAAGCTCGACGGCCTGGGCACGTTCCGCCCCACTGTGACTTCCGTGAAGAACGGTGCGGCAAGCATCGAGGAGGCCCTGACGATGGGCGTGAACAACATGGTGGCCGGCGTGAACTTCGTGTTCATCCCCGAGAACGCCCAGGGCGAGGAGATCACCTCGAAGAAGTTCAAGGAGCAGTGCTCACTGCAGTTCGCCTATCTGGTGGAGACCATCAAGAAGACGATCAACGGCAAGGAGAAGTCGTACACGCTGCGCACGCCGTTGTCGGCCTATGGCATCGTGGATGCAGAAGCCGATGCCGAGGGCGGCGGCTCTTCGACAGGCTCAGAGACCGCGGGTGGTGACAACACGCAGAGCGGTGGTGGCAACAACACGGGTGGGGAGCCGCAGAATCCCGGTGGCGGGGATGATGGGCTTGACCAGGACTAAGGCCGAGAAAGCGATTAACCTTTAGGGGCGAGGGCTCCGGCTCTCCCCCCTTAGTTTACTGATCATTAAAAGCTAAAGCGTATGACGAAGAAGGAGACCTTTAAGTGGATTGCGCAGATTATTGCGTCGATTGCGACGGCGATTCTGACGGCGATGGGAACCGTATCCTGTATCGGGTACTAAACAAAAAAAGAGCGTTCTGGAGTTTGATTCCAGGACGCTTTTTTTTGCTTTGAGGGCGTTCGCATCAAGTTTTTCGCTGAATATTTTCGGAGATTCCTAAAAAAACTGTATCTTTGCATCCAAAAAATAATATATGGCAGAGCTTTTCAATAAAGAGGCATTGCAGGCACTTGACGACAAGAGCGAACTCAAGGAGATGCCGCGGGTGGCTTCGCCTGCCTTGTGGCTGATACTCACATCACTGCTGACGATCTGTGCCATCGCACTCTTCTGGTGCATCTTTGGCAAACTCAACTATACGGTCAATGCCACGGGCGTGGTATTCCCGTTTGCCGAGGCCAGACCGATCTCCGTTCCTTTCGAGGGTACGGTGCATCATGTCATTGCTACCAATGGCCAGAAGGTGGCTGCTGGGGGCCCGATCGCCAGTGTCCGCTCGCAGTTGGCCACCACCACGCTGACATCGCCTGAAAGCGGTGTCGTGCTGACATCAAAACCCGCCGAGACCAAGTTCGTGGCGCGTGAGCCTGTGGTCTGGATCCTGCCTCAGGAGCTGCAGTTGCACGAGCGCGAGGTCTTGGCCTACGTGCCGTTTGCCCATCTCCGTAAGGTGAAGATCGGTGCCAAGGTGCAGGTGACGCCTGCCGACCTGGAGCGCGAGAAATGGGGCTACGCCGTGGGTACGGTGACAGGCATCGAGCGATACCCCACAGCCCGTCAGGCCGTAGCCCAGCGCCTGAAGCTGGCCGAGCTGGCTGCCATCATCCCTGAAGGCCAGCCTGTCTATGAGGTGCGCATCGTGCTGGATCGGGGCGACAACGGACTGGTGTGGAGCCGCAAGAAGAGTCAGAAGATGGCTGTCACCACGGGCATGCCCTGTAACGTGCAGATCATCTGGAGTCAGAAGTACGTGTGGGAGGTGCTGACAGGGCGAGTGGAGAACATGTTGGAAACGTTGCAAGGGAAGTAGTGCTATGAAGAAGGTGCCGATGGTGATGCAGATGGAAGCCGTGGAGTGTGGCGCAGCCTCGCTCTCGATGATACTGGCCTACTATGGCAAGTGGCTTCCGCTGGAACAGGTGCGCGAGGCCTGCAGCGTGAGCCGCGACGGCAGTTCGATGAAGAACATCCTGCTGGCAGCCAGAAACTACGGGCTGGAGCCCAGCGCCTACAAGGTAAGCGCAGAGGGACTGGCCGGCATGGAGCCCGCCATCATCCATTGGAACTTTGAACACTTCGTGGTCTTCAAGGGCATGAAGCGGGGCAAGGCCTGTCTCAACGACCCTGGTATCGGCCCCGTGGAGGTGCCTATGGACGAATTCCGCCGCTCGTTTACGGGCGTAGCCATGACCTTTGAGCTGACAGATCGTTTCGAGCGTTCAGGCCACCAGACCAGCATCTTCTCTTATATCAGACGTAATATGAATGGCGCCTACGAGGCGTTCTGGATCACGTTTGTCTTTGCCCTGCTGGCGGCTTTTGTGTCGCTTTCGGTGCCTCTGTTCACGAGAGTCTTCTTCGATGAGATCCTTTCCGGGCGCAATGCCCAGTGGGCGAAGGTGTTCTTCTGCCTGCTGGCGATGCTGGCGCTCTTTAATCTCGTGGTGGTGCTCTGGCAGCAGCGCTACGCCAAGCGCATCGCCGGACAACTGGCACTGCGCAGCAATACCAACTTCCTGCGCCACCTGATGCGGCTGCCGATGAGCTTCTTCGCTATGCGCTTTGTGGGCGACCTGCAGCAGCGCCAGCAGCTCAACGAGTCGATTACCCATTCGCTCGTCGAAGTGCTTGCCCCGCAGATCATCAATGTGATGCTGCTCGTGCTCTATCTCGTACTCATGCTGTCGTACAACTATACGCTGACGCTGATTGGCGTCGTGGCGGCTGTTCTGGACTTGGGCATCGTGCGCTACTATTCCAGTCGCCGTCTGGATATGGTCAGGAGCACACAGCAGAGCGAAGGCAAATATGGTTCCGCGACGGTCAGCTGTCTGGAGAACATCGAGAGCATCAAGGCCGCCGGAGCCGAGGAAGGGTTCTTCCAATACTGGAGTGGCCTATGGGCACGCAAGTTCAATAAGGAACGTGAGATGCATATCCAGCAAAGCGAGATGAACCTTTTGCCTTCGCTGACGCAGAGCCTGCTGTCGACGACTGTGTTGCTGGTAGGTGCTTGGTATATATTGCAAGGCGACCTCTCCGTTGGTATGCTCATGGCCTTTCAGGGATTTATGGCATCCTTTATTGCTCCCGTTGAACAAATGGTGCATGCGGGGCAGCAACTGGTAGAGATGCGCTCCCAAATGGAACGTGTAGAGGATGTGATGAAATATCCTGAAGACCGTTATGTCGAAGGGCAGATTTCGGAAGCAGGAAAACTGCTGGGTGAACTGGAATTGCGTGATGTCACCTTCGGATACAACCCTATGAAACCTCCACTCATCGAGCATTTCAATCTGCATCTCAAGGCTGGCGAGTCAGTAGCCTTTGTGGGCAGCAGCGGTTGTGGAAAATCGACGTTGGCAAAGCTAATCTCCGGTCTTTACAAGCCTTGGAGCGGCAAGATTCTGTTTGACGGTCGTCCTATTGAAAGCATTTCCAACGATGAGCTTACCGCCTCTGTTGCCGTCGTCAGTCAGGACATCACGCTCTTCGACGACACGCTGGAGCAGAATATCCGCATGTGGGACCAGAGTGTTGAGGATTTTGCGATTCACCTCGCATGCGGCGATGCACAGTTACACAACGATATCGTGAAACGCCCTGAGGGTTATGCCACCAAGGTGGTCAGGGGGGGACAGAACTTCAGCGGTGGCCAGTGCCAGCGCATCGAGATTGCAACGGCTCTGGCCCGCGAGCCGATGATCTTAATCATGGACGAGGCCACATCGGCCTTGGATCCCACAACAGAGGACC
>JAEEGJ010019458.1_pt1 | contig 14946 bp, 18 predicted proteins | sample 8958761 | NCBI WGS metagenome assembly JAEEGJ01 (sample SAMN16246546, study PRJNA631951) | gut metagenome | biome: gut microbiome; feature: rumen; material: RS-attached | host: Bos | place: Iran: Karaj | collected 2018-10 | reverse complement strand
AAAGTATCTTAGACCATTAATTCCCATTCGTTATTACTTATAAATTATGCCTTGAAACTTTGTACATTATAACTATTGCAATTCAATATCACATATGCTATAATACAAGTATGAGCAGACGCCATGCCATCACGTCACGCTCAGTTGTTAACAACTATGCTCATGCGCGCTAAGGTGTAGTTGTCAACAACTAATCGAGGGTGTATAGTTGTGACACGCGGAGTCCCAAAATATGGGTACCCTAACCTCAAACCAATCAACAATAGAGTTGTTAACAACTGACAGCTCGAAACAGAAAGGAAATTAACCATGGCTCTTAACAAAAAATCTTTAGGAACACTCTTACTTCAGCTTACAAAAGGTGCAAATGACGTTCTCGCTAACAGTGAATTCACAATTGATGAGTTTGCAATTGTTAACGAAAACGGTGATGAAGAAATGATCTGTTTCACTGTAAAAGAAATTGCAGATACTTACTTCTGGGCAAGCACATTACTCTTTGACTTCCTTAAGGATAACATTGAAAATGCTATTTGGAGCGATGAAACTCTTGCTTATCACTTTGCTGATGAGGACGTTGTAACTATTAAGTATGAGGGTAAAGTACCTCTTAAGAATGATCCGAACAAGTCTTGTAATGTTTGGAAAGTCATCTGTTAATTAACCAATTGCGAGTTGTTGACAACTTCTTTAGCTTGGATCTGCAACCAGTCTTAGTTGTTAACAACTCGTTAATTAAAAAAGGAAAACATTATGATAACGGAATTATTTAGATTTTCTGATGATGAACTCATTATGAAAATGAAGTATAGTGATCTAATAAATCTCGGTAACGAAATATTCGATCTGCTATACAAGAAAGTACCAAACGAAGACTATTCATACTGCAAACAATTGCTGGAGGTAATCAAAGGTAACAATGAGACCAAGGAAAAGAACTAACTTCGAAAAGTCTGATTTCACTCCTATGTTTCGTCATTTCACAAACCTCTTGATTAATCGAGTAGTTGTTAACAACTTACCTGAAGAAATTAACGAGAAATTTTTTCTCTATCACGTTCTACTTTTTGGACGTGTTCTCTTCTTCAAAAAGAATGGTAAGTACCACGTAATGTGGTTCTCCGGTAAAGGTCATCTTGATGAATACTACATTCAGAGAGATTTCTTAATCGTAAACCCATGGGCAACAGAAACTAACGGGGATTATGATGAGAAAAACGCTGTAATTGTTTATTCAGACATTAACGCCTACATAGAAAATGCAGACGTTGGTCTCTATGACTTTATCGAAAATTATTCCACAATAATAAATTCAATTGACGCTTCAATCAATGCACTTGCTAAGAACTCAAAAGTAATTGCTTTCTTAACAGGCAGTACAAAATCCTTTGTATCTTCCGCAAAAGAAGTTATAAAGAACCTTTTAAACTCAGAAGATTGTATCGGAGTAATGGAAGAGTCACTCGTTGACTCTATCAAAGTAAATCCAATATCTGAGAAAATGGATTATAAGTTCTCTGAGTTAATCAAAGCTCGTCAGTATTATATTTCTGACTTCTATCAGAAATTAGGTATATCTGCTAACATGAACATGAAAGCAGAACGCCTTACAGACAACGAGTCACAATTGATCGACAGCGTTTCAGACGTTGATTTTGAGCACATACTTGATAACCTCAACTACTCAATATCATTCGTCAATGAATTATTTGGATTAGACATATCATTCTCGTTGAACGAAGATCCTAATGATAATTCCTCAGTTGTTAACAACTATGATGAAAATGGAGATGAAGATGATGGAAACAGTAACACTGGAGATGGTGTACAAGGAACTGAAACTTCTACAGAGCAATCTGGAGTATCAGGAGAGCAGAATGTTCCCGACAGGTCAGTCAATGGCAACTCAGACACAGAAAATAATGTTATGGGTGAAAGTTCTGATGAACAAGGAACTGACACAGACCTCAGTGACGACACCGAAGAAGAGAACAACGAAGAAGTCAACAACGGAGTAAATGTCGAAGTTAACATTGATGTTCCTACTGACAAAGTTGAAGTTGACTCTGATACAGATGATACTGATACTTCTGATACACAAGTTGTTGACAACTCAGATGAAGATGAAGAGGTGAAGAAGAATGAAACCTCAAATGCTTGAAGAGTTTTTTATTGACTCTATCTACCTACCATTTGTGCAAAACGTCATAGATATGTCACAACCACAACTTACTGTTGATGCTGAAATACAGCTTGCATTAAATGGACAAGGTGGCACTATATGGAACGGTACAGACTGGGGCAATCAAAGTGATTTTTGGAAATACTTCATCACACACTACGGTCACTATCGTATTATGTATGATTATACAGAAAACTCAAATGGCACTTTAATTTGTGATCCATTAGATTTCAACAAAGGTGCACACCCAGTTCTTATAGCCAACAATGAAAAGTACAACCGCTTAGCAAAATCCCTTAAAAAAGATTACAATGTTCTTGCACCATACAACATTGAAGAAGAACATTCAGCAGGTGCTGATTATTCAAAGTTGTCAACAACTTATGCCCAGCACATCGACACCGATGCAGAGTCTTCAATGGACTCAGTAGCTCTCATTAACAAAGCTCAGACAACATACGGCAGTCATACAGATGATGTTAGTCATGAACATGATCGTTCAGTTCATTTCAAAGGAAATGTATGGGACTCTGGAATGTCCGAAATAGAACACAAAGCTGATAGTCGCATAGGCAACATTGGTAATCACTCTTTCTCTGAACTCATAGAGAAAGAACTCAAACTTGCAAGGTACAATCTTTGGGACATTATCTCCCACGATTTACTTGATAACATTTGCTTAAAATTTTTTATGAGTTGTTAACAACTCGGAAAGGACGGACATTATGGAATATAAACAGATTGGTCAGATCCTCAATAATGTATTCGAGGACGTAATCGGTGAAAACGAACAGACAGTAGCAGAAGATCTCAGCAATATCGTTGAAGTTGGTCACACAATTACTTCATCATCGCAGTGGGGTAATCAGTTTGAAAACTACGTAAAGAAACTTATCGATAGAGTTGGTAAGGTAATCTTCAGACAGAACGACCTCAACCTCATGCACCTCCCTATCTTCAAGGACTCATGGGAATTCGGTTCAATCGCTGAAAAAATCCGTGTTGAAGCACCTCCAACAAAAGAAGACCAGACATTTGAACTTTGGGACATCGCATCATACGATCCGTCAGATATTTTCACACCTGTACTTCCGGAAGTATCTGCAAAGTTCTTTAACAATTCAACCACATTCAGCATCAAGATTACAATTCCAAAGCGTCAGCTCAAGAGTGCTTTCACCAGTGCATCAGAAATGTCACGTTTCATTTCACTCATTGAAAACAGCATTCAGCAGAAACTGGCAATTGACCTGCTTTCTCTCGAATACCGCACAGAAGCAAACCTCATTGCCGAAAAATTCCTTAGTGGTAATAATCACTCACTCGTAAATCTTCTTTATGAATGGCTCCGTGATGTACCAAATGCAGCAACTATTTACTCTGGTTACTCAAAGCCTGAAGATGTACTCACAGATCCTTTCTTCCTCCGTTATGCTAATATGCGTATCGGTATGTACCGTGATTTCATTAAGAAACCATCTGTACTTTACGCTGACGGTGGATACATAAACACAACATCTGACAAACAGCAGACACTTCTTCTCCTCACAGACTTTGACAAGGCACTTGATACATGGCTCTATTCAATGAACCGTCACAATGACTTTGTTGAACTCGACGGCTACACATCTGTACCATACTGGATGAGCGGTGGCGAAACAGATGATTATTCAAAGCGTTCAACCATCCATGCAATTCCTGCATCACAGGGACATCAGACAGCAACACCTGACAATCGTATTGTTGTTAAAATGTCCAACATCCTTGGTGTTCTTCACGACGAGCGTGCATCAGCTATTACATGTGAACACAAGGACGTAGAGTCCATAAACGTACCAAATAACCGTACAATCAACTACTGGTATTTTGCAGACGCTAACTACATCAATGATACTGACGAAAACGTTGTTGTCTTCTACCTCAGCGAATACTATGCAATCGGTTCATTTGCTGATGAAGCTGCATTTATCGCTGCAACAGGCGCAACAGACTGGGCAACAGATGGTAGCAAATACTATCATTTTGTTGGCGGTGATACACCATACACAGCATACACAGGCTCTGAAACATTCCCAGCAGATACACCACTTTACGCTAACATCGCAAATATGTAATCATCGTAGAATACGGAGTTGTTGACAACTCAATTCCTACTTCCATTATGGCTCAATATCTTCCCCCAAAGGTATTGAGCCCTAAATCTTAGTTGTTAACAACTATGCGTTTTGCGGGCGCACGTGAAAGCGATAACACGCAAGGCATAGGGGTTAAGGCATAAAGGATAACGGTTAGGGGTTAGGGGTTGAGGGTTGACGGTTGAAAGGATAGGTGAGATAATATATGGCTTTAAATGTAACGTTTGGTGTTTGTTCCTGTGAAAATGAAGTAGTAAATAAAACAGATTTTATTACATGGGACGAAGATGCTACGGAGTGCAATAGAGTTAATACAGATTTGTTAAATCCTGTGCTGATGTGCAATAAGGATATAAGAAATTATAATTATGTTTACATTCCGTATTTTGGGAGATGGTACTTTGTTGAGAGCGTTGAAGGTGTTGCTGGAACTCATTGTGTTTTGCATTGTCATGTGGATGTTCTTTATACTTATAGGAGTCAGATCTTAGGATTATACTGTTTTGTTTCAAGGAATGAAATGGAAGATAAGTGGAATAGGGACATGACTGATAGGAGCTTGCCAGTGAGCAATAGGCGAATTGGTATAAGTAGAGATGTTAGTGCAGATCTTATTGTTAACCCTATGGAAGATGCTGAGTTCTTGCTTCAGTATTTTTAAGTTGTTAACAACTCGAAAGGAGAGTGATTTAATGGCAGTTTTTCCATCTGATATTCAGGCATTGATGCCATGGGATAATTTGCAGGATTTTATAAATGATTATACAAAAGGACTACAGGTACTTGTTGATACAATTTTTGATCCTGATGATGATAATCAACATGAAAGGTTTATTCCACATACATATGGTAGCATATCATTTTATGCACGTTTTCAAGTCAGAGATTTGTTAACAGATGCTTATAGTAATAATCTAATGAAAGATTACGGACATCAAGAGTGGCTTATAGGTGGTACATTATCAATACACGGAGTAACTCCAACAGTCACTAATATAGCAGTGCTTGGTAAAATGAACCAAAATAATCACTGGTCGAATTTTACAGATGCTGAAAAAGAGTATGTTGATGGATTAATGAATGATTGGATGGCGCATGATAATAAAATATATTGTGTTAATGAAAAAAGTCCTACACTTGTTGATTTATCAAGTGATTATACAGATCAGTATTCTGTAAGATATATCGTGCATCCAAGTGGTTTTGCAGGTGATTACTTAAAATTTTATTTTTATTCTCTTATTACAGATGATTATGTATCACTTGGAAATCAGAAATTATGGTTTTATCCAGAAACGTTTATGACAGAAACAATTGATGGTTATCAGTATTTAAAACCTGTAGGCAGACGTCCGGTTGATATATATGATATAGTATCAGGAACATGGGACTGTTATTATGGACAACCTTATGTTGGTAAAGTAAAAACAGCAACAGAAGCTCAGAATTATGTTACAAGAAATGGCGCAAACCATAATTACACAAAAACTTATACTGATGGTGATGGAGATCCTTTTACAGTATATTATGGTGATAATTATATTATTTATGTAATTAATGAAAATGATGAAGTATCGTATGATGATATTTATAATGTAACTGTAGAAGTAACACCTGATATTGATCCTGAAATTCGTGTACCTACATATACGGAAAATAAATACGGACCTGAACCACCTGAACCTGTAACAGATGATGATTATATTGATATGGGTTTAGGCGTTGAAACAGATGGTATGGCTATGTATAATATGGCTGTTATCACAAGAGATGATTTAATACAGTTGATAACTGACTTTGAAGCAAATGCCGATACTGGTTTAAGTTTTATACCACATGTATTAGGACTTTATAAACTTGGTATTGAAAGTTCTCAGTTGTTAACAACTAAGAGTGAGCAGATTAAGTTGCATAAAGAACCAAATGGTACATCTGCATTTACAAGTGTTGAGAACTATAATATAGTTAAAGATCAGTTACAAGTAATTGATTGCGGTAGTATTACTGTTGACAGAAAAGAGTTGTTAACGAATACATTTTATGACTATAGTCCGTACTCAACATATGAAATGTTTATTCCGGGTTGTGGTTGGATTACATTACCAGATACTATTGTAGGTAGGACGATAAGTGTATCAATTGTATTTGATTTAACAACATGTAGCTGTAAAGGTATTGTACGTAGTGAGGGACAACTTATTGGTGGTAGTGGTACGACACTTGCTACGGTTAATGGTATAATTGGTTCAAGTGTGCCGTTGAGTATTAATGAAACTGGTTTACAGAGAGCTGCTATTTTTAATGGTTCAACTCAAGCTGCTATGGCACTTGGTACTGCATTTATGGGTGCTGGTATAGGTAATCCTTATATGGGTGCAAGTGGTGTTGCAATGGCTGCGGGGGCATTGGCTGATAATCATGTTGCAGGAAATACAACGTATACAAATACAAAAGGTGGCGCTACTGATTATAGTGTATTTGGTGACGGTTATAAGGCAGTGCTTAAAATTACACGTCCAGTGGTTGAAATACCAGATAATTATGGTCATACAGTGGGATTTGTTGTTAATGAATATGGTGTATTAAGTGATTTTCACGGTTTTACTGTGTGCATTAATCCGCACATACATATATCAGCAACAAGTGATGAAAAGGAAGAGATAAAGAGATTACTCGAAAGTGGTGTAATATTACCGGACGGTGAGTAGGAAAAGGATTTGTTAACAACTATGGCAAAGGAAAAGAAAGAATACTACGACTGTAGGAAGATACTTGCAGAGGGTAGTGTTTATAATATTGTTATCGGACAGAGAAGTAACGGTAAGACATATGGTTTTATCGATGAAGCTCTTGATGAATACTGTAAGAATAATACGCCCTCTGTATATATCAGAAGATATGATGAGTCAATAACAAGTGCTAATATCTTTAAGCTTTGTACACCTCATATTAATAGTCTTATTATTATGAGTGACGGAAAATGGAATAACTTTGAATATAAAAATAGGACGTTTTATCCGACGAGGATTAATGAAGAAACTGGTAAGGTTGAAGCAAAAGGCGATCCGTTTTTATACTGTGTTGGTATGAACAGTTGGGAACACAAAAAGGGACAGGACAGAGGGTTTGTCAGATATGTAATATTTGATGAATTCTTGACAAGAGATACTTATCTTAATGACGAGTATGCAAAGTTCATGAACTTGCTGTCAAGCTTTATACGAGACAGAGTTGGTACTACTATTGTCATGTTGGGAAATACCGTCAATAAGTTTTGTCCTTACTTTTCAAAGTTTAAGATTAATATGAAAGACATAAAGCAAGGTTTCATATATAATTTCAGATACGGTGAAACTACAATGTCTTTGGAGTATTGTAAACCATCTACCAATACAAGTAAAGTTAATAAGGCGTACTTTGACTTTGATGAAAAGCAGTTGGATATGATTAAATCGGGATACTGGGAGATATGTTCGTATCCGAGATTTTATAACGGGAAACGTGATGACTGTGAAGAACTTGGGCGAATTTATATACACTTCAGTACACATGTATTGAGATGGGATTTACTTATTGATGATGATAAGAACGTTATCAGTTTTATAAGCCCAAGTAATTTTGATAAGGCGTTGGAGTCTGGTGACATATTCATGACTGATGATAGTTTGACGTTGTTGGATAATAGAATGTGTTTCTATGAGATACCAAGAAACAAGTTGACACAATATTTGATTGAAACGTGGAAACAGAATAAAATGTATTTCGCGTCAGACGATACAGGTGACGTGTTTGAGAACTGGATGAAGACAACATTATCAAAGAATGACTTTAGAAGTTTCTAAATAAAAAGAAAAGCCTCAGTTGTTAACAACTAACAACCGAGGCTCTTTTTAATGTGTAAATCTTTGATTGCCTATAAAGTAATTGTATATGTCTTTATCTTCAAATGTTATACGTCCTGCAAGGAAGTTAAAGAAATCTTTATCCATATTCATGGAGAAATCAGCAGGTGTAAGGCATACACCGGAGCGTACTTCTTGTACATCACACTGTCCTGTATAATCTGTGATACACATAAATGATCTACCCTCTGTATATGTGTGACAGAGTTTACAATTTGGAAGTGAAAAAGCGTGTTTGAAGTTTTTGAATTTCTGTGCTGCCGTATCACCTAAATAATCAGCAAGATTTTTTGGTGCACCAGCTACAGTTGATTTTACTACATAATCACCTTTATCGTAATCAAAATATTCCGCAAGGTAACGTTTTGAACCGAGTGACTTAAAATGTCTGTATGGTTCTTCCTCTTCAAAAATACCCATGAATTTCTCTTTAGACTCATGTACTATTCCATTTTCGTCTGTGTATTTTGTTGTGAAGAAACGGTATTCATCTTCAGTAAAACCATGGTATTTCATAGCTGCTAAGTATTTTTCTTTTATTAAGTTGTTAACAACTTTCCAATACTTATCATATCTACCCTTACCAAGATATTTTACTGAGTCTGTATCACAATATACTGCATTTTCTGACATATGTTTTATCGGCATAAGTATTTGACGACGGGCATATGACGTAACCCAAACGCCTATGGAGTACCAGAGATACTGTTTTGGATTGTTGGTATATTTGTTGAAATCTGCCCATGATTTTTCTTCTTTAATGAATTTCATGTTTGATATTTCATCAAAGAAAGTACCTGAATTGAGAATATTGAATACCGATGAACCATAAACACCATTGATACGGTTTTTGCTACGCATATAATTGTCTTCCTGACCTGTGATGCCTTTAAGAGATGTTTTCTGCTGAAAGAGTTTAAGAATAACAGATACCAACTCTTTTGGTAAATACTCTTTCTTTGAGATGTGAACATCCCATATTTCAAGTGAAGTTTCATCAAAATCATAGAAGTCAAGAAAATTCTGTAAATCTGTTTCATTCATATCAAATTCGAGATAATCACAAGCTACTATACGTCCGTTGTCGATTATTTTATCTGAAGAGATGCGCTTTGCTTTATGAAGTGATAAAATGTTGTGACAGTGTTTAGCCATAACTTTTCTTACCCTCATATGAAATGCCCATGCAAAATCTTCAGGTGGATATTTTTCAACTAACTCTTCAAATGTAAAACCATCACGAAGCTTGAACCAAATTGTTGGATATTTACGAGCTACCATTTGATATGGATAACTTGAAGCTATATCCCTACAACGTAGGTTGTGTAATGTTTGGTCAATCCACATATAATTGCAATGTGTATATGCACCGGCATAGATACTAATGAGTAAGTTTTGAAGTTCCATGGTTGATGCAGTATACTTCTTTGCAAGATTGTGAATTTTCTGCAAAGAGTTAGTTGTTAACAACTCGTCAATGAACAAATAGCGGACTTCACCTGTTGAGGTCATCGGGATATTTCCAATTGTACCGTATTCCTTTACTTTCTTTTTGATATATTCAGCTACAATTTCCGTATCTGAATAGATGTAACCCCACTCTGTTTCTGTTATAGGTGTTTTACGTGTACGAATGAGATTATAGTCAAGATCTCCGACTTTCTTTTTAACAGGTAGATTTTCATTCTTTGCAAGTTTTTCAAGTTTGCAATTTGAAAGTGCTAATGTATCACGAAATTCTATATTTTTATATACGCAGCGGATAACGTTATGAGATTTACGGGCAAAGACTTCTGTTAATTTCATCCAGTCTTTCATAAATTGAAATTCAAAAGACAGATTGTGTACCCAGATAATGTAACGCTTATTCTTTGGACAAATTGATGATAACGTATCGAGATAGTGTACCACATCTTCCCATTCTCTGAATGACGTGTGACAGTGCATACCACAGACGATACGGTCAAAGTCCATTACGTAAGCCCATGCATATTTTTTGTCTACTTCCGTTGTTACTGATTTATCACGATGTGTAACTTTCTTGTAAGTCACATATGACGTAGTTTCAGTATCGAATGTTATTATATCAGGGAAGTAACTGATGTTTGGTTTCTTAGTTGTTGACAACTAAATCTTACCTCCTTTAATTTTTAAGAACACCTTGTTTACCATGTTTGGTTTATTGTCGTATTTCTTAGAGAGATACGTATGTGTCTTTACAGACAGGATATTTTTCTCTTTAATACGTGGTTCATTCTTCCAATCCCAGTCCTCGATTTTACGATAATAAGCTGATAAAAGCTGTTCAATGTTATCATTACCCTCAGCGATGAATGTTTCAGCTTCTTCATAAGTCATAAATGCAAAGATTTCATGAAATTCAGACGACAAATCAGAGAGTAAATCGAAACGTTCTGAATATGAGGTTTTAAACATATTAGGTTTTACTTTCTTACCCTCAGAAATTGCTTTTTCTTTTGCCTGTTCCATTAATTTTGCAAATTCAGCTTCTTTACGTTTCAGCGCACTTTTAGCTGCATAGGAGTTAGCTTCTTCTATCTTTTTTAATGCATTGTACATTGCTTTAATCTCATTCCATGATCTGAGATTGTTAATGAATGTCTTACCTGTGTGATACTGGTCAGGATCATAATCGTACTTCCTATAAAGATACCTGAGTGTAGAAGATGCTGACTGTAATTTTGAAGAACCTTTGTACCAACCGGAGTCTTTTGCACGTTTCATTTTACGTGTAAGCCGGACTGTGTTTTTTGCGATATATGATTTCATATATCGGGCGGATAAAGGTTTACCGCCAATTTTTCGTTTTTTCATAAAATTCCTCCTTTAATAATGGTTATGGTTAGAATGGGAATGCTTCATCAGGCATATTAGAAAGTAAATCGTATACTGATTTTCCGTATACCGCACCTGAATGAAGTTTAAACATTTCTTCTTCTGTTAAACCGATTAAATGCTGTTTTGCATAATCACCACCATTATACATACATTCTTTTGATTTACACATAACTGAGTTGTTAACAACATCAGCCATGTTGCAGTCATATGAACCACATAATACGTCGTGGTTACAGCAGTATTTCATTTTATACCCTCCTGAACCTTTTCATCTGTGATTGTTAACATCAGATATAATGGTATTTCTACCTCTTTGTTATCTTCCGTATAACATCTTATAAATGTTTTATAAAAGTCAACACTTTTAACATTTGTAACTTCTTTATCTTCTGTATCCCAGTAACATACTTTCATTTTATACCCTCCATTAATGCATTTATCATATATATATTTCTCTGAGCTTTTTCATAAACTCTGTATAGTTCATATCCATATAAACTATTGCCTTATAATCAATAAGTTTTATACCTGTTCTGTCGCCATCAGGAAATATTGTTATTATGTAATCAGTGTTAATAGTTCGCTTATAATCTTTAGAGATTAATTCCATAAACATTTGAATACCCTCCTACTGTTTTGGTAAAAAGTTGATAATTTTCATCCAAACACATTCATCGTTATTAAAATCGACTGCAATTTTGTAAATTGTTGCAAAATCGTTATTCTTGATGAAATGTGACATACCGTGTAAAGCATCAACAAAGTAAGGTGTTGGTAAATCTTCCTGTGCATCTGATAGACAGTTAAAAATCATATCAGAAATTTCATCATACTGATACTCTGTCATATTATACTTGTTTTTGAGATACTCAAGACAATTGTTTTGACATTCATCTATGAGTTCTATTGCTGGAATAAACTCTTTCATAATTATACCTCCAATATGGTTAACACTCGGATACCAACTTTGATACCCGAGTTGTTAACAACTAAATTCCTACTACCAATTACTTTTCGTATGTTTCGATGTACCAAACATTGCAAGTTCTGTTTGGATCTGACTTCAGTGGAACGGTACCCTTGTGAGTGATCTTTACAACGTCATCAGGGAAGTACAGACAACGTGACTCAGGATTGAGTACAGCGTTTTCAACATTTTCTTCAAGGAACTGGAAAAGGCTTGTAGATGCCCAGAAATAATATTCCGGGTGTTCTTCGATAGTGAAAGCTATCATTTTCTGCTGAGTTGCCGAGTTGTTGACAACTGCGAATTCCTTTAAAGTAACGTCAACGAGTAATGCGTTGTTGTTCTTTTCAAGGTTGAGAATTGCAGGTCCGAGTGTACGTGTGTTAAGTGCCATAATTAAAATCCTTTCTACTAACGATAGTTGTTAACAACTATCTTTTGACGGTGGGTATATTTAGATACCCGGGGTTGATTTTTTATTCTAAGTTGTTGACAACTAAGAATTTTGAGTTGAAAATTTTTGCCGGCGGGATTTGCCGGAAATTTTGGGTGCTGGGAATGGTTACCAATGGAAATGGTAAATCCATGTTTTGACAATGGAAATGGTAAATCCATGTTTTGACAATGGAAATGTCATTGGTAACCATTGGAAATGGAAATGTAAAAAATAAACAATGAAAATTTTAGGAGAACCGATTTTAACACTTTAAATCGACGAAATGAGTTCACGTGAACCGATTTTAACGCTTTAAAGCGACGAAATAAGTTCAACCTAAATTTTTCCACCGGTTTTCCTATAGGACTGATAAACCTATAGGTTTAGTAGGTTTTGATATGTGTAAACGATTACATAAAATTGTGAAAGTTAAACAAATCAGTCAATACCAGTGAACGACTGATTTGTTTTGTTTGATTTTGTTACTTAATTGAAATAATTTATATTTTCTTGTAATTTGTCTAAATCCTCTAAGGTTAATTCAATAGAATGTATATATGAATTGGATAAAGCATTTTCTTTTGCATTTTTTAGTTTTTCCTCTAAGTAACATCTAATTATACTACAAGAAAAATTACAATCTACTAATTCTACTTTTTTCATAATAAAACCTACCTTTTACATATTTTAAAATCAGAAAAATATACAAAGTCTATAGTGCTTATATAAGCTTGTGAACGAAAATGTTTTAAATTCCTACTTTTTAATGTTAGTTGTTAACGAATATTGATTACTTGTTATTAGCAAGTGTTACGTTTACCGTTTTAATAAAATCTGTTACAAACTTTGTTTCCTTAAACTTATTGTTTTCGATAGTTTCAAGTATTGATATGATAACAGAAAGACGGCTTGTATCGTTTTTCTGAACGATATATGTATCAGTGTTTTCGTCTGTGTTACCGTCTGTGTTGCCGTCTGTGTTGCCGTCTGTGTTGCCGTTTGCGCTCTCTGTATCACTCTTGTAAAGCTTTTTCAGTGTATCACGAATACCGCTTTGAGCAGCGGAGGTGCTGTCTATTTCGCCGTCTTCAATAGCTTTTACTATCTGTTCGTCTGTATACGTAAGCATTTCAGCTAACTGTGAAATATTGAACGGATAACCATATCTATCACAAAGTCCGCTTACACTGTTAAAATCAGCTACTATTTCAAGTTTTACACGGCTATCCTTATCGATAGCATACTGTGTGCTTTCAGTAGTAGCAAGCTTTAAAAAGTTCTCTGTATTGCTTATGGTTAGAAACTTATCAGCAACACGTGAAAGCTTTGAACAGTGTGATTGAGAATAGCCAAAAGCATAATAGCAATACTTGCTATAGTTGTCTACTAAAACATCGGTTTCTTTGTTATCCTTTTTCACAGTGTAATGTAAATCTAGTGACTTATAAGCATCAGCCGGGATTTTTGAGAGTGCATTAACCATAACAGCGATTGCATAATCAACTTTGTCTTTACTCCTGGTAGCTGTGTTTATAGCGTCTGTGATAGTTGCAATGTTTGTATTTACTACGGTTGTATTACCATTCTGTGTGGTTTTTTCGTTACTTGTAAGTGCTTTTAAATCAGCTGATGAAACGTTCATGATATTGTACATAAATATTACCTACTTTCATTGAATGACGTTCACAAGCTTGTATAAGCACTATAGAATTGTCTGTACTGTGTTTCACTTGTTCCGTAGCTGTTTTAGTTGCAATACTATTCGTACTATCAAATGAGATAATCAGAAATTCAGAGTGTTTGCACTCCATGACGGTCACATGTAAAGTCAAATGATGAACAATTGTTCTGTGTTGCGTCATGTACTTCTATCATCACTACAGATGGTATTAACGTAAACCAACGAACGACCTTTTAAAAAAGCTGTCGTTTAGCTTTGGTCTTATCGTCTACCAACGGAGTATTTTTTGGGATTACTCAAATCCGCTGATATTATATTATAATATAGAATTTTTTAAGTCAATTGTTTTCACTAAATTTTCACCTAACTTTCACCTAACTCCAGTATATGGTAAGAGTTTATGAATTTTTTATTAACAATTCTTAAAAGTCAATAGTTTTGTTTAACAGTGATAGAAAAATATAACAGAAAATTTCCAGTGTTTTTACTACTACTAAAATAGTATGATTAGTGTAGTTGTTAACAAATAATATTTTAAGTCTAAAGGGTAACATATAATGTATGATATTGTTACATAGTTTTATGTGAAAATTTGTACTCTTTAATTTATTTAATTAATTATTTATGTACTTAATTAAATTAAATTAAAGTAGTTACATTTATGTTACATGAAAGTTTGTATAATATGCACAATTTTGTTGAAAATTTATGTAGTTGTTAACGAATATCAATTTGAAAAAATAATAGGGGAAATGTATCATTATTTTACTTCTTAAGATACTTT
>JAEEGJ010019457.1_pt1 | contig 14946 bp, 10 predicted proteins | sample 8958761 | NCBI WGS metagenome assembly JAEEGJ01 (sample SAMN16246546, study PRJNA631951) | gut metagenome | biome: gut microbiome; feature: rumen; material: RS-attached | host: Bos | place: Iran: Karaj | collected 2018-10 | reverse complement strand
CGAGATCGAACAAGACCTTGTGCCAGAAACGGCTGTAGAGCAAGTGAAGCACGGCGTGTTCGGCACCACCCACATAGAGGTCGACCGGCATCCAGTACTTTTCAAGTTCCTTTGCCACAAATGCGTCGCCATTGCAAGCGTCGATGTAGCGGAGGTAATACCAGCAAGAACCAGCCCACTGCGGCATGGTGTTCGTTTCACGAATACCCTTGCGGCCGTTCTTATCGACGACCTGGAGCCATTCGGTGGCGTTTGCAAGCGGGGACTGTCCGCCATCACCCGGCTTGTAGTCCTTGAGTTCCGGCAAGAGCACCGGAAGTTCGGCGTCGTCCACCGTAGAGATTTCGCCGTCTTCCCAGTGGATAATCGGGAACGGTTCACCCCAGTAGCGCTGACGGCTGAAGAGCCAGTCGCGGAGCTTGTAGTTAACCGTGGCCTTACCGATCTTGTTGGCTTCGAGCCATTCGATGACCTTGGCGATACCCTGCTTCTTGTTGAGACCGTTCAAGCAAAGCGTTGCATTTTCGCTGTTGATGTAGGTGCCGTCGGCAGCCCAGCAGGCTTCGCCCTTGAGCACGAGCGGCTTTACATCTTCGGGGCAGCTTGCATCCGGTTCCATGATGCAGATAACCGGGAGGTTGAACTTCTTTGCAAAGTCAAAGTCGCGGGTATCGTGAGCCGGCACAGCCATGATAGCGCCGGTGCCATAGCCCGTCAAAACGTAGTCAGCAACCCACACCGGAATCTTCGTGCCGGTGAGCGGGTTCACGGCATAAGAACCAGTGAACACACCAGTCTTTTCCTTGGCGAGTTCCGTACGGTCGAGGTCACTCTTAAGAGCGGCGGCATGCACATATTCTTCCACGGCGGCCTTCTGTTCGGCAGTCGTGAGTTCCGGCACCATAGCGTGTTCCGGAGCAACGACCATGTAGGTAGCACCAAACAACGTATCGCAACGGGTCGTGTAAACGCGGAGCTTGCGGTCGGTCGGCTTGCCGTTAGCGTCGGCAATCGGGAAATCTACTTCGGCACCGTAGCTCTTGCCAATCCAGTTCTTCTGCATGTCCTTGACGCCCTGCGGCCAGTCGAGCTTGTCGAGGCCCTTCAGCAGGCGGTCACCATACAGCGGAATGCGCATGAGCCACTGCTTGAGGTTACGGCGTTCGACTTCCTTGGTGCCGCACTTTTCGTGAGAACCGTCGTTCAAAACTTCTTCGTTAGCGCAGACAATCTTGCAGTGCTTGCACCACCACACCTGAGCATCGGCGTAGTAAGCGAGGCGCTTGCCATCCTTGTACTTGCGGACTTCAGCAGCACCCTTGGCTTCGACATCGGCCGGAATCGGGAGTTCTTCAATCGGGCGGCCCTTCTGCTGGTCTTCATCGAACCAGGTGCCATAAAGGCGCTTGAAAATCCACTGCGTCCACTTGTAATACTTCGGGTCGGTGGTGTTGACTTCCTTGTTCCAGTCATAAGAGAGACCGAGGCGCTTGATCTGGCGGCGGAAATTGTCGCAGTTCTTCTTGGTCGTAATGGCCGGGTGCGTACCAGTCTGGATGGCGTACTGTTCAGCAGGGAGACCGAAAGCGTCCCAACCCATCGGGTGGAGCACATTGAAACCGCGGCTGCGCTTGTAGCGGCAAATGATATCGGTAGCGGTGTAACCTTCGGGGTGACCCACATGGAGGCCTGCGCCACTCGGATACGGGAACATGTCCAGGCAGTAATACTTGGGCTTGGATTTATCGGTGCCCGTCTTGAAAGTTTCATGGGCATCCCAATAGGCTTGCCACTTAGTTTCGATCTCTTGCGGATTATACTTAGCCATAGTTCTATCCTTTTAATTTTTTCGGGCATAAATTTAGAAAAAAGGCGAGAGCCGCGGCAAAAGTGCGCAAGGCGACAAAGCGCAAAAACAAGTTTTTGCATTTTTTGACAGCGGGTTTAAGCATGTAATGAATATCGCCAACTCGCTTTAATAAAGTCCATATTTTAAAATCATTTTTTTTCTCGAACTCTTACACAAAATCACACAAAATTGTAAAAAAGGAAGCCCCGCCACTTGCGCAGCAGGACTTCCCGAGGTGTTTGATGGACTCCTAACCCTCAAAACAATATTATTGTAAACAAAGTTACAATAAAGGGTATTTATTGACAAGGGGTGCAACTGAATTTATTTTATACAAAAAACTTACACTCCATTTAGCTTTTTTTGTCCACAATTTTTACACAAATTAAAACACTTCTTGTGTTTATTTTTGCACATTTCTTTCGGAACTCGCTCAAAAACGTTATTTTATAAGAAACCCGAGCAAATAAAAAAAATCCCTGGCATAGCCAGGGAAATTTCTACTCAGAATATCGATTACACTTTGTCGAGAGCCTGCGTCAAGTCGGCGATAATGTCTTCGACATTCTCGATACCCACGCTGAAGCGGATCAGGTCAGGAGCAACACCAGCTTCGATAAGCTGTTCGTCGGTGAGCTGACGGTGCGTGTGGCTTGCCGGGTGCAGCACGCAGCTGCGGGCGTCGGCCACGTGAGTCACGATGCAAATCATCTTGAGGTTGTCCATGAACTGGATGCTCTTTTCGCGGCCACCCTTGATACCAAACGTCAAGACGCCGCACGGGAGCCCGCCCTTGAACTGCTTCTGGGCAAGTTCGTGGTACTTGTTGCCCTCGAGGCCCGCGTAGTCTACCCAGGCCACCTTCGGGTGGTTCTGCAGGAACTTTGCGCAGGCGAGAGCGTTCTCGCAGTGGCGCGGCATGCGCAGGTGAAGCGTTTCGAGGCCAACGTTCAGGAGGAACGCGTTCTGCGGAGCCTGGATGCTGCCGAGGTCACGCATGAGCTGGGCCGTAGCCTTCGTGATGAAGGCGCCCTTGCCGAAAGCCTTCGTGTAGGCAAGGCCGTGGTAGCTCGGATCCGGTTCGGTGAGGCCCTTGAACTTGTCGTGATGGGCTTCCCAGTCGAAGTTTCCGCTATCCACGATGCAGCCACCCACGGCCATCGCGTGACCGTCCATGTACTTGGTGGTGGAATGGGTCACGATGTCCACGCCGAATTCAATCGGGCGGCAGAGAATCGGAGTCGGGAAAGTGTTGTCCACAATCATCGGCACGCCGTGCTTGTGGGCGATGTCTGCAAAGCGCTTGAGGTCCAAAATCTTGCCGGCCGGGTTTGCAACCGTCTCGCCAAAGAAGCACTTGGTGTTCGGGCGGAAAGCCTTCTCGATTTCCTCGTCGCTCGCATCCTGGTCCACGAACGTGCACTCAATGCCGAGCTTCTTCATGGTAACGCTGAAGAGGTTGCTCGTGCCGCCGTAAATAGCGCTGGTGCTGATGAAGTGGTCGCCCGCCTCACAAATGTTGAACACGGCGAAGAAGTTCGCTGCCTGACCGGAACTCGTGAGCATGGCAGCGACACCGCCTTCCATGGCCGCAATCTTGGATGCCACGGCATCATTGGTCGGGTTCTGCAGGCGCGTGTAGAAGTAGCCGCTGGCCTTCAGGTCGAACAGGTCAGCCATCGCGTTGCTGGACTCGTACTTGAAAGTGGTGCTCTGGTAGATGGGAAGGACGCGCGGTTCGCCGTTTTTCGGCTGCCAGCCACCCTGTACGCACAAAGTTTCGATCTTGGACATTTTTGCCTCTTGTTAAAAACTCGTTTAAATATAGACAGCAGCTCATTTTGCGCTGACTTGTATATTTTTTATATAGTTAAATATAGAAAATCGCTATTACTTGGCAATGCGTTTATGCAAATACCCGCATATATAATTCCGATATCTACCTATAGCTTTTTTCTATAACTAGAATTTCACTAAAAAACACCATAAAAAGCTACTTTTTGTGTTCAATGATACCCTCTCGCAACAGTCTCGCCTTTTGGCATTTGCTCGCCATTATTACCATCACCTTTTGGGGCACGAGCTTCGTAAGCACGAAGGTGCTCTTGAATCATGGTTTTTCGGCAGTGCAAATCTTCTCGTTGCGTTTTGCGATTACCTACTTGATTCTTTTGGCGGCAAGCCACAAGCAATTCCGCAGCCAGAACTGGAAGCATGAACTGATTCTGTTCATCAGTGGCATTACCGGATGCACACTTTACTTTTGGACCGAAAATACGGCGCTTTCGTTTTCGCCGTCGAGCAACGTGGCGCTCATTATTTGCGCAAACCCGTTACTCATTCTGATTCTCGGAAGCATTTTCTATAAAAGCGAACGCCTCGGCAAGCGACAAGTTCTAGGCTGTCTTGTCACATTCGTTGGCATGGTATTGGTGGTTCTAAACGGCAAATTCGTCTTGAAGCTTTCGCCCGTGGGTGATCTGCTCGCCTGCAGCGCCGGAGTCATGTGGGCAATCTATTCGCTAGTCGTGAAGCAGTTGAACGGCAAATACAATTCACTGTTCATTACGCGCAAGATGTTTTTCTACGGCACCCTGATGTCTATTCCCGCCCTGTTTATCGAAGCGCGAGGCGATGTGTCGAAAGTGCTTGATATTCCGTGGCAGAACTTTATGGAGCCCGTCGTCGCTTTTAACTTTTTGTGCCTTACAGTATGCTGCTCCCTGTTCGGATACCTTATCTGGAACAATGTGCTGAAACAGCTCGGCACAGTTCTTGCGAGCAACTACGGCTATGTAGCACCCTTGATTACCATGATTACGGCGGCAATTGCTCTTGGCGAACGCATTACGCCCATTGCCATCGCGGGCGCAGTGGCTATTGTCGCAGGCATGATTCTAGCCGAATTCAAGCGAAAATAATTCTGTACTCAGATTTCAGTAAAACGGTCTACGATAGTACCGTCGGCAAGCGTCACCTTGCTTTCAAAATCTTCGCGGTCACGCACCCATAAGGTTCCCTTCGGGTGGTCGGGCGTTTCGTATTCGCTGCGGTAAACCACGAGCGGCTTGACCGATTCACAGTCGAGAGCGTCGGCGGTGACGACGGTGTAAATCATCGTTTCTTTTTTGTAGTGACGATACTTGTGACCGGCAATTGCTTTCGACATAGATAGTTTCGTTCCACTCGCAATGACGTTTATTTTTCTAGAAATTCAAGCAACTTGGGCATGAGCGCGGTCGTGTCTTTCACGCCCATGTCGTAAAGTTCCACCAGTTTAGACTTGTCTTTTTCGAGGCGCGAAATCTTGAATTCTGCGCTCGGGCGAATCATGAAGGCTGAGCCCTGAGCGACGCGTTCTTCCAGCGTACGCAGGCACTGGTTATAGCGAATGTGGCGGTTCCTTGCCGCTTCGATAAACTTGGGGTACTTGCGGTAGAATAGCTTGAACAGGGGAATCATGGAGTTGGGCTTCTTGACAAAGCCTTCAGGCTGCGTGACGATAACGACCTGTTTTTTGTAACCCATGCCCGTAAACACTTCGAACGGAATGCTGTCGCCGACACCACCATCCAGAAGCTTCATGCCGTCAACTTCTACGATATGGCTCATGAGCGGGAGCGAAGCCGAGGCGCGAATCTTGTCCATGTCTTCGGGCTTGTCCAGATCGCGAGTGAGCAAATATTCGGGGCAGCCTGTTTCCAGGTTCGTAGCGACCGCATAGAATTTCGTTTCGGCTGTATTCTCGCGGAACTTTTCGAAATCGAACGGATCGACCACGCGCGGGATTTGATTGTAGCAATAATCCAGTTCGAAAAAATCGCCAGTGCGAATCAGGTTGCCCCAGCTCATGTAGCGTTTGCTTGCCGAATGAATGGTGTCGAGACGCTTGTTGCGTTCACGCTGTTCCGACAGATAGCTACAAAGGTGAGTGGCGCCCGCCGAGGTTCCGGCACATGCGCCAAACTTGATACCGTTATCTAAAAATACGTCCAGTACGCCGGCCGAATAGGCGCCGCGCATGCCGCCGCCTTCAACAGCAAGCGCAATATCCTTATACATCGCCATTAGGCATTCTCCATGAGCCACAAATAATCTTTCGGATGTTCCACGAACTTTTCGGGATGCAGCTTGTGCTTGGCAAAGAATTCTTCGCGGGTCATCCAGGCAAAGTTATCGACTTCGCCCGGTTGCGGCACAAGCGAATTCGATTCGTCGTCGTTTAACGAAATCTTGTAGACATCGTAGTATTCGTTGTCGAGGTAAGAGCCGCCGTTAAGCACGCTTTCGTGCTTAGCCTCGAATAGATATTCGAGGTCGCGCGAACTCTTGTGCACGCCCAGTTCTTCGTGCAGTTCGCGCACGGCGGCATTCACGCTGGAATCTCCGGCCGAAATATGACCCGCGCAACTGGTGTCGAAAAGCCCAGGATTATTTTCCTTGACGCGACTGCGCAACTGGAACAGAATGCGGCCCTTGCTATCGAAAGCCCAAATATGCACCGTGCGGTGCCACAGTCCCTTGGCATGAACTTCGGTACGCCCGCGCGAATATCCGGCAGGGGTTCCATCCGCTTTCAAGATATCAATTTGCTCTTCCATCCATCACTCGTTCTTTAATCGCCCGGACAATGCGCTTGTATTCGCGCATCAAGTCTTCGTGACGTACGCGCACATAATCATAGTCGCCTTCGTTGCAGGCGAATTCCATCGACTTTGCAATACTTGCAATCTTTACCGCACCGATGTAAAGCGAAGCGCTCTTCAGCATCTGCACCATCAAGCGGTAGCTTTCAAAGTCTTCGTCCTTGAACAACTTGTTTAAAACCACATCGTACTGTTTATCGACATAGACCATCATCTTCTTGCGGTAAAGGGCTTCGTTCCTTTCGCAACAGAACAGGCCCACCGAGACATCCAGCACGTCGCTAGGCAAGTTCTCGTTCGTCTTTTTCGTCTCTTGAATCAGCACCGTTTTCTTCACGGGCTTTTCTTCTACAGGTGTCGGCTCCACCACTTCTTCTTTCTTGGGAAGTTCATCGTAATGGTTAATCAATTCCTTCGGCAAGAACTTCAGAAGAATCGTGAACAGGGCATCTTCGTGAACCGGCTTCGTCAAGAAATCGGCAAAGCCAGCCGTCTCACAAATCGTCTTTGCCGTAGCGCCATCATCTGCCGTAAGCATCACAATCGGAGTATGCTGATTCGGATGATCGTCCAGCGTCTTCATAATGGTCAGAATATCCAAGCCATCGATAATCGGCATCGTGTGGTCAAGGAATATAATGTCGTAATGGTTGCGCCTGAACTTTTCAATCGCCTCCATGCCGTTCGACACCGAATCAAAGCGGGCCAAGGTTTCTTTCATGAGACCGCTCATCACGCGCAAATTCATGGGCACATCGTCAATGGCCAAGATCGACGCATTCGGAGCAAAGAAATGAATGGACTGGTTCTCTGACGCATGCACGAATTCATTGTACCGCGTCTTGAAATCGCCCATCAGTTCATTTTTAACGACCTTCTGCGGGATCGTGATTTCAATAACCGGCAAGCCATCTGCAATATGATTGCTCTTGATTTCTCCACCAAGGGCAACCACCAGCATCTTGACAAGCGTCAGCGAAGCACCCGTCCAGCTCACGCCGGCATCCGGCACATCGATCACCAAATCAATCTTCTGGGTGCTTTCTTCACCGTTTTCGTCTTCGGCCCAGCGGTAACCAATCTGGACAATGTTTGCGCTGTTGACAATCAGGCGTTCTGCGTTGAACAAGATATTGCTTACAATCTGCCACAAGCGAGACTCATCGCCTTCGAGCTGAGTCGGAATCGAAGAATCCACCAACAGTTCGAACTCCGCCGACTTTTTGCGGTTATGGGCGGCACTGTAGCAATCGCAAAGGACTGCGAACAAGTCGTATTCCTTGATAGAAATTTCAAGGCTATTCGTGCGGATCTTGTTCATGTCCAAAATATCGTTCGAAAGCAAAAGCAGTTCCTGACCAGATGCTCGCATCTCGGCAACATATTCCTTTAGCGAGGGGTCACTCGATTCTCTCAAGACAATCGCACCCATATTCAAGACGTTCATCGCCGGGTTACGAATATCCTGGCCTACGGAATCCATCATGCGCAAGCGATCCAGTTCGTCGCTCACCAAATGGTTCTTCAAGTGAGTTTCTCGATTCTTGCGAACCCAGAAGAACCGGATTCCAAGTCCCGTCAAGAACAACAGCATCAAGAATCCGACAACCCAGAACACCAAGAAAGACAATTGATCCAAGCCATCCGACACATCTGCGCCGGCGACCATTCCCGCAAGCACGAAATCGTCTTGCCAAAGTTTCGCCATGTAGAAGTAATATGTATCATCGCCAATTTGGACATTTTTCGCCGTGGCATGCCCGCCACGATCCATATCCTGACGGAGCTTTCCATAAATCTTGGCGACATCGACATCACTCCACACGGAATCCTGGCGCCACTTTCCGGTATTGTTCTGAATCAGGACGCGTCCGTCGTTATCGATCACCTGAGCGAAGCATTTCTTGTCAAAGCAATCGACATCGAAGAAATCGTTTATCGGGATTTCGTCGTACTGCAAGTACAGCACAAATCGGACGTTATGGCCATGGAACACCGGAACGCCAAGCAAGATTCCCATCTTTTCGCTATAGCAAATCGATTGCCTGCCGCGGAACGATTCCATGACACATCGATACGTTTCGTCAGGCAACAGGAACTGCGAAGAGCCCGTGTACACCATTCCATCAAGCGCAATCAATCCGTAGCTTGAATTTTCATTCTTCACGTCCGAAAGCGCCAAGAAGTCTTCCACGCGCGAGCCATCCGCCTCTATCTTGCGCGCAATCATCGAAAGGGCGTTCAGGCGGATATGGATTTTTTCGTTCGCCAAGTCGGCAATCAAAACGGCCTGCTGCGACACCTGCTTTGTCACATAGACATTCAAAAGGGCATCGAGCTTTACACGAAGCAATACGCAAACAAGGCACAGCACAAACACAACGGCGGCAAGCCACACCACCATCTTGATGTTGATTCTTGCTGTTTTAGGGGTTAATTCCATCGACTACCCCCTTGACATACCAATCAAAGCGATTCAACATCGCATCGTCGGTCATGCTTTCGCCTTCGCCCACACGGATTTTACCTTGGTTATCTTCGATCGGGCCATAGAACACGTCAAACTTTCCTTGTGTCAGGCGAATTCGTTCATCTTCAACAGCCTGGCGTATCGACGCGTCGACATTGCGAGTCATCTCGGCCAAGTCCATAATACCGCTTTCTAGCCCAAGCCAATAAGAGCGGCCTTCAAACTTATCCTGGAGTACCTCGCGAATTTTCGGAATATAGAAGTTTTCCCAATGCCAAACCGGCGCCGTCAGGAAACGTTCCGGGAACCTTTTGGAGTTGTCCCTATTGTAACCAATAATCCAGACGTCCCTTTCGTCTGCAATGTCATACGGCGACAGCGCATCCAAATGGGTCGTCAGGACATCGATATTGTGCTTTTCAAGCAACGAACGGGTCGAATCTGCCGCCCTGGATTCGTCGGTCCACGAACCGGTCCAGCTGACAAATACTTTCGCATCGGGATTCACCTTCTGAACACCAAGCGCAAACGCATTGATGCCGCGATTCACTTCAGAAATATTGAGTCCGGCCACATAACCGATTTCGTTCGTCTTCGTCTTCAATCCGGCCACAATTCCCGAAAGATAACGGAGCTGATACATACGGCCAAAGAAACTGGACAAGTTCGTCATCGACTTCAGCCCGGTCGCATAAAAGAACTTGACTTCCGGATGGTTTCTCGCCACGGCCATTTCGGCATCACCGTAACCAAACGAATTGGCAATGACAATTTTAGCGCCATTGCCGATAGCCTCTTCCATCGTGTCCTGCGCCGTAGAATCGAAAGGGACATTCTCGTAATAGGCGACTTCCAAATCCAGAAGACTTTCCGCTTTCTGGATTGCTTCGTAATGAGTTTCGTTCCAGCTATGGTCATTACGGAGCCCCGCCATGATCATGGCGACACGGACTTTTTCCGGCTTATTCTCGAATCCCGTTTCGGGCCCGAACATGAACAACACGCCCACAATCATGGCAATCGCCAGTGCAGATGTAAGGACTATCCATCTCATCGTTCGTCAAGCCCCCTCTGGATATTTTCAATCAGTTCAGCATGCAGGGCCATTGCGAGCTCATGCGTATCCTGAACGACCTTCATTCGAGATTCACGGCTCGCCGTTTCCAGATTATGGAATATTTCCGCCATCGAAATTGCACCGATTGCAACGGACGAATCATAAAGCACATGCATGTAGAAGCGGTAGTTGTCCCAATCGGAATTCTTATAACAGGTATCCACGTTTCTACACAACGGGGAACCGACGTATTCCTGCAGCATTTCTACATAAATTTCTTCGTCATCGGCGCAGTAGTTCAAGCCGGCCTTGACATCCAAGAACTCGCTGAACGCCTTGAATCGGTCAAGCAGCGTCGGCGCCGTAACCGGGCGCAGTTCAAGTTCGTCGTCCCCATACGCCGTTTCAATCTTGTTGCTAGATGCACTTGCCACACCGTTCATCAAGTTCACCGTCGGAATCACAGGTTCCGTCAAGTCTTCGGGAGTCAGCACCAGTTGCTTGGGCAGGTACCACTTCATGGCGCGACGCAAATCGCGTTCCTTGATCGGCTTAAGCAAGTAATCGGCAAAACCTTCGGCCAGGAACGAATCCTTGGTCAACGATTCGCCTTCAGACACAAGGGCCACCACAGGCGTATCCTTGTTCGGATACTTGTCCATCATCCTCATCTTTCTAAAGACATCCACGCCGTCCATCACCGGCATCATGTGGTCCAAGAAAATCAGGTCGTAATGTCTGGATTCAACCAATTGCAGGCACTGGTGACCGCTCAGGGCTTCGTCAATCTTCACCTGCGAATTGTTCAAGAAGCCGCGGAACATCTTGATATTCAGTTCGACGTCATCGACAATCAAAATCCTTGCTTCAGGCGCCAGGAACACTTCCGCCACTTCCTTGTTCTTGCGAGAGGCATTCCTGTAGCGCATCGCGAAGTCGCCCATGGGTTCCGTATTCAGCACCAGCTGCGGGATTTCGACCAAGAACGAAGAGCCTTCGCCGTAGCGGCTGTTGATCGTCATTTGTCCGCCACACTTCGCCAAAAGCTCTTGCGTCAGGCTAAGCCCAAGGCCCATGCCTTCGATATCGCTTTCGTCCTGCGGACCCTTGGGGAGGTACCTTTTGAATATAGAATCGCGGTCTTCCTTGCGGATGCCGACACCGGTATCCTTGACGGCAATCTTCAGCATGATATAGTCATCGGTACGCAGCGAACCAATCGGCGGCAAGTTGTCAAAGCCCACCGACAAGGAGACCCCACCCACTTCGGTAAACTTGACCGCATTCGAAAGCAGGTTGTTGATAATCTGGATAATGCGGTTCTGGTCGCCCCACAGACAAGACGGAATATCGGGATCGCAGTCAATGTGGAAGGTCAGGCCCTTTCCCTTCGCCTTCGGTTCGTTCTCGTTATAGCATTCCTGCAAAACCGTAAACACATCGTATTCCATCGATTCGATGCTCAGGCGGCCCGACTCAATTTTCGAAACATCCAGGACATCGTTCACCAATGAAATAATGCTTTGCCCCGCACTCTGGATATTGTTGGAATATTCCTTCATGTTGTCATCATGCAGTTCTTTCTGCACAATGGAATTCATACCGAGAATTCCGTTCACCGAAGAACGAATTTCGCGGCTCATACTCGTAAGGAATGCCGTCTTGGAGCGGTTCAGGCGAAGAAGCCTTAGGTACTTGGCAAATACCGCCGTGAACAGCAATACAAACAATACGTAAATCAAGAAGACGAGGATTGCATTGCGCAAAATCGAAATATTCAAGGATTTCCAGAGATTACCTTCTTCAACAAGGCGGACCACATACCATTCGCCCTGAATCAGCGACGAGAACACGCGATAGTCCCGGCCCCTCAAGTTAAAGACGAACGGTTCTCCGCTGGCAAACGAAATGGCGCGGGTCAGTTTTTCTTCATCCGTACCCCAGAAATCAGCCGACAAGTAGTTCTTTCCGTTCTGGGTAATATCGGTATGCGAAACAACCACGCCCTTCTTGTCGATAATGACTAGCATATCCGACAAGTCGCTCTTCTTGACATCGGCGAGCAAGTCTTTCACATACAAGTCAACCGCAAGAACGCTTTTCTTATCCGAAAGGCGCAAACTAATGGTTACCACCTGTTCGCCACTATGCGGGTTCAAATGCGTCGGAATCAGGGCGACCTTGTCCTTTTCCATAGGAGCGTTCTGGTACCAGGGCCTATTCGAGGGCACATAACCTACGGCAGGAGTCCAACGTCCACCACTCAAAAATTCTTCACGAAGCAATCCGAACATATTGCACAGCACAATATCGTTCGAGTGTCTGTAATATTCCGCTTCGGAAACCAACAGCGATTCAATCTGGGCCAGCGTGGCCCCATGTTCCAAACTCTTTTCTGCGATGCGGGTCGTTACGCGCAGCACCGATTCGCCTCGGGCCAAGTATCCATTAATCGCTTCAGCATCTTTGGCATTAGACATCTTGCCCGCGAGCAAGGTTTCTTGCTTCACGGATTCCAAATAATCTTTGAATATGTACACGCCGACTGTGGCAAAGGCTAGCCCCACCACAACAAGGATTATCCCGTAAAGAGCTCTTACGCGATTCTCGTTTTCTATAGTCCTAGAGAACACAATCAAAATATAAGATATTTCGGAATAAAAATTCACTATGCTATATTTCAATACATGAAGTTCGAAAAAGAAACATTGAAAGGCCTGCTTAAGACGGCAGAATCCGAGGGAATTTTCAACAAAGCGGTCGCCGGGTTCATTTTGCCCGATGGCAGTCGTGAGATTTTGACGCTCAACACGCCCGAAAATACGGTTTTCGACATCGCTAGCCTTACCAAGGTATGCCCCACCTCTACACTCGCCCTGAGTTACATTCTCGAAGGCAAGCTATCGGTCGACACCAAGGTCATCGACTACATTCCCGAGCTTCAGACGAATTTCCGCGAAGACATTCGCGTTTTCCACTTGCTCACGCATAGCCTCGATTACCGTGTGCCCATGAAGACCCTGCGCACGCTGCCTGCCGAAGGTATCTTGGATGCCCTTTACACCTACCAGTTCGAAAAGGCTCCCGGTGCCGACTTTAATTATGGCAATCCTGCCAGCGTATTGCTCGGGATTATCTTGCAGCGCCTTACCGGCAAGGACTTGCAGCAGCAAGGACGTGAGCGATTCTTTATTCCGCTCGGCATGACACGCTCCGGTTGGGACCCGCTTACCCGCGACTGGAATCCGATTCCGAAGGCAGAAATCTCGCCAACCGAAATTTGCAGTTTCAGGGGTCGCGAAATCCAGGGAGAAATTCACGACGAAAGCGCCTGGGTGCTGCGAAAGCTGTTCCCCGTTGGCAGCGCCGGCATGTTCAGCTGCGTACCGGATTTGCTGAATTTCGTACAAATGATTTTAAATGACGGCGTCAGCGCAGACGGCCAGCGTGTGGCCCCTGCGGGCATCTTGAAAATGGTCAGCGAAAACGCTTTTGCAGCGGGCTCCGCCAGCAAGTATTCTACCGCCAAGGATGCCTGCACCGCTCTCGGCTGGGAACTGAACAGCACCAAGTTCATGGGCGTAAAAATTTCGCCCCGTACCTTCGGAAAAACGGGATTCACCGGCGCAAGCATTGTAGCCGACCCCGACAAGGGAGCCGCCGTCGTACTGCTCAGCAACTTCACCTACCCGCACCGCGAAGCGAACGCCGACCGCATCCACGCCTTCCGCGCAAAACTCAGCGACGCCTTCTTCGGGTAGCATAAACTTTACAAGGCCCCAGCCCGCACCGAGCCTTGTCGAAGTGAGTTTGCCGAAGGGCCGAAAAGCCTTCCGCCGAAATCCATTTTTCTACATTTACAGCTGCAATGGAACTTGATGCCGCACATATCGCCCTTTACGCCGCCTACTTCGTGCTGGGCGCTGCCGTGAGCCTTATCAACAGCATCGCGGGCGGCGGTTCAACACTGAGCCTTCCGCTGATGATTTTTCTCGGGCTTCCCGCCACCGTGGCTAACGGCACGAACCGCATCGGGCTCATCATCGGAAACTTCAGTAGCGCCTTCAATCTGGCGCGTCACGGCTACCTGAACATGCGGCTCTTTTTGCAGCTGCTCACCCCTACGCTGATCGGGGCGCTTATCGGAGCCTGTTTCCTGGTGCACATCGGCGACAAGCTTTTCCAGGCGATTCTCGCCGTAGTCATCTGCCTGGTGGTAGTCATGAGCAACCTGCGAAAAGATGTCCTGGGCAAGCCCCCCGCAGCACCCCCCGAAAAGCTCACGCTCAAGGGAGCCCTCGGTTTTTTCGCCATTGCCGTCTACGGTTGTATTGTGCAAGTCGGCGTGGGCTTCGTACAAATTTTCGGCCTCACGCGCTACACGGGCCTTTCGCCGATAGAGATCAACGCACTCAAGAATTCACTCACCAACGTGTTCCTGCTGGTGAGCACCATCGCGCTTGGACTTAACGGGAAAATCGACTGGGCGATTGCCGCCCTGATGGCCGGCGGCGCCTGGGTCGGCGGCTATTTCGGCAGCTTTTTGCAGCGCAAGAAGGGCAACAAGTTCATCCAGCGGTTCATCAGCATTTGCAGCATCGCCATGGCCATCGCGCTCGTGGTGGACTTGATTGTGAAATAACACCAAAGTGTCATCCTGAGCCCTTCGACAAGCTCAGGGTAAACTCCGTCGAAGGATCTGTCGTTATATAATTTGCCAAATTTTCCTCAAAAAAATTTTTTCCTCGTTAAAATCAGCCCCTTTGGGCCCCCTAACTCCTTGAAATTCGCTCAAAACCGCCATTTTGGGCGCGTTTTCGATGTAAAGCGATTGGGCTTGACGGGGGAACTGTGCCGAAGATATATTAAAGGCATGGCAAAATTGCCAAACACAAAAATTTACATCTTATACACTTATTATTGA
>JAEEGJ010019456.1_pt1 | contig 14947 bp, 9 predicted proteins | sample 8958761 | NCBI WGS metagenome assembly JAEEGJ01 (sample SAMN16246546, study PRJNA631951) | gut metagenome | biome: gut microbiome; feature: rumen; material: RS-attached | host: Bos | place: Iran: Karaj | collected 2018-10 | reverse complement strand
CCTATATTAGATACAATCGCTGCTGTTTTGACAATGATGAACAAAAAGAACAATTACGTAATTTTTCCAATTCAGCAGATAAATGTAAAAATAAAGATGTAATTATTTTTGATATAAGAGGAAATCATGGTGGGGCAGATGGTTATTCCTTACAATTTTTTGCTGATTTATATTTTAACAATAAGAAAAAAGCACAAAAATTTATAAACAAATATAGATGTTCTGAAAAATGGGTTTATTCCCTGGCCTCTATAAAATCAGCTATTTATTCATTCAACAAGTATTGTGATATGTCACTTCCAGAGGTTAAGAAAGGAATTGATAAGTTCTTAAAACTAGAAAAAAGATTATCCCGAAAGCCGCAAAAGCTTATCGAAACCGTTTCAGAATCAAATTATAAATTTAATAAATCATCATACAATGGGAAAATCATTATCCTTACAGACAAAGGTGTTGCATCTTCCGGGGAATCAGTTCTTGAACAGGCTTACCTTTTCTTTAAAGAAAAAAATCAGGTGATTCAGATTGGAACAAATACAGCGGGTTGTGCTTCTTTTGGAAATCTCTGTACTTATCATCTTTCAAACAGCGGCCTGCAAGTTACCTGTGGATTCACCGATTTTTCTGTAGATATAATAAAATCTAATAAGTTTAAGGGTGAAGGAAAAGGATATTTCCCAGATTACTGGTGTACGGTAAACGATTTGGAAAAAACAATTGCCGCAGTTTTGAATGTGAATATCGAGGAGATAAAATTCAATGCTTAAAAAATTACATTTCTTTTCTATAATTATATTCATTTTTGTACTCATCTCATGTGCTTCAAAAAAGGAAACGGAAATTATAAGAAAAGTTCCTATCGAAATCAGACCGGTGGAAGTTTATTACGATTGGGATAAATATCAAAAAATTGATGAAATTTCTTTTGAAGAAATGCAGGAAGATCTGGAGACATTCATTTATATTATTGAAACTGCTTATGCAGGTTATGAAGATGCGCTGGCTCGCGGAATGGATACAAATATTCTGAGGCAGAAAATCTTAAACAAGTTTGAAGGGCAAGATGTTATTAGTGTAGAAGATTTTGCAAAAGAATTGTTTGTGATTTTTGAGCCATATATTCAAGATTATCATGCAAATATTCGTAGTAAAAACAATTATTATGGATTTATAACTCCTACTATTACTTATTTTGCTGATGTATATTTTATAAAACAGAATGAAGATTATTTTGTATATGAAAGTAAAATTCCAGAAATAAAAACTGGCGAAAAATATGAATCAGATTCGCAGTATTTATTTTATTATCCTTCAAAGGGCAATGATGTTTACAGGCTTGGCTGCCTTTCAAAAGATAAACCAGAATCTCTAAAAGTTTCTATTTGCAAAAAAGTATATGACGTACCGCTGATTTCTTGTGATGCATCATATCCTGATTTTTCATATGTAATAAGGGAGACTGAGAAATCTATATATTTTAAGCTGACTCAATTTTATTTTGAAAATGACGAACAGTTAGAAGCGTTAAAAAGATTTTCTGAAGCAGCTGATTTATGCCGCAATAAAGATTTTGTCATTCTCGATGTTCGCGGAAATCCTGGCGGAGAGAATTTTTATGAGCAAAAGTTTATGACTGATTTATACAAGAAGGATTCAGAAATAAACGACGTCTTACCAATTTCTTCAACTTCAATTTATTCTCCTGCAAGTATAGAAGCACTAACTGCTATGATAAACATGGTTCTGGAAGCTGATAATCCTAGAACAAAAAAATGGCTTAAGAAAATTTCCAAAATGAAAAAAATTGCAGAAAAGGAATCTATAAAAATATTATCAACGAATAAGAATGAAAAATACTCGGTTGAGGAATCTTCATTCAAAGGAAAAATAATTGTTCTTACAGATTGTAAGGTGGCATCTTCAGGCGAAGATCTTTTATGTGATTGTGAATACTTATTTGGCAAAACAAATCAAATTGTTCAGATAGGTCAGAATACTGCTGGTTGTGAATTATATGGAAATGTCTGCCAGTACACTTTGGAAAACTCAGGAACAACAGTTAATTTCTCTGTAACAGTTTTTTCAGAATATCCAAAACTGATATCAAATTTTTATGGCGAAGGAAATGGATTTTATCCAGACATCTGGTCCACAAGCGAAGATCTGAATGACAGTATTTTTTATGTAACTCAGGATAAAGCGATGTATGAGATTTTGAAGGAGAGTTTATAAAAATCGAAATTTCTCCTCAAAAATCAGTGACATCTGTCATTAATTCTCATAAAAGCCTGTGACATCTGTCACAAATCGTCATTTAACTAATTGAATTTATTTTAAATTGCTATATTATAATCCGCAAATGAAAAAAAGTTTTATTAAAAAAAGTGTTATTGTAAAAAGTATACTTTTATCAATTCTGGCATGTGTTTCTGCCTGTATTTTAGCATGCCAGAGTTCTAAAAGTATTCTCAAACAAACCATTGAACAGAAGAGTGTCTCAAAAAGAAAATTGGTTTTCTTTGATGTAAAAGAATATGACGAAGAAGGTAAACTGATTTTCGAAAAATGGAACAACGGCTATACCTGTAAATATCTGTATGATGAAAATAATAATCTTACAGGTACAGAACAAAACAACGGCATCACTACTTTGTTTTTAGATGTTGATGAAAACAATAAAATAGAACTCTGGTCTGATGGTCGCACAAAACACTATGTTTATGAAAACGGTAAGCTTATTAAAGAGTTCTTTTCAGATAAAGATTATACAGAATATTATTATGATGAAAACGGTTTCGAAACCTCGTATAAATCATCCTCTGGTTTAGTAAGCTGGAACGAATACAACGAAGCAGGCCTTTTAGTCTACAGAAAAAACAACAAAGCCGACCGCTACTTTTTCGATTACGAATTCTGGGAAAACGGCAACGTAAAAAAACGAAAGAATTATAAAGAGAAAAGATAAAAACTCTTATTTATCTTCTTTTTCAACTGCCTCTGGATCATAAATCAATTCATATCCAGAGTAAATTGTAAGAAATCCGGTTCGGTCGCCTACTTCAAGAATCTTATAAATTCTGCTGAGTTTGTTGCGGAGGGCTCCTTCGCTTCCGTGAATCTTTTTGGCAATTTCTTTGTATTTCATTTGGGTCATGATATCCTGCAAAAGAATCATGTCACTTCTATCAAGTCCTTTGAATTGTGCAAGGTTTAAAACTTTATATTTAGAACCTTCTCTAATACCTTTTTGTTTTGCGAACTGATAAAGGAAGAAAATACATATGAGAAATGCAAATGTAGATCCAAATTTTTGAATTAGAAATTCAAGACGTCCTATATCATCGTAGAGTAAAGGAAAAAGTAACTCATATATATAGACTATTGTAATTAAAGTGAATATACGTTTTTTTGAAAAAAAGGGGGTGGCTCTAACAAGAAAGGTTCCTGTAGCTATTCCTAACATTAGAAGGCTCATATATGAAAATGAATCAAAAGATGCTATAGATAATGATTGCAATAAACTACCTATTCCAATAAAAAAGAATTTTTGTGGATGAAAAATCAAAATAATACCAAATACTATTGTTGTAATGTTAACCAGAAAAGAAGAAAATGGTGCAATTGTATAAATAGTAGGAAGGCCTTTGCCATAAACTTTAGTGTAGTATCTGATTACAATTCTTGGTGTTGTAAAACATAATAAAACAACTGTAATTAATGCAATAATACGAACTGCTCTTAGAATGACGTTTGAATAAAGTTTATTAGGAGCCATTTTCCCACCTTTTTGATTTTATAGAATAATTATACATTTTTTTGTGAATATTGTAATAGTGAATTGCAAAAAAGCCCTTTTGTCAGTATTGTATTTTCAAGAGGTGCGACATGTTTAAGGATTGTCAGGGGATTCCGTATCCTGTTTTTGCAAAGGGAGTAGTCACAGAAAGTGCATTTGTTGTTGGTGCTATTCCTTTTGGTAGTGTTTCATTGTTAAAAGTTCGTTTGGAGCAGGGAAGTCAGGAACCTGCTGCCGGACAGTTTTATATGCTTCATGCAATTCGGTCAGATGTTTTGCTTGGCCGACCTATTAGTATTTATCATTCAGAAACAAAAGCTGATGGTTCTGTTGAACTTTCGTTTTTGATTTTGTTGAAAGGCAAGGGAACTAAGGAGCTTTGTTCTCTGGAACCTGGTGATAAGCTTAATTTGATTGGCCCATGTGGAAACAGATTCCCAATGCCGGAAAACGGTGCGGGAAAAGTACTTATAATAGGTGGCGGAATTGGTGTTGCTCCTGTCGCTGGTTTTGCAGAAACACTAACTAACGTTAGTTATGATTTTTATGCTTCATTCAAAAGCGGAAGTTATGGTCTTGAAAATGTAAAAGCAGAAAAGCTTGTTATTACAACTGATGATGGTAGCGTTGGTGTTCACGGAATGCTTCCTGCAGCCCTCACAGAGGATGTGCTTCGCGAAGGTGGTTACAGTGCAGTTTATGCCTGTGGTCCAACTCCTATGCTTGCTTATATCCAGAAGATTTGTAAAGCCGTTGGCGTTAAGTGCTGGCTGAGTATGGAAGCACACATGGCGTGTGGCGTAGGTGTTTGTCTTGGTTGTGTAATTGATACTACAGAAGGTAAAAAGCGCTGCTGTAAAGAAGGCCCGGTTTTTGATGGAGATATTTTGATTTTTAATCCGGTAACTGAAGTTGCAGGAATTAAGGTACAGCCTCGCCGTGAGCCACTGGCCAAAGATGAAGAACCTGATTTGAGTGTGAACATTGGTGGTGTCCGCCTTGAAAATCCTGTAATTGGAAGCTCGGGAACTTTTGGTTTTGGCGTAGAATATAAAACACTTTTTGATGTAAATAGACTTGGCGGTATTTCGAGCAAGGGGCTTACTCTTGAACCACGACAGGGTAACGATGGTATACGACTCCACGAAACTCCTAGCGGACTTATGAACAGCATTGGTTTGCAGAATCCTGGTATTCCACATTTTATTGAGCACGAACTTCCTGAGATGATGGCTCTTAAGCCTGTTGCAATTGCAAACCTTTCTGGTTCTTCTCTTGAAACTTATGTAGAAGGGGCAAAGCTTCTGGACAAAACCGACGTCCCAATTATAGAACTGAACATTTCGTGTCCGAACGTTAGCGCGGGGGGTGCAGCCTTTGGTATGACTTGTGTTGGTGCAGCTCAGGCCGTTCAGGCAGTACGTGCCGTAACCAAAAAGCCGCTCATTGTAAAACTGACTCCGCAGTCGCATGAACTCGAAAAAGTAGCCCTTTCATGTATCGAGGCTGGTGCCGACGCAATAAGTTTGTGCAACAGCTTCCAGGGAATCGCGATTGATATTGAACGCGGCGTTCCAGTGTTCGAAAAACTTAAAGCCGGATTTGGTGGACCCGCCGTGCGCCCAATTGCGGTGAGACTCGTTTACGAAGTGGTAGAGGCAATTAATAAGCTTCCTGCCGAAAAGCGTGTGCCGGTAATTGCAATTGGCGGTGTGGCAACCTGGGAAGATGCCGTTGAGTTTATTATGGCGGGCGCATCTGCAGTTCAGGTTGGAACAAATACTTTTGCTAACCCTAACACGATGATTGAAGTAATAGACGGTCTTGCAGCCTTCATGAAGCGCAAAGGCTACCACAACATAGAAGAAATGCGCGGCATAATTCAGAAGTAGTGCCCACCGCAAATTAAGAAATTCAACTTATTCTAAAATGCAAAACCTCGTGGTACTTTTGTATCACGAGGTTTTTTATGAAAATCAAAAATGCAATTTTAGGAGTAAGTTTATTTCTTATGTGTGCAGCAACTTTATCAGCTAATCCATTCAAGATTAATGAAAATGATTATCAGCAGATGGTAGAAAAGACAATTGTAAATACAGGCAACAACGCCCGTATGAAAAAAGTTCTTGCAAAAATCCGCGCTGGTGAAAAAGTTTACATTGCTGCATTAGGTGGTTCAGTAACAGAAGGTGCAGGCCCTGCAAAATTTACAGACGGCTATGCATATCAGTTTTTCCGTGCAATCAAAGCAAAGTATGCACCAGGCGATGGTAAAAATGTGTATTTCAACAATGCTGGTCTTAGTGGTACAGGTTCACTTCTTGGTACAGTTCGCTATCAGCATGATGTAGTAGAAGTTGGAAATACTCCAGATCTCATTATCATCGAGTTTGCAGTTAATGATAATGGAGACGGAATCTGTCAGCGTGCTTTCGAAGCTCTTGTTCGCGAAGCACTTACAGCTAATCCTGAGTGTGCAGTTCTTGCTCTTTATAGTGCTGCAACTTATGGAAATACTTCAGTTCAGAAACGCCCGGTAGCAGATTTTTATTCGTTGCCTCAGGTAAATATACTGGATGTTGTAAATGCATCTCTCAAGAACAATGTCTTCAAAAAGGAAGCTTATTATACAGATATCGTTCACCCTACAATCGAAGGTCATGAATTTATGTGCGACTGTCTTATGGCTCTTGTTGATAAACTCGATAAAGCAAAAGCTGATTCTCCAGCTGCAATTCCAGAAGGCTTCTTCAAAGAACCAGTTCTTTATGGTATGAAGAGAATCTTCCCTGATAATAAAGATTCAAATGTAAAAATTGATGTTGGAGATTTTAAGGAAACTGACCGCAAATGTCAAACACTCAAAAAGACAAATACATCAGACTTCCCACAGAACTGGAAAAAGAAACTTGATGCAAAAGCAGAAAACCTTCCATTCAAAATGGAACTCACCTGTAAGAACCTTATTTTAGTTTATAAGGGACAGGCTAGTGGTGATGCAGAAAAATTTGGTAAGGCAGAAGTTTATGTAGATGGCCGTAAGGTTGCAACTTATGATGGTGGCAAACAAGGCAGCTGGAATAACTGTGAGCCTCACCTGATTATTGATGAACGCAAAGCAGCCAAACACACGGTGCTCATAAAGATGGCACCGGGTTCAGAAAAGCTTGGCTTTACAATTGTTACTTTGGGTTATACTTTGTAGCAAATTCCTCGGCCGGTATTGGTCGTGAAAAGTAAAAGCCCTGGAGATAGTCGCAGCCGATTTCTTTCATGCTTGTGGCCATCTCCAGATTTTCAATTCCTTCTGCTGTCACTGTAAATCCCATCTGTTTGATAGTTTGTACTAACATTGGAAGTATCTTATCTTTTTCCTTAAAATAATCCCAGACAAATTCCATATCAAGTTTAATATTTACAAACGGGCATTTTTTCATTCTTGCAACATTTGAATAACCGCGCCCATAATCATCGAGTACAAACTGGAATCCTAAATCTGTCATCAACTTCATTTGCTTATGAAGAAGGGCAAAATCGATCATAGATTCTTCTGTAATTTCAAGATGAATTTTATCAGCGGAAATTTTGTATTCATTAAGAATGTCTGCGAATCTTTTTGCAAGGTCTGGTCGTAAAAACTGAAGGGGTGAAAGATTTACATTTATCCATTCAAGTCCCATTGCTTTAATATCATGTTCTGCAATGAATTGGCAGGTTTTAATAAACATCTGTTCACCAAGTGCATTAATGCGTCCATTCATTTCTGCAATTGGAATAAAAAGAGTTGGAGAAATAAGGCTTCCATGTGAATCACGTAAACGGGCAAGTGATTCAGCTGCAACAAGTTTTTGTGTTTTTGAATCAATAACCGGTTGTAAAAATAATTCAACTGTATTCAGTTCTACAGCGGTCTCAACAGCACGCTTTACCTTTTTATTAATAACCATGTTCTGAATACAAGCTATATCTATTAAAGATGATTTATTTCTTCCAACTTCATCATTAAGGGCAGAAACAAAAGTTGTGAATATTATTTCTTTTTCATAAGAAAAAACTTGAGGATCTATCTGAGTAAAATTGATATCAAGATACATATCAAGGTCTTCATCTGTATTCCAGGAAGCTTCAAATCGCAGGGCAATTTTACCACGTACAAAATCAATTACGGTACTATTTCGTCCTACTAAAACAAAGCGTCCGTCATGTAGATAAAAAGATTTAAGATAAGGGAAGGTTTGTTTCAGATAATCACCAATAAGCGAAAGCCCCTTGTCTGTTTGTGTATTACTGTAGATTTCGCGTAAATCATTATAGTTATGAATAGTAAAGCCAAGAATCAAAGGTGATTTATGAAATCTCATTTCTTTGAAAAGAGTTTCGAAGGCTCTAATATTGAAAAGGCCGCTTTTTTCCTCAATAAACAAAGTTGGATTTTGAAAAACAAGATAAATAATGATTATTGTAATCAGTGTGAAGAAATTCATTATCAGAAATTTTGGGAAAAGAATTCTGATGATATATCCAATAAAAAGTATTGAATTAAAAATTAAGCAGCCAAACAAATATTTTTTGTTGATTTGTTTTCGGTATACAAAAGTATAAATAATCGAAAGAGAAACATAATAGAAGGCGCAGACATAAATCATAAAATGAAGTGGTCCTTGGCTATATTCTCCAGAATTAGAAATGCAGAAAATAGTATTTGTAAAAAGATTAAGAAATACGATTATATTTAGAACAATAAAAGGAAATAAGTCCAGAACGATTGAGCCAATTGATTTTCGTGATGGCTTTCCGACAATTGCAATTGTGAACATAAAAAAACAGATAATTCTCTGAACAAAAAGAATAAAATATATAACATTTTGTACTCTAAGGAAAAAAGGCGGAAGATGGCTGAAGTACTCAAGACAGTGAGTACTTGTTACGTCTGAGATAATAGTAATGATATCTAATAAAAGAATAATGACAAATGCTTTGTTAATTTTAATTGGAAGACGTGGCTGCATAAAGTAAAAAGCAAGAAAGGTGCAGATGATTACGCAATTTGGCAGCACTAAATCATAATTCCACATGAAAACTCTCCCCCTTCATAATGGTTATCCTTATATTATGAAGGGGAAAGTATAAATTGGCAAGAATTTTTTATTATTGATGGATTGCTTCGCTACGCTCGCAATGACGAGGCGTAGCTGCAATGATGAAGCGATTATAATTCTTCTTGTGTTACGCGAACGTTTCCAATCCATACATCGTTTGAATCTAAGCCGAGGTTGAATTCAAGGCGAGCTGTAGGATCTGTTTCATTTTCCATTGTAAAGAAATATTCATAATGGTCAATTCTTGTTGTTAGTTGAGGATAATATTCTGGGGAATAAACCGCCCAGCTGTTGTCTGCATCTCCACCAACTTTAATTGTAATCTGTCGGTTTGAACTTGCTTTAGCGTCAAATGCAATTTTGTAAGAATAGCCTTTTGCAACTGGAAGATGCTGAATCAACTGAACTGAATAATTCTGATTTCCAACATTTGAGATTTTTACACGGCGGCCTTCAATTCCTGTAGCTGAATCTTTTTCTGCAAAAGAAGTTGCGGCTCCGCCAAAATCTTCGAGAGCGAGGAAGTACCAGTCACGGTTATAAACATCCATAGTCTTGCTGGAGAACATGCCGGAATTGCCTTCATCTGAAACAACTTCATTCATTGATGGATCAAAAATAAAATTAGAACCATCTGATGTTTTGTACTGCTTAAAATGTTTTTCATCTCGAACCGGAATAGGACGTCTTACATTTGTTTCATAAGGTTCATCTTTATCATAAACGCGAACCCAGTCTACAAGCATTTGAGCTGGTAAATCGGAATCTTCTGGTGTGACACCACCATCATAATTTCCACCAAGTGCTAAGTTTAAAAGAATGTAGAAAGGTTTATCATAAGGAGCCGGGTAAGCATAAGGTCTTGATTGACCAGGACCAAGAGCCCACCATTGTGAAGTTTCAAAATATTTGTTACCGTCAACTAACCAGCGCAAAACACCTGGTTCCCACTCAAGAGAATAAATATGATATTCGGCAATTGTTCCGCCTTCATCTGGAGTGCCTGGGAATTTATACATATCGCTTGTGTATTTATTTCCAGGCCATGCCTGACCAAAATGCACTGTTCCATATACACGGTTTGGTAAACGGCCTTTTGCTTCCATAATATCAATTTCGCCGGAAGAAGCCCAGGTTCCATATTCATCTGTTGCTGGTAAAAGCCAGAATGCCGGCCAGATTCCATTTCCTGTTGGCATTTTGATTTTAGCTTCTATACGGCCGTAAGTTTTTGCGAACAATTGTGTGCCGTCATCTTTTACTGTACGAAGGCGTGCAGAGGTATAATCGTAGCCTTTATAATTTTGTTTTCGTGCTTCAATGACAAGATTGCCATTTTTTACATAAGCGTTTTCTTTTTTGTAATACTGGAGTTCATTGTTTCCCCAGTTTTCAAGTCCATATTCGGCTCCTGTACCAAGCTGGAAATCCCATTTGGTTTCATCAATTTTCTTACCATCAAATTCATCGCTCCATACAAGGTGCCAGCCTTTAGGAAGTTCAGCCTGATTCTTGTTATATGTGGTTACTCTATCGGCAAGTCCAAAAATAATAAACAATGTAATAACAGCAGTTATTGCACAACCAATAAATACCTTTAATGTGGAATTCTTCATTTATCTCCTCCAGTTTTATTTTAATATCCAAGTCTGAATTGAACGTGGTGGAATCTTATAAAGAGAAGATTTTTCTTCTCCTTCAACCTTGAAAGTGAATACCAGATCAGCTTCTGTGCGGTTTGTTATTACAAGTATAATTGAACCATCTGGATTTTTAAAGGCCAAAGTTTCTGCCTCATCTGTGAGGTGTCCACTTACTGTTGCAGGTGTCATCATAGAAGTAATTTCTGCATCTACACGAACTGCACCCGGCTGAATGAATCGGCTGAAGTGTCCTATATAATAGTAAGAACTCTGGAAGTGTAAGGTTCCTGTTTTCTCATCAGCAAGAATTGGAGCATCACAATAGTTTCCTACGTGATTAGGCCCACCCTGCATATCAAGGACAATGTTCCAGTCTATCCACTTTGTTGTTCCACTCTTCAAATCATTTATGATGTTATGAGCATAACGTTCACCTGTGAACCAGGCTCCGTCTCGTGGACCTCCTTCCACACAGCCTTCTGTAAACATCAAATCAATCTGCGGATATTTTTCTGCAATAGTTTTGATGTTGTTGTACTGATCGCCAGAATACCAGTGAAATGCAAGACCCGCAACATATTTTGAAGCACCTTCAACTTTCAAAGATTCTTCAATACGTTCAAGGGCTAGGTCGCGGTTATGATCCCAGATATAAATTTTTACATCTCCAAGACCAGCTTTTTCGAGTGCAGGGCCAAGATAGTGGCCGGCAAATTTTCCTTCATCTGTAGCTGAGTATTCGCAGGAATCCCAGGTCTGAACTGCAGCAGGTTCATTCTGAATTGTAACAAAGCTGATTTTAATTCCGCGTTCAGACATCTTTTGAATGAACTTTACAAAGTACTGAGCCCAGAGTTCCCAATACTGTGGAAGCAGGTGACCACCGTGATTCATGTCATTATTGTCTTTCATCCACACTGGTGGTGACCACGGACTAAGCAAAAAGCGTACGTCGCTGTTACTTGCCCAGGCAGCTTTCTGAACTTCAGAAGCAAGCGGAGTAATATACTTGTCTGTCTGCTCCATAGAGAAAGATTCGAGTGTTTCATCTTTTTCTGGAACACAAGCCCAGTTTTCCAAAGAGAAGTCGCAGGAATTCATATGAACTCTGGCAAGGCGGTAACCGTTTCCAGATTCAGCATTGTAATATGCATTAATAGCCTGCTGACAAACTTCTACAGGAAGTTTTGAAAGCACGTAGCCTGAGGATTCTGTAAGTGCCCCTCCAAAGCCTTCAAACTTCTGATAAGTTTTTGAAGGATTAAGAGTGAGGGTTGTAGGAATCCAGCCAGCTGCATTTGAAGTACATTCAGTAATGTTTACTTCAGAAATGCGTTTATCAGTATCTTTTGTAGTAACGTAAATTTTCTCTATTTTCATACTTATGAGTATAAACGTACAATAATTTCAGGGAAAGATTAATTATTTTCAAAAAGGTGGAATATTTTCGGTTAGTAATTATTCTTGATTATAGATATCCAGCAGTGTTTCTGTAAGCGCTGGTTCGTAAAATTCGAGGTTTTTACGGTTGATTTGAGCATAGTCGCCACAGTCCCACCAGATAACGCTCATTCCATACTTCTTTGCTTCTATGAAAAGATGGCTAAAGCATTTTATTCGTTCTTCAAGTGGTGCATCAGATTTTAATGCTCCGGTTTCGCCGATTACTACGGGGATATTATTTTTTATAAAGTCCTGATTCAGCTGTTCAAACTGATTTGTAATACTTTCTTTTGTGCTTTCCCGGAAAAAGATATTACCTTCTATTTCTTTCCATTGTGGATATTTATGAACAGTAAGAATCAATTTGTCTTTGGCGATATCAGAAGGCATTTTGAATTTGCCTGGAGAGAAAATATCGAGTTCTGCATCTTCAATTTTATTTAATGCTGGAACGATGCCAGTGCCCATTCCGGGAATCATTACAAAACTTTTTGCATTATTGCCACCAGTTGCTCGGATTGCGTCGAGACAAACCTGATTATATTCATTCAACACTTCGTATTCGGAAAGGCATAACTGGCAGTTAAGGTTATTGCACCAATAGCCGCCAATAACTTCTTTTCCATCTTTGATTTTTAGCCAGGAAAGTTTTAGACCCGGATTCCATTCGTGTGCACTTTCTCCTGGAATGTGATAATCTCGCGGATTGCGAGGCTCGTTCATTGTTTCAAAAATCAGATGTTCATCATAACTATTGTTAAAGGCTGTAGCAATTTGAGTCCATATTTTAGAAAGAAATCTTTTCGATTCTGCAATATCATCCGGATTGGTGCTTACAATATAGCCGTCTGCATATTTTAATGGGCTATTCATCCGACGACTTTCAAATTCATTTACTTTATCCGTTTTATAAGTAGTTTCCTGATCGCCGTGAACGGAATGATGTTCATTTAGAATTACATAATAACCTGCGTCAATTGCCCAATCTACGACTTGCTTTACGCGGCGCATCCAGTCCGGGTCAATTGTGTATTTGTCGTCTACAATATGAGTGAACCAGGTAACGGGAATGCGGATAGTTTTATAACCATGTGATTTAGGGAAGGAGAGAAGTTCTGGAGTGGTTTCTATTTTACTCCAGTGAAATTCAGTTTCCATTCCCAGCGTCCAATAGTCTGGCTGCCAGTGGAAAGAGTGTGTATCGAAAGTATTTCCAAGATTCCAGCCGAGACCCATTTGCTTTACGAGGTTGATTGCAGAGATTGAATCGTTAAAAATTTTATTACCATAATCAACAATTGGATTTAAATGTCTGCTCTGACTAAAACAGAGGCTGTTGATTTTGTATTCAATAGGAAACTCGCTACTAGTCCAGATTACAATCTTATTTATTTTGGATTTCTTTTCTGAGTTAAGTCTGAGATATTGAACGGTACGTTTCCTTTCGCAAAGTTGGTATTCACTTGTCCCATCTTCATAATCACATCTCAATCTGAAGGGCAAATTACTTTCGCTTCCAGAATTTACAGGAGAGTATTCAATTTTGATATAGCGATAATCTGAAGCGTCAAAAGTTTTACTTCCAGAAAAATCCTGTGCACTTAAAACCATTCCTTCCCAGGAACCATTGATTCTCAAGATTTTTGTCTCTTTGTCATATGAACAGTCTTCTTTTCCCCAAAAATAATGTTTCGAAAAAGAAATAGGATAATCATCTAACGCTTGAGAAACGTCATCTTCCGGAAGCAGAAAAAAATTTACAGGAGGAATCTTTTCTTCGTTTGTTTCTTCATTAGTTTTTGAATGAAGAAATAATGAACAAGAGGAAAAAGTCAAAAATAAGAGGAAGAAAATTGGATAGTAAAATAAACTGATTCTTCTCATATTCTAATTGTAACACAGGGATATGGGCTTGTTAATTTTTTATTTTTGATGGTGTTAAAAAGAAAAGGGCTGTCCAATATGGGCAGCCCGTAACAGATCCTGAAACAAGTTCAGGATGACAGTTTTAATTAGATTGAAACTTCTACTTCAATCTTGTTGATTGAGCCATTTCTTGCAAAAAGAGCGGCGGTTTCAGCTGCTGTGAGAGTTGTGCCTTCGCGGCGAGTTCCGTTGATTGTAATTGCCGAACTATCGTTAGTTAGTTTATATTCTACTGGAGTGTTACACCAGGTGAACTGTAAAGTTCCGTTTTCAAAGAATTCAGACTTCTTGAGAATCTTTGGATTGAAACTTGCGCAACCGTTTATGATGTCTACTCCAAGTTCACCCCAACGTGTAAGCACTTCTTCTTTTACCTGTCCTGTCATACCAGGCTGTTTAGCTCCCTGCAAGTTAGGAGTATGAGAGTAAGGATCAGCAGGGAAAGCTCCATAAATTTCAGGAGCTTTGTTGAAGCCGATACCAGAACGGATTTCGTAGTATGCTGCAGTGAGGGCTTCTACAGTTGCCTTGTCTGCACCAGCAGCGATTGCCGCAAAAGTATTTTCCTGTGCAGCAAGAAGAAGCTTAGATACCATGTGCCAGTAAATACTTCCAAGACCTTCGTAAGCGTAGAAGGTTCCACTGCGGCCTGTAAAGCTCTGGTGGTTGAAAGTCTTTTCGTAGAGTGCTTTGAGAGCGTCGAGTTCTGCGGCTGTTGGACGAACATTTTCTGCAAGTGCGCCACAAGCTTTTTCAAGGAAGCTTACATTGCGGAACTCGCCATTAAAGTGCCAGGTTCCGTTGCAGTCTTTCTGTAAAAGTGAGTTGCCTGTTTTTTCGATAAGAGTTTTGAACTGTGCAGCGTCTGAATCTGAAACACAGTTTTTCTTTTCGAACTCTGCGAGCTCCTTGTTAGGGTAGAGCATGTAAGAATTCTGTCGTGGTTCATACATACGGCTTGCGCGGAGAGATTTAAGAAGGTCGAGTGCTTCTGCAGGAGTAAGAACTCCAGAAGAAAGAACTGCAACCTGACCTTCGAG
>JAEEGJ010019455.1_pt1 | contig 14948 bp, 15 predicted proteins | sample 8958761 | NCBI WGS metagenome assembly JAEEGJ01 (sample SAMN16246546, study PRJNA631951) | gut metagenome | biome: gut microbiome; feature: rumen; material: RS-attached | host: Bos | place: Iran: Karaj | collected 2018-10 | reverse complement strand
TCAATAATTGTGGCATTAAAAAAATAGATAAATGAATTATCGGAAATGCTAAAATAATAATTCTTAGGTAATTCAGCTGGATATTCGTAATTATCAGGAAAAGAAGTTTGATAATTATAATCATCAAAAAAAATAGAAGAAAGGAATCTTACAGATTTTGTATCAATATCATAAAAAGAAAATAAGACTAAATCTGAACTTGAATCTTTATTTTTCTCAAATTCGGTTAATAAATAATCAAGATTACGTTCAATTAAATCATCATACTTTAATTTTGCACATACAGGTATTATATTAACATTTGAAACATTTTTATATAAAGTTGTTTTCCAATCTTCAGATCTAATCAAAAAATATCTATAATCCCCCTCATTTAATAAAATATACTTTGTATTTTTATATGTAAAAGTCTGCAATTTTAGACCATATGTTTTGGCTAAAGCATCAAATCCAGAATAAGAATTAAAAGTTGTAATTCTATCTTCTTTTGTTATTATTGTTCCATCTTCTTTGATAGTCACTCCTTTCATCATTGGTAATTGTTTTGTTGAATCAAAAGAATTCTGTGCAAAAAGATTTATAGAAATAATAAAGATACAGAAAAGTATTATTAGTCTTTTCATTTTTTGTTCTCCAGCTAATTTCTATTATAGCATATATTCTTTCATATTTGATGAATTTACAATTTTTACTTAAATTATTACCAAATTTGAGCAGCGACCGCCGGGTTTTTTCGGCAAAAACCCGACGGCCAATTTCGGTTAAAACTAACAATCGTTAGTATTGCACTTTTAACAAGAAGTCATGTCAAAAATCACAAATTTGGACGGAAAGATACTACAGTTCCGCCCTCTGCTATTTAAGTAAATTTTCTAAGGAAATTGTAAAATTTTCTGAAAAAATCTGAAACGATTTGAATTGCATATATAGAAGAAACATGCTAAAATTCCAATAAATAAGACAATCTAAAGTAATTTGAAGCGGAAAAGGAGTCCCCAAAGCCCCCTCATAACCCGGAGGCCGCAGGTTCGAGTCCTGCCCCCGCTATAATAGAAACTTCCTGAGAACTCAGGAAGTTTTTTTTTGCTCAAAATTTTTTGAGACTACTTAGCAGGACTCGAACCGGAGTGAGCGCTTGAAAATTGCGAAGGCTTGGAGCAATTTTCAAGAAAAGCCGCCATGGAGGGCGGCGTCAGCGAACGTAGGCGGGGTGAAAGGAGCAGACAGGATGTCTGCGACTGGAACCCCGAGTCCTGCCCCCGCTATACTGAAAGACTTCTTGAAAACTCAAGAAGTCTTTTTTTATTTCCGCACTAGAGTCATATGAAACATTAAAGAGCTTATTTTCTGAAGACAAACCAAAATTCTTAGAAGGTACTAAACTTCCTGACTCGTATTATGAATACTCCAAATCCATATAAAAGTACACCTTCTTGCAATGTAAATCTTCTTGAACTCTCAAGATATACAAAAAAATGGAAAGAATCTTCTAGAACTGACAAAAGAAGAAATTCAGAGGTTTGCCATCGTTTAATCATTTTTGGCTTGTAAAAAATAAAGAAAAGCCTAAAACGGATGAAATAAAGAAATCCTATTGCAGAATTTTAACTTGATTTTAATTCTAACTCGACATTTCGAGTTAGAACTTTTGAATTCGCCAAGATTTGAGTCAACATACACATAGATTATATTTGTGTGTATATTTACTTAAATTTAATAAATGGATTAAACTAACTCGGAAAACCTAGTTAAAATATATTAAAATCGAATTAAAAGAATCCTTAAATTCTTCTTTCGTTATAATTGAAATTTTTCGTAATTTACATTCGATTGAATTTGTTGAATTTCTTTTTTCCATTCATCAATATACATAACGGTGTATTTTTTACTAATAAACAAATCTTTTTCTTCTTTTAAAAGATATTGAACCTCAATTCCGTCCACTATTGACATACTAAATTTTGCAAGATAAGTATTATCAGGTATTAAAGAATAAAAAGTATAATCCCCTCTTTTTAATTCAGGAAATGTAGTAAACTGTGCTTTATCATTTATAGATAATTTTGAAAAGATACCTTCACTTTCTTTTGTTATAACTATTAAATTGGGTTGGAACTTTTTAGATAGTTCTTTTTTAAGATGTTTGTCTATGGCTTCCGGCATATATGGTGACTTAGTGTGCTCAACTAAAGAAAGTTCTTTCCCAGAATATGAAAATTTAAGTTGTTCTCCTAAATGTGTACAAAAAACATTTTTATTATAAATTACTGAATAATACTTTCCTGTAGTTGGATTATAAGTTTTTAACGTAATTATCCAAGAGCCTTTTGGAATAATTGCAGTGAAACATTCTGTATACCAAAGACCTCCAACAATTTCTTTCTCATGGTCTTTTAATCTAAACCATTCATCACCCTTTTCATAGTTCAAACCAAGGCGTCTAGATTTATCTGTTATTTCTTCAGTGGATCTAATTCTATATGCACGAATATTTGGTGTTAATATCTCATTTTCATTAGTTTGATAATCATTCCCCACCGGAACCATCGTAACTTCCGTAATAATTTCATTTTGACTATCATTTACAACAGATATATTTGTTAGTTTTATTACAGAAATTAAAGGTATCAATAAAAGAAACAAAATAACCGAAACACCAAAACAATACATGATTTTATACAATTTTGATTCGCACTTTATATAGGGAATACTTATCAAACAGATAAATCCTATAGAAATGCACCCAATAATAACAAAAACAAGAATTTTTAATCCAATTGAAAAAGCAACTATTATTCCATATGAAACAAGCATTCCTCCAAATAATATAAATAAAATAGGTAGGGATAAAACCATCCACATTATTGTCTTCTCCTAAAAATCTAAAATATCATATTACACAATTAAAGTTATATTAAATTTTTTAATTCACGACTACCTTCTCAGAAGAATTGATATTAAGTAGTAGATTTTGTATTACTGCTATGGATTATAACCGTTTACCCTTGTTTTATCCGTCTAAAAGTGCTATATTTGTAGTAATCCTACAAATTTGGAGCGTTTATGCTTTTAGAAATGAGATTTAGTAACTTCTTCTCTATTAAAGATGAAGTATGCATCGATTTTAAGGCTGGGAATATTAATACAGCTGGTGCAAAAGAATTATCAGATAATATTTTCTCTGTTAACGATGAAACTCTTCTTAAAGTACAGGGATTGTTTGGTCCGAATGCTTCTGGAAAATCAAATATTTTAACTGCAGCCATGTTTTGTCGACTCCTGGTTTTGGATTCATTTCAGCACAATGAAGGAACCATTTTCAACTTTATGCCTTTTAAATTTGATGGCTATTTTGAAAAACCGAGCACTTTTTTCATAGACTTTATTACAAATGGAATAGAATATGAGTATTCGTTTTCTCTAACAAGAACTGAAATTCTTACAGAAGAGCTATATTATTATCCAGGAAAAAGAAAAGCTAAAATCTTTACGCGAGATGAATCTAAAGGTCCTGCTAAATCAGATATTTATAGTTTTGGTGAAGGACAGTTTATAAAACCGCTGGATGTTGCTCAAAGTACTGGCAAGAATACTCTGTTTATCAGTAGAGCAAGCCAGATGGATAGAGAGCTTGCAAAAAAAATTTACAACTATTTTAGAACAGAATTAGTAATAGGTCTTCCTCAATTAACAGGAGAATATGCCGTCGAATTGTTTTTAAAAAATAAAGAATTGATTCTTGAAGCATTAAAAATGGCTGATAGTGACATCACTGATATTAATGTTAGAATAGAAAAATCAGCAATATATTCTCCGCATCCAATGCCAAATTCCCAAACCATAGATGTAATTAATTTCTACACAACACACAAAAGAAATCCTGATATTACCTTTCATCTTGAAAATGAAGAATCAGCCGGAACAATTCAAATCTTCAACCTGCTGCTTATCCTTCTAGATGTCTGCAAAAATGGAAAGACTCTTATTCTCGATGAATTTGATGCCAGCCTTCATACAGAGCTTGCACAGTTTATTCTGGATCTGGTTTATGCATCAAAATCAGCTCAATTCCTGTTCACCAGTCATAACACAAACCTTTTAGACGTAAAGAAGATGAGAAGAGATCAGATTCTTTTCACAAACAAAAAGGAAGACGGTTCTACAGAAGTTTATTCTCTCTTTGATTTCAAAGACTTTAGAGAAAACATGGATGCAGAAAAATGTTATCTTCAGGGAAGATTTGATGCAGTTCCTTACATTAATTCTTCCATCAGCATTATCAAAAATCTGTTGGGAGAATAAATATGGGAAGAGAGAGAAAATCAAATCCTAGAAAGATGAGGCCTCAGTTTCTCGTTCTCTGTGAAGGGGAAACAGAAGAGGCTTATATCAACTTTCTAAAGCAGCGTTATAGACTTCCAATCAAGATTGTTTCAAAAATTATAGGAAGTAATATTTCTCAACGCTTAATTAATATTCATAAAGAAGAATTATCTGGAAATCCCTCTGAAATAAAAACTTTCCTGATGTACGATGGTGATGTTCCAGAGGTATTAGAATCTCTTAAAGAATGTAATGGCATTATGCTGATTAGTAAACCATGTATTGAAATATGGTTTCTTTCACATTACAAGAAAGCACCAGAGACAGATCTTACCAGTGAAACTTGTATAAAACAATTATGTTCTATTGCCGGATGGGAGAAATACAAAAAGGCGGTTCTCACAATCAAGCAGCAAGATTCCCTTTGGGATAATCGTATGACTGCAATTTCAAATATGAAAGATAAAACTGAAGATAATAAGACATACAGTACGATTTATCAGTTTATTAATATTCTAGAAGAAGAGAAGAAAAAGAATTAATTCATTTTGAATTCTATAAATCATTTGGAGGAAAAAATGGAAGAAATTGAAACTATCGAACTTTCAAATAAAGACAGAGATCTTATCATGGCTGAAATGGAAAAACCTTCAGAACCTAACGAAGCGTTAAAGGAGTTATTTAAAGCTTCAAATCAGGAACAGATTAAAAATACTAATTAGAGGTGAATTCCAATCTCTAACAACTCACCTCTAACAAAAATCAAAATCACTTTCCATAATTCAATCTTTTCCAAACATCGATAAGCCATTTCTGGTTTTCTCTAAACCAGATAATTAGTTCTTCAAAATTCTTGAATTCTCTTTTTGCCAGGTTCTTTGAGACAACCATATCAACGAAATCATAAGAATAAAGAAATTTACTCTTAAGTGCAAACTGATAGCGCTGCCAGACGGTCTGAGGTCTGTGACGCCAACTGCCTTTCAACCCAAAGATTTCTGAATTGAATTTGACTCTCAAGCTGAAGTCGGTTTCCATCAAGAAACTTCCACCATCACTTGCCCACGACCATCTATCAGCATACTTACATGAGTAATCTACCACAGATACAATCTTATCTGTTGGAAAATCATCAATAGTCTCGAAAATATGTTTAACTTCATAATTCTTACAAAGCTCGTAACAATTCTGTTTATAAGATCTTCTTTTGCTTCGATGATAAACAGATCTGGAATACTTGTCTGAACTTCCGCTATACGAACCACCCATGTGTTTTTTATAACTTCTACTCATTTTTTCCTCCATGCAGATTAGTTATCTTCATGAAGTCTTACTTTCAACCATGCGTAGAATTACAATCTCTTCGACTGTAACATCAAACAAGTGAGCAAGAACGAGTAAATTGTCAATTGTAGGAATTGATTTACCTTTTTCCCATGCGTACACAGCCTGAGGATATTCAAAACCGAAAATAGTCTGAATATCGTGAACAGTGTATCCGAATTTAGTTCTGAGTGATTTGATTTTTGCACCGGTTGCTTTCAGATCAACAACCGGCTTTTGAAAAGTCACGGTCCTCATTTGTTTTTACTCCTTTAACAAAAACTCCATTATCTTTTTACGCCAACGGCGTTAAGGGTTTTTGTCTCAGGGCTGTCAAACCAATGAGACTCGGCGCTCGGCTTCTTAGGGCCAGCGACTTTAATTTGTGTTTTGTAAAATCAATTTAGCAAGTTAAATTGATTTTGTCATTAAACTTGTAGTTTAAAAAAACATGCACAAAAAATCGGAAAATTTGTGCATGTTCCATTTATATGCACCATAAATGCTTTTTTTGGTACACGTTTATTTTATATGTCCCAAAAATTCAAAATTTGGTACATATCCCTATAAAAAAAGCTATAAGAACTCTGGATAATCTTCTTTAGCAAACCCGTACTCCCTCTCCCCAAACAGCACCAGCGTAATTTCCTCAAACTCATCCTGGTGTAATTTCATCGTCTCAATCGCAACCTTGATTGCTTCTCTCTGCGGATAACCATACACCCCGGCAGAAATCAACGGGAACGCAAGGGTCTTAAGACCTCGCTCCTTCGCAAGTTTCAAAGAATTCTCATAACACGAAGTCAAAAACGCTTCCGCCTCTTCTGGTTTATGTTCATAATAAATCGGACCAACAGTGTGAATTACAAAACGAGCTGGTAAGTTATATCCTTTCGTAATCTTTGCCTCACCAGTTCTGCAGCCATGAAGTGTACGGCATTCAGCTAGCAGCTCCGGACCGGCAGCACGGTGGATTGCACCACCAACGCCACCACCACCTAGCAATGAAGAATTTGCTGCATTTACAATTGCATCGCAGCTCAGTTTTGTAATGTCACCTTTGATGATTTTGATTTGACCCATTTTCAGCCTCTACCCATCACAACTCAGTGTATTTCTTATTGCTACCCTTGGCTTTTTCGACCGGGTATTTTTTTTCGTTCATGTCCATTTTCATGTTGATGATTTCGTCTTCGTCGAGGTTGAGGGCATCCAGCATATCGCGGCAGTAAACCATTACATCGGCGAGCTCTTCTTTCACGTGCTGCAAATCATATTCCGTGTCGCTCCACTGAAAGCATTCGAGAAGTTCGTTGGCTTCAATTGAAATTGATTTTGCGAGATTGGCTGGACTGTGATACTGCGCCCAGTCGCGGTCACTCACAAATTTTCTGATTCGCTTAATTGTTTCTTCTGTCATAATTTTCCTTTATTAAATCTATTAAATCCCAAACAACCTCTGGAAATTTGTTTCAACAATTTCGCTGAGTTTGCGGCTTGTGATATTTCTCTTTGAAGCTATGTACTCATAAACATATTTGATGTTCTGAGGAATATTCGAATCATTTTTTACAGGAACCGGCGGATAGAATGGACAGTCTGTTTCTATTAAGAGGCGGTCCTTTGGCACGTAGTTCACAAGCTCGGACATATCGCTGAAAGATTTTTTTCCGGCATAGGTAACGGTGCCGCTAAAGCTTACGTACCATCCTAAATCCAGGAAGAACTCCAGTTCAGACTGACTGTAGGAAAATCCGTGAATCACACCCTTATTCCACTTCACAGCTTTTAAAACATCAGAAGTTTCTTTAAAACCTTTTCGGCTGTGAAGAACAAAAGGCATGTTCAGTTTTTTTGCCAGAGTAAGCTGAAGGGCAAACAAATCCTTTTCATCACTAACCGTGTCGTAATCAAAATATTCGTGGTCGCGGCCCTTGTACTCCACAGAATCCCAATCGTGGTCAATTCCGCCCGGCCCAATTCCAACAAGGTGACTCGCAAAAAGTCCGCCGTTTGCCTTAAAATCATTAATCACATTTTCAAGATTTTCTATGATTTCAAAACGGTTATCAACAGAATCCAAATCTGGCATTACACCGGCGGTAAAATAAATCATATTTTTGATATGTCTTTTCTGATCTTCATCATCAATTAAATCAAGACATTCTTCCACACGCTCAGCACGAGTCCAGATATCATCAACATGAACACCACTGTCCAATGCAAACGAAACTCCATTCTGTTCCATTTCCATCAGACTATCTGCACCTTGCTGCAGGCCGAGCTCTTCCGTAATTTGAAAAAAATTCATCAGTGAATCTGAATACATAAAACCACTCTTCTAAACTATATCACGCATTAAACAAGTGGGCAAATCATGCCTAAAATTATCATGCGTATATTTATTATCGGCTTGTATGCTATAATATCAATATGTCAAATATTCTGATTGGCACCAGCGGTTATGATTATCCCGAATGGAAGGGTGTTTTTTATCCGCCGGAAGTAAAACGCGCAGATTTTCTCTCTTATTACGCAACTCAGTTTAATGCCGTTGAGCTGAACAATACCTTTTACAACATGCCAACTGCCGAACGACTTTTTTCGTTTTATGAAAGAAGTGATGGCAAACTCCACTTCAGCATCAAGGCCAATCGCCTGCTGACCCACGAAATTACTCCCCTATGGAAAAATGCTGCAGATGATTTTAAGCAGGCGCTCCATCCGATTTTTGAAAAAGATAAACTTTGTGCCGTACTGTTCCAGTTTCCGCAGAGCTTTCATTATACAAATGATAACAGAATCTATCTTGCAAAACTGATTGAAGCGTTTATCGGCTTTCCGGTCATTATCGAATTCCGCCACAAAGAATGGATTCGAGAATCGGTTTTTGCAGGATTGATGGAAAGAAAGGTTTCGCTGGCATTTTGTGATATGCCGGAGCTTAAATATTTGCCGGCGGCGCAGGTAGAGTCCACCGTATTCCTCGGTCCTAACGCCTACATCAGATTTCACGGCCGCAACGCAGACGCGTGGTACGCAGCATCCACACCTAACTCCGCAAGCCTCGCGGATTCCGCCCCACAGCAAAACGGCAGCGCCCGCTACGATTACAAATATTCCACAGAAGAACTCGAAAAGTTTCTGCCTGTAATCCAAGCCGCCGTAAACGAAGGACGCAAAACGCAAATCTTCTTTAATAATCATCCCAAAGGAAACGGCGCCGAAAACGCCCGTCAATTGAAAGAGATGATACAAATGAATAATATAAACTGATGGCAGAACGAACTTACATTGCAATCGACTTAAAATCTTTTTATGCCTCTGTTGAATGTCGCGAACGGCTTTTAGACCCGCTCACCACAAAGCTCGTTGTTGCAGACAAAAGCCGCACAAGTAAAACTATCTGCCTCGCAGTAACTCCAGCCCTCAAAGCTTACGGACTCAGCGGCCGCTCCCGCCTCTTCGAAGTAGAAGCAAAGGCCCGCGAAATCAAAAGACAAACCGGCAAAGACCTGGACTACATTGTTGCCGTTCCCCGCATGGCGCTTTATATTCAGTATTCCACACGCATTTACAATGTGTACCTGCGCTATTTTGCCCCGGAAGATATTCACGTTTATTCAATAGATGAAGTTTTTATCGACGCCACCAGTTATCTTTCTTTTTATAAGATGAACGCCCACGACCTTGCCGTAAAAGTAATTCGTGATGTTCTAAAAGAAACCGGAATCACAGCCACTGCCGGTATCGCGCCGAATCTTTTTCTTTGCAAGGCCGCCATGGACATTGTGGCAAAGCATATTCCCGCAGATGAAGATGGAGTTCGAATTGCAGAGCTTGATGTTGCAGAATATCGCCGCCAACTGTGGAGCCATCAGCCATTAACAGATTTCTGGCGTGTGGGTAAAGCAACCGCCCGCCGGCTCAACAAATACTTTATCCGTACAATGGGAGACATAGCTCGCACTTCCCTCGAAAATCCGGAGCTTCTTTACAAAGAGTTTGGAATTGATGCTGAGATTCTCATAGACCACGCCTGGGGCATTGAACCCGTTGGCATGAAAGACATCAAAAACTACAAGTCTGAAGCAAAGAGTCTTGGAAGCGGTCAGGTGCTTCACGAGCCGTACACTTATGAAAAAGCAAAAATCATAGTGCGCGAAATGGCAGAACTTCTTGCGCTGGATCTTTTTAAGAAAAATCTTGTTGCAGATTCTATCACGCTGCATGTTGGTTATGATATAGAAAGCCTTTATGTTCCGGGCTTTGACGGCGAAGTTGTGCGCGACTATTACGGCCGTGAAATGCCAAAACCTGCCCATGGAAGTTTTAGCTTTGGCTCAGAAACCAATTCCTCAAAACTCATTGTTGACGGCTTTATTTCGATTTTTGAGAAGGTTGCAAACCCTGCCTGGCTATACCGCAGAGTCAACATAACCGCTAACAATACAAAGCCCGCAAGCCAACGCCAGCCGGGACTTTTTGATGAAGTTGATGCAGAAGAAGGCGGAATGAATCAGCAGAAGGAAGACAACCTGCAAAAAGCCCGCCTTGAGATAATCAGGAAGTTTGGCAAGAACGCAATTCTCAAAGGAACAAACCTGGAAGAAGGCGCCACAACCCGCGACCGCAACGCCCAGATAGGAGGTCACAAAGCATGACAGAACGCAACTATGATGACATCCTGAACTACAACTGGAATCACGACTCCCTGCCAAACCGCATGCCGCTTTCTCAGCGCGCAAAAATATTTTTGCCATTTGCCGCCCTCACCGGTTTTGATGAAGCCCTGGAAAAAACACTGCAGACAGAAATTGCAGAAATCACCGGAGAAAACCAGGCCGGCCAACCCCAGATAATCCAAGACCCAGACCTATAACAAAATATTTTTTTCTTTCATACTGATTTATGGTACACTCACAACTATGTTCGAATATGGAAAAGCTATTTGTTATTCTGGTTACAGAAGAAATCAGTCGCCTGTAAATTGCACTTACCCTACTTATGAGCAGGTTGTAGAAGATTTACAGATTCTTGTTGATTTGGGATTCAAGTATATCCGCATGTATGACCCGGTGGAGTACGCACGAACCACTTGTCAGGTTATCCGCGATAAGGGTTTTGATTTAAAGCTGATGCTGGGCCCTGGCATTCAGTCAGAAGTAAATAACCCGGGCTGTCCGTGGCTCAAGACAAATTATTCTGATGCAGAACTTGCCGAACGCGCAAAGTGGAACGACACAAGAATTGAAGACCTCATCAAAATTGCAAATGAATATGATGATATTATCAATGCAGTTTCAATCGGAAACGAAAACACACCAAGCTGGGGTGCAAACAACGTTCCGGTAGAACGCCTTATATCTTTTGCAGACCGTCTTAAGGCAAACTGTAAGCAGCCGGTAACCTTTAATGAAGGTGCCTTTGAATGGCCGGCCCTCACAGAGCTTGCAAAACATCTGGATATTATCTGTGTGCATTCTTACCCGCTCTGGTATGGAAACACAGTTGAAGAAGCTCTGGATGTAAACAAAGAATGGTACAAGAAAATCAAAGAGATTTATCCTGATAAGCCGGTTATTTTCTCTGAGATTGGATGGGCTACAGATGCAGTTGATTTTTCACAGATGAAGGAAGGTCAGCCAAATGAAGAAAATCAGAAAAAATATTATAAGGATTTCTGGGCCTGGGCCGACAGTGAAAAAATCATTTCTTACATGTTCGAAGCCTTTGACGAACCATGGAAAGGCGGCGACAACCCACGAGAAGCCGAAAAACACTGGGGCATCTTTGATGTGGACAGAAAACCAAAACTGGTAGATCTTAAATAAATATAAAGCCCTGCGCTCACCACGCAGGGTATTTTTTGCCTAAAATCCTTTAGAAACCGCTTCATCCATCACAGATTTGAGGGTGGCAGTGAAGAAGGTCTGGAAATACTGTTTAAAGATTTCTTTGTCCATTTCGCCGGTGTGTTTTATGTACCAGATAATCTGGCCGCTTAAAAGCTGAGTGTAGCTGAAACCAATGTAGGTCTTAAAATCTTCTGAAAACTTTACGTTATTTTCTTTTGCAAAATATTCAATAGTGGCACGAATATAATCAAAAAGATCTTTTTCAAAAATTGTTTTCAGCTGAGTTTCGCCCAAAGACTCGTAAGCACACTGGCACAACGGAATATTTTGATCAATATAATCAAGAACAAATTCCATTACCTGCGGAACAGTTGCATTTGCCTGATGAAATGAATCGGCAACCTTTTGAACTTCCTGCGAATAAGCAAAATACAGCAGATCATAGTTGCTTTCAAAATGATAATAAAAAGTATTACGGTTAATATTGCAGGCAGTCACAATATCCTGAACAGTAATTTTTGAGAACGGGCGGTCCTTAATTAATTCCTTAAGGGCATTTGCCATCATGATTTTGGTTTCTGAAGTATTCTCACTCATATAACTAAATATTATTAGACATTCAGCAGAATTTGTCTATTGTCGTTACAACAAAATTTTATTAAATTCCACAATATGTTTAGTATGTCTAACAAAATATTTCACAATAGCAAACTCTTACGTTACGCAATTTTTGCCACAGTTGCGGTTATTTTCGTTTTATTAACTATTTTAGTAACCCGCAAAAAGCCTGTTGCAGAAAAAGAAGATTCTCTGCCTGCCGTTATTCTTGAAAAACCGCAGAACGGCACGCTTGTAGAGTCGGTTACTATTTCCGGCTACGTAGAAGCAAATGCAATGATTCCTGTTGTTCCTTTTGTTTCCGGAACAATTACAGAATACCCTGCCCGCGCCGGAGACTTTGTAGAAAAAGATACCCTTCTTGCAAAGATTGATGACGCGCCTTTCCGTCAGCAGATGCTTCAAGCTCAGGCCGCTTATTTTGCCGCAAAAAGCACCTTTGACAGGCTGGAAAATCTTTATAAATCTGGAGCAACTACTCAGCAGAATTATGATTCGGCTAAGGCCCAGGCAGATGCTTCTAAAGCACAGTACGACCTTGCAAAGCTTCAGGTTGATTATACCGAAGTCCGCGCCCCTGTAGACGGCACAATTCTCATTGCAGACCAGGCCGTGGGTGGAATTGGAAACCAGAGCCAGCCAATTGCCGTTCTTGCAGATTTGTCTAATCAGGTTGTTCGCCTTAAGGTTCCGGAAAAATATTTTGATCTTTTTACTCTTGAACGCGAAAACCTTTCTGTAAAGGTTACCCGCCCTGCAGAAAAAGATATGTATGAAGATGCCGTAACTACAGCAACTATCGAAAATATTGCTCCTTACATTTCTCCTCAGAGCAAAAACTTTGTAGTAGTTTGTCATCTTGATGAGCCGGGAGACCGCTTCCGTCCTGGTATGTTTGTTAAAGTTCAGGTTGCCTATAAGACTTACGAAAATGTTCCAGTTATCAGCCTTAAGGCACGCAAAATGGACGGTTCTTTTTATGTTTATGATGAAGAAACTTCCACTGTAAAGTTTGTAGAAGGTCAGGATTACCCTCTCGATGGCACAAACTTTATTGTTCCGGAAGAATACCGCAATTCTTATATTGTAATGGATGGCCAGAATTTCGTATTTGATGGTCAGAAGGTTCGTGTTTTTGAAGATGCTTTGCGCGAGGCTAAAAAATGAAAGTTTCTGAATTTTCGGTAAAGCATCCTGTCATCATCACTATGCTCCTCATCGTGCTCATTGCATTCGGCTTTTTTTCGCTGGGTGGAATGCGCACAGAGTTCATGGAAGACATTTCCATGCCACAGGCAATTGTATACACCGTATACCCTGGAGCCAGTGCCGAAGACGTTGAAAGCGACATCACAAAAATTCTGGAAGATTCCTTTGTAACTCTTCCTCACTTTAAGGCAATAGACTCTACCTCATCAAACTCTCTCAGCTGGATTACAATTACTTATGCTGATGGTTACGATCCTTATGATCAGCTCACCGAGCTCCGTAACCGCATTTCCGAACTTGTTGAAAAACTCCCGGACGGAATTTCCGGCGAGCCAAGAGCCCTGGTCGGTGGTATGTCCATGGTTCCAATCATCAGCTTTTCTGCAAGTTCCGGCCAGGACACCGCACGCCTTACCCAATACCTTCAGGACGAACTCACTCCTCTTCTCACTCAGATTGACGGAGTTTCTCAGGTTTCAATTGAAGGCGGAAAAGAGCTCGCCGTTAATATTAAACTCGACGTAGACTCCCTCACCTCAAAAGGAATTTCTGTTTCTACTGTATACCAGGTTTTGAATTACGGAAACGTAAACCTGCCGCTTGGTAACGCAAGCTACCAGGACCGCGCAATTCAGGTGCGATATGCCGGTGGTTTTAATTCCCTCGAAGACATCAAAAATCTTCCTGTTGGAGTTGGCGACGGTTCTACAATCATCCGCCTTAGCGACGTTGCAGACGTTAGTCTTTCTTACCCGGAACAAAACGTTTCTGTTTCAGACGGCCGCGTTCCACTTACAATCGTAAACGTAACTAAGCGTCTGGACGGTGACACTACAACAATCATCAAAAAAGTTAAGAAGGCAATTGCCGAATGTGAGAAAAATACAAACGGTGCTGTTCAGTTCCACATCATCAGCGACGACAGCCGCCAGGTTAATGCCTCTCTTAAAGCCGTTATTCAGAGTGGTATTCTCGGCGTAATTTTTGCCGTTCTTGTAATTCTGCTTTTTATGGCAGACTGGCGTGCAACTCTTACAATCAGCCTTTCCATTCCGCTCTGTATTTTGTTCAGTCTGATTGGCTTACGCATTCTGGACATCTCCCTCAACCTTATGACTCTTTCGGGTCTTGTAATTTCCCTTGGTATGGTTGTAGACGGCTCCACGGTTATGCTCGATCAGATTTACCGCTACTACAAGCGCCGCGACCAGGAAACCGGCGAAATGGAATATACAGTTACCCAGAGTATCTACAAGGGCTGGGACGAAGTTTCAGCTTCTATCCTCGCCAGTGCCGCAACTACAATTGTAGTATTCGTGCCAATCGCTATGCTTGGCGGACTCATAGGAAGTGTTCTCCACGCAGTTGCCGTAACAATCATTCTTGCAATTTTCTCTTCTTTCCTTGTTGCCGTTGTAATTGTGCCTTATCTGCTCAAACTTTTCCTTTCAGAAAACGGCCCAAAGGTTCGCGGAAAGCCGCGCCGCTTCGACCAGTTAATGTCAAAAGTGGAAAGAGGCTACAGAAAGGTACTTGCACTATCTTTAAAAAATCGCGGTTTTGTCGTGCTTGTAGCCCTGTTTTTGCTCGTTTTTTCGGGTTTTATAGCCCTCAGCT
>JAEEGJ010019453.1_pt1 | contig 14949 bp, 14 predicted proteins | sample 8958761 | NCBI WGS metagenome assembly JAEEGJ01 (sample SAMN16246546, study PRJNA631951) | gut metagenome | biome: gut microbiome; feature: rumen; material: RS-attached | host: Bos | place: Iran: Karaj | collected 2018-10 | reverse complement strand
CCCTGGACAAAACGGGCCGGTATACCTTGAGCTCTGGCTAAAAGGACAAAAGCCGTCGCATAGTGCACGCAATAGCCCTTCTGACTTTCGAAAAGCAGGTAGTCAAGAAAATCAGCAGCTGTATGCACGCTTTCGGGCAGCTCGCCTGGCGCCAGATCGTATTGCATAGAACTGAGAAGTGTTTCGATGGCCAGCAGTTTTTCATAGTCATTGGCGGCATCTTTGAGCGTTTCTTCAAGAAGTCCGGCGGTTTTCGCGGAAAGCAGCGGTTTTTGACCGTAGATGTCACGGATCGTTTTCTGATAGATTTTATAGCCCTCAAAGGTGCAGATCTTCGGATCGGCCGAAGTGACGATCTTCAAAGCTTCACTGAAGGTGTCGGCATCGACGGGTCTTTGGTCGGCGATCGCGTTCTTAAGATCTTCGTCATTGCGGAAGAAGTGATAAAAGCGGATCCTGTAGGACGGTTTTATCGTTGAGTCAAAAAAGAGGTCGCCGCCGGACTGAGTGAGCGGTGTCTTCTCGATAAAAGGCAGGGACTTGAGCGGATGAAAGATGTGGGCGGTCACGATGCCGCTGCAGTCGATGTCAAGATAGACGTTTCGCAGATGATCGAAATAGATGTCTTCATCCGAGGAAATGACAGCGCAGAGGCTTTCAAGAACGTCGTAGGTCCGGTAGTCGAGACTGCTTTTATCGGTCTTGATCCAGTGCAGGTCTTCAAAGGTATCAAAGGTCTTGCCGCCGAGTCTGATGGTATCTTTTCCGTAATAACTTGAACTGACTTTCATGATCCGGCGGGAACTTTTATAAAGAACGTTTCCCAAAGAGATGACATCCGAGAACCCGGTAAAAAGACTGTCGCTGTCGTTTGAAGAGGAAAAGTCGTATTTATTGATGAGGCTTTCCCATTTGGCTCTGATCCACCAGCCGGAACTTTTGAGGAAATTCCATTCGTAGGGTCTGTCCGGGATCTGGAAACGGCCAAGCATCAGGATCATCAGTAAGATGAACGGAGCCAGATAAAGACTGTGCATGTTCAGATCGGTATCCCCTTGTTTGGGCCAGCGGATCTGAATGATCTCAACGATATTGATCAGCAGAAAAAAGAAGAACGGCAGAAAAACGACCTTGTCTGTTTTGGCTTTATCGACGATCGACAGAAACAACAGGAAGAAGCAGGCGCCGATCACAAGATAACGGCCGAAAGGATGGCGTTCGACCGCTTTGATGATAAGAAGACACGATAAACAGACGATACCGATCAGCAGATAGCGGCCGGCATCGGCCGGCAGGCCGTTGATCAGGAAATAAAGAAGGAATATGACGGCAGAGGAGATGCCGATCATCAGGCGCCTTTGTTTGTTCTGATAAAGCAGGAAAAGAAAGAGGAAGTCCGAACAAAGACAAAGCAGTACGGCGGTGATCTTCGGATCGGAAAAAAGACCCAGGCAGATCGCCAGGCTCAGAGGCAGCAGATGGATGAGGTCACGCAAAAGATCGAAGATCATAGCACCTCTCTTAAGTCGTCATCCGTTTTGATGAAGAGGAAGCCGGTGTTTTCGCCGCTTTGGATCTGACTGACGGCAGCATCGGGCTGGTCGTTGATCATGATGATCGTCAGCGGCAGATCGCGCTGCTGCAGCTGTCCGATCAAAGAAGAATAGGACGGATCCATCCGGCTGAGGATCAAAAAGACCATCGCTTTATTGAATAGCGTATTTGAGGAAAGGATCTCGTTGCACAAAGCGACAGGATTTTTGGCGCAGCCAAAGCGGAAAGCCGAGAATCTTTCGTAGTTTGTTTCAAAACTTTGCAGGGAATCACCGATCAGTTCTTCCACATTTTCTTCTTCAAGATAAACACTCACCGGGATCGCTTTATCTAAGAAAAAAAGATCCAGGGCAATGACGGTCTCCAGGATCTTGTTTTCCACGGGCAGATATTCCTTAGGATCTTCCGTATACCGGCAGGAGTCCATGATCAAAGCGATACCCTGACGTTCTTCGCCACTCAGCTGTCTGACCATCGGTTTCTGCAAAGCGGCAGACACCTTCCAGTTGATGAGCCGCAGATCGTCGCCGGGGATATAGTCTCTCAGTAAAAGGTCGGCGACATTGCGCTTAAAACGGTTTTCTCTTAAGGTATTCAAGGTCTCCTTGTTCGCCGTAAGATCAGCGAGTCGGATGATGTCCGGTCTTACTCTGACAAATAATGGCCGATTCAGTTTACGGGTGAAACTGAAGAGCCGGAAGAAGTCCTGGATCACAACGGCTCTGATGCCGATGTGGTATTCGCCGCGGTAGCGGCAGATCAGAGAATCCTGTCTGACGACACGGTTGCCATGGAAGAGTTCGTATTCGTCCTGCATATCCCGTTCACTCATGGAAGAAAAATCCGGAAAGAAAAGGACGCGGATACCGGAAAAGGGAATGAAACTTTCGTTCTGCAGGATGAATCGGTAATCGGAACGATGGTTGGCGATCAGATCGTGACCGTTGACGTGCTGATAGATCTTTAAATGATGGTTGACCAGAAATATATAGAAAAGCGATAGAAAAGGGATCATCGTAAGCAATATGAAAAAACCGTATGCGGTCTGCGTGCCGGAAACGGTGATGAAGATCAGGGAAAGGATCCACAAAATCATCAGGATGATCCGGTTTCTGTGCATTCTTTCACTCCAGCGGGATATTTATAGAGGAAATAAGCTTTCTGAGAAGAGGATCGACGTTCTTTTTAAGGATCCGGGCTTCAGAGGTCAGGACCAGCCGGTGGTGCAGGACGTTGATTGCCGTTTTGCGGACGTCATCCGGTTTGACGAAGTCCCTTCCTTCGATCAGAGCCCTTGCCTGTGCGGCTCGTATCAGCATCAGCATCGCCCGGGGACTGGCGCCTAAGACAAAGTTTTCATCTTCCCTGCTTGCGGCGATGATGTTTTGAACATATTCCAAAAGACGGTCACTGACATGGATCTCTTTGGTCTTTTTCTGCAAAGCCAGGATGTCTTCGCCTTTGCAGACGGCCGGCGGGGTCTCAACGGTCTTTCCGTTAAGAAAATCTTTGCCCAATCGGATCTCTTCATCCTTATCAAGATAGCCGATCGAAAGTTTCATCATGAAACGGTCCAGCTGGGCTTCCGGCAGAGGATAGGTCCCGAGGAATTCGATCGGGTTCTGGGTCGCAATGACCATAAAAGGCTGCGGAAGCTGGTGTTTCTGACCGTCAACACTGACCTGCCCTTCCGCCATGGCTTCCAGCAAGGCGGCCTGGGTCTTCGGTGAGGCCCGGTTGATCTCGTCGGCGAGGATCAGCTGATGCATAATGGCGCCTTCCTTGTAGGTGAAGTCCCCGCTCGTCGTGTTGTAGATCGAAACGCCGGTCACGTCCGAGGGCAGCGTATCCGGAGTAAACTGGATCCGGCCGAAACTGCAGTCGATGCTGGAAGAAAGAGTCCTGGCCAATGTGGTCTTGCCGACACCGGGCACATCTTCAAGTAAGACGTGGCCCCCGGAAAGAAGACAGATCAAAAGATCATCCACGACATCTTCTTTTCCCACGAAATAAGAATTGATCTGATCTCTGAGTTTCTTTATCATTATTTTATTTTTCCTATATATAAGTATTATACCTGAATCAGATGGAGGCACAAATAAACCGGCTTCCCGATCTTTTTGAACAAAGGAAAAAAAGTGAAGCGAAGAGGATCCAAGAAGCTTAGTATATGATCGTATTGCTGATATAATTATGAATAGTTTATAAAGGTTCCGGAGATCATATGAAAAACAGAAAAGAGAAGATTTTACAGATACGACGCAACCAAAAAGGACAGAGAGTCCTTTCTGCAAAAGAATGGCTGTTTGTGGTGATCGTCGGGCTGGCTGGTCAGCTGATCTGGTGCGTGGAAAACACCTGGTATCCCAATTTCGTTTATACCAAGATCGCTCCGGATGCCTCGATCATTTCCTGGATGGTGGCTTTGAGCGCTTTGGCCAGCACGTTCGGATGTTTTGTCTGGGGGACCATGGGAGACAGGCTGGCGAAAAGAAGACCTCAGATGCTGATGGGTTATGCGGCGTGGGGGATCACTGTCGTTGCGTTCGGACTGACGGAATATATCGATCATTCCAACATGGTCCTGCTGACGGCCCTGGTCGTCTTTGCCGACTGTGTCATGAGTTTTATCGGCGCGATGGCCAATGATTCGGGATTCATAGCCTGGACGACCGATATCACAGAAGAAGGAAACCGGGGAAAGATGGGAGCGGTCGTGGCCGTTCTGCCGGTAGCCGGAACGATCCTGGGAGGTCTGCTGTTTGGAAAGATCATCGAGAAGATCGATTATTTCAAGTTCTTCATCGTATTGGGTGTTTTTCTGATCTTTATGAGTGCAGCCGTCCATTTCATGGTCATGGATGCCCCGGATCTGATCCCCAACAGAGATCCCAAAGGATTCTGGCATCAGGTCTTTTCAGTCTTCGATTTCTCTCTGTTGAAGAAAAACAGGCTGATGAAGGATATCTGCATCATATTTGCTGTCTATTTCATCGGTTTCCAGATGTATTTCTCTCATCTGACAAACTTCCTGGTCTATACGCAGGGCTATTCCACCGGCAACGCCGGACTCGTTCTCGGTCTGCCTCTGATCGCCGCCTTGCCTGTCACCTTTCTGTGCTCCAGATATCTTGATAACGGCAAGTTCTATAACATCATGTATGCTTCGATCGCCGCAACGATCGCGGGACTGCTGATCGTGTGGATACCGAACACCGTCGTGACATGTCTTGGCATCTTCCTGTTTGGAACGGGCTACATGTGCATCTATCAGACTTTGATGGTCATGCTGAAAAACTGCATGCCTGCCAGCATGCACGGACAGTCCGAAGGCATCCGGCAGATCTTCTATGTCGTCATCCCGATGTGTATCGGCACACCGATCGGCTCTTTCCTGATCAAACATTTCGGATTTGCCATGCAGAACGAGTACGGAGTGGCCGGCTATTCGGCCAATTGGGTGACATTCATCGCGGCTGCTTTGTGGATGCCGCTCGTCCTGATCCCGATCCGGAAAGCGAAAAAGGACTATCTTGAACAGCTCGCGGATAAGGACAAAAATGAACAGTGATCTTCGCAAAGGCCTGAAGCGTCAGATCTTCGTCTATCATTTCCTGAGGATACTGATCGGATGGCTGATCGCGGCCATTTGCCGTTTTTCTTATCAGTCCTATCAGATCAAAGGAAAGCCTGTCCTGATCCTTTCGAATCACAATTCCGATTTCGATCCTTTGCTGATGGTGATCTCTCTGAAGAAACACTTCCGTTTCGTCGCAAGTGCCAACATCATGTCCGGACCGATAGGTAAACTGATCGCTTTTCTGGCCGGGCCTATTCCCAGAGAGAAGGGGGCGAACGCGGATAAGACCGTTTCGCTGATCATCGAAAATCTGAATGCCGGGATCGATGTCGCCATGTTTCCCGAAGGAAACAAGTCCTGGGACGGGACGACCGGTTTCATCTCCAGAAGAACAGCCGAGATCATCAAAAAGACGAACTGCGGTTTGGTCACGTACCGTTTTGATGGTGATTACCTGCGTTCACCCAGATGGGCAAGACACGCGCGAAAAGGCAGAGTCTTCGGCCGGGTGATCAATGAGTATTCCTGTGAACAACTGAAACAGATGAATACCGACGAGATCTATGAGGTCATCATCAGAGACGTACAGGCAGATGCCTACCAGTATCAGGATGAACATCATCTCACATACAAAGGAAAAGCCCTGGCAGAAGGGATCGAAAACCTGACATATCTGTGTCCGGTCTGTAAAAGATTCGACACGATACGCAGCCACGGAAATGAGTTCGAATGCAGCTGTGGCATGAAAGCTGTCTACGATGAATACGGTTATCTTCAGGGAGAGAAGATCAGGGAATATAACAGCACCGTCAAGTGGAACGCTTTCCAGAAACAGTGGCTGATACAGAACAAGGAAAGGCTCAAAAAACAGACCGAAAAGGCGATATCGCATGACGAAGGACTGAGTCTTTATCAGATCGTCGACAACGAAAGAGTCCTGCTTCAGGAGAAAGTGAATGCGGATCTCTACGGGGACCGCTTCGATCTGAACCACGGAAAAGATCTTGTGATCTCCGTTGCATGGACACAGATCAGCAAGCTCGGAATGTTCCGCAACAACGCTCTTTATCTGACCTGCGACAAGAAGCGCTACGAACTGTTCAAAAAAGAAGGATTCTCACTGATCAAGTATTTCTCTTTGTGGAGGGTCCTGACAGACAGGGATCTGGTATGAAGAGCTTCCCGATCGGAAAAGCCTTGATAACAAAACGACAGCAGAAAACATATCTGTTCTGAGTACCCTGTGATTTGCAGGCAAAGATCACTTGAATACATTGAAAAGGCATTACTGACTCCTGCAGCCGGCAATGTCTTTTTTATTTATGGATGTAGCGTTCAAGATCAGAAAGATCCTTACTGACAGTATAGAATTTAATATCTCATTGATACGACTGGTCTGTTCACTTTCCGTTTTTCAGCTATTATAATCAATTGCAGAAACACAAAGGAGACGGGCATATGAAAATGATGCTGGCAGAAAACATCCGCGCTTTCCGCAAGGAACGTTCCTTGACCCAGGAGCAGCTTTCCGAGGCGCTGGGGGTGACGGCCGGAGCGGTATATAAGTGGGAGGCGAAACTGTCGATCCCTGAGCTGGAACTGATCATTCAGATGGCTGATTTTTTCGATACTTCCGTGGACGTGCTGCTTGGTTATGAAGCAAAAGACAACCGGCTGGAAGCGACAGTAAAGCGATTGCAGGAATATCGACGCAACAAGGACAAGGAAGGACTTGCCGAGGCGGAAAAAGCGCTCAAGAAGTATCCAAACTCCTTTAAGATCGTCAATGAGAGCGCTGCTCTGTATCGCGCGAACGGTGTCGACAACGGAGACAAGACCCTGTTTCAGCGCACGTTGGAGCTTCTGGAAAGAAGCCGTCTTCTTCTGCCGCAAAATGAAGATCCTGAGATCAGTGAAGAGACGATCTATGGAAGGATAGCCGGCACATATCTGGGCTTGGGTGAAACAGACAAGGCGATCGAACTTTGGAAGGCACACAACGCCGGCGGACAGTACAGTCACTTTATCGGAAACACACTGTCTCAGAACGGTCACGTTGAAGAAGCGATACCGTATCTGTCGGAATCCCTGCTGAAGTTTGTTTCCGGTCTGGTCAGCACGATCAGCGGGTATGTGAATGTGTTTCTGGATCGCGGGGATTATGTTTCCTGTCAGGAGATCCTTCACTGGGGTATCGATGTTCTGGACGGATTGCGGAAAGCAGGCAAGCCGAACTACTTCGATAAAGTAAGAGCTGTCATGTTGGCTGTCCTTGCGGGATCGCAGTTCCTTTCAAAGCAGACCGACGAAGCACACGACACGCTGATCAGAGCCAAAGAACTTGCTGCGTTCTTTGATGCTTCACCCAGCTATGATGAAAGCGACATCCGCTTCGTTACCCGCATTGAAGGCGCCAGTGCCCACGACGATATGGGAGCGACCGCAAGAGACGCTGTCGATCATGCGATAAACGAATTTGAAGATGAAGAGCTTTCCGCTCTCTGGAGAACGGTGAGTGAAGGACGATCATAAGATGATGTTGCGTCATGCGCCTCTGTCCCTCGTCGATATCAAGAAAAACAAATAAAGGAGATACATACATGGAAAAACAAACTGTTGTAGAAAAGACCGTAAGATCCGGCATCACCTTTGGCAGTGCTTTGGCTATGGTCATCAGCTATACGACCTGGCAATCCATCGGCTGGGCCATCTTCCACGGACTGCTCAGCTGGGCTTATGTCCTGTACTTCATCATCCGATACTGAAAAGACATCCATCCGCGGTAAAAGCGGTAAGAGGAGATAGATCATATGACAAAAAAAGAAACAAAAGAACTGCGGCGACCGTTCGTCAAAGAACTGTTTCGTAATAACGGATTCAACCTGGCGATGACTATGACCGCTGCCGCGTTTGGGGCCGCGGCAGAACTGGTGGTCTCCTGGCTCATCAAGGAAGTAGCCGACCTGATCTCCGGAGAATGTCCCTATGGTTTCGATACGCTCCTGCTCATCACAGGAGGCGCGTTGGCGCTGTTTGTTTTGGGAGGACTGCTCGACTGGGCCTTTCTTTCCAGATTCCGTGCGAAGGCCATGAAGCAGTACCGGGAATACGTATTTGACCGGCTCATGGAAAAAGGCATCCAGGCCTTCTCCGGCGAGAACAGTTCGCTTTATATCTCCGCCCTCTCCAACGATGTGAATACGATCGAAACGGAATTCATCGGACGGCTGCAAAGCACGATACAGGTGGGCATCGCTTTTGTCGGTGCGCTTGGCCTCATGCTTTGGTGCAGCCCGCTGCTGACGCTGATCGCCATCGGCTTTTCCCTGCTGCCCATCATCGTATCTGTGCTTTTAGGAAACAAGGCGGCAAAGGCAGAAAAAAACGTATCCGATCAGAAAGAGAGCTATACCGGTATGCTGAAGGATGCGCTTATGGGCTTCTCCGTGATCAAGAGCTTCAAGGCGGAAAGAAGCATTGCCGATCTGCACGATCGCAGCAACACAAACGTGGCGAACGCCTCAAGAGAGCGCACGAAGGTCAACGTGCTGGTAAGCTACACTTCCGGTATTGCGGGTGCTATTTTGCAGTTCGGTGTCTTCTTCGTAGCCGCTGCCCTGGCGCTTTCCGGCAAGGAGATCACGGCAGGTACCGCCATCGTATTCGTACAGCTGCTGAACTACGTGCTGACGCCTATCCAGGCCTTCCCGACCTTCTTTGCCGGCATGATGTCTTCCTATGGCCTGATCGACAAACTTGCCCTGGCCCTGAACAAAAACATCCCTGATGAGGGCGAGCAGATCGCACCGCAGCTCAGCGAGGGGATCTCTGTCAGGGATCTTGAGTTTGCCTATGAAGAAGGAAAGCCTGTGCTATGCGATATAGATATGAAAATGCGCGCAGGAGGATGTTACGCGCTGGTGGGCGGCTCCGGCAGCGGCAAGTCGACGATCCTGAATCTGCTGATGTCATCTTCGAAAGATTATCAGGGAGAGATCCTCTATGACGGAAAAGAGCTCAAAACGATCTCTACAGATTCGCTCTATGATCTTGTGTCCATCATCCAGCAGAACGTGTTCGTGTTCAACAGCACGATCCGCGACAACATCACCATGTTCTCTGAGTTCCCGGAGGAAGAGATCGACCGCGCCGTGCGGCTGTCCGGACTGAAGAAACTCATAGATGAAAAGGGTGCGGACTATCTCTGCGGAGAGAACGGTTCCGGCCTCTCCGGCGGCGAACGGCAGCGGATCTCCATCGCCAGAGCGCTTCTTAGAAAGACACCGGTACTCTTCGTGGATGAGGCCACGGCTTCCCTGGATGCCGAAACCTCTTTTGAAGTGCTGGATGCGATCCTGAAACTGGATGGCTACACCCGCGTGATCGTCACTCACGACCTGGATGAAAATGTCCTGCGCCGCTGTACCGGTCTCTTTGCACTGAAAAACGGAGCAGTCACGGAAGAAGGAAGCTTCGATGATCTCATGGCACAGAAAGGCTACTTCTATTCACTGTTCACCGTCTCTCAGAGATGATCGTGAGCGATGGTATAAGGAACGAGTGAGATCTGATCCAGGAAAAGCGCTGTTTGTAGACAGCGCTTTTATATCCTGCGAGGTGTCACACAGATCTCAAAAACAGCAGAGACCGATCGAAGATTTTTCGGACCGGGTCGTCGTATGTGTTGGAGTCATGGAATCCCTGCTTTCCCTGTATGGTCTTTTCCTCGTCCGTAAGTCGAAGAGACAGGAGATCATCGATCAGTGGGACTAAAAGCGAAGTCGCAGCCAGACATCCGATATATTGATATAATAAACATTGAAATAAATGATGAAAGGAACGATTTATGGATCTGAATTTTGATGATCTCTATACGCTTGCTTTCTTTGTTGTGATGCTTATCTTTTTTGTCCTTGTGATCGTCCTGCTTGTAAAGCGGGCGATATCATCGAGATACCACGAAACGGGAAGCGCCTCTGACGAGCGCAACATCGTGGATTTCGGTGTGCCGGTAAAAACGCTGTACACCAGTTCCAAGATCTTTACTTTGCACAACCACATCGATATCACGGACGAGGACGAGAACATCGTCTATCAGTCAAGATCGAAGATCCTGTCTCTGCACGATCGTACAAAGATCACGAAAGCAGATGGGACTCTTGTTGCCGATATGCACAGCAAGTTCATCAGCCTTCATGAAAGACACTTCATCGAGATGGCCAACGGAAGAGATTTCACGATCGCCACAGAACTCTGGCACATCGTCAAAGATATCATCCACATCGAAGAGCTCGGCTGGACGATCAACGGTCATGCCTTGCAGATGAACTATTACATCAGCGATGAAAAAGGAGATGTCATCGGTGTCGTCGGCGAAAAGGTCCTGTCGATCCATGACAAGTTCTGCATCGACATCTATCAGCCGGAATATGAAGAAGAGGTCGTAGCGATCCTGGTCACGCTGATCCATATGCTGCAGGACAGAAGAAGATCGGCTTCATCAAGTTCATCCTCTTCGTCTTCCTCATCCTCTTCATCAAATTGATACGATATCCTAAAAACAGAAGGCACGTCATTAAGGCGTGCTTTTTGCTGGGATCGGCTTTGATCAACGTAAACAGGTCAGGAACGAAACAAGAAAAAAAACAGGAGATGTTATAATTCAATAGAGAAAAACAAACAGGTCATCCGGACCGGGAAGGAGAGATGCGTTGAATACTGTAGACATACTGGATCATGCAGTAAGGATCAACGGGCACCTTTTGAGGTTCCCGGTCTCTTATGATGAACTGAAGGCGGAACTCGGAGAAGCGAGGATCTGTTTCAACGAGCGATTCAAGGACACCGATCATATCTACGATGATCTCGGTATCGTCTTTAACGGCTCTCCGGCTTATCTGAATGATCTGAAAAAGAAAAAAGCATTCATAGACAACGAACACACCATCATCTCTCTGACCCTCTATGTGACAGGCAAGCAGATCTATGGCTTCAAGGACACGAGACCTGAAAAACGATATGAGGGGACTCTGACCTTCTCCGGTCAGAACATCATACAGGAAAAGATGTGGCGTTCACCGGGAGGATACGGGTATCAGCCTTACATCGTGAATGAAGAAGGGGAAACGATCCTGAATCATGTCAGTGCCAGCCTGTATTCCGATGATGAAGGGCCCATATACGATAAAGACAGGATCAGAAGGGACACGAACATCACTTTCAAGCCGGAAAGGCCCAGAAGCAAGGAAAACTTCGATATCGTCATCCCAGACGAGGAATGTCTGGTCTTCGATACCTTCAACTTCAAACTGGCCATCATCGACGAGCTCATGTACAAGCAGCTGGTCCTGAAGCCGTATTTCGATATCTATGACTACATGGCTTTCAAAAAGGCGCACTGGAACCTGGAAACAGACAGAAACATCAGAGCAGCCGTCAGCTACTTCAGGCAATTGCCCATCCCGGCAAGATTTGCCGATCTTGTTGAGAAGATCGAAATGGACGGATCTGACGAGATCTACATGCAGATCGCTCCGGAGTGGGATGGCAGGGATGAGCGATTCGATTTCCATAAAGTCACAGAAAGAGAGATCAGTCAGTTCAGAAACCTGAAGAAAATGACTGTGTTCGGCAACAGCAGGGATGTGGCCGGTCTTCGAAAGACGTGTGGACCGATGGGCATAGAGGCCGAAGCTCTGGCCGAGACAGAATGAACATTTCATTCGATAAACAAAGGCTTCTTTCCTGGTTTCTAAAGCAACAAAGGCATCAACATTATGAAAACTGGTAAAACATCAAAAACGATCATCCTGATCCTCTTGTCCATCCTGATCCTTACGGCATGCGGTCAGAAGATAAACGACAAAGACGATCCCGCATCCTATAAATATCAGGAATATGCCGGAATGAGTGCGGAAGAGATCCTGTCTTCGCTCACAACGGAACAGAAGGCCATGCAGATGGTGCAGCCCGCCTGCTACAACACAGATCCGAAAAAAATGAAAAAGAACTGTTACGGAAGCGTCCTTTCCCGCAACTTCTACTACGATTCAAAACAGTGGCGCGCATACATCGGCAGCTTCCAGGAGATGGCGGTCAGATCCGAAGCGGGGATTCCATTCATCTATGGCCAGGATGATGTCCATGGTGTCAATTATGCACTCAATACGGTGATCTTTCCTCACAATATCTGCCTGGCTCGGAAGGTCAGGGCGTGGCGGATGTGCTTTGCGGTGAATGTGATTTCCAAGGCACACTGCCAAGTCCGTGGTATGATTCGGTCCTTGGGATCGAAACGAAAACAGCATGGCTGGAGAAAGGCTATGGCCTGACATATAAAGAAAACGCAGAATGATAAACGATAAAATAAAGAGAGGTCGATAGGATGAAATACTACACCACATTAAAGGAAAGCAAGAAACAGGATTCCGGAAACGGACACTATTCTTATCCGCTTCTGGATGAGTCCAACGGCTGCGGCAAAAATTGCGCGACCGGCATCAGCTACTATACGGCATGCGAATTCACACCGCCCGCGGTCCATGAGTTCGATGAGGGATTCATGGTCCTTTCCGGCAAAGGATATGCCAGGGTCGCCGAGGAAGAATTCCCGCTTGATGATCAGGTATCCTTCTTTGTTCCTGCCGGCACGAAGCACGCCCTGAAGTCCGGAAGCGAAGAAGAACCGCTCGTCCTCTTCTGGTATCATGCACAGGCGCAATAAGGATCTTTTATAAAACCATAAACATCACGGCTGATGGTGAGCGGAGGGGAAAAAGATCTCTTATGTCGTGTCGGGCGAAGCCGGAAAATACACCATCATCATCTATGTGGTCATCACTTTGATCGAACTGTTCATCTTCTGGATGATCTACCGAAAGATCGGTAAAAAGATCGATTATCAGAAGATCCGAGAAGAATGGTGATCTGCTTATAAAGCGATCAGGGAAACGGAGATGCATTCAGAAAAAGAAAGGCATGCCGGCAAAGATTGGTTTGCGAAAGAGCTGGAAAGAGAGCGGGAGATCTCGGCGTGGGATCTTGATGAAAGAAAGACGGTCAGGAAGTATCGCGAAGAAGGATACAACGACAGTTCCGATCCGTTTTTTGTGATCGATCTGATCCTGTTCAGCCTCCTGCTTCCGTTCAATGCGCTGATACCCGGCCATTCGCTGTTTCCGGTCTTTCTGCTTTTCGTCTTTCTGCTGCCGGGACTGATCCTGTGGGAAGTGCTTCTTAAGAGATTTCCGCCGACATGGTATTTCATTTTGGCCCTGATCCTGACGATCGTTTCGGAAGCGGTGACGATCACGGGCTTCCGTGTCCTATAAAAGGCAAAGCGGAAACGATAAAACCGATCCTGGGATATGAATCAGACCTCATGTGTCATGCAACATTCCAACATGAGGTTTTTATATGCATTAAAAGAGGGGGACCAGCCGCCATTTGACTCCACCAACAGGCGAAAAAGGTAGAAAACCGCGTTATTGTGTTTATCAGTGATGGACTCATACAATAAGCTTGTAAAGATAAAACACGGGAACAGGAAGGAGAAAAATATGGAACTTGGAAAAAAGATCAGGCAGCTCCGCTTCAAAGCCGGACTGACACAGGAACAGCTGGCCGAGAAACTGGGGATCGGGGCACAGTCCGTATCCAAATGGGAAAACGCAGTCGCCATGCCGGATATCACGACACTTCCGCTTCTGGCGGAGACCTTCGGTGTCAGCATAGACGACCTGTTCGACCTGACCAGCGAACAGCGCCTGAACCGCATCGAAAACAGCCTGGATATCACAGAGGAGATCCCGCAGGATCTCTTCCGGGAATATGAAGATTTTCTGAAAACGCAGCTTGACGACAAAGAGAACAGACAGAGGGCAACAAGCCTGATCGCCTACCTGTACTGGCATCGCATGAATTCCTGTGCCGTAAAAGCGGCTCGCTATGCCAAAGATTCCATCCGGATGGCACCGGGTGAAAAAGACTGTCAGTGGGTCCTGGATCGAGCAGAAGGTCACGCGGCGTGGGACTGGAACATGGCCAATCACACGAAAGCGATCGAATTCTGGCGCGGTATCGTCGAAGAGGATCCCGGGATCCGCCTGCCTTATCTTTTTCTGCTGGACAATCTGATCGCCGACCATCGTTGTGACGAAGCGGAGAAATATCTGGAGCGGGCAAGCCGCCTTCCGGACGCAAGACCGGTCATGGTCCAGGTCTATCGTGCAAATATCGCTTTGGCGCGTTTTGATGAGAAAGGCGCAGACAGGATCATTGAAGATCTGGCTGCGGAACATCCGGAAGATCCCGCCTGTCAGTTTGAGATCGCGCAGTACTATGCGAAAAAAGGTGCATATCAGAAGGCGATCCCTTACTATGAACGGTCCTTTCAGATACAGACCAGACGTCCAAGGTTTCAGGATGAACTGATGGCGATCGCGGACATCTATGAGATACAAGGGGACTATCGCAAAGCGGCTGAGACTTATGACAGGATCATCGATCTTCTGGAAAACGAATGGGGATTCACGGAAGACACCGGACTGAAACATGCGCGTGACGAAAAGGCCCGTCTGCTTGCGAAAGCGTGACCGGATCCGATCACCGAATCATAACGGCGGAGAGAAATCTCCGCCTTTATCGTTTCTGACAGTGGTGTTCCAGGGATTTGCATGGGAATGAACAGCGGTGCGTCCGTAGCCCGCTTTGATCGAATCAGATGATGATCCGAAAAGACGTTATATAATTGAATCATATCGAATATTGAAAAGGGGGGATCATCATGAACAATCTTTACGGTCTGGATGTAAAAA
>JAEEGJ010019451.1_pt1 | contig 14949 bp, 7 predicted proteins | sample 8958761 | NCBI WGS metagenome assembly JAEEGJ01 (sample SAMN16246546, study PRJNA631951) | gut metagenome | biome: gut microbiome; feature: rumen; material: RS-attached | host: Bos | place: Iran: Karaj | collected 2018-10 | reverse complement strand
CATCAGGCCGACAGCCACGAATGCAAGCGTTTTCTTAAGGTTGAATCGCATAGTGAAAAGAATTTAAGGTTGATTGTTTGGTTGGTCTTCTTGCGTTTTTGCAAATGTATCATCTTTATAATCGTGTAACACAGCGGGATGTAACAATAGCTGTCGTTTTTGAACCATGACGCTTGCGGAACAAAAAGAATTTGTATTTTTGTAACAGATGAACCAAAAATGACAATGAAGCGTATTTTTCTTTCGGTCGCGCTCCTTTTGGGCGCTTTCCTGCCGGCGGCGGGCCAGAATGCCCGCCTGTACCTGCCGGAAACCGGCCTTCCCAACTCGCAGGTGAACCGGATCTACCAGGACCGGAGTGATTATATATGGATCTGTACCGAAGGCGGACTGGTCCGTTTCGACGGCATGCGCTTCGAGACCTACCAGCATGACCGGGAGAGCGCGAACTGCCTGTCCAGTTCCTCCGTCATCGACATGGTCGAAGACAGCCGGGGCACCAAGTGGATCGGTACGGCCGCCGGCCTGGATATCCTGGACTCCGAGTACGCCTCGTTCACCCATTTCGACCTCCACCGGAACCCGGAGACACCTGTGAACCCCTATATCGGTCGCATGGTCGAAGTCCCGGCCAACGGAACCCTGATCGTCGGAACGGGCGGTGCGGGCGTATTCGTCATCGACTGTGAAACCCGGCAGGAACTCCCCGAAAGCCGGGAGAAAATCCACCGGATCCTGCACACGGATTATATCCATACGTTGTTCCTGGACGCGTCCGGGCGTCTGTGGATCCTCCCGGGCGACAGCAAGCCTGTCATCCTGGACGCGGTCAGCCTCGAGCCTGCCGGCGGACTGACGTGGAGTCCGGACCTTCAGAAGGCCGGCGACTTGATCCGCGTCAACGACATGGGCGAAGACCCGGTCACCGGCCACATCCTGCTGGGAAGCACGGAAGGCCTGCTGCTGTGCGAGGCCGGTTCCGGGCTGATCCGGAAGGCTTCCGGACACCGCGCGGCGGCGACCGTGGGCGCGTCCGTCATTTTCGATTCACAGGCGTCTTCGGGCGAAGAGCGCCTGTTCCTCGTCGGGAACGAAGACGGCGGCCTGCTCCATTTCGACACCGAGACGGAGGAGGTCCGGACCGCCGTCGTCTCGTCCATCCGGCAGGAAACCGGCAACTGGAAAGCCACTTCCAACCTCCGGGACGCCCAAGGAAACCTTTGGCTGGGCCTGTACCAGACCGGCGTCCTGGTGGCGCCGAAATCCCGTTTCGGCTTCTCCTACATGGGATTCAGCACCCGCGGAATGCCGGGCGAGAACAACACGGTCGTGACGTCCGTCTATGAGGACGGCCAGAACCTGTGGGTCGCCACGGACGGCGGCGGCCTGTTCTGCCGGCCGGTGGCCGGCGGCCGCAGGCGGCTCGCCGAGCGCGTTTTCACGCGGGACAACTCCGCCCTCAACAACAATGCGATCCTCGCCGTGACCGGAGACCGGTACGGGACCATCTGGCTGGGGACCTATCTGGGCGGCCTCTACTACATCGAGGGCGGCACCACGCTGAAGAAATATCCTTATGACGATCAAATCGGCGTAGACCGGATCCGGAATCTCGTGTACGACCCGGTCCGGGACCTGCTGTACGTGGGGACCATGGGCGCCGGTCTTACCGTCATCGATGCGAAGACGCGGAAACCGGTGGCCCGGCAGGTGGACGAGGACTACCGCTGGATCAGCGCATTGCACCTAGACCAGACCGGGCGCCTTTGGGTGGGCAGTTATAACGGTCCCTTCTGCTACGACCCGTCGCTGGACCGGATCGTGCCGTTCAGCGCGACCGTCGGCGACGGCATCCCGCCCCGCATCTACGACATCTGCAGCAGCGCAGACGGATCGATTTGGTTCGGGACGGAAGAGGGTATCTTCCAGTGGAATGAATCGTCCCGGGAACTCCGTCGGTACACCCAGCAGGACGGCCTCTCCAACAACGTCATCCGCGGCATCCTGAGCGCTGACGGCGGCGACATGTGGGTATCCACGTCCAGCGGCCTGAACCGGCTCTCGCCGAGAACCGGCAAGATCACGGTCTTCCGGTCCTACGATGGCTTGCAGGGCGACGAATTCCGCACCGGCTGCGCTTTCAAGGCGTCGTCCGGACGGCTCTATTTCGGCGGCAACGGCGGCCTTACCAGTTTTTCGCCGCTCCTGGTGGACAGCGGAGGCGACCGGATGCCCCAAGTGGCCCTGGCGCGGCTCACGATGCTGGACCAACCGGTCATTTATGATCCCGCCAAAGGAAATAACAACCTGATTGACAAGCATATATCAGAGGCGACCCGCATCCGGATCCCGCGCGGGGTGGACATGTTCTCGCTGGAATTCTCCGTTCCGGAGTACACCAATCCACAGCGCCTGCGGTTTGACTACCGTCTCTCGGGCTTCGAGAGCGACTGGAAAACAGCGCCTTCGCTCCTGCGGATGGCCACTTATACCAATGTACGACCGGGACGCTACCGCTTCGAGGTCAAGGCCTATTTTGACGGCTCGCCCGAAGTATTTTCCGAGCGGAGCGTGGACCTGCGCGTCGAGGCCCCCTGGTTCCTGACCGGATGGGCCTGGGCGGTGTACCTGTTCCTGCTCACCGGCTCCGTCCTGGCGCTGTTGCACCTGGCCCGCCAGCGCCGGCGCCAGATCGAGCAGAAGAAAGAGGCCGAACTGAAGGAACTGCGGCTCGGGCTGTTCACGAACCTCACCCACGAGATCCGCACTCCGCTGAACCTCGTGATGGGCCCGCTGGGTGCCATCCGGGAGGCCGAGCAGGACCCCGTCCGCAAGGACACGTACAACCTGATGTACCGCAACTGCCTCCGCATCAACCGCATCGTGAACCAACTCATGGACCTGCGGAAGATCGACGCCGGGCAGATGCAACTGTTCTTCCGGGAAACGGACATCGTCTATTTCATCCGGGATATCATGCAATCCTTCGACAAACTGGCGGAGAATAAACGGATCGATGTCTCCCTCTCCTCCGTGCACCCGGAAGAGACGCTCTGGATTGACCAGGGCAACTTCGACAAGATCGTGTACAACATCCTGTCGAACGCCTTCAAGCACACGCCGGAAGGCGGCCGCATCCGCGTGGACGTGTCCGGGCCGGTGCCCAACCACGGCGAGCTGCAGGCCGATGTCCGGGAATTCGTCCAAGTGCGCATCTTCAACTCCGGCAGCCGGATCGAGGAAGCCTGGATCAGCCACGTCTTCGACCGTTTCGTCCAGGTGAACCCGCACGATGCCAATTCGGGCTCCGGTGTAGGCCTCAATCTGACGAAGATGCTCGTGGAACTGCACCATGGGCATATTTCCGCCGAAAACGAAGAGGACGGCGTCGTCTTCCGGGTGCTCGTGCCCGTCGGCAAGGACCATTTGACCGAACAGGAACTCTCTTATACGTCCCACCATAAGGACCTCTATATCAAGTCTCCTTCCGCGCAGGAACACGAAGACCAGACATTCACGCAAAAGGAGGCCCCGGCGGACAAGACGGCCCGGGCCCGGAAAAGCGTGGTCGTGGTGGACGATGACGACGATACGCGCGAATACCTCCGCAACCTGCTGCGCGACCGGTACAACGTCACGGCCTGCGCCGATGCAAAATCGGCCTGGAACGCCGTGTCGGAGACACTCCCCGACGCCGTGGTCACCGATCTGGTGATGCCCGGGGAAAGCGGCAGCGACCTCTGCGCCCGCATCCGGGCGAACGAGGCCACGCGCCATATCCCGGTCCTCATCCTGACCGGCCAGAACAGCGTCGAAGAGGAGCAGGCCGCCAGCGACAGCGGTGCCGACAAGTTCCTCTCCAAGCCCATTTCCGTGGAACTGCTCCTGAGCAGCATCGCCCAGGCGATTTCCAGCCGCGAAGCGGTGAAGGAAAAGTTCGGCGTCGCGCTGAACTACGACTACACCGGGATCAAGATGGGGTCGGCCGATGACAAGCTGCTCCACCGCATCATCGAGAGCATCCAGACGCACCTGGATGAGCCCGAGTACGGCGTGGCCGCCCTGTGCGAGGACGTCGGCATCAGCCGCGTGCACCTGAACCGCAAGCTCAAGGCCTTCGGCAAGGACTCCCCGGGTGTGCTGATCAAGACCTTCCGGATGAAGCAGGCGGCCTACCTGCTGGCGAACAACAAGGTCAATGTGTCGGAAGTCGCCTACCGGGTAGGCTTCTCCTCTCACTCCTATTTCTCCAATGCTTTCCGGGAGTATTTCGGCATGTCGCCGCGGGAATTCGTGACGCGCATCCAGGAGAATCCGGACGATGCATCCTTGAAACAAATGTTTGAATAAGGCCGTCCATTCCGGAATCAGGTAACAATTTCAACAACGATTGTAACCAAATCGTTGGGGCACTGCTTTCGTTTTTGTTACATTTGTACCCGAAAACGAATGTTACGCCCCATGAATAAACCGTATCTGTTCATCCTCGCAGCCGGCCTGCTGTTCGGCGTTCCGGCCGCCGCCCTTGACCATCCTGGCCTCGCCGAGCGCCGCTCGGCCTCCGGCCGGTTCTCCCTCGTGGAAAAAGGCGTCCCTGCCGCCGTCGTCACGGACCCCGCCGACAAGCGGGGCGTCCTAATCGCAGCGGAAACGCTGCGGGAGGACTTCGCCCGTGTTTGTGGCGTCAAGGCGCCCGGACAGGGCGCCCGCGCCATCTACGCCGGCACGAAGGACAGCCCGCTGATCAAGCGGCTCGCTGCAGAAGGGCGCATCGACATCGCTTCCTTAAATGGACAGTACGAGACTTATATCCTGCAGGTGGCCGGTGACGCGGTCATCATCGCCGGCGCGGACATGCGCGGAACGATCTACGGCATCTACGAGATTTCCGAGCAGATGGGCGTCTCCCCTTGGTATGATTGGGCCGACGTGCCCGTCCCGCACGGCACTGACATATCCCTGGCAGCCGGTTCCTACACGGTCCCCCAGCCCGGCGTCCGCTATCGCGGTATTTTCCTCAACGACGAGGCCCCGTGCCTGACTTCCTGGGTGAAAAACACGTATGGAACGAATTACGGCGACCACCGCTTCTACGCGCGCGTTTTTGAACTTCTGCTCCGCCTGCGGGCCAATTTCATGTGGCCCGCCATGTGGGACTGGGCCTTCTATGCCGACGATCCCGAGAACAGCCGGACGGCCAACGAGATGGGCATCATCATGGGCACCTCGCACCATGAGCCGATGGCGCGGAACCACCAGGAATGGGCGCGCAGGCGGGGCGCCAGCGGTCCGTGGGACTACACCGCCAATAAAAAAGTCCTCACCCAGTTCTTCACCGAAGGAATCGAGCGAGCCAAGGATACGGAAGATTTGATCACCATCGGCATGCGCGGGGACGGCGACGCGTCCCTGGGCAAGCTTGGCGAGGAAGCGGCGTACATCAAGCTGCTGGAAACCATCATCAAGGACCAGCGGAAGATTATCCGCAAAGTGACCGGACGGCCCGCCGAGGAGCGGCCGCAGGTCTGGGCCCTGTACAAGGAAGTCCAGCAGTACTACGACCTGGGTCTCCGCGTCCCGGACGACGTGACCATCCTGCTGAGCGACGACAACTGGGGCGACGTCCGCAAGCTTCCTACCGCGGCCGAACGGGCGCGGAAAGGCGGCTGGGGCCTGTACTACCACGTGGACTACGTGGGGGCGCCGCGCAACTCCAAGTGGCTGAATGTCACGCCCATCCAGAATATGTGGGAACAGCTCCAGCTCACGTGGGCCTACGGCGTGGATAAGATCTGGGTCCTGAACGTGGGCGACCTCAAGCCGATGGAATACCCCATCGACCTGTTCCTTGCGATGGCACGCAATCCCGAAGCCATCACGGTGGAGAACCTGCCGGACCACACGCGCACTTTCTGCGCATCGGCTTTCGGCGAGGACCAGGCCGACGAGGCCGCGCGCATCCTCAACCTCTATTGCAAGTACAGCGGCCGCACCACGGCCGAAATGATGGACTGGCGGACCTACGACCTGCCTTCCGGAGAATTCCGTCAGGTACGGGACGATTTCGTCCGCCTGGAAGCGGAGGCCCTTCGGCAGTTCCTCTCGCTGAAACCGGAATACAAAGACGCCTACCGGGAGCTCATCCTCTTCCCGGTCCAGGCCCTCGCCAACATCTATGAAATGTATTACGCGCAGGCGATGAACCTGGCCCTGGCCGGTCGAAAGGACCCGGCCGCCAACGCCTGGGCCGACGAGGTCGAGCGCACCTTCGCCCGCGACGCCGCCCTCATGACGGAATACAACAAGGACATCGCCGGTGGCAAGTGGGACGGCATGATGACGCAGAAGCACATCGGCTATCGCTCTTGGAACGACAACTTCCCGGCGGACCGCCTGCCGCGGGTGGAACGCGTCGAGGAGGCGGCCCCGGGCGGCTACTCCTTCGAGGCCGATCCGCGGGGCTTCACGGCCATCGAAGCGGAACACTGGAATCAGGCCTCAGCGGCCTCCGGCGCGGCCTGGACGGTGATTCCGGACATGGGCCGCACCTTGAGCGGCGTCGCCCTGATGCCTTACACGGTGTCCACGGAGGGCGCTTCCCTCACCTACCGCGTATGCATTCCCGAAGGGGTAACGGCCGTCAAGGTCCATGTCATCACGAAATCGACCCTCGCCTTCAACAACACCGGGCACCGCTACGAAGTGGACCTGGCCGGCGCGAAGCAGACGCACCTCTTCAACGAGCGCCTGAACGAGGATCCGAAGAACATCCACTCGGTCTACTACCCCACCGTCGCCCGCCGCGTCGTGGAGACCGTCTCCGAACTTCCCGCCCAGCCCGGCTGGCAGGAACTCATCCTGCGCCCCTTGGACCCGGGCATCGTCTTCGAGAAAATCGTCCTCGACTACGGCGGCTACACGCCCCGCTTCCTTTTCGGAAACGAGTCTCCCACCAACCGGTAACCACACCAGGTTACAAAATAATACACTGACATTCAATTAATTAACACACAAGAGGTGCACCTTGTAGTGCACCTCCGTGTAGTCATTTAACTGATACTCAACCGTTTAAGTATACAGAGGTACACCTTGCAGTGCACCTCCGTGTGGTCATTTAATTGATACTCAATCATTTAAGCGCACGGAGGTGCACTACGCGGTGCACCTCCGTGCTTTTATGTAGCTGTTAATCAATTGATTAAGTTTTATGAAAGGAACTACTCTTTGTACGGATCCTGCCCGGTGAGTTCGCAGAGGTAGAGGTAGAGGGTTTCCCAGGCGGGTTTCCGGGCATAGTTGGCACCCTGGTACAGGAGCGGCATATTCTCTTCCCCCACCCAGGAGTCCCTGTCGTTGATGCCCCAGATGGTGATGCCGCCGCGCTGGGAGGCAGGGACGATTTCCAGGTACTTCTGGAAGATGAACTTGTACAGGTCGGCCTGCGCGGTCCGGTCAGTACACTGGATGTCCAACTCGGAGATGCGGACAATCCGGCCGGTGTTCTTCAGGTCCGTCAGGCTGGCGACGATCTTGTTCCTGAGATCGGACTCAGCCATGTTCAAGTGCATCTGCGTACCGACGCCCGTCACCTGCGGATTGCCCTTCACATAGTCGCAGTATGCTTTCCGCTTGGCGTCGATCGTCTCGAGGTTGTAGTCGTTCAGATACAGGACGGCGGTCTTGCCCTTGCGGGCCAACGCATCGGTGGCATAGGCGAACGCCTTGTCCACCCAGTCCTTGGTGCTCTTGAAATACTGTCCCCAGACGAAGACATTGCCCCCTGTGGTGTTCCCCGCCGTGCGGAATGCGACGGGCCAGTCCGTGAACGTCTCGTTCACGACGTCCCAACCGTACGCATCGAAATGCCCGACCATCTTGTACACCCAGTCGCGATAGACGAAGCCGATGGCGTCGTTCACCAGCTCTCCTTTCAGGCTCGTGCCGGCCGAGAAGGAGGAGGCGGTGCGGCGGCGCGGTACGGAAGACGCCGCCGAGGCCGGAGCAAATTGGATATCGTCCAGGAAATAGGTCACCGCTTCCACACCCCCGTAGAAGGCGAAAGCGAGGTCGGTCCCCGATTCCACGGTGTAATCCACACTTTGGTACGTCCAGTCGGTACCCATCTTCGGGAACTGGTTGTAAGCGGAACTCCGGTACTTGGCTTCCCCGTCACCACGGATATCGATCTGGAAATCAGCGGCCTTGCTGGCCTTGGCGTACCAGGAAATCCGGTAAGTCGTTCCGGGCGTGACCGGGAAGGATTTGGTCAGCACCTGGATGCTCCAGGGATCCTGCGCATAACCCGTAGAATTGTCCATCTTCAGCGCCAGGGAGCCGCTATGTGCCGTTTCGTTCGTCACTCGCACATAATCAGGGCCGTTTATCGCGGAAATATCCGACGAGTTGAGCGGGCCCGCCGTGAGGTTCTCAAAGTCGATAACCTCTGCCGTAGGCTCCTGGCCGCCACCGCCTCCTTCCCCGAGGATGCGGATATTGTCGATGACGACGTCCTTCGACGCGGTGAACTTGAAACCGAATTCGCCCAGGGATTCAATCGTAAAGGTAGCGGTATACTTTTTCCAATCGCTGGTCACGCCCGTCTGCGCCTCCTGACCGTCGCCGGAGACGGTTTTGACGGTTCCTTCTTTCGCCAGGGTCTTGGCCCAGAAAGAGACGTCATATGGTTTTCCGGCCTCGATGGCCGCATCAACCGTCAGGGTGGCGCCGTCTGAGACGGCCTTCGCGGCATAGTCGCCGGCAAAGACGTCGTACAGGCTCTTGAAGGCTTCGAAACCACTTGCCGTGTAGCCCTCCAGGGTGCCAGTCTCGAAGTTCCAGTTCTTCTGCAACAACGAGGCATTGTTGTTCCTGGCGGCGGCGGAGATGACGTTGTTCAGGTACGCGCGCTGCTGCTGGCTGTGCCAGCCGAGCGTGTGGCCGAACAACTCATTCCCGCAGGCCTTCGCCCAGCGCGCCATTTCGTCGGCATCCGAGAAACGGTAGCTGCCATTGGCCTGGACGATCCCGTCGTGCTTCATCTCGTTGCCGAAGGTGACGGCGGCGAAATCGCGCTTGAGGATGTCCGCGACCTTCGGATTGTTCCGGTATTCCCAATAGGTGAACGAGACGCCCAGCTTGAGGCCGGCCTTCGCAGCCAGGTCCTTCAGGTTGTACTTATCATAGTCCACGACCTTCGGCGCCGGCGGCGTGGGCGGGTCCGGCGTGACCGGCTTCTCCGGCGTGATGGGGGTGAGATCGTCCTCCCCGCAGGAAACGACGGTCACTGCCAGGACGGAAAGCAGGACCAGCGCCAATATCTTTTTCATTCTCATCATTCGACAGTTACCCTGCAAAAATAAAAAAAAAGAACGGATTTAAACATTTCTGACCCATTTCTAGTCTTGTTTTCTGCAGGGAAATCGTATATTTGTATTCGGTAAAAACTACAATAACCCGAAATAACACCTTAAACGATATGGCAAACAACGAATCCAAAGGCTTCTACAAGCTGAGCTGGGCCCAGCGCATCGGCTTCGGCGCCGGTGACATGGCCCAGAACCTCATCTACCAGACCATCTCCATCTGGCTGCTGTTCTTCTACACGAACGTGTTCGGACTGGACCCGGGCGCCGCCGCCCTGATGTTCCTCATCGTCCGCCTCGTGGACGTCCTGTGGGACCCGATCGTGGGCACCATCGTGGACAAGGGCAACCCGAAGTGGGGCAAATACCGCAGCTGGCTCGTCCTCGGCGGCATTCCGCTCGTAGGCCTCGCCATCCTGTGCTTCTACAACGGATTCAGCGGCTCGCTGGTGTACGCCTACATCACCTATGTGGGCATGTCCATGTGCTACACCCTCGTGAACGTGCCTTACGGCGCCTTGAACGCCTCCCTGACCCGTGATACGGAGGAAATCACCATCCTCACCAGCACCCGCATGTTCATGGCGAACCTCGGCGCCCTGTGCGTGAAGTCCCTTCCGCTGATCATCGCCCTCTTCGCCCCGAAGGTGCTGAACCCCGAGACCGGCAAGATGACCGCCGTCTACAACACGCCCGACGCCGCCCAGGCCTGGTTTATCACGATGACTATCTTCGCGCTCGCCGGCCTCGCGCTGCTGTTCTTCTGCTTCTTCCAGTGCAAGGAGCGCGTGGTGATGGACGCGAAAGAGTCCGCCAATGTGAAAGTGAGCGACCTCTGGATGGAGTTCGGCCGCAACAAGCCCCTCCGCGTCGTCGCCTTCTTCTTCATCACCGCCTTCGCCATGATGAGCGTGAGCAACGCGGCCGATGCCTACTTCATGACCTTCAACGTGGGCGCTACGCCGCTGCTCACCACCCTGTTCATGTGGCTCGGCACCATCCCGGCCTTCATCTTCATGCCGCTCGTCCCCGCCATCAAGCGCAAGATCGGCAAGAAGGGCATGTTCTACCTCTTCCTCGGCGTCGCCATCGTGGGCATGATCCTGATGTACACCTTCGTGTCCATCCCGGCCACCAAGTCCAACTTCGTCCTCCTGTGCATCGCCCAGTTCGTCAAGTCCACCGGCATCATCACCGCGACGGGCTACATGTGGGCCCTCGTCCCGGAGGTCATCGCCTACGGCGAATACACCACCGGCAAGCGCATCGCCGGCATCGTGAACGCCCTCACCGGCATCTTCTTCAAGGCCGGCATGGCCCTCGGCGGCGTCGTTCCGGGCCTCGTCCTCGCCTGGGTGGGCTTCAATGCCGATGCCACCACGCAGACCCCGCTCGCCCTGCAGGGCATCCTCTGGCTGGTGTGCGTGATCCCGGCCATCCTCCTGCTCCTCGCCATCTGGATCATCTCCAAGTACGAGCTCTCCGACGAGAAGATGGACGAAATCAACCGCGAAATCGAAGCAAGACACCTCAACGCATAATTCATTGACAGCTATGGCTAAGAAAGTTCTCAAACGCTACCTCCTCCCCGCCGACTACATGGCGGACCCGTCCGTGCACGTGTTCGACGGCAAGATCCATATCTACCCTTCCCACGACTGGGAGTCCGCCGCGCCGGACGATGACTTCGGCAGCGAGTACGACATGAAGGACTACCACGTCCTCACCATCGAGGGCGACGACCCCATGACCTCCCCCGTCGTGGACCACGGCGTCGCGCTGGACATCAAGGATGTTCCATGGGCTCGCCGCCAACTCTGGGACAACGAGGTGGTGAAAGGCCGCGACGGCAAGTACTACATGTACTTCCCGGCCAAGGACAAGACCGACATCTTCCGCTGCGGCGTCGCCGTCAGCGACTCCCCCACCGGCCCGTTCAAGGCCATGCCGGATCCCATCCGCGGCAGCTATTCCATCGACTACGCCATCCTGCACGACGATGACGACGAGTACTACATGTACTTCGGCGGCATCTGGGGCGGCCAGCTCCAGCGCTACGAGGACAACCTCGCCAAGGACTGCGGCACCTCCTATCCGGCCGACGGCGAGCCCGCCATCCCGGCCCGCGTGGTGAAGCTCTCCAAGGACATGCTCCAGTTCGGCGAGGACCCGAAGCCGGTCGTCCTCCTGGACGAGGACGGCACGCCCATCAAGGTCGAGGACAACGAGCGCCGCTTCTTCGAAGCCAGCTGGATGCACAAGTACAACGGCAAGTACTACTTCAGCTACTCCACCGGCGATACGCACAAGCTCTGCTACGCCATCGGTGACAACCCGTACGGCCCGTTCACCTACAAGGGCGTGATCCTCACCCCGGTCTTCGGCTGGACCACGCACCACTGCATCGTGGAATTCAAGGGCAAGTGGTACCTCTTCCACCACGACAGCGGCCCGTCCAAGGGCATCAACCGCCTCCGCAGCCTGAAGGTGTGCGAACTCACCTACAACGAGGACGGCACCATCCAGACGATCGAAGGCCTGGACGACTAATTCCAGATTGACATAGCAGAAGGGGGTCCAGAAATGGACCCCCTTCTGCGTATCTGACTCCCTTTCTGCGTTTATTGCACGATGACGAAACCGCCGTTACAAGGGATAGAAACCTTTACGGTGCCGCCCTTGTGGGTGCGGACCTCACGGGCGCCGATGAAAGTGGCGGCGGTGGTCTCGCGCGGTTCCAGCGTCAGAGGTGCCTTCTTGCCGTGGAGTTTGCGGGTTGCTTTGACCATGGCGGGCTCGACGGTATCGCTGTACAGGGTGTAGTTGCCGGCCGGGAGGTCGACTTCCACGGTACGGGATTCCGGTGAGGCGTTGATGCCCACATAATACCACTTATCGCCCGCGCGGCGCGCGAGGACGACGTACTGCCCAGGGTAACCGTCGATGAATTTGACCTCGTCCCACTTCGTGGGCACGGCCTTCATGAAGTCGACAGCCCAGGCGGGGGCGTCCGTGAGATTCTCCGGGGTCATTGCGAAGTGCTGGACGTAGCTCTGGAAGAGCACGGCCGTAGCGAGAGCAAAGACGTCGGAGGTACGGCGGATAGAGCCACGGCGGTTGAGGTCGTTGAACGGGTTGTAGATCTTGTTCAGCGTGCTGCCGCCGAAGTCCATGGCCGCGACGGTATTGCGGATGAACGGGTGCAGCGTGGCGCTGAAAGCCTCGCGATCGCAGCGGTACTGGCCGAAATAGAGGTTCTCGCTGGCGACGACCGCCTCGGCCGAGGCAAAGTTCGGGTACATCCGCTCCCAGCCGCGGGGCAGGGTGCAGCCGTGGAAAACGCACTGCAGGCCGAAGTCGTTGGCATCGACCAGGATGTCCTCGTAGAGCTGGAGCATCACCTGCTTGTCGGAGCCGAAGAAATCGACCTTGATGCCCTTGACGCCGAGTTTCTGGAGCCAGGCCATCTCGGCGCGGCGCGTGACGCTGCGGTTCATGATGTTCCGCGGGCCCTGCGGGGCGTCGTTCCAGTAGCCGTTGGAGTTGTACCAGACGAAGAGACGGACGCCCTTCTCCTTGGCATAGGCGGCAATCTTCTCCATATTCTCCCGGCCGATCTGGGTGTCCCAGAGAGCGTCCACGAGGATGGTCTCCCAGCCCATCGCAGCGCTGAAATCGACATACTGCAGCTGGACGGGATAGGTGGTGTTGCCGTCCATCTTCAGGATCCAGCTCCAGGAGCCGCGGGAGGGCTCATAGACCTGGGAGGCCTCGTACTGCGGTTCCACGACGTCCCAGGCGACAGTGGTCTCGACGATGGGCTTCAGGTCCCGGGCGACGGTGATGGTGCGCCAGGGCGTGCAACCCGGAATGGCCAGGCCCACGGTGGATGTGCCGTTACCGCCGATTTCCTCCGGCATCGGGAAGGCGAGGCGATAGGAGCCATCGGCGTTGCCGATGAGCCGCCCGCCGCAGTACGTCCCGTTCACGCCGGTCTCGCTGAGGAGGATCCAGCCGTCGTTCCCGTTGCGGAACAACGCCGGGAACACGTAGCCGTGTCCGTCCCCGTTCTTGCCCAGGGGCTGATCGGCCTGATAATCCGTCTCATAGCTGGGCGTGGTGCGGGCGAATCCGGACATAGGCCCCATCATCGGGCTCAGGAAACCCGTCGTTCCATCCGGGAAAACATACCCGGTAACCTCATCCTCGATGACGCACACTTTCGTGTCGCGCTTGGCCGGATAGATCATATAGCGGAATGCGATGTCGTTCGCGCTCACCTGGAAGATGATGTCGATGGCAGGCTTCCCTTCTTTCGCGAAGGAGAAAACGCCCTTGTTCGCGCGATAATGGACCGTCGAGGTCTTGATGGTCGGGATGCTGTAGTCGTCGGCCACCGCCTCCTGGGCGAAGCCGGTCAGGGCGAGTCCGGCGGTGAAGTCGCCGATGTCGGCCTTCAGGCCGAGCGGCGACGGCGCCAGGAACGCCATCCCGTCATACGCTACGCTGTACGTGGGCTTACCGCCATTGTCCGACACGGTCACCACCAGCCGCCCGTCCGGGCTGGCCACGCGCTCTTCCGACGCTACCACCGGCAGCGCGAGGAGCACCAAGCTGAAAATCAAGGCTATCTTTTTCATCATGTTCAAAGATACAAACTTTTTTCGAAAAAGTGTTGCAAGTACACTTTTATTTTCCTATCTTCGCAAGTGTAATTTTGACACTCAAACGATAACCATGACGCAACAAGCGTTCTACAGTGTCCATCCCAAGTTCCACGCGGCTGTGGACTGCATCATCTTCGGCTTCGAGGAGGGTGAGCTCAGTCTGCTGCTCCTGCAGCGGAATTTCGAGCCGGCGAAGGGAGAATGGTCCCTCGCGGGTGGATTTGTGGAGGATGACGAGAACATCGACGATGCTGCCCGTCGCGTCGTGGCCGAACTTACGGGCCTCGACGACCTGTATATGCGTCAGGTCCATACGTACGGCGAGGTGGAGCGCGACCCCGGCGAGCGCGTGCTCTCCACCGCGTACTACGCCCTCGTAGACATCAAGAAATACGACCGGGAGCTGGTCCGGGCCCATAATGCCTTCTGGATCCGGCTTCCCGAAATCCCCCACCTTATCTTCGACCATGACCGGATGGTGACCGACGCCCTCCGCTTCATGCGCTACCAGGCCACGGTGAAACCCGTGGGCATCAACCTCCTCCCGGAGGAATTCACCCTCACGCAGCTCCAGACCCTCTACGAGGCCATCCTTGGCGAGCCCATCGACAAGCGGAATTTCCGCAAGCGGATCGCCTCAATGGACTACATCGAGAAGACGGGCGGCATCGACAAGACCCTCTCCCGCAAGGGCGCGGCCCTGTACCGCTTCAACCGGGAGAAATACGACGGCAATTTCAAAATCTAACTTCAATAACACTCACACTCTATGTTCAACAATCTTCTCATCGCGGCTGCGGACCTGAACCGCATCTCGCTCGCCTCCTGGGACTGGATCGTGATCGCCATCTTCTTCCTGGCGATGGTCTGGATCTGCTGGGACGTCTCCCGCAAGAAGAAGGAAACCTCCGGTGACTACT
>JAEEGJ010019450.1_pt1 | contig 14950 bp, 18 predicted proteins | sample 8958761 | NCBI WGS metagenome assembly JAEEGJ01 (sample SAMN16246546, study PRJNA631951) | gut metagenome | biome: gut microbiome; feature: rumen; material: RS-attached | host: Bos | place: Iran: Karaj | collected 2018-10 | reverse complement strand
CGACAAGAACACCATTATCTGCTCCGTCAAGACCACCCGTGCCATGCAGCAGGCCGCTCAGGAGGCTGCTAAGTCCGGTGCCGCTGAGTAATAATGGGTGCTACCTACCTGGTTGTTGGACTGGGAAACATTGGCCCCGAATACGCCAATACCCGTCACAACATGGGATTTATGATATTGGATGCCTGGGCTCAGGCATCCAATGTCCTTTTCAAGACGGACCGCTACGGAGACGTGGCCGAAGTGTCTTGGAAGGGCCGCTGGTTTGTGCTGCTCAAACCGTCCACTTATATGAACCTTTCCGGCAAGGCGGTGCGGTATTGGATGCAGACGTTGAACCTGCCGCTGGAGAACCTGGTGGTCATTTCCGACGATCTGAATCTGCCGTTTGGGACGCTTCGGATGCGTGCCAACGGTTCCTCCGGAGGGCACAACGGCCTGGAGAACATTGCCGAAATGCTGGAGAGCGAGCAGTGGGCCCGCATCCGCGTGGGTATAGGCAACAATTTCTCCCGCGGCGCCCAGGTAGACTTTGTGCTGGGACCTTTATCGGCCGATGAAAAAGCCATTATTCCGGGCCTGGCAGACAAGATTGTGCACGGGATGATGGACTTTGCTACGCTGGGGGTACAGCGCGCCATGAACACCGTAAACGCCAAAATAGCCCAAAATTCACCTTCGGAAACGCCTGAATGTTAATTTTTTTTGGAAAATCTTTTTGTTTTTTGTTTTTTTTGCTAACTTGCAGCAAAGTTTGCACTACATATTAACAAACCAATAAAACAAAGATTAACATGAAAGAGCTTGTTGAAAAAATCAACGCCGAATTCGCCGAATTCGCAAAGAACGCTGAGGCCCAGGTTGTTAAAGGTAACAAGGCCGCTGGTGCCCGCGCCCGCAAGGCTGCCCTCGAAATCATGAAGGACATGAAGGAATTCCGCAAGGTTTCCGTTGAGGCTTCCAAGTAAGCAAACGAACTAAAATTTAAAAAACGTTGCAGATTTTTCAAAAATCTTGCAACGTTTTCTTTTTTTCTGCATCTAGTATATAGGTTTAGGTTTTAGTACACGTCAAAAGACCGGGTCCAAGAGCTTGCTCAAAGGCCCGGTTTTTTGCATAGAGATTGCCGGTCAAGCCGGCAATGACGGCTCAATGCAAAAAACCGGTTGTTTCGCATTTTTTTAGGCAAAGATTGTAGCGAGTCTAAAGATGAAGAAAGGGATATCCCTTACTCCACGGAACTGAAGTCTAAAAGCCTTCACTTTTGCATTGAATGACTCTGCCGAAGCGTTGGTAGCGCGGTTGTCGAAGTAGTTTAGGATGGTGTCATAGTTGTTCATGAACGTCTCCAGGACTGTGTTGAAGCTCTTCATCTGCATCTTTCTCACGCGCTCATACCATCGGGCTAGCCTAGTGAGCAGTTTGGGTCTGGATGCTTCCAGCGTATTGTATATCTGTACCAGTTCCAGATACCTGTCATATGCCATCTTGATATCGGGATAGTAACGAAAGAGGACCTCTGCACGTGCTTTCTGAGTATCTGTCCACTTGGACGAATGTATCAGCAATAGCCGCTTGGAACGAGCCAGAAGCTGACGTCTTGTCTCTCCGTTTGACAGCACGTGAGGACGGAATGTCCGGTCAAACTCCTTCGCCATCTGGATCTCCGTATTCTCCTGGTCGATGGCTTCCCAGCGGTGCTTGATACGTAGATCCTCCAGTGCTTCACCCATCAGTTGCTGCACATGGAACCGGTCTGACACTTGAACTGCACAGGGGAAAACGCGCTTGACTATTAACTTCATGGACGGAGACAGGTCCAACGTAACCTCCTTCACCTGAGCACGCTTTCCGGCCGACATCTTCCTAAGAACCATGATAACATCCTCCGACTTCGTACCCTTGACCATCGCCACTAGAGTACCCTTCTTCCCATGGCCATCCTTGTTCGTGACAATCGTATATACTTCATCCTGAGACAGACAGGTCTCGTCTATACTCAACCTAGTCCCCAGGTTCTCTTCGAACAGGACATAAGCCTCGGCAACATTACGCCACTCCCAGTCCTCAAACCCACTGATGTACTGCTTGTACTGGCGGGAGAGTTGAATACCCTCCACGCCATACATCTCGCCAATGGTCTTAATGCTAATGGTGGTCGACTCGATACGCTTCTTTTAAAAAAGCGACGAACTCCTTCGTCAAACCAGTGCCCTCAAAGGCAATATCATATCGCCTGGTAAGTATCTCACCGGTGTCCACATCCAGCCACTTACGACGCTTCACATATAGGAATACCGCATTCCCACGGATGGGAAAGTCCTGAATCTTACGAGACTCCGTATATCCGTGGGATATGACATGGCGGTTACTGAACTCTATGGGGATGGTCTTCTTCTCAACCAAATCCACATGAATCTGTTCAATCTTTGCATCTACACGGATCTTCTCAATGTCGAAGTTCTCTGTAATAATCGGTGGAAATACCGTCTCCAATAATGTCTTTGTTACCATAGCACCACAAAGGTACTACGAATAACTTTTACAACCTACTTTTGACATTGACCCCCAAAAACGGCATCTGAATGCATTGAAATAGCGTTTTTCAACATTGTCAAATAGCCACGTCCTTTTGAATATGCTTCAAAGGGCTGTCTTGATATGTAATCATACCCTTTGTAACTTGCTCATTCAAACAAATTTAAGTGTTATGATTACATTCGAACGAGTATCAGTTTCCATGACTGTAAGGGATTGCACATGGAGACAAGACGGAACCAATTTCGCAAGATTAAGGGTGTCCGCAAATGGTGTTACGCGCTACATCAAAACCCAGATTATTGTTCAGCGCTGTGAGGTTGCGCCTGACGGAAGAATCAAAGTTCCGGAACTTAGGCATCGGCTTGAAGACTATTTACGCAAAGTTGAGATCAAGGTCGCGAAGCTATCTGATGAGGTTGTCAAAGATATGACTGTAGACGATGTTGTTGCCTATATCCAAAGGGATGATCGGTTCAAGTTGGACTTCATTGAGTATTATCAACAGGCAATTAAGGACAAGAAGCTTCATTCGCAAAAAACTTATTCCAGCGCCTTGAACGCATTTATTTCTTTCCTGGGGAATGATAGCATTCAGATATCAGAGATTAAGTCTTCACTACTTTACAAATGGGAGCAGTGGCTCAAGAAGAAGTATGGAGAGAGGGCCAGGTCAGTCAGCGCCTACCCCGCTTGTCTTGCTTGCATCCATGCTCAAGCCAGAAAGGAATTCAACAACGATGAAACCGGCCAGGTTTCCATCCGGAACCCTTTTCAGTACTATCACCCTCCCCGCCAGCATGCCGCCGAATGTGGCCATAGGAATCTAACTATTGACCTTGTCCAAACGATGATTGATTTGCGGCTAGAACTTGTTGGAAGAGAACGCTTCGGGGTAGACCTGTTTCTAATCAGTTTCGCACTGATGGGCATGAACTGTCCGGATCTGTACAGTTGCGAAAAGCCTGCCGATGCGATTATCCATTACTATCGCACCAAGACGCGAGACCGAAGGGAAGACAAAGCGGAAATGATGGTAAGGATGGAACCTGTCGTTCAGGAGTTATTTTCCGAGTACCTGTCAAAAGATGAGAACTCTCCCCTTCTGTTTGATTTCAGCACACGCTATACAACCTACGAGATAATGGGCGCAAATGCCAACAAGGGATTGAAACGATTCTCGGAACGTGTGCACTTTCCCAAGCGCATTACGCTCTACTGGGCCAGACATAGCTGGGCCAGTATCGCCAATCAGGTTGGCATCAGCAAATACGCCATTTCCGATTGTCTGGGTCACAAGAACCGTGAGATGCGCGTATCTGATATCTATATCTGTAAAGACTGGGAACAACTATGGGAGACGAACCGAGAAGTGCTGGAACACTTCCGCTGGTAAATTACAATGCTTCTATTGCTTCCCTGGTCTCCGGATGAAGCGCTTCCACGGCCTTCCAAGCGGCCTGAAGAACTCTACTATAGCATCGGAGCCATATACACCGGTATCATAATAATTTGCTCCTCTTTCCTTAGGTCTTTGGTGTACATCAGATAACGCTCACGGATTCTGTCGGAGTACTTCTCGCAGAACAGGTCAAGCGATTTGTGAGCTTTATAACCGGAGGATTTTACCTCAATGGGGCAAATCTTCTGTGCTCGGGATAGGAGGAAATCCACCTCGCAGATGTGCTTGTTTTCATCCGGGAAGGTATGGAAGAAGAGTTTGTTGCCGGATGCAGTGAGCATCTGGGCAATAATATTCTCATACACATAACCTAGATTGGCCGAAAGCTTGTCTGTGAGCAGTTTCTGATAAATGATGTTATCCGTCACCTCTTTGTCGGCAAAGGCTAATGTGACAAAGAGGCCTGTATCGCCCACGTACATCTTGAAACTGCCCAGATTGTCTGTCATCGGCAATCCTACGTTGGGGTCGTCAACATGATGTGCTATGTTGACGGTCTTGCTTTCTTCCATTTCATGCAGCAGAGCCAACAGGGTGTCATCTTCAACTTCGCCAATAACAGGCGTTGTCTGGTACCGATGAGCGTTACTATAAAGCTGGGCAGGTATGGCCTTGAATAGGCTTGCGGCTTTACCGGTGGGGTCAATCTTGTAGAAATCGTCGTTGTAGAGTTCAAGGATTTCACGTTTGACGCCATCTACCAGTGAAAGGTTCTGGGAATCCAGGTAAGTGTTTACGGCTTGGGGCATACCGCCGATGAGCATGTAAAGACGAAGGTCACGCATAATCTTCCTGTGGGCTGCATCGCCGATGGCATGCTTGGCCGCAAATGCCTGCTGCAGGAGCGGTACCGTAGCCGTGTCTCCCATAGCCCAACGGAATTCTTCGTAATCCATTGGGTACATTGTGAGGCGAGTTTCCTCACTGGGGATGCGGATATTCTGCGTCTTTTTCTTGATGCTGATCAGGGATCCGGTTTCGATGTAATCGTAACGGTGGTCTCCTACCAATTCCTTAATGGCCTGGCGTGCTTTGGGGCATTCCTGAATCTCGTCCAGAATGATGACTGACTTGCGGGGAACCAGAGTAACATTAAAGTAGAATTGCAGGGCCATGAAGATTCGGTCCAGGTCGGAGATATCATCAAACAAGGCAGGAATCTCCGGGCTTACCTTGGTAAAGTCTACGAGTATGTATGATTCGTACTCGTTCTTGGCGAACTCTTCTGCGATGGTGGATTTACCGACACGGCGCGCACCCTTAATCAGCAGGGCTGTTTTTCCGTCCTTGTCCCGCTTCCAATCAAGCATCTTCTCGTAGAACTTTCTTTTGAATATCCTTTCTTCCATGGTCAACAATGTTTTTGCTACCACAAATATAGCACATTAGAGTGGTTGCGCAAAATTAATTTTGAGTATTTCCCGACTCAGCGCAAAATGTTTTCTATTATCTTCCCGGCTCAGCGCAGTTTTTATTCCTCAAAATCCCCGAAAAAAGTGTACTTTCACAGGAGTTCAATTCCACGGAGGTCTATGTATAAAAATAGCCTTTCTAGAGGCCTAGAAAGTTGTTTTAAAAATCAAAATGTACTAACTTTGTTGGAACAAGGAGTTTTCTATGTTTTACATATGTTTCATAAAAATCTCCGAAATTTTTGCTAATAAATTGATTTACAGTCGTTTAAGCGAGAATCCATACGAATGGCATTCAAAAGGTCAGGAGTTCGATTCTCCTATGCTCCACAAAAAGGTCGCTGATTCAGCGGCCTTTTTCTGTTTTAGGGGGCTGGGAGGGGTATATCTGGACCTGGACAGCCCATGGCACAACGGTTTAGGCCTGCCCGGCCTCCGCTTCTACGACGAAGTCATGCTGAATCTCCTATACAAAAATGCCGACCTCGCGGCCGGCAAATGGAAGTTGGTAAAAGGCTATATGACCTCCTGCTGATTACTTCAGCAGTTCGTGGCTGGCGGTCATGGCCTTGGGATCCAGGGCTTCGTCCAGTTTTTCCTTGGTCATGAGGCCGTGCTCCAGCACCAGGTCGTAGACGCTGCGGCCGGTTTCCAGGGCTTCCTTGGCCACCTTGGTGGAATTCTTGTAGCCGATATAGGGATTGAGCGCGGTAACAATGCCGATGGAATTCTTCACCATCTCGTAGCAGTGGTCGGCGTTCACGGTGATGCCGTCGATGCACAGGGTGCGCAGGGTGTTCATCACGTTGATGAGCCAGGTCTGGCTTTCCAGGATGCACTGTACAATCACGGGTTCCATCACGTTCAGCTGCAGCTGACCGGCCTCGGCGGCGAAGCACACGGCGGTGTCGTTACCGATTACCTTGAAGCATACCTGGTTGGTGACCTCGGGAATCACGGGGTTCACCTTGCCGGGCATGATGGAGGAACCGGGGGCCATGGCGGGCAGATTGATTTCGTGCAGGCCGCAACGGGGACCGGAAGCCATCAGACGAAGGTCGTTGCAGGTCTTGGAGAGCTTCACGGCCAGACGCTTGAGGGCGGCCGAATAGCTCACGTATGCACCGGTGTCGGGGGTAGCCTCCACCAGGTCGGGCGCTTTCTCGAAGGTGTCGCCGGTGAATTCAGTGAGGCGCTTGGTGCACAGTTCGGCGAAACCGGGAACGGCGTTGAGGCCGGTGCCGATGGCTGTTCCACCCATATTGATTTCCTTCAGGAGGACGGCATTGCGATTCAGGTTGGCGATTTCCTCTTCCAGGTTGTTGGCGAAAGCGTTGAATTCCTGGCCGGAAGTCATGGGAACGGCATCCTGCAGCTGGGTACGTCCCATCTTGATGATGTCCTTGAACTCCTCACCCTTGGCGCGGAGCGAGTCGATGAGGTCCTGCAGGGCTTTCTCCACGTGCTTGTTCATACGGAAGAAAGTGTAACGGAAAGCGCTGGGATAAGCGTCGTTGGTGCTCTGGGCGCAGTTCACGTGGTCGTTGGGAGAGCAGTACTGGTACTCGCCCTTCTTGTGACCCATGATTTCCAGGGCACGGTTGGCGATGACCTCGTTGGCGTTCATATTCACGGAAGTACCGGCACCGCCCTGCATCATATCCACGGGGAACTGGTCCCACAGTTTGCCGTCCACAATTTCCTTGCAGGCTTCGATGATGGCCTTGGCGATGTTCTTGTCCAGGGCACCCAGTTCGGCATTGGCACTGGCCGCCGCCATCTTCACATAAGCCATGGCAATGATGTACTCCGGATAGTCGTACATATGTGTGGTGGAAATCTTGTAATTGTTCAATGCGCGCTGGGTCTGAACTCCGTAGTACGCATCGGCGGGAACCTGAAGTTCCCCAATGAGGTCGCTCTCGACCCTGAATTTTTGTTCTGACATAGTGAGGTTAGCTAATTAATATGCTTTGATTCTGTACATAAACCCAATTTCCAGACGATGCGCCGTCGTGTTGGCAAGCCCGCTGGCCTGATTGAAGCGGTGGGCACGGCCGATGTGGGCCAGGAATACCCGGAAATCCTGGTCTTTGACGGGATAGAACTCGATGCTGGCCACCCAGCCGATGGAGGAGCAGTAATTGGAAAGGGTCTGGTTGCCTGCGACGGAGCGAAGCTCATACATTCCTTTGCCCATCAGGTTCCATCGGGGGGCAAACTGCCAGTTGGCCTTGGTGACAAAGGAATGGTACCGGACATTGTTGGCCACTCCCACGTTTCCGTTGATGAGCCCCAGGCGGTCCACGTCATCGTATTCCCCGTAATAGTCCAGATACCACTGGAACGTGGGGAAAGCAAGCTGCTGGCCCAGAATGAGCATGTGGGACAGTTCCTTGGTTCCCATCACTTGCGCTCCGTAGGACCAGCGGGTACTGAGCAGTCCGTCAAAGAAACTGCCGTTCCAGTTGATGATGCCGGTGAGGGGATGCCGGGCGGCATGAGCAGGGCTGTTGTCGCTGTTGGAAACCATAACGGCGATTTCCTGGGAAGGGACGGGGTGCCAGGAGGCCATGATTCCGACCATATAATTATCCATATTGTCTACCATGTCGGAGTACTGGTAGATGCACATCGGGTTCTCATCGAACTCGAAACCTCCCCATATCTGGCACATCTTGCCGGCGCTCAGGGACCATTTCTCGTTGAATTTCCACCCCACCATCATAAAATCGGTGGCTTTGGCAAAATTGTCGGACTGGTCCACGCGGCTGCGGTTCATACGATGGCGCAGGCGGTAGAACAGGTGTTCTCCCACATTGCCTTTGATTTCCAGGCGGAACTGCTTGGCATTGAAGAAAGAACCAGCCGAACCGGCATCCAGCCCTTCGCGGAAGCTGGCCTGGTAATTGATGAACAGGTTAAAAGCCTCATTCTTTTTCTGTTGCTTGCTAACCAGTTCATACAGGGACTTGAAATCTCCGTCCGGTCCGCCGTCACGGGTGTTGTTGCCCTGTGCGAAGCCGCTGACGGCCAAGAAGAGGGCGGCGAAGCTCAGGAACAGTTTTCTCATGGCTTAGTACTCTTTGAAGAATTCCTGGATTTCCTGCCAGTCATGGGTTTTGGTAAGGGCCAGCATCAGCAGGACGCGGGCCTTCTGCGGATTCAGGTCCAGGGAAGCCACAAAATGGTATTTGGCATCTTCCACTTCACTGTTCAGGCAGGTGGGACCGGTGGGGCAGCGGGAGCTGCGCACAATCTGGATACCGCTCTCCTGGGCCTTGACGGCCACGTCGAAGACGTCCTTGTAGAAGTTGCCGTCACCCACGCCGGCCAGCACGATGCCGTCAAAGCGGGCGTCTACGAAAGCCTGCATGGGAAGCGGGGAAGCATTGGCATAGCCATAAACGATGCCCACCTTGGGCAGACGATCCAGTTTGGAGACGTCGAATACGGAGTTCCGGGTGTGCTTGTTGATGGGGGCCTGCAGCAGATGGGCCTCTCCATTGTAGACATAGCCGATAATGCCGGAAGGACCGCCCTCGAAGGTATCGCAGTCGATGGTATGGGTCTTGATGACCGTTTTGGCGTCCAGCAGCTGGTTGTTCATGCAGCACAGCACGCCCTTCCCCTTGCAATCGGGGGAAACGGCGGCGGCCACCGCATTGAACAGGTTGGCGGGGCCGTCTGCGCTGATGGCGTTGGACGGACGCATGGAACCGGCCAGCACCACGGGCTTGTCGCTCTTGACGGTGAGGTTCAGGAAATAGGCGGTTTCCTCCATGGTGTCTGTCCCGTGGGTGATGACCACGCCGTCATAGCCCTCCTTGTTCAGGAGCTCGTTGACGCGCTTAGCCAGCTTGAGCCAAACCTCGTCGTTCATGTCCTGGGATCCGATGTTCACCAGTTGCTCCCCGCTGATATCGGCCAGCTGAAGAATCTGGGGGACGGCGTCGATGAGCGTCTGGATGCCCACCTGGCCGGCGGTATAGGCCGATGAGGCCGAAGTGGCGGAAACGCCGGCGATGGTACCGCCCGTGGCGATGATGCGGATCTTGGGTTTGGCCTCCAGGTAAGCGGTAAGCAGCAGGGCTGCCGCTACCAGTAACAAGTTTCTCAATGTTTTCATAAGGGTGTTATTAAATGTGGTGTGTTTACAGGAACTGGATGATGATGTATCCCAGGCCGATGCTCACAAAGGTGGTGATGAACCCCGACAGCTGGAAGGAATGATTGATGACATATTTGCCGATCCGGGTGGTGCCGGTGCGGTCGAAGCCGATGGCGGCCACCTCGGTGGGATAGGTGGGCAGGAAGAAATAGCCGTTGACGGCCGGGAACAGGGCCAGCAGCACCAGCGGCGGCACGCCCATGGCCAGGCCCACCGGATAGAGGGTTTTGACGGTGGCCGCCTGGGAGAAGAGCATGATGCTCATCACGAAGAGCGGGATGGCGAAGAGCACGGGATACTGCGTGAAGATGCCGGCCACACTGCCCAGGATGAGGTCCTTGTTGCCCTCGAAGAAGGTGCTGCCCAGCCAGGCCACGCCGAAGATGGACACCATGGCGTTCATGCCCGCGGCAAATACGTTGCCTTTCACGGCATCCTTGGCCTTGGATTTTCCCACCAGCAGGATGACGGCGGCGATGCTCATCATGAGCATCTCGATGGTGGCGTTCATGCTTACGGCCACACCGTTGAAACGGGGGCGCAGCTGCGGGAAGCTGCCAAAGAGCACCACCAGCACCACGCCGCAGAGGAAAGCCAGTACGGCCCACTTGGCGCGGGGATTCACGGGTTTTTCTTCGGCCTGGATGTCTTCCTCCTTAATGAGACCTTCTTTCAGGCGACGCTGGTATTCCGGGTCCTCCTCCAGGGGTTTACCCACGAAGTTCTGCACGAAGGAAGCCACCAGAATGGCCACCAGCGAAGCCGGAATGGTGACCAGCAGGATCTCCTTCATCCCGATCCCGTGGTCCCCCAGCAGGGCCTGGGACAGAATGGCGGCGGTGGCGGCGCTCACGGGCGAGCCGGTGATGCCCAGGGAGGCCGAGATGGTGGCCACGCTCAGCGGCCGTTCCGGACGGATCCTGGCCTTGAGGGCAATCTCCGAAATGATGGGCAGCAGGGCGTATGAGGTGTGTGCCGTGCCGGCCAGGATGCAGAAGAGCCAGGTGGTGAGCGGCCCGTAGAAGGTGATGTGGTTGGGGCGCTTGCGGAGGAAACGGGCCGCCACGTTCACCATATAATCCAGGCCACCGGCCGCCTGCAGGGCCGATGAAGCCGTAATGACGGCCACGATGATGAGCATGACGTCGATGGGAATGTCTCCCGGAGCCAGGCCGAAGACAAACACCAGGATGAATACGCCGATGGCACCATACATGCCCAGGCCGATGGAACCCACACGGGAGCCGATAAAAATCATGGCCAGAACTACGGCCAGTTGCAGAAGAAGCAGGAATGTGGACATTCAGTTTCTGTTTCAGTTATTTACAAATGTACTCATTTAATATGGTATTTCCAACCTCACTTTCAGAGCGAAGCGACAGGGCCCGCAGGCCCGCACCGCCGCTTCTGTGGCGGAGTCCCCTCCCCGAGGGAGGGTTTGGGGTGGGGTAACGTAGGCAAAATCTTCCGGCGCTGTCTCACGCGGGACTCCGGTTTCGTATTTGAAGTAAAAAGTGTTAAATTTGAATTCGCAAAATCGATATTTATTTCCATGTCGCAGGTCAGAGTCCTTTCCGTCGCAGGTCTGTGTTTTTTGGCCGAACTGCGACGGAAATCGTTGACTCAGAGCGTATAGCGTCGCAGGTTAGGTGTTTTTTGCAGACCTGCGACGGATAAATTCGAATTTCACATCGTTGCTTAAGAATCTGGGGGAATGAAAACAGTTTATGCAAATTCGCGTCACCCCAGACTGGTGAAATGGTCCTGCGTGATTGCATTCATTGTGGGGCTGGGGCTGTATATCCTATATATGACATTGGAGGGAGACGCCAAGTATCTGCTCTATCTTGCCGGGTTCAGCCTGATGTACAGTCCCCTATTTCTTGGCCAGTACTATCTCAGGCGCTATGAGATTGATGAGGAGAACGATACCATTACGGATTGTCAGAACAAAAAGCATCCCCTGCACATTTCCAACCTCACTACGGCCAGCTATAAGGAAAACAAAAAAAGCAAATACCGTTCACTGTTCTTGCATGATGCCGGAGTTGGCTTTATGGATATCAGGGTCTCCAAAGAAAAAGCGGACCAGATGTTAGCTCAGCTACTTAAGGCCAATCCAAGCATTGAAGTGAAACACGTGAATTATCTGTAGCGTGAAAATCGAAGAAGCCAGCCTGAAAGCTCAGATGATGGGCTTTTACCAATCTCTTTGCAAGTAAGCTTTCGCATTTCAGTGCTTCTAAAGTACGTCGAAGCGAAAAGTTGTAGGTTAAGTCGATAATCTCTGGCGAAAAGTTGCAAAAACACCTTGTTGACAAGCAGAAAGAAAATCGAGTTAAGAGCGGGCCGATAGCGGGAAAAATAGCTATCTTTGTGCACCCTCAGAAGGAGACGCCGGGTATTTCTGCAGCCCTCGGAAGGGACAACAAAGATTATGAACTGGGTCATTCTGATTGTTGCCGGGCTATGTGAATGCGGGTTCACGTTCTGCTTGGGAAAAGCAAAACTCGCAACCGGATGGGAGGCTGCCGGATGGTATGCGGGATTTGTGGTGGTGTCGGCGCTAAGCATGTTGCTGCTGGCGAAAGCCGCAAAGACCATTCCTATCGGCACGGCCTACCCCGTATGGACGGGCATCGGGGCCATCGGCACGGTGCTCATCGGCATCCTGGTATTCAAGGAGCCCGCGAGTTTCTGGCGGCTGTTCTTTATTTTCACATTGATTGCGTCCGTGATCGGGCTTAGAATGGTATGAGCAATGAAATGACCTTCCGGCCGATGCGCCGATTCAAACAGGAACTCCCTCAGAAGGAGTGTGAGGAGATACTTACCCACGCCTACCGTGGCTTTCTCTCTGTGATTGGGGATGGCGGTTATCCGTACGCACTCCCCATCAACTTCCTTTATGCCGACGGCCATATCTGGTTCCACTGCGCACTTCAGGGGCATAAGATGGATGCCATCAAGGCTTGCGACAAAGCCTGCTTCACCGTGATTGACGATCCGGTCAAAGAGGAAAACGACTGGTGGTATCACGTGCGGAGCGTCATCTGTTTTGGCCGTGTGCGCGTAGTCTCGGAGGATGCAGAACGCCTTGCAATGCTGCGTAAACTAGGCTCTAAGTACTTTCCGGATGGGTACGATATGGAGGCAGACATGGTTAAAAACGCTCCCCGTGCCGCCATGCTGGACTTTTCAATTGAGCACATGAGCGGTAAAAGGGTACGGGAGAAATAGACAATACCTCTTGGTGGCATATGTTCGTCTGGAATACCTTCGGAGTTTTTTTGATGGGGCCGGCAGTTGCAACCTGGCGGTTCTTCGACACATTGAATAAGATTGAGCGGAAACTGAACCATGAAGGAAGCAACGAACAGTGTAACATTTGCATCTATAGGCAGTAAAACCATAGCATTATGAAACCGAAGAAGAAAATGAAGAAGCTAAGGTCTATGACCGTAAGCGTCTGAAAAGGGCAGGCATCAAACTCAATGATGACTGTCCTTCTTTTTTATACCGTGTAGATCATTCTTAGGAAGTCGGTGCCAAAGGCGTGGCGGTGGTCAGCGGGGACGAAGCCGATGGAGGAATAAAGGTTGATGAGGTGGGGCATTTCAGCATCGGCCACGAGGGCAATCTGGGTGAAGCCTTGGGAAAGGCCGATCTTGATGCTGTCTTCCAGGAGGGCGCGGCCGATGCCCATGCGGCGGTAGTCCGGGTGGACGGCCAGGGAATCCAGGTAGTACTCGCCGGGGTCCGTTTCTGGTTCATCGTTACCGTATAGGGTGAAGAATGCGGGCCAGTACTCCCTAAACGTTTTCTCTTTAAGATCTTCGTAAAGCGCACCAGGATAAGACAGCAAGGCACCGGCAGGGTTGCCGTCCACTTCAGCAATGCGGGTTCTGCTGTAGGTGTAAAGCGTGTCCTCCCTACCCTCGCATTCGGTTAGACGTTCCAAGGCATCAGAAAGGTCATCGTTGGCAATCTCCTTGAAATCATAAAGATGCATCCCGGCGAAAATGCATTCGGCAAGGAAGGGTGCGTCGGAGGGACGGGCGTCGCGGATGGAGAAGGCTTGTGTCATTGATTCTTTTCGCTGCTACGGCTCACCCGGCGGGTTTGGATGAGGACGGAAATGATGATGAGGGCAATCCCCAGCCAGAAGGAGAAGTTCACTTCCCGGAGTTCTCCGAAGAGGATGGCGGCGATGGCGATACTGTAGACGGGTTCCAGGTTGTAGGCCAGGTTCACCGTGAAGGCCGACAGAGAGCGGAGTGCCTGTAACTGGAACAGGAATGGGAGAACCGTGAACACAGAGCCTAGGAGCAGGAGCCAGAGGCCGTCTTTCAGGGTCAGGGCAATACTTTCAGCAGGCATCAGATATGTGTGGAACGGCATCAAAAGCGTCAGGAAAAGGACCCCGCCAATCAGTTCGTACAGCAGCATGGTAGCACTGTCCTCTCCTGTTTTCTGCGCCACATTGATGTTCAAGATAGAGAAGACGGAGTACAGCGCTGCAGACAGGAGTCCAAGCGCAATGCCCAGACGATATCTAACGTCCAGACTGAAAATGAGCAGTACGCCGGAAATAGCTATGAAGCTGATAAGCACCTCAATCCAGGATAGTTTCTTTCGGTTGATAAGAGGGTCCAGGATAGTGGTGAAAAAGCACGATGTGGCTATGCAGGCTACGCCGATAGATACATTGGAGGCCTGGATGCTGGCGAAGAAGGCCACCCAGTGAACGGACAGGATGGCGCCGCAGCCGGCTATCATAGCAATGGCTTTCCATCCGGTCCGATGAAGACGTTTCATCAAGGCCAGGACCAGAGCAAGCACAACGACACTGACCATGATGCGATACCACACCAGCGGAAGGCCGCTCAGCGTGATTAAGCGGCCGAAGATACCCGTCCATCCGGCCAGAAAGACGGCCGTATGGAGAAGAATCAGGGGACGGGTTTCGCTGTTCATTACGCCTCCTTTTTTTGTAGCACGAACATCTCATCGTCCATACTCCAGTTACCTTCCTCTTCCTCTGAAACGGTGGGGCCGTGGTGGTGCTTGTTCCAGAACTCGACCGCCCACTGGTTGTCCAGGATGAACTGCTCCCGGTCCTCGGGCTGCAAAGGAACGAGTATGACTTCAGGCAGTTTCATTTGTGCTGATAAAGTTCCGATTTGACGAAGACAAAGTTAAGCATTTTTGCTGATATGCCCCTGCCGATGATATGGAAAGCGGTCAAAGCCAGTTCGCTCCGCGCATCGAAAAAGCAACAACATGTTTCTTGACTGGCTTTCTTGCTTGTCGTAACTTTGCACCATCAACCAAATCACAACAAAAATGGAAGTCAAGGATATCTTA
>JAEEGJ010019446.1_pt1 | contig 14952 bp, 10 predicted proteins | sample 8958761 | NCBI WGS metagenome assembly JAEEGJ01 (sample SAMN16246546, study PRJNA631951) | gut metagenome | biome: gut microbiome; feature: rumen; material: RS-attached | host: Bos | place: Iran: Karaj | collected 2018-10 | reverse complement strand
GAGATAGATCTGCATCAGCAGCAGCCAGTATTCATCCTGCCATTTGGAGTCTTTTGCCATAGACTTAACTCTTAATTCTATTTACGGTGCAAAATTACGAAAAAAATAAGAATAAAGGGTTAAGAATTAAGAAAAATGTTCGACGACAGCAAATTTTTCACTTTTCGCTCTTCACTTTTCACTTTTTGTCGTATCTTTGCAAGCAGAAATTATAAACAGATCATCATTATGAGAAAGATTCTATTTTTGTGTTTGTTGATGTGTGGCGCCCTGGAGTCACACGCCCTTGAGTTGAATGGGAAGTATCTGTCCCAGAGTGGGGAGCTGCTGTTCAGGTTCACGGCCGACAGTCTGTATATCGACATCGCCCAGAGCCAGCGCAGCGTCTCTTCGTTCAAACTGGTCAAGAACAAGGACAGCAAGAAGTCCACCACCTTCAATGCCTACGAGAGCTATTTAAACAAGGGCCAGCCCACCTACCGCGAGGTGCTGATCAAAGTCACGAAGGAAAGGGGCAAGAAATACCTCCTCGAGTATTTCGGCAAAGACAAAGACCGCGACTACAACTCCAACGAGAGATACCATATCAAGCAGATAGACTGATTCTTCACAGTCTTCTGCCGATAAAGGCCTTGATGTTCCAGTCAGTCAGTTTAATGGTGGTGTTGTCGTTGTTTGAACGGAAACGCCTTCCTTGACCTGTTACACCGAAATACCAGTCCTTAACGCTATACGAGGCACTCGCACGCAAGTCGAAGTTCAGTCGCACGCCGCCGTTGAGCGTCTCGTCGCCGGTGTGTGTCATCGTGATGGCTTTGAAGAAGTCTTCCTGGTTATCGAAATCCTTATCGTCAGGGTATTCGATGTCGTAGCGCGACGACTTCACCTTGTTCAGGAGTGTCAGCACCGGCATGGCCACGGCATTCACCACCAACCCGCGGACAGGCACCCAGTTGTAGGTGTAGCCCAGTCCGATACTGCCCTGATAGACCTTCATCAGCCCCACGTTGCCACTGTGCTCGATGAAGAAGAAGTTCTTCGGGCTGTCGTAGTCCAGTTTCTGGTAATAGTACATGATGCCTGCGATGAGCGAGCCAGCAGAACGCCGCTGTATGGTCGACTGGTCGTAGGCGGCCAACAGCGAGAACCGCTTCTTGTTGAAGATCCAATAAGCGTCGAACATGACCGTTCCGATCTTCATCGGGCTGTTCAGCAATTTATCCATCATCTCATCGTCGAACGCGCCGCTATTGACCACTGAGCCGTCAGCCTCACTATATGAGAAAGAATTTCTCGGCTTGTCAAAGGAAAAGCGCTTGATGCTGAGATTGATGCCATAGCTTGTCGACACCATATTGAGGTCGAAGTTATACCCGCTGTTGCCCGACAGCGACAGGGAGTAGCCGGCGCCCCAGCCACGGTAGCCGGCCCACAGACCGATGGAGGAGGATACGGGAGGCTTGACATCCAGATTGATGGTAATTTCATCTTTGAATGTCTGCGTCACCATCGTGGTCGACACCTCCAGGTCTGTCTGCCCGGTATTGGAGTTGAGCACGAGGGCCCAGGGCTTGTCGGGCTGGGTGATATAGGCGGGATCGACGCCCTTCACGTTGGAAGAGTCAAGGTAGGCCACGATGCTTTTCCAGAAGCCTTTCTTCTGAGCCCTACCCTCGCCCGCCAGACAGCAGACGAGGGCGATGACCATCAGACATCTCTGAAACTGTATCATTCCGTTTTATTTGATGATTTGTTTCTTACCTTTATATATATAGACACCCTTTTGCGTCGGCTTGCCGCTCAACTTGCGACCGCTCAGGTCATACCAACAACTGGAACTTTGAACTTTGAACTTTGAACTTTGAACTTTATGAATGCCCGTGGTTCCGCTCTCGTCGAACCATTGGAAGTACTTGCCGTAGTCACCAGTGGTGGTGAAGAGAAGGTAGAACGACGCTCCCACGTCAATATGGTCGTCGGTCAGGCTGTCGTCTATCCTGTAGAGCGTGCCCTCGCCGTCGGGATGGGCATCACGGAACGCGAGGTAGTTGGCGTATGGCACCACCATGTCGCCCTTCGAGTGTACGAACTGTATGCGGTGCTTCGGTTCCCAGCCGCTGCTGACGCTGTTGTCTGCCATGGCACGATGAAAATCCTTATAGGCATCACCCTTCTCCGTCGGCACGGTGTCGAAGTTCGAGGCATCAATCATATATTCATAGAAGCCAGGCGTGAAGAGCTTGTCGAGGTGCGCCCACACGCGATTCTCCCTGGGCGAATCAAACAGCTCTGCCATCTGCTCCTTGGTGTACTCCCGCTCGCCGGTGTCAAGACCCTCCTGCAGCTGGTCGTACCACATCTCATGGATGTCGTTGATCTTGTACTCCTTGCTCTCCAGCCAATCCATGATGCCCGTGTCGAGGAACTGCTGCGAGAGATAGTCCGTCAGCTGATGGTCCTTCATGTCGGGGTGCGTGTCTATCATACCCTTGATGATCATGGGCACCACCATCGGCATGGTGTTCATTCCCTTGCGATGGTCGGTCTGCTGGCCATAGCTGTCACCGTCATCCTCCACGTAGTAGCGCAGGGTGGCAATCAGGTCGTACGGGCCGTCGCCGCAGAGCGTGCCACGGTAGCGCAGCTGCTCGTCGAGCCCATGCTCCTCCATGTATCGCTGCACGGCCAGGGCCACGGCACCGCCTTGCGAGAAGCCGAAGCCGAACGACCGCCAGTCGCTCTTGAAGGGCAACACCCGCTTGTCGTCGACATGCTTCTTGTAGAGTTGCAGACCGTACTCCACGGCGTCCATCACCTGTTGCGCTGTCAGTTCCTGCGCCAGATAGGGATGCGGCACATCTTTGGTGGCGCCGTAGCCCTCGAAGTCGGGGGCAATGATGACGGCATGGCTGATAAAGTCCTGAGCAGGATCCAGCCCCATCCCGTATGAATCCTTCAACAAGATGGCGAAGAGCGCCCGCTCCTTCAGGTTGAGATCCGATGAAGGACACTCGTGGTCAGCGGTAATGGTGAAGTGACTATAGATGTGGAGCGACTCGATGCTGTCAGTCTCTTTAGGCTCTTCCGGCAACCAGGCGACGAGCGCCGACGAGAGCACCACATCCTCACCGGCAGCGTTTTTCGACGGGTAGTTGTAGGTGTAAGTCACGGCTTGAGCAATGCGGTTCAACTCTTTCAGACTGTCCGAAACCTCGGCAGCCCATGCACTGCCGGCAAAGCAACTCAGGAGGGCAGGCAAAAGCCTTAACGCCCATTGGTGGATTCTTTTCATATTTTATACGAATTAATTAATAGAATATTATAAACACGCTGCAAATTTACACATTATTTTTCTATTCCCGCACAAAAAAGCGAAAAAAATCTATGCTCCTGTAATGTTGTAATGCTGTAATGTTGTAATGTTTTGCTGTCTTTTTTAATTTTGGCACCCTGAGGACAGAAACGACGAGAGAACTGACAGACTACGAGGGCTGTCGGTTCCCTTTTTTTGCATTTATGTTTGGCGTTTCGATTAGAATGTGCTAAATTTACGCACAAGAGAGAAAGCAAACGGTTGCTTAGAGGAAAATTAATCATTTTTCAATGTTCGGAATTTCTTAAAGAATGTTTTATTTGTATGTTTTAAGACATTTTGAAAGCAATTGACCATAATTCAGGAGATTCAGAACAGCGAAAATCGGAAATTAATGACGAATTTTGCACGCAGAAACAAGAAAAAAGGAACAGCATGGAAATACAGGATCTCAAACCAAGGAAAGGTTCTGACACCCTACGTCTGGGCGACAGCGACGAACTTGTGGTCATGGAGAACTTCGGTTCGCTGCCGCAGGGCGAAATACGTCTTGACAACCATGGACTCATCGTCATCTGTACAGATGGCATGGCGCAGTTTGACTACGACGGGCAGCAGATACAGCTTCACAAAAACGACTTGTACCTATACATGGCGCATAGCGTGGTCACAAATTTCATGTCATCACCGGATTTCAATTGCCGACAGATCTGGTTCTCCAGAGGCGAATTATGGAACATCAATAAATACGGCGAAGTAAGTTTGTCAGACCTGCCTTATCTCAAACGACACCCAATAATACATCTGACAGAAGATGACGTGAAGTTGCTTGATGATTATTTCCAGTTGTTATGCCGCCGGATGAGAGACCCAAGTCCCGTGTTGTATTCCATTATCGTAAGATCACTCGTCAGTACGATGATGCTGGAAATACTCAGCATGATGCGAAGGCAGGAGCCTGAGAACACGGTAGCGACCGGCCCTCACCGTCAGCGGTTGGCAAACGAGTTTATGCACTTAGTAGAACAAAGCGATGGCCGCATACGCAGGGTGGATGATTACGCCAGCCAGCTGAACGTGACACCGAAGTATCTCTCAACCCTGCTCAAGGAGACGATGAACCGTCGGCCAAGCGAGACAATACGTTTCTTTACCTTGAAGGCCATAGAGCACCGTCTGCGCTTCACCGATATGACGATGCAGGAGATTGCCAACGACCTGAACTTCCCCAATGCGTCGTTCTTTGGCAAGTACGTGAAAGAACACTTAGGTATGACGCCATTGGAGTATCGGAACAAGTACCACAGGTAAGAGAAAAAGGTAAAAGTGAACAGTGAAAAGTGAAAAATTTGCTACCGCAATGAAAAAGATAGTATTGATATTGATGGCTGCGATGATGTGCAGCATGGTGAAAGCGCAATGCGCAATGGATAGTGCACAATGCAAAATGGATAGTGCACAGTGCAAAATGCATCATGCACAATGCAAAAAGGAAAGGAAGAAGGTCGGCGTCGTGTTGAGCGGCGGCGGCGCGAAGGGTATGGCACATATCGGCGTGCTGAAGGTGTTGGAGAAGGCGGGCATCCCCGTGGATATCGTCACCGGTACGTCGATGGGTAGCATCGTCGGCGGCCTCTATGCCATCGGCTACAACGCCAACTCTCTGGACTCGATGGTGAGGGTGCAGGACTGGAGCTACGTGATCACCGACAAGGAGGACTTGCGCAACCAGAGCCTCAGCGACTGGAAGAAGCAGAACACCTATTTCTTTACGACAGGTATGACCATCGGCAAGAAGGATGTGAATGCGGGCGGTATCATCAAGGGTAAGAACCTGGCAGAACTCTTCAATCAGCTCTGCGTGGGCTTTACCGATTCGCTCGACTTCACGCGCGACCTGCCCATCCCCTTCGCCTGTGCAGCGACGGACATCATCACCAACGACGAGGTGGACTTCCACAGCGGACGGCTGCCACAGGCTATGCGCGCCTCGATGGCCATCCCCGCTGCCTTCTCGCCTGTGAGACTGGGTGACAAGGTGCTGGTGGACGGTGGTCTGAAGAACAACTATCCGGCAGACCTCGCCCGTGAGATGGGAGCCGACATCATCATCGGCGTGACGGTGCAAGGTGCGCCGAAGACGGCCGAGGACATGGGTGGCACAATGAGCATCATCAGCCAGATCGTGGACGTGAACTGTAAGAACAAACTCGACGAGAACCTCGCTATCACCGACCTGCATCTGTCTGTGGACACGAAGGGCTACAACGCCGCCAGTTTCTCGCTGGCAGCCATCGACACCCTGGTGCGCCGTGGTGAGGAGGAGGCCATGCGCCACTGGGACGAAATCATCGCCCTGAAGCAGCGCATCGGCATCGACGACACATTCCGTCCCCAGATTCTGCATCCGCTGCGCCCGGAGGTGATGACCGAAAAGCATCGCATCATCGACATCGCGTTTGAGAATATGACGCCGCAGGACGAGAAGTTCCTCCGCCAGAAGTTCCACTTGAACCGCACCGACAGCATCGATTCGAAGCTGCAGCAGGAGCTGACCACCTCGATGCGTATGGATCTGTTCTACCAGACGGCTGAATGCCACTTGGTGCCTGTGAAATTGGGAACTGGTGCCACACGGAAGATCCACGGCATCTATGACGAGGTAGACTCTCTTTGGACCAATGCCGACGGTGTGCGTGTTGTCCTCTCGGCTGGTAACCGCAAGTCAGTGCAGTTCCACGCCGGTTTCCGTTTCGACACGGAGGAATACGCTGCCGTGCAGTTAGGACTCGACATCCCGCTGAAGACTGCTGTGCCTACGAATACGGAGATCACTCTCAGACTGGGCAAGCGCATGATGGCCCGTGGTGAGTTCACGGTCCATCCGCGCAGTTTCACACGTCCGAAGTTCACCTATTCGTTCTATCGTAATGACATTGACGTATATGTGGAGGGCGACCGTGACTGGAACATCCGTTACAACCAGTCGCAGGCCGAACTGACACCCTTCAACTTCGACCTCCGCCATTTCAACCTGCAGATAGGCGTGCGCTGGGACTACATGCACTACCGCAGTAAACTCGGCTCGGAGACTTCGGCCCAGGTGGAGTTAGGGAACGAGCACTTCTTCAGTTACCGTGCCCGTCTGAAATTCAACACCGAGGACAGTTGGTACTTCCCCACCCGTGGTGCAAGGTTCAACGCAGAATATGCCTACCTGACGGATAACTTCGCCAAACTCGACGGTCAGACAGGTATGAGTGACGTGAGTGCCAACTGGCGCATGTCGTTCACCATGGGCCAGCGCTTCACCCTCCAGCCGATGATCTACGGCCGTCTGCTCTTAGGCGACGTGGTGCCACCCGTCTTCGGCAACACCATCGGCGGCGACTTTTTCGGACACTACGTGGAGCAGCAGATGCCCTTCGCAGGCGTTGGTAATATGGAATATGTGGAGAAGCAGTTCGTGGCTGCACAGCTGCAGGCGCAGGAGCGCATAGGTACCAAGGCCTATATCCTGCTCCGCATAGCCGCTGCCCAGAAGGCTCCCAAATTGAAGGAGCTTTTCGACTACAGCACGCTGCTCGGCGTACAGGGGGCTTTCTACTATAACACGATGTTCGGTCCCGTTGGCGCCACCGTCGGCTACAGCAACCGCACGAAGGAGCCGTACTTCTATCTAAACCTCGGATATGAGTTCTAGCATCGGAGTAACACGGAATTACACGGAGATACATATAAAAAAAATAAATCATAACACGAAAATGAAAAAAGTACATTTCATGATGGCTGCAGGGGCGCTGATGGCGCTGTGCAGCTGCGGAGAGAAGAAACAGGCCGCTGCTGAGCAGACGGTAAGAGTGAAAGTGCAGCAGATTCAGGCTGAGGCAGTGAATGGCGAACAGGGTTTCTCGGGTACCATCGAGGAGCAGAGTGGCGCTTCGCTGTCGTTTGCCACTTCGGGTACTATCAAACGTATTTACATCAACGAAGGACAGACCGTGGGTGCAGGACAGCTGATTGCCGAGCTTGATCCCACAACGATGCAGAATGCTTACACCATCAGCAAGACCGCGTTGGAGCAGGCTCAGGACACGTACAACCGTATGAAGGAACTGCACGATGACGGTTCGCTGCCTGAGATGCAGTGGATCGCCGTCGAGAACCAGTTGAAGACAGCCGTGGCCTCAGAGGCAATGGCCAAGAAGACACTGACCGACACGAAGCTCTACGCTCCCTTCAGCGGATATATCGCTGAGAAGAATGCCGAGGTGGGACAGATTGCCGCACCGGGGATGTCTGTCGTGAAACTGGTGAGCATCGGCAGTGTGAAGGTGAAGATCTCAGTGCCTGAGGATGACGTGCAGCGCATCAAGAAGGGTTCGTCGATGAAGATCATCGTGCCTGCCTTGGGCAACCGCCAGTTCTCCGGCAATGTCACGGAGCGTGGCGTGAGTGCCGATCCCCGTTCACGTACCTACGAGGTGAAGGCCACCATCAACAATCACGAGGGACAGTTGCTGCCGGGCATGATCTGTCAGGCATTCACCAACTATATGCAGGGCACGACAGGCGTGTTTATCCCCGCCAACCTCGTGCAGCTTGACTCAGACAACAAGACCTTTGTATGGGTGGTCAACGGCGGCAAGGCTGTGAAGCGTCAGATCTTTATCAGCAATGAGACAGCCCAGGGCGCTCAAGTCAGCGGCGGACTCTCTGACGGCGACCAGATCATCGTAGCCGGACAGCAGAAGGTGAGCAACGGCATGAGCGTGGAGATCGTTAAATAATGGATAATTGACAATTGATAATGGATAATTGACAATTATGGAAGAGAACAAAGAAAAGAAGATGTCGCTGCAGGAGTGGTCGATGCACTACCGGCAGATCATCATATTGCTCGTGAGCTGCTTTGTGGCTCTGGGCATCTATGGCCTCGCGAACATCAACAAGAACGAGTTCCCCGACTTCACCATCCGTCAGGGCATCGTGGTTGCCGTCTATCCTGGCGTGAACACCCAGGAGATGGAAGAGCAGGTGACGAAACCGTTGGAGAAATACATCTTTACCTATAAAGAGGTGAAGAAGGAGAAGACAGTATCGTATTCGAAAGATGGCCTGAGCATCATCCAGGTGGAACTCAACGACGAACTGAACAACAAGGATGAGTTCTGGAGCAAGTTCAAGCACGGCGTGCAGGGATTCAAGAACGAACTGCCCGACGGTGTGCTGGCCATCCAGGTGAACGACGACTTCGGCGACACTTCGGCCTTGCTGCTGGCTATGGAGTCGAAGGATAAGACCTATCGCGAACTGAACGACTACATGAACTCGCTCATTGACTCGCTGCGCATGATTCCCAGCGTGGGTAAGATGAGTGTCTTCGGACTGCAACACGACCAGATCAGTATCTATCTGAACTCGGACAAGCTGTCACACTACGGCATCAACTACCTGACGATTGCCCAGATACTGAGAGGCAAGGGTTTTGTGACCACTGCCGGACGTGTGAAAAACAATGACTACAAGTCGCCCATCTATGTGGATCACGCCCTCAACAAGATCTACGACGTTGAGAACACCCTGATCTATATTGACAGCAAGGGTAATAATGTACGCCTGAAGGATGTGGCCACGGTGAAGCGCGAATATCCGAGCATGACCAAATATATCACCAACAACGGTACACGCTGTATCCTGCTGTCGGTGGAAATCAAGAAAGGACAGGACGTGTCAAGCATGGGTAAGGCCATCCACAAGAAGCTGGCCAACTTCAAGCAGCACATCCCTGACGACGTGCAACTGAACGCCATTACCGACCAGGCCAAGGTGGTGGACGACTCGATTGAGAACTTCCTCCACGAACTGATGATCGCCATCTTTACGGTTATCCTCGTGGTGGTGCTGATCATGCCATTCCGTGTGGCCGCCGTGGCTGCAGGCACGATGCCCATCACCATCTTTGTCTCGCTGGGACTGTTCTATATGTTCAACATCGAGCTGAACACGGTGACGCTGGCCGCCCTGATTGTGACGCTAGGCATGATCGTCGATGACTCCATCGTGATCATCGACTCCTACTTAGAGATGATGGCCGAGGGAAAGACACGCTGGCAGGCTTCTATCGATGCCACCGTCCACTTCCTGAAGTCCATCTTCACCGCCACACTGTGTATCTCAGTGACGTTCTTCCCCTTCCTCATCGTGATGGAGGGACAGTTCCACGACTTCCTGCTCTCGTTCCCCTGGGCCATCTCCATCGTACTCTTCGCCTCGATGATCATCGCCCAGACGCTACTGCCCATCCTGCAGTACTTCTTCATCCGCAAACCCATGGAGACGAAGACGCGCGCAGACGGCAAGAAGCCCTTCAACCTGCTCGACGTTCTCGACAAGTACTACCGGAAGCTCCTGGCCAAGTGTTTCGATCATCCCTGGCTGACTATTGCCGGCGGTGTAGCCAGCGTGGTCTTAGGCGCCTGGATCTTCGCCCAGCTGCCGCAGCGCATGATGCCATACGCCGACCGTAACCAGTTTGCCGTAGAGATCTACCTGCCCGTCGGTACGGGTATCGAGCGCACCTCCGTGGTAGCCGACTCCTTGGAGCACATGATTGCCAAGAAGGAGGGTGTCGTGAGCATTGCCTCGTTCAAGGGCTGTGCCTCGCCGCGTTTCCATACGGCCTATGCGCCACAGATTGCCGGCGAGAACTACGCCCAGTTCATTGTGAACACCGCGGACAACAAGACCACCGAACGTCTGGTGGATGAATGTACCGATGCCTATACGAACTATTTCCCTGAGGCATACGTCAAGATCAAGCAGTTGAGCTATTCTTCCGTGGCCGTACCCGTGGAAATACGCCTGAAGAGCGACAACCTGGAGCAGCTGGCACACTACAGTGACAGTCTGGTAGGCATCATGCGCCGGATGCCCGAACTGATGCTGGTGCGCAGTAACATGCTGGAGCCGCTCTCTACCACCCGTATCAAGATCGACGACGAGAAAGCCTCGCGCTTAGGTATCACCAATGAGGACGTAGAACTGCAGATGGCCTTCCGCTATGGTGAGGGTCTTACTGTCAGTACGGCTTGGGAGGGTGACTACGACATCAACGTGAAGATGAAGACCGAGGATGCTGACCAGGCTACGAAGCAGGATGTGAAGGACGAGTTGATACCGATTGGTATCTCTGCTGCCCTCCCCACTGATCTTAATGAATTGAGGAGTGTGGCTAAGAGTGGTAGTTTCATGCCCAGCGTACCTTTGCGCCAGTTTGCAGAGGTTGTTCCCACCTGGCAGTACGGCCAGATATGCCACCGCAACGGTCTGCGCACCGTGACGGTGATGGCCGAGGTGGCCCGCGACAAGAATGTGGGCTTTGTCACGAATGATATCATGAAGTTCTTAGAGACTTTCCAGCTGCCCGAAGATATGCAGATGGAAATTGGCGGTCAATATGAAGATGACAACGAGACCACGCCGAAGATTATCAGTGCCCTGATTATCTCGATTGCCATCATCTTCTTCGTGCTGTTGTGGCACTTCAAGAATGTCAGCGAGGCCGTGCTCATCATGGTATGCCTGTCGCTGTGCGTCTTCGGTACGGCAATGGGTATCCTCCTCGGCGGCGTGCCCGTATCTCTGACCGCCGTCCTCGGCTTCGTGTCGCTGATGGGTATCCTTGTGCGAAACGGCGTCATCCTCTTCGACTATGCGGCGGAGGTGCGCGAGCTGGAGCACCTCTCGCTGAAGGATGCCATCCACGTGGCTGCTGAGCGCCGTATGCGTCCTATCTTCCTCACGTCGGCTGCCGCCTCGATGGGTGTGGTGCCGATGGTGTTCGGAGGCTCGGGCCTGTGGTCGCCGATGGGCTGTGTCATCTGCTATGGCGCACTCATCACCATGTTCTTCATCCTCACCATCATGCCGATAGCCTACTGGAAGGTGATGGGAAAAAGCGAAAAATAATTGAGAATTGAGAATTGAAAATTGAGAATTATGATTACAAAGATAAGCAAGAGACTTCTGATAAGTTTATCATTTATCATTTGTCATTTATCATTTAGCGTAGCGCAGACCTATACCTTGGAGCAGTTGAAGCAGCTGGCCGTCGACAACAACTACAGCCTCCGCTCTGCCCGTAACAGCATCCAGCAGTCGCAGGAGCAGAAGAAGTCGGCCTTCACCAACTACTTCCCCCGTCTGTCGGCTTTGGGCTTAGGATTCACGAGCAACAAATATCTGATAGACGTTGACATCGAACTGCCAGACGTACTCGCCGCCATGATTCCCCAGGGTCTCATACCCTCCAACATCAGCATGATCAAGAGTGGAATCTATGGGTCCATTACGGCCCTGCAGCCTGTGTTCATGGGTGGCCAGATCATCAATGGCAACAAATTGGCGAAGGTTGGCGTTCAGGCCAGCGAGATACAGCTGGAGGCCTCTGAGGACCAGGTGGAGCTGACCACCGAGCAATACTACTGGCAGATTGTCTCCCTGAAGGAGAAACTGCTGACGCTCGGCACCGTCCATGAGATGCTGGTAGAGCTGGAGAAGGATGTTAATAATATGGTACGCGTGGGAGCCGTTAACCGCAACGATCTGTTGCAGGTGCAGCTTCGTAAGGGCGAGGTGGAGAGCACTACCTTAGAGGTGGAGAACGGTCTCAACACCATCATGGAGCTTCTGGCACAGCACGTGGGCAAGTCTAATGAAACCATCGATGTCAGTCTGCCCGAAGGTTTCGGCTTCGATGTCGTTCCTGAGCTCCCCGCGACCCTGCGGCAGGATCATCATTCGGCGCTCGCAGCCACACCCCAGTACCGTCTGTTGGAGAAGAACGTTGAGAGCAAGCGCATCCAGCGCAACATGACGGTCGGTAAGAATCTGCCTACTGTGGGCGTTGGTGCCAGTTATGGTTATAACGACTTCCTGGGCGGCGATAGCAACGGCATGCTGTTTGCCACCGTCATCGTGCCCATCAGCGACTGGTGGAGCGGGAGCCATAACATCAAGAAGCGGAAGCTCGCCCTCGCAGATGCCGAGGAACAGCTTCAGGACAACAGTCAGAAGCTCATCATCCGTATGAACAGTGCATGGTCGGCTGTTGAGACCAGCCACAAGAAGCTGCTCATTGCCCGCGATGCCATCACCCAGGCAGAGGAGAACCTGCGCCTGAACAAGAGTTATTACCGCGTGGGACAGACCAAGATGAGCGATCTGCTTCTGGCTCAGGAGCAGTTCCAGCAGTCACGCGACCGCTATACCGACGCCTACGCCGACTTCCAGACCAAGCAGCTGGAATACCGTCAGGCCACAGGCCAGGATTAAAAAAATATCTGCGAAAGTCTTGCACTTTCGCAGATTTTTTGTAACTTTGCCCCGATATGAAGAAGTTTATAATGATGGCCCTTGCGATGGCGATGATTCTGCCAGTGTATGCCCAGAGCCGTTACCAGCAGAAGAAGGCGAAGCTGGACAGTGCCCTCACCGCCCGCTATTACCGCACGCCCTACGACACAAACTACGTCATCAGGCCTGAGGGGCGGTGGACGCTGAAGGTGAGGCTGAACCAGACGGGCAACACCATCCACGCCAAAGCAGAGGAAAACGGTATCCATTCAAAAGCCGACCTCAGCACCAGCCACAAGACCACCGTGAGCATTGCTGCCACCTATCGGGGCCTCTCTGCCGCCGTGGCCATCAATCCAGCGAAGCTGAGCGGAGTCTATAAGGACTATGAGTTCAATCTGAACTACTATAGCAGCCGCCTGAGCCTCGACTTCAGTTACCAGCGGGCAGAATCGCTGTCGGGCGATATTGAGCGGATGGGAAACTTCTACAGTATGGAGTCAGGCGACGCGAAGATGAAAGTGGTGAACCTCGTGGGCTACTACACCTTCAACCACCGTCGTTTCTCCTACCCTGCCGCCTTTACACAGAGTTACATCCAACGGCGTTCCGCAGGTTCATGGCTGGCGGGCATTAGTTTTCAGGGTGGCAGCATCGAGACCACCGACGACTTAAAGGCCAGAAGTCCGAAATCACCCGAAGTGCAGATCCGTTTGGGTCACGTGGGCATCGGTGGCGGCTATGGATACAACCTTGTCCTCGGTCAGAAGTGGCTGCTGCACCTCTCCTTACTGCCCACCTTCGTCGTTTACAACTACAACAAGCTGACCGTGAACAACGAAGAGCGGGAGGCGAAGCACATGCGCTTCAATATGATCTTCAACGAGCGCGCTGCGGTGGTCTATAACTTCTCGCCCCGTTACTTCGCCGGAGCCACGCTGGTGATGAACAACTCCGTCTTCGACGACGAGGTCGTCATCGTCAACCAGAACAAATGGCGCGCCCGCGCCTTCTTCGGCCTCCGCCTATAACCCTTTATAATTAAAGTTTGGGGACAATTGATGGTTTTGAGTACATAGTCTCCATTATGTAAAAAGAGGGCTGACATCTGTCAGTCCTCTCGTCGTTTTCTGCGCTCCGGGTGAATCATGGGGACTGTCCCATCTGTGCGACTTATCGCACTGGGGGGCTGTCCCCTGTGATTCGCCGCGCTCCTTAGAGCGCAATGGGCCCGTACCCCATGCAACTCGTCGTTGTGATGGCCGTCAGGAAGGCTGTGAGAGCGGCTACTACGACCTTCACCGCAATCTCAATGAAACGCTTCTTCATACGCTAATCAGTTTTGGTCCATGTCGTCACCCTCACCCTTGGTGAACAGCTTGCTTGCAACCTCACTCGAATCACCGTCCTTAATGGCGATAGCCTTCACGGTAGCCGTGTCGCTCAGGGTGAATGCCTCACTGTAGAGCGTGCTCTCAGCCGTAGGTGTCGAGCCATCGGTGGTGTAACGGATCTCTGCGCCAGCAGGGCCGCTGATGCTCACCGAGGTGGTCTCAGCAAACGGGGTCGTACCGCTGATCGTGGGCGAAGCCAGTGCTGTAGACTGAGAACCGCCGCCAGAGGTTCCACCGTTCTGGGTGCCTCCGTTCTGCGAAGAACCGCCGTTGTTGCCACCGCCGTTGCCGTCGGCTGCAGGTGCCAGCAGATAGCTGATCGGGGTCTTCTTCTGCACGCGGCGCTCCTTGCCACCGACCATACGCACCTCACTCTCCACGACGTACCCGAGCTCGAACACACACTGCTCCTTGAAGGCTCGTGAGGTGAGCTTCTCACCCTTAATGTTCTCCGGCGTGAAGTTGATCTTGATGCCGTTGATCATCGAATCGGCACCGGCCTCCACGGCCTTTGCCAGGGTGTCCTTACCCAGCTTCTGTCCGTCGACGCTCGGTGAGAACGTTCCCAGACCGTCGAGCTTCACGGGCTGGCCCTGTGCGAGCAACTCGCTCATGCAGTCCACCACTTGTCCCAGCACCAGCACACACATCTGGTAGTCGGCGATTTTGCCGTGACCGGTCATGTGCTTGGCGAAACCCTTCAGGTTCAGAGGCTCCTTCGAGTCTACTTCAGCGAACCACTTGCCGTAAGCAGCGTTAGCGTCATTGGTGTTCTGACGCAGGTTAATTACCATTGGAATGTTTGATCTTGCCATTTCTTTTGTTCCTTTCTTTTTTTTAATTAAACATAAGCTTTAAAAATTCTCTTTTGCAACCCTTCCGAGCCTC
>JAEEGJ010019441.1_pt1 | contig 14953 bp, 11 predicted proteins | sample 8958761 | NCBI WGS metagenome assembly JAEEGJ01 (sample SAMN16246546, study PRJNA631951) | gut metagenome | biome: gut microbiome; feature: rumen; material: RS-attached | host: Bos | place: Iran: Karaj | collected 2018-10 | reverse complement strand
CCTGATGTCGAATAATATGACTTATAAAAAGGGCGTTCCTGCTCATCATAATAAACTGTCCCAGAAGAATTATATGTTCCATATTCTTTAGAATCAGCGCTATACTCGACTTTCACTATTTTGTTATTATCTTTAACATATGTTTTCTCATGATAATCCAATAACGGCTTAACCGAATCAAAAAGCTCGTATTTCTCGCCATTAAGCGAATACACTTCATCAAAAATCTCATCTCCCTTCTTTGATGAATCATATTTAGCCTCTACAATCGCATCATCAGGCGAATACTTAAAACCATACGCATATTTAGGATACTCCGTTTCATTCTCACTAAAAAACACCACAAAGACATTTTTTCCGTCAGATGCCCCCTTTAAAATTTTAGCATCAGCTTCTTCGATAACATCGAAACTATCAGATTCTGTATAGAAATATGCCAAAAAAGCCTCTTCCGATTCAGAATCCGTTATCACCGAATACACCCCATTTTGCAATGACAGATCATCCTCATAATCATATAAGTCGCATAAACTTATAAATTCCACCGCTTTATATGCAGCTATACTGCAGATAGTAAATATAAATTTTATTCACTGTAGTTTTATTTTTGATTTTTTCAATTTTAAGCATTTTTATTGTAGATTGGTATACACAAAAAAGACTGCCTCTTTGATTCGAGAGACAGCCTTAAATATCTATTACATTTCAAAAGCAACAATTCCTAACAATTCATGCATAACAAAAGGAGCCAAGAAAAAAATCTTTTTTTATAGCTCCTTTTTATAGCTTTTATATATTCTTACATTTTATTCTCAATTAACGGGCTTCCAAAACCTTTATCAGCAGCCTTTTCGGAAAAATCGATAATGAAATCCATAGGATGGAACGTCATCTCTATACGATACTGACTATGTAACCAAACAAAATAACATAGCTTTTGTGAATCTTTATAATAATATGCAGGGACATCATTGTCATTTGCTTGAATATAACTCATTGTTTCACCGTCTGCGTATCTTGGTTCAACAGTTTTGATGTATCCGGCTTTTTCAAGCACTTCCTCTGCGTTGTCCCATGTCAGGTCACTTGTATCTGTAAGACTTATCCCACCAGGAAACCAAAAGTAATATGAAAATCCTTCAGACCTGTCAGGCGTTTTTATCCCTGCTAATGATGATGACGATGATTCAATTGCATCATTAGTGGCATTCAGAAAATACAACTGGGCGATTTCCAAGGCATCAGAGTCTTCTGAAATCACCTTGCATACTTTAAATTTTCTCTGATTATTTGCACCCATCAAGGTCGATTCTGCATCTTCAATTTTTTCAATCTCGTTATAAGCAACCTTATCATCGTCACACTCTTTCCAAATATAATCTTCTTCATTGTTTTCAAAAGCATTTATAACATCATGAAAAGTCATGGAGCCATCAAGCTTTAAGACTATATCATCAACTTGAAATAGCAGCTCTGATGCATCTGCATTTTTAACTTCATCCTTCAGTTCGTAGGATTTAAGTTCCTTTACTTCCTCTGAAGATTCAGTTTCAGATTCTGCTGTTGTATCCGCTGTGTCTTCTTCAAGCACATCATCATATACTTCTTTCAGTTCCGCTGCTTCATCATCTGATAGTCCTAATTCTTCCTGGGCTTTTTCTGCAGCCTTTTCGGATGTTTTTTTTCCACATGCACTTATTGAAACGGTAAGTGAAAGTATAAGTGGTATTATTAAAAATCTTCTCATTCTTTTTCTCCTTAAAGCTTTCTGTCATGTATTTATGCAGCTGCTTTCTCCATCTCTTATTTTTTTATCATTCCGCTTAATAACTCATATGCTGCATTAATCTTCTGAGAATAAGCCTCATTTAACTCATTATTATCAGGGTGGAACGCCTTAATAAGTGCATTTCTTTGCTGCTTCAAGTTTTCTTCTGTTACTTCATCCATGCTGTCAAACATGAATAATGCCAATGCTTTCTCAATCTCTCCTATACTTTGGCTTTCCTGATTATACGTACCTTCGCGCCTCATAGCTTCGACGTAGATACAAATATTGAACGCACGAATTGCTTCCAAGAATTCATCAGAAAGTTCATATTCATACTTGGTACTAATAAAACCCTTCTTTCTTAATCTAAGCTTTACTCCGTAATTAATAACATCTTCAAGATAAAGTTTTGGTGTAGCCAATTCTACCATTATAAATTCTTCACCCTTGACCTTATCTCCAAGCAATCCTTCCTTAACCTCTTCCGGCTTAAAATTCAATTCATAATCAGTCAAATCAGCAAAGCGAAGGACCATTCCTACTTCTGTTCCAACACCAAAGCTAAACAATCCTCTTTCTGTATCAATAGACAACTTATTATCAAGACCATACGTAACATCTGGATTAAACCGGCTTCTCTCTTCTTTTGTAGCTTCTTCCCACGCAAGATAATCTGTATAATCAGCATAGCTCCAGTTCTCTTTCGCATACTTAAGAATCTGTGGATGAATCTTGGCAGCACACTCTTTGCACAAACAGAAATTTCCTTCAAGGAACACCGTCTGTTCTGTTCCCTTTATTGTCTTACCACAGTTTTTACATTCATCAGGTTTTCTGAAAACACCCATCTTCCCCAAAATAACCAATACAATTATTGCTAATACAATAATCCAAAACATGCTATTACCTCCGGTTTTGCCTATCTATTTTATACTTCTTCTCAATATACTACAGTGCCAACTTTCCAGGATTTTTTATAAGGTAAATTCTAAATGCTATGTGGGCAACGACTATCAGGGCGCTTATTATGACCCCAATAGCACCTTTTTCATATTGAATAAGAATCATTGCACCAGCAATCATCATCCATAGGAAAAAAGTTACTATAGCTCTCAAAATGACAAATAAATTTAAAATAGGCAAATATAATAATATTCCATTAAAAACATACTTTAACATAAGATAAATAACTGGTGTAAAAGCTGTAAAAGCACACCCTAAAGTTAATCCGAGACCAAATGAGTAAACATCCGGGTTTGGCTGAGCCCACACAAAGAAATCTAAGATACCTGCTACAGTACCAATCGCTACTAATGCGAGTAGCACGCCTAATAAAATTTTGTCTTTCATTTTTCCTCCTAAATTATAAACAATACGCATATTGACCGAATATGGTCTATATCAGTATGGACCATAGACGGTTAATATTCAAGTAGAAGTTTATAACAAAGGATGAGAAAAAGTTGATTACATATGCACCGTTATGGGAGACGATGAAACGAAAAAATGTTTCGCAGTATACCCTTATAAAACAATATAATGTAAGTCCGGGTCAATTAACTCGTCTAAGAAATGATTCATATGTGTCAACACATACGATTGAGGTGCTGTGTAATATTTTGAGGTGCAAGGTAGAAGATATAATGGAATATAGGGAATGAAAAGCTTCGGGATTCCGGAGCTTTTTTCAGATAGAGAGCATGAGTATAAAAATGCATAAAAAAAGAAGACCTTGATTTTTCAAGGTCTTTAAAGTGCCGGCAGTGGGACTTGAACCCACACGTGGTTACCCACAACAGATTTTGAGTCTGCATCGTCTGCCATTCCGACATGCCGGCATTCTTAGCTGCACCTCTGGCGACGTACAGCTTTATTACTATATCATAGAGAAAATTTATAATCAAGAGGCTTATTTATTATTTATTGCAAAAATAAGCAATATTATCAATTAGCCGGATTCGTAAAAATCTCCTTACGCATTTTAAAATACCCATCATTCAGGCACAAAAATACAACAATCACAAATGCAAAAATCAAGTACGGCCACAGCAATGCATCATCGTCATTAACAAATATATAACCAGAACTATAAACGACAGAAACATACATCTTTAAAAAGCCCAAAAAACCTGCTGATAAAAAAGCGATATGTGTAGCAATTTTCGCTGTTTGTTTTCTTAGCGTTATCTCATGCGCAGCCCAAAAGCAAATTATAGGATGTATAAAAGCCGTCAGATACATAAACAATCCGGAGTCTCTACCTATATCCATCCACATCAAAAATCCCGGCCATATTTCAAGCAGTCCTCCCATGGTAAAAACAAAATATGCAAGAAAATCCGCCCATTTAGTACCTAATTGAACCTCTTTGAATGCGATATCATACATGCCGGGAACTGCTTTAATTTTTACAACTTTCCTCTGTTCTTTAGGCTCGTCTTCTTTAACCATATCTTCGCCCGTAAATATCTCATTGCTGTTTTTACAAATGTATATATCATTTCTGTCAGTAAAATATTCGATATTTAAATAAATCACGAACAAACATACTATTACACAACCTACCAAAGCAATAATTAAGCCTGCCAATCCCCCGGTGATTGTATATAAAACCAAAAACATAACCGCCAAAACAATGACAGGAGTAACCACCATTATCTTTGTATGCTTTTTTCTTTTTATAATCGAATACGATGCCAAAAAACAAGTTACTGCATATACAACACAAAATATACCCTCCAAGAGAAAAAGGAGAGAATATTCATCCGCAACCCCCTGATTAATAAAAAAGGCAACAACTACAAGCGAAAGTATTCCGCTAAACAAAAAGAATCCATACGCAAGGAATTTAGCCCATTTAACACCTTTTTCAGCCTCTCTGCATGCAAGTTCATAGCTGATCGGCATCCCTATCGTATTTGGTCTCTCAATCAATTCAGCGTTGCATTCAGGACAGACCTTGGCATTATCATCGATAACTGCTCCGCAATTAGCACATTTTTTACTCATGGTAATCCTCTGTCATTACAAAACCTTCAAATCACAATACGATCATCAATTCTGTATTGCTTCAACAATAGCAGGAAGCAGCTGCTTCTTACGGGACACCACTCCGGGAAGCGTTGCTTTATCTCCCGTTACATTAATGCCGAAAGCACTGTTGATCGTATACTGTGACTTGGCACCGGTGAAAAGAACTTCCGATGACTCATCAACTATATTGGTAAGCATAAAGAAAAGCATATCAAGGCCATCGTCTTCTGCTGCCTTTTTGAGCTCAGGCGCCACCTTTTCTTTTATTTCAAGAAGTTCTTCAAAACTCATGGAATTGATCTGACCTATTCCGATATTCATATCATCGACGGTAAACTTCTTGAAATCCTGATGAAGAATCTCACTTGCAGTCTTACTGCTTAAGTTTGAACCGGCATGGAACATCTCTTTTGCAAACTCTTCATAGTTAACGCCTGCAATCGCAGCCAGTTCCTCTCCGGCTTTCTTATCTATCTCCGTACATGTAGGTGACCTAAACATAAGCGTATCAGAAAGAATCGCGGCAAGAAGAAGGCCCGCCGTAGTTTTATCAAGTTTAACACCATACTCTTTGTACATGAGATATATTATCGTGCATGTCGAGCCAAGAGGCTGATTTCTGAAAAAGACAGGTCCCGAAGTTTCTATTGTACGAAGTCTGTGGTGATCTATGATTTCCAGAATATCTGCAGAATCCGCACCGTTTACAGCCTGATTTTTTTCATTGTGATCTACAAGAATAAGCTGTTTCTTTTTGGCGCCGAGGAAATTTCTACGGCTGATCATTCCGACATAGTGCTCGTTCTTATCAAGGACAGGGAAATATCTGTGCCTCATCGAAGCCATTACTTCCTGAATATCCTCGATGTAGTCATCCATATGGAAACATACGACATTATCTTTTTTCATAACATAGCTTATCGGCATACTCTGGTTGATAAGCCTTGCCACAACGAAAGTATCATGCGGCGTTGTTATGATCTTGGTTCCATGCTCTCTTGCCTGATTCTGAATGGTCTTTGCAACTTCCGCACCCTCGCAGACAATGATGCATCCGGCATTCATCTCAATCGCACACAGCTGTGTTTCATATCTGTTTCCGAGTATTACAACATCGCCCTCTTCAATCAGGTTTTCCATCATCTCGGGACTTGCAGCCGCAATAACAACTTTTCCCTTATCGAGAGTATCTTCGATGTCTCCGACAATAAGCTCGCCGTCCAAAGTTTCAACTATGTTCTCGTAGGATGTCTTAGCCAAAGACAGTATTCCGGGATCGATAACATCCATGTAAGTCTCAACGATATCATTTGTCGTTATTATTCCGCTGACTTCGTCATTTTCGGTAACGCACAGAGTTACAACCTCGGCGTCACGCATTTCAGCCCAGGCTTTCTTAAGAGAATGGTCTGCTCCTATTCCGTCGAGCATCCTGATCTCCATATCTCTAACCTGTGTCCTGACATCCTTAATGTAAACGGGAACCTGCACACCAAAATGAGAAAGCACAAACTGTGTTTCCTCATTTATGTGCCCTGCTCTTCCCGCAATATATTCATCACCCGTTATTTTGCTCTTTAGCTTTGCATACGTTATTGCAGCGCAGATTGAATCCGTATCGGGATTCTTGTGTCCAATAACAAAAACAGGTCTCTTTATTTTCTTTTTTCTCATATATGCCCCTCATTGAATCTTTTTGAATAGATGTTGAATTATACATCCATTTCCATTCTAGCACAAGGTTGACATAATACGCTTTTGTTTTTTTGCAAACTATTCTGCAAGTGAAAAACCTTCTAATAAGCTGTCACATTCTTCCTCTGTATCCCCAATGATAATAATATATCCCATATAACAGCCACTGCAAAAAAGATACTCTTTAACATTCAAAAACACATCTTTGCCTATACTTTGTTCATATCCAAATTTTAAATTTATTGCTTTATATTTTTTGCCGCAAAACTCCCCTATACTGTTTGTCATATCTAATGTATCTGCATCATATGCTTTTTTCAGAGTTTCTTCATCAGCCACCCCCATGAAATCATCCGAAAGATCAAGTATAATATCGTCACCGTTTCCTCCACTGGCTATGAGTTTTTTTAATAATTTTTCATAGTTTAAAGAAACTCGAATTTGCTTTGTCTTATTTTCACCTGATCCTGCAGCAATCATTTCGCATCTCATTTTTCCGGAGTTTATATCGCTTATAAAATCTGCATTATAACTATCAACAGGAACCTTTTCAAAATCTGCAATCTCTGCTTGGGTACCAAAAGTAAAATCGGAAGTTTTTGTATACTTTATCCCCAGAGCCTTACTTGTAAATACATCACCTTCAATAGTTGAGAACTCATACTCTTCATCTTCTGCAAAAGTATCCAGTTGCTTTTCACTATTTTCAAATGTCGAGATTTGTATATCTGTATCACTTGCACTCTCCGCTGCAACATCTTCAATAATAGAACTGCTTTCCGCAGCAACAGACACTCCTTCATTTGACATAGATGATTCCGTAGATACACTATTCCCATACATCATAACAGCAATAAAGAAAGCGAAATATAAAACTCCTGATGTAATAAGCAAAGCAATACTTATACGAGTATATTCTTTGTCTTCCTGCCAAAAAAGCTCTTTCCTATGTTCAAAATATATTGAATTGATGATAATCAAACTTATTCCCGCAATGATCATCGAGATATAGTTCTCAACAGGTCCTTTTATCTGAACAGCTACGACCAACTGTATCAAACTTGTCACCACATTTATCACATAAAATGAAAGCAAAAATTTCGGTGCAATTGATCTAAACTTTCTCAGTCCGTGATGCACACTAAAAATATACGCAGTAAAAACCAGCTCCGCGACTCCAAACAAAAAATCAGAAACTCCGGTACTCATAAAATTCAGAATATAATTTATTCCCGTACAAAAGCACATTATCATCGAAAAAGGCAACTGTACATAAATCAGAAAATTATACCATCCCATACCATAGTTAGATTGTTGCTGCTGTGGCGATTGCTGCTGTTGTGGTTGCTGTTGCATATAATATTGTGTATCCATTTTTCTTACTCCTTTATATAACACTTCTATCAATTACCTGCATTAGAAAAGCCATACTTTTTCCTTTTCTCTTCAGCCTCTTCCTTAGTTATAATGCCTTTTTCCTCCATATTATTTATCATGTCTTCCAACATTGCCAGATTATCCTCTTTAGTGGGATGCCAGCCCTTTTCAGAATGATATTCAAGCATCTTTCTGTATTCCGCTTCAATTGCCGGTATTTCTTTCTCATCTTTTATGGGTGGCAAAAATCTAACAGTAAGCGAATTATCATTATAATATTCAGGGCAAACATCTAACAACACAACACAGTTATCAGCCAGCCAAAGATATGCCTCTTCCTTATCATCTTTTAGATAGCAATCTCCATAATATTTATTAAAATTATTAATATATAATTCTGCATTATCCTTGCCATCCTCGTCATAAATTTTGACTTCCTCAAGATTATCTCCAAAAATGAATTCCACTGACGTAACAGTCTCTGAATAATTTAAGACATCCAAAAAAAACACTTCATCCTTCTCTTCACAATGTACAGTAATCTTTTTTCTATCAACGCCATCATATCTTATAATCCCATAGTCATCATAATTAACATCACTTTTACAATCCCAGCCCACTTTAAACATTTCAAAAGGATGATTCATCCAATAATCATGTATCTTATTTTGAGCTTCTTCCAAGCGATCATAATTTTTCACTTCACTTTTTTGTTCATCAGTGAGTGTAGAATAAACCTGAACTATTTCATCAACTCTGGCTTTGTCAGTGTATGTAAGCTCCTCCTCCAAGGCATCAATTTTGTCTATGACAGACTGTGCTTCCTCTGAGATTTTCCCGCATCCGGACAAAATAACAGACATAAATAATGCCATAAAAACCAATTTCTTTTTCATAATGTTTATCTCCATTTTCTTAATTTCATTAAGAATTATATCACATTATGTCAAGTTTTGTTTTTTATGGCATATGACTAAATCTTGTTTAAATCCTTATGCAAACTGGCTATTGTACAGTTCGTGGTAGAAACCTTTCTTGTTAAGAAGCTCTTCATGTTTGCCTTGTTCAAGGATGTGTCCGTCCTTCATTACAAGAATTACGTCCGCTTCAACAATCGTTGATAATCTGTGTGCAACAATAAAGCTTGTTCTGCCTTTCATCATCTTATTGAAGGCTCGTTGTATTCTCATCTCCGTATGAGTATCAATTGATGATGTGGCTTCATCAAGGATCAGCATTGGCGGGATATTAAGCATAACTCTTGTAATGCACAAAAGCTGTTTCTGTCCCTGCGAAAGATTTCCTCCATTCTCTGAAATAACGGTATCATATCCCTCTGGAAGCTTCTTGATAAAGCTGTGCGCATGAGTTGCCTTAGCCGCAGCAATTACCTCATCATCACTGAAATCTTTTCTTCCGAGAGTAATATTATCCCTTATCGTACCGTGCCTAAGCCAGGTTTCCTGAAGGACCATACCGAAATTATCCCTAAGATCAAGCCTCTTGACATCCCTGATATCATATCCGTCAATCTTGATGCTTCCCCTGTCAACATCATAAAATCTCATAAGCAGGTTAATAAGCGTCGTCTTTCCGCTTCCCGTAGGTCCTACTATCGCAACTCTCTGACCTTTGACAATATTAAGGTCAAGATCTTCTATAAGCTTCTTATTCTTATCATACGAAAAAGAAGCATCTTTGATATCAACGACGCCTTCAGCGGTAAACTTCTCGGGCGCAGACTTTTTATCCTTTTCTTCGCTCTTTTCCTCAATAAGATCAAATACCCTCTTAGCGCAGGCAAGCGCATTCTGAAGTTCAGTCACGACTCCCGAGATTTCATTAAAAGGCTTCGTGTACTGATTTGCATAGCTTAAAAAGATCGTAAGTCCGCCCACGGTCATTCCGCCACTGATGCACGCAAAAGCTCCGAAAAGAGTAACAAATGCATATACAAGGTTATTTATAAATCTTGTTCCGGGGTTAGTTATCGCCGAAACAAAAACTGCCTTAACAGAAGCGTCTTCTAACTTGCCGTTTACCTCATCAAAATATTCCATGTTCTCATCTTCATGCGCAAATGCCTTTACAACCTGAAGATTACCGATCATCTCATCGACAAACGAAGTCTGATCCGCTCTGGCTTCACTCTGAATCTTGAATAGTTTGAACGACTTATCCGCGATAACTCTTGCAACAATAAGCGAAAGCGGTGTGAGCGCAACTACAACTATCGCAATCCTGAAGTTCAGATAAAACATGAACACAAGAGTGAAAAGAATCGTCACTATACCCGTAAAAAGCTGAGTAAATCCCATCAGCAGTCCATCAGCAAAAAGATCTATATCTGCAACTATCCTGCTCACCACTTCTCCTGTCTGCACTTTATCAAGATACTCAAAGGGCAGTGTCTGAAGCTTGTCAAAAGCTTCCGCCCTGACATCTCTTACAACTTTAAAAGTAATGACATTATTCGCCTTATTCATCACCCACTGACAAATCGCAGTGATCACGATCGCCACAAACATCCTGACAAGGATAGGCACTAACAGCTTGCCACCGTCGATGGTAAGATTATCAATCGCCTTACCCGCAAGGATTGGAATATACAAAGCAAGTGCAGCAGTTATAACAGCAAGTATCAGCGACAAAAATACAAGTCCACGATATTTGCCCGCATAATGAAGTACTTTTCTGAGAGTCCCTTTCTTCATACCGCTCCCTCCTTCTTGTACTGAGATCCATATATTTCTTTGTAAAGCTCACAAGTTTCAAGGAGCGTATCATGTGTACCCATTCCAACAACAGCGCCGTTTTCAAGAACAATTATCTTGTCGCAGTCGTGAACCGCAGACGTTCTCTGAGACACAATAAAAGTAGTCGGTGTATCTTCCATCTCGCCGATAGCTTTTCTGAGATTCTTATCTGTAAGAAAATCAAGTGCCGAAGCCGAATCATCAAGAATAAGTATCTCCGGCTTTCTGACAAGGGCTCTGGCTATTGTAAGCCTCTGTTTCTGTCCGCCCGAGAAATTCTTTCCTCCCTGCGATACCATATGATCCAGGCCATTCTCTTTTCCCTTAACTATCTCATCAGCCTGGGCTATACGAAGAGCCTCATATATTTCTTCATCTGTAGCATCATTCTTACCCCAGCGCATATTATCTCTGATCGTCCCGTGGAAAAGAACTGCTTTCTGCGGCACAATGCCGATTCGCTCTCTGAGTGCTTCAAGCTTGTATTCTTTGACATTTTTGCCATCAATTATCACATTTCCTTCCCTGGCATCATAGAACCTCGGAATCAGATTGATAAGCGTAGACTTTCCGCTTCCTGTACCTCCGATAATTCCGATTCTTTCTCCTCTTTTTACAGAGAGATTTATCTTTTCAAGCGAATCTTCGCTGTCTCCCTCATATCTCATAAATACATTGTCAAAGACAACATGCTCCGTAGTCTCTTCAAACACATCATCACTTCCGTCAACCATAGAACTCTTAAGCTCAATTAGTTCCTGCACCCTGTTACCAGAAGCAATTGCCTTGGTAATTGTAAGAATAAGATTGGCAAGCTTAATTAGCTCGATAAGTATCTGCGACATATAATTATAAAGAGCTACGATTTCACCCTGTGTAAGGTCTCCAATCTCAACATAGAACCTGCCTCTGTAGATCAGATAAAGAATTGCCAGATTAAGTATCGCAAATGTAACAGGATTCATGAGCGCAGATACTCCGCCAACAAAGCTTTGAAGCTGCATTAGCGCATCATTACTCTTATGGAACTTATTCTTTTCTTCATTCTCAAGACCAAAAGCCCTGATAACTCTGACACCGGTGTGATTCTCTCTTGTAAGTCTGAGTACTGTATCAAGTCTTCCCTGTATCTCGCCGTATTTAGGGATGCTCCATCCCATGATCGCACCGACAACCGCAAACAGCAGTATTATTGTCACAAGGAAAATAAGCGCCATTCTGGCATCAATGATAAATGCCATGAACATAGCACCAAAAACTATGAATGGCGATCTTAAAAGAAGCCTTATCGTAAGATTAACACCCTGCTGAACCTGATTTATATCACTCGTCATCCTGGTCATCATTGCAGATGTACCAATCCTGTCCATATCAGAAAATGACAGTGACTGTATATTGGCAAAAAGAGCTCTCTTAACCTTCTTGGCAAATCCGGCCGCAGCTTTTGCAGCAAAGAACTGCGCTGTGATCGCACTTATGCAACCAACAACGCACAAAAGGATAAGTATCATGCACATTTTAATTACATGCGACTTATCCCCTGCCTTAATTCCGTTATCTATCATAGAAGCGATAACAAATGGAACAAAAAGTTCAAAAGATGCTTCTAAGAGCTTAAACAGCGGCCCCAGTACTATCTCTTTTTTGTATCCCTTAAGATATACAAGAAGTTTTTTCATTTTTAATCTTATCCTTCTATTTTTAATAATTGATCCTAAGCCCTTTAGGATAGTGATTTTTGAGCATACCGCCCGCTTCCTTCGCCCAACCGATGCTATAGCCGTCGGTCGTTACAAGACACCAGCCCTTATTACCCGCGCGCGATACACGAAGAGTCTGTCCGTTAAGATATTGTCTGATATTGTCATCATCAGATGCAATCTCGTACGTAAGCTTAACATCCTCCGGATTCAAGAACAGCGCCAGCGCATGTGACGGCTCGAATCTGTCCTTTTTAAGCGTTCCGAGATGAAGCCCCGGCCTCAGCACCTTAAGCCCCTCAAACGAAGGCATATCCTTCGGAGCAAGATACATCTGATCGCCAAACATAAAAATGACCTTGCCATCAACAAGTCTCTTATCTGTATCGCCGGCAAAAGTTTCCTTCATAAACGTCTCAAAAACCTTTATCTGCTCTTTTCTTACAGGAACTATTCTGCCACCGGGCACATAGCTGTTCTTTACAGAAATATTCTCTCCGTCCCTTTTAAGAACGCACAGAAAATGCCCTTCACCCTTCACTTCATGCGGGAAGAGTCTCTTCATAAGTTCGCATTTAAAGTCATCATGTCTTTCCAAAAAAGCTTCAATATTATCCTCATTCTCCTCTTTAGAGAAAGTACATGTCGAATATACAAGCGTGCCACCCGGAACAAGCATCTTAGCAGCATTATCAAGTATCTCAGCCTGTCTCTTAGCGCAAAGAAGAACATTCTCAACGCTCCATTCATCGGTGGCATTATCATTCTTTCTAAACATACCCTCGCCCGAGCAAGGAGCATCTACCAATATTTTATCAAAATAACCGTAAAAAAAGTCAGCCAAATGTTCTGATGACTCATTTAATACCATGGCATTCTCTATGCCAAGTCTCTCTATATTCAAAGACAGTATCTTTGCTCTGTCCTTATTTATCTCATTCGTAAGTAAAAGTCCTTTTCCTTCAAGCTTACAAGCTATCTGTGTGGACTTACCACCGGGTGCAGCACAAAGGTCCAGGATCTTATCTCCCGGTTTCGGATCAAGGAAATGAACAGGCGCCATAGCACTTGGCTCCTGAATATAATAAAGCCCCGCCTCATGGTAGGGGTGTTTCCCCGGCGCAAAAGATGCATCATAATAAAATCCCGTTTCTTCCCACGGAACCTGCTCTTTTATACAATCGAGCTTATCTTTAAAATCATCATGAACTTTTAAAGTATTGAGCCTCAAAGCATGATATCTGTTATCAGCTTCAAATGTCTCAATGAAAAGCTCATAATCTTTGTCACCTAAAAGGTCCTTCATTCTGTTTTTAAATTCAACCGGCAACATAATATAACAAGTTCTCCTACTCTACTAAAAAGAGGCTATCTTGCTTTCGCAAAATAGCCTCTCCACTACATTTACCCAATAATTGTTCAGAAACAGCATTACTTAGCGTAATCAGTTGCTCGACTCTCTCTTATGATATTAACCTTGATCTGTCCGGGATATTCCATTTCATCCTCAATCTTCTTAGCAATATCACGAGCCATAAGTATCATGTCTGAATCTGAAACCTGCTCAGGAACAACCATTACTCTGACTTCTCTGCCGGCTTGAATAGCAAAAGAGTGATCAACGCCCTTAAAGCTATTGGTAATATCTTCGAGTTCTTTAAGTCTAGATGTGTAAGTTTCAAGAGTCTCTCTTCTTGCACCGGGTCTTGCTGATGAAATTGTATCAGCAGCCTGAACAAGAATAGCGATGAGTGACTGGGGCTCAACATCTCCATGATGAGCTTCCACTGCGTTAATAACAGTCTGTGATTCCTTGTACTTTCTACAAATATCTACACCAAGCTGGATATGTGAGCCTTCAAGCTCATGATCGACAGCTTTTCCAATATCATGCAAAAGTCCTGCTCTCTTTGCAACTCTGACATCGAGACCGAGTTCCGATGCCAATAGTCCACATAACTGAGCAACCTCTACAGAATGTTTCAAGCAGTTCTGGCCGTAACTTGTTCTAAATTTCATACGACCTAGAATCTTGATAACTTCCGGATGGAGGCCGTGAACACCGGCTTCTATGGCAGCATTTTCACCTTCTTCTTTGATCTTGGCAGCAACTTCTTTCTGTGCCTTCTCGACCATCTCTTCAATCCTGGCGGGATGAATACGACCGTCAACGATCAATTTCTCCAGTGCAATGCGCGCAACCTCACGACGGATGGGATCAAATCCCGAAATAACTACAGCTTCAGGTGTGTCATCAATAATAAGATCAACACCGGTCATTGTCTCAAGAGTTCTGATATTTCTTCCCTCTCGACCGATGATTCTACCCTTCATCTCATCATTGGGAAGCTGAACAACGGAAATTGTTGTTTCGGAGACGTGATCAGCGGCACAACGCTGAATCGCGTTAACAACGATTTCTTTCGCCTTCTTATCAGCTTCTTCCTTAGCTTCAGCTTCCATGGTCTTAATCATGACAGCTGACTCATGTTTCACATCATCTTCGACAATTTTCAAAAGATACTCTTTAGCCTGCTCGGAGGTTAAGCCAGAGATTTTCTCAAGTTCCTGTACCCTCTGTTCGTTAAGCTTAGTAACCTCTTCATTCTTCTTGTTTAAAG
>JAEEGJ010019436.1_pt1 | contig 14956 bp, 7 predicted proteins | sample 8958761 | NCBI WGS metagenome assembly JAEEGJ01 (sample SAMN16246546, study PRJNA631951) | gut metagenome | biome: gut microbiome; feature: rumen; material: RS-attached | host: Bos | place: Iran: Karaj | collected 2018-10 | reverse complement strand
GAGGCCCAGGGTGCACAGGAGGGCGGCAAGCGCTAAGGTTAGTTTCTTCGTCATATCGGATTACTTGTTACTTACTACAATATAGGTCGGGAAGTGGTCGCTGTAGCCGCCCACGAAGGCACCGTTCGAGAAGGTGCGCAGCGGCTGGCCGGCATACTGGCCTTCCTGCTGGACCATGAACGACGGGTTGAAGATGCGCGCATAGTACTTGTTCCGGACGATGGGCTGGATCTTCAGCGTGCCCTTGGGGGCGTTCAGGAGACTGTTGCTGACGACGATGATGTCGTAGATGTTGTTCTCGCCGCGGTAGTACAGGGAGCTGTAGCCCGCCTTGAGCATCGACACGAACGGGGAGAAGAAGTCCATCGGGCCGACTTCCTCCTCCTTCTCCCGGCCGTGCATGTACACGAACATGCTGTCGTCGGTGGGGTTGTCGTTCATGTCGCCCATCGCGACGATCTTGATGCCGGGATAGGCCTGCATCAGCCGCACGCTCTCCTGGTACATCATCTCGCCGCCGCGGGAGCGGAGGGCGCCGCTCTTCTCGCCCAGGCGGGACGGAAGGTGCGCCACGAAGAAGGCGAACATCTCGCCGCCCAGCATGCCGCGGACCATCAGGAGGTCGCGGGTGCGGAAGGCGTCCTGCTCCTCCTTGGTCATGCCGAAGTCGAGGTCGCTGTCGAAATTGAAGGGGATGGACTTCGACTCCAGCACGGTGAAGAGCTCCGGCCGGTACAGCAGGGCGACATCGACGCCGCGGCGGTCCGGACCGTCATAGTGGACGATCTGGAAGTTCGCGTCGGCGATTTCCGGCTGCATCACCAGGTCCTCGAGGACGTGGCGGTTCTCAATCTCGGACACGCCGAGGACGGCGTGATAGGCGTTGTTCTCGTCCCGCATGGCCCGGATGACCCTGGCCATGTTGGCGAGTTTTTTCTCATACTTGACGTCCGTCCACTCGTTCGCACCGTCGGGAAGATACTCGTAGTCGTTCTTCCCTTCGTCATGGTAGGTGTCGAAGAGGTTCTCCAGGTTGTAGAAACCGAGCACGTATCTCTTCTGCCGCTGCGCGAAGGCCGAGGCCGGCGCAAGGACCAGAAGGATCAGAAGGGTATAGATCAATCTTTTCATAATCCAATATCGTTTTTACCACCACCAGCTCACCAGAGCCGGGTTTTCCGTTTCAATCTTTTCCGCGGCGTCGTCGCCCACGGCGGCGGGAAGGTTCACGAACAGGTTGATGCCGAGCTTCTGCTCGAGGGCGCGGACCGACATCACGGAAGAATGGTTCTTCGTGACCGTCTGGCCGGCGATGGCCCTGTCGTGGTCCAGGTAGACGGCGCATCCCCGGTATCCCCCGTTCGCCGCGCTGGCCTTGCTGTAGGCGAGGACCGCCTTGTAATAGGCGACGGGAACCTTGATGGACTTGCCATCCACGTCTTTGGCCGTTTCCGTACTGCCCTTCACGACGCAGCCGGTGACGACATACAACGTGTCGCACCGGCCCGCCCATCCGCGGACCGTTCCTTCCAGCCGGGCCCAGATTTCACCGTTGAAATTGTATTCCTGCGGCGTCATGTTGGTCCCGTAGAAGGTGGCCACGTTCGCGGCGTAGTTCAGCCGGTCGGCCGAAGGGATCTGATGCCCCCGCGTCCAGCCGCCCCGGAACGTCGACGTGACAATGGGCTGCTTGGAGGCGGGAAGAAGCGGGTCGAGACCCCAGGCGTCGGAACGGCTTCCGCTCCCCCGCAGGGCGGTGTTCAGCGGATAGGCCACCCAATGGGCCACGAGGGCCTTCTCATCCCAGTAGAAGGAGTAGTTCCGGACGGTCTTCGAAGCGACGGTCATGTCGTGCGTGTAGAAATACAGCCCGTCATTGTCCTTCGTCTCGGGCAGTTCCATCCAGCGGCGTTTCGTGGAGGTTCCGGCGTTCGACTCCGGCTGCGGATCCTCGGAAGGGGCGTTCTGCCGGAGGGTGACGACGGTCGTCTTTCCGCCGCAGGAGAGGGTGATGTCGGCCGTACGGGCGGCGGTCCCGCCGTTCGCGTCATATTGCATGATCACGTCCGACAGGTCTCCCGTTCCGGAAGCCGGTGTGAACCGGACCCACGATGCGTCTGACAAAAGGGACCAGGAGCCCGCCGCCCTGACGGCGACGAACTGGCTGCCCTTCCCGCTGAGAACCTGGTTCTTGCCCAGAATCAGGACGGGGTCGGGGGTCACGGGCTGGTCCTTTTTGCAGGACACCGTTCCGAGGGACAGCGCTGTCAGGAGCGCCATCCCCAGGATACGGCCTATGGTTTTCGCGGCTTTCACAGCGGTGGCGGTTTCAGCGGTTTATTCGAATTCGACGGTCAGTTTCTCCATCCGGACTTGCGCGGAATCCGCCTGAAGGACCACCTTCGAGGCCGATCCGGTCCAGGTGACGGTCAGGGCGGACGTATCGGCAGTTCCGTTGCCGCCGCCTTCCAAACCCGCCATGTTCACGCAATACTGTCCGCTGCCGGTACCGGGCGTTCCGATGACGATCTTCTTGAACTTCTTCCCGGAAGGTGCGGTGACGGCCAGGGCGGAACCCTTATAGATGCGGACCTCGGCATCCTTCGGCGCCACCGGATTGGAGGAGGAAGTGTGCTTGTAATACCCCACCTTGACGCCTTGCGTCGTAGATGAGAATCCCTCGCCGTACGTTCCGTCCGTTTCGGCGGTCCAGGTTTGCGCCGTGCTGTTGGTGGCAAAGCTGACGGAATCTCCGCCAGGAGTATCGCCACCGCCGCCGGGCGTGCCGCCGTCCACCTTTTCGATGAACCAGGCGTACATCACCTCGATCTTCGACTCGCCCGTGTTCGCGTTCGTATAGGTACCCCGGTAGCCGCGGATCTTGATCTTGTCGCCATCGGCAAGGCCCAGGGACGCGTAGCTCTTGTCGTTCTTCGCGCCGTAGCCCAGTTCCGTGGCGGTCAGACCGTACACATACACCGTTCCGGTCTCGTCCGTCAGGTCGAAGTTGCCGTAGGTCGCGTTGATATTGCCGCCGATCGTGCCCACCAGTTCGTAAACCTGCGTGTCGGAATCCGGAGCCGCATTGAACTCGGCGACCGTCACGGCCTTCACGCCGGAAGGTCCCGGAGGCGTGTCGCCGCCCACCTTCTCGATGAACCAGGCGTACATCACCTCGATCTTCGATTCGCCCGTGTTCGCGTTCGTATAAGTACCCCGGTAGCCGCGGATCTTGATCTTGTCGCCCTCGGCCAGGCCCAGGGAGGCGTAGCTCTTGTCATTCTTCGCACCGTAGCCCAGCTCCGTGGCGGTAAGGCCGTACACATAGACCGTTCCGGTCTCGTCCGTCAGGTCGAAGTTGCCGTAGGTCGCGTTGATGTTGCCGCCGATCGTGCCTACCAGCTCATACACCTGCGTGTCGGAATCCGGAGCGGCGTTGAACTCGGCGATCGTCACAGCCTTCGCTTCGCCGGAAGGTCCCGGAGGCGTTCCGCCGCCGGTATCGCCGTTGAGGGAATACAGGTAGGCCTTGCCGGCCACCGTCTCGGGCGTGTTGCCGCGGTAGTTCATCAGCTGGCCGCAGATGATCACTTCGTCACCCACCTTGATGTCGGTCTGGCCGGAAGCGAACTTCTTGTTGCCGAGGTACAGGATACGGAAGCAGTAGAACTCGCCGGCGGAGGTGCCGTCCTCGGAGATGTAGAAGGAGGCGTTTCCGTAGGTGCCGCCGTCCGTGAAGGTGCCCTTGTCCGCGATGCGGGAGATGATACCCTTCACATAGACGTCGCCGGTCGCGTCATAGACTTCGTTGGAGGTCCAGGTCAGGTCCTTCACGGCGTTGGCCGCGCCGGCCGGGTTGTACGGATCATCCACGGTGCCAGTGCCCTTCGGGTCACCGGCCGGCGTGGGTTCGCCGCCGTCGCTGACCCCGTTCAGCTCATACAGGAACGCGGAGCCTTGGACGGTTTCCGGAGTGTTGCCCTTGTAATTGACGACCTTGCCGCACACGATGACGTCATCGCCCACCTTGATGTCGGTCTGGCCGGCCTGGAACTTCTTGTTCCCGAGATACAGGATCCGGTAGCAGTAGAACTCGTTGTTCTGCGAACCGTCATCGGAGATGTAGAATGTGGCATTGCCGAAGGTGCCGCCTTCCGTGAAGGTGCCGGCGTCGGCGATCTGGGAGATCTTGCCCTTGACATAGACCTCGTTGGGACTCTGCACATCGGAGCCGAGGGTCTTGACATACTTGTTGACACCCGCCACGGTGAACGGATTGTCCAGCGTTCCCACGATTTCCTCGCCCTTTTCACCCGACTGGGTGATGTAGAGGGTCTTGTAGTCGTAGTTGATGTTGAACTTGATCTGCTTGGCCCGGTTGTAGCCCGCATTGTCCAGGATGGTCACCTTGACCTCCTGGGCACGGCCGGTGCCGGCGCCCTCTTCGGGCGAGACGTTGATCCACGGGACCTCGTCCGCATCCCACTCGATTTCCGCCTTCCAGTCACGGGTGGCGGTCACGCTGAGGGTGATGGCCGTAAGGTCCTTGGTGGCCGAGAAGGATGCCTTCTTGGTCTCGTTGTCGACCGTGATTCCCGATCCTTCAATCTTGATGGACGGGAGATCGAAGTCCACCTCTTGCTCCTGGCAGCCGGTGAAAACGGCGGCCGCCGCGGCAAGGAACGTAAGGAAACGTGTTCTGATATTCATAAGAGACAATATTGGTTATTCAGTTTTACCGTTGAGGGAATACAGGTAGGTCTTGTTCGCCTCGGTTTCGGGCGTAGTACCCTGATAGTTCATGAGCGGGCCGGTGATGACCACCTCGTCCCCGACTTTGATCTGGGTATCTCCTTCGACCCACTTCCGGTTGCCGAGATACAGGGTACGGAAGACATAGAACTCACCGTTTTCCGAGCCGTCGGCGGAGATGTAGAACGAAGCGTTGCCGTACTGGGCGGTGAATACCTGGTCCACATCCTTGGACTTGGCAATCCGGGAAATCTTGCCTTTGACATACACCGGATCGGTGACGTCGTACACGGTGTTGGAGGTCCAGGTCAGATCCTTCACGGCATCGGCCGCTTCCGTCGGGGTATAAGGGTTGTTCAGCGTTCCCTTTTCATTGGCCCCGGTGATCTTGGTGGCGATGACGTTGAGGAACTTCCCGCCGCTGGAGAGACCGTTGTAGTAGCCGGTCACGGTGATGACCTGGCCGTTGAAGGCGGCGGCGCCGAGGGATTCCACCGGATAGACGATACTGCCCTGCTTGACACCGGTGTCCACCCCGTCGAATTCGACGTTGTAGTAGTTGCCGGAGACATGGAGGGTGCCGGTGAACTGGATGTACTCGGCGACGGAAGCCTCATAGGTGAGCGCTTCGGCCGTCACATCCTTGACGGCGGGATGATTGACGGTGGCGGTACCGGTCTTCTCCACGCTGGTGAGCGTGGCGAGTTCGGGCACGCCGTTGTAGGTGGTCTTGGTGGCAAGCACCTTCACCACGTCGCCCGGCTCCACAGCATTGGCGCCGCTGTCATAGGCGTAGATGGCGGTGGTGCCGTCGGAAACCACGAAGCCGCGGCCGGTCTTGGCGACCACGACGGACTCGAGGGTCTCCACGCCGGAATTGTCGGGCAGGGCCACGATTTCTGTGATGGACTGGCCGGTGGGCGGAACGCCTTCCTGCGTGACGGTGATGCTCTTGGAGGAGTTGGCGGCCTTGAACTGGATGGTCGCGGCACGCGAGGCTGTCGTCGTGTTCGCGTCATAGGCGAAGGAGTACAGGACGGCATCCCCTTCTCCGGCTGCGATGTCGGACACCCGCACCCAATCCTCGGACGGAAGGACGACCATGCCGTTGGCCTTGGACACGACGGAAACCGAGAAGGTACCCGCCTCGCTGCTCACGGTGACATCGGCGGGATCCACCTCGATCAGGGACTTCTCCACGCTGATGAGCGTGGCGTCCACCAGTTCAAGAGTGGTTCCGTTATAAAGGGTACGCGGTCCCTGGACCGTGATGACGTCGCCGGCATCCACCCCGAAGGTGGCCCAGCCGCCGGCATCCTTCGGATACTGGCCCTTCGCATTGAACAGGCCGTAGATGTAGATGGAACCAGTGTCGTCGGCGATGTACAGGTTGCCGTAGTTCGTGTTGACGATGGAGGTCACGGTGCCGCGGACGCGGAAGGTCTGGCCGTCGTTTCCGGCCATGACTTCGGCGATGGTCGAGAGCGGGGCCTCGACATTGCCGGGACCTTGCTGAAAGATGGTGAAACGCTGCTGCTTGCCGCCCACCGTCACCCGGAGTTCCAGCGAACGCTCGCTGTCACCGGTGTTCGGTTCGGCGAAAAAGACGATGTAGTCGGAGCCTGCGCCGCCGCTGGTGGGCGTGATCGTGAGCCAGTCGGGAATGGCCGACGTGTCGAAGGACCAGGAAGCGGTCGCTTCGTAGGCGGAGGAATTGGTGCCGCCCCCGAGCGGCAGGCCGATATAGGACTTCTCCACCCGGAATTCGGCGATGGAGGAAACCACCTGCTCCTGCGCGCAGCCGGCGGCGAGCGCCGCACCGGCGAGGATGGAAAGGAAGTAGGATCTGAATTTCATATCGTAACGCGCTTACAGGTTAGTTGAACATGTATTTGACGCCGATCTGCATGTACCAGCAGTTGCCCAGGGTGTGGGAGTAATCCCAGGTCTTCGCACCGGGCTCCACCATCGTGGAGAACACCGGAACGCCGTCCGTGTCGGTGTATTCGTACTTGAGGATCTTCGCATTGCCGCTGGTATCCTTGGGGACTTCGGGACTGAAGGTCTTCGCCACGCCCCAGCGGGAGTTGAACAGATTGCCGATGTTCTGGACATCCAGGCTCACCTGCAGGGTGTTCCGGACGTCTCCCATCCGAACGATGAAGTCGTGGGCGAAACGGAAGTCGAACACGTGACGGATCGGCTGGCACACCGCATAGGCCTCGGCATATCCGCCCTTGTGGGCGGTCAGGTACTCGTCCTGGCTCGCGAACGTCCAGTACGCCTCCTCGCTCGCCTGGTCGATGAAGCGGATCTCACTCTTGTCCCGGGGGATATACATCAGGTCGTAGGCGTTGCCGTCGCCGTTCAGGTCGTTGGCGTAGATGAAACTGTTGCCCGAGTAACGGAGACCTTCATAGAACAGGCTCCAGTGGTTGTGGGCGGCGTCCGTATAGGCGATGGAAGCCATGAAACGGTCGGGCAGGTTGTAGGAGGAATTGTGCAGGATGTTGTAGTTGGGGCCGTCCACGGAAGGGATGTACTTCCAGGCGGCGGAGGCGTTGGAACCCGGCATGCCGGTGATCTCCTTGTTCACGGTGTGGGTGTAGGAGGCGGTGATGCTCATGTTCCGCACCGGCTCCGTGTTCAGGGAGATGGAGGCGACGGAACCGTAGCCCTTGTCCGTGTTGGTGAGCACGTAGGCGTCATTCTTGGTGTACCGGTAGTCGGCGGGATAGATGTGGCGGTTGTCGGCGCCGTTGAAGGTGACCCAGCCCGCGTTGTCCTCCGGGATATTGTAGTTGGTGAGCATCACGCCGTTGACGGTCTTGTTGAAGATGTACTCGGCGCTGACGGTCAGCGGGAAGTCGAACGGGAAGGTGTAATCCACCGCGACGGAACTCTTCCACACCTGGGGCATCTTGAAGTTGTAGTCCACGCCGGCGACTTCGCTGGGTGCGGGCGCCGTCGCGGGCGTGATGGAAGTCGCATACTTTTCCGGGTCGATGCCGTTGAGGATCCTCAGGATCTCCCAGCGGTCGGTGACGAGTTTTCCGCCGGGCATCATCTTGCTCAGGACATCGGGGTTCGTCATATAGGTAAGACGGCCTTTCACGATACCGGCGTTGGTGGGCATGTTGGTGAAGAACACCAGCGGGATGCGGCCGGAGAAGAGGCCGGTGCCGCCGCGGAACTTCAGGCTCCGGTCACCGAAGACATCCCAGGAGAAGCCCAGACGGGGGCTCAGCTGGATGCTGGTCTTGGGCCACTTGCCGGTATCCACGTGCTTGCCGCCGAAATCGAGGGCCATCGTCGCGTTGTTCGTCATCACGTCGGCGTTGTTGAAGGACAGGTTGTCCAGGCGCAGGCCGGCGGTGAGTTTGAAGCGGTCGCTCACGGCCCATTCATCCTGGACATACGCGCCGACCTGGGCGAAACGGACCTTTGCGGAAGGATATTCGTCCCCGTCGAAGCCCCAGTCGAAGGCCATTTCGATCGGAGCGTTGCCCGACATGAAATCGCTCATGCTGGCGAAACGGAACATGCCGGTACCGTTACGCATGTACGTATTGAGCGCCATCTGGGCTTCCACGCTGGCACCGGCGGTGACCTTGTGGGCTCCCAGGTACAGGGTGACATCGTCCTTGATGTTCAGCACCGTGTTCTGCACCTTGTTGCGATAGGTGAACAGTTCGGTTCCGAAATCCATGTACGGTTCCTTGGCATGGTCCGAACCCAGGTCGCCGGCCAGGATCTCCACGAAGGGGAAGAAGCCGCCGTCGTTGCCGCGGACGTCCTGGATGTCGGAATAGGTGACCAGGAGTTGGTTGGAAATCTTGTCCGTCAGACGGCTGTTCAAGTCGGCGGAGACGGTCCAGAGGTTGTTCATCTGGTTGTACAGCGAGTTCGAGAAGACCAGGCCGTACTTCGAGAGCATGCTGTAGGTCATGCCGGCCACGTCACGGGACGTGGACGGGGCCGTCCACTTGTTGTTGTTGGTATAGTTGTACCGCAGGGACAGGTGGTGCTTCCGGCTGATGTTCCAGTCCAGGCGCGCCAGGAGTTTCAGGTTGCCCTGGTCCTTGTTGTAACTGCTGTAGGAACCCGGGTCATAGCCGTACTTGTCGATGAGGAAGTTCTTCATCTGCTCGGCCTCGGACGTCCGCACCCGGGTGATCATCCGGGTCTCATCCTCGACGCCGTCCTCGGAAGTGCGCCACTTGATGATTTCCGAGGGACTCGGGGTGCGCTCGGCGTTGACGAAGAAGAACAGTTTGTTCTTGATGATGGGGCCGCCCAGGGTGAAGCCGTACGTGGTCTGGCTTTCCGGCGTGCGCTCGAGGTCCACGCCGTCCACCCGGTTGCCGTGCATGTTCTCGTTCTGGTAATAGACATACGCCGTTCCCCGGAAGGTGTTGGTGCCGGACTTGGTGATGGCGTTGATACCGCCGCCGATGAAGTTCGACTGGCGGACGTCATACGGGGACACCACGACCTGGATTTCCTCGATGGCGTCGATGGAAATCGGGTTGCCGCCGCCCGGAAGCGCCGCGGACAGGCCGAAGTTGTTGTTCACGTTGGCACCGTCCACGGTGAAGTTGGCGGAACGTCCGGAACTGCCGGAGAAGTTCATGTTGTTGCCGCCGTAGGGCGAGAGTTTGGCCATGTCGGAGAAACTCCGGCTGATGGTGGGCATCTCGATCATCTGGCGGGAGGAGATGTTCGTCGAGGCGCCCGTCTTCTCCACCGCCGCGAACTTGGAGGTGGGAGCGGCGATGACGACGGCCTCGGAAAGGAACTCGGAGGATTCCGGGAGTTGGGCGTTCAGGTTGAACGTTTCGGCCAGGGTGAGGGTGACGTCGGTGTAGTTCACCTGCTGGTAACCCAGGCAGGAGACCTCGACCCGGTAAGGGCCGCCGGTGCGCATACCCTGGATGGTGTACAGGCCGTCAGCGTTGGTCACGGAGCCGTAGGACGTGCCGGAGGGCTCGTGGATCGCGACGACGGCGGCGCCGATCACCGGCTCGCCGTTCTGGTCCACCACACGGCCGCCGAGGGACGAGGTCGTCACCTGTGCGGAAGCAGTGATGCCCGCAAGCAGCATGGCCACCGCAAGCACAAGGCTTTTGAGGGGATTGTTCATGGTTATTCAGTTTAGCATATAGTTTCTCTAATTTGCGAATTTAACCATATTTTCTCAAAAGCACAAAAAATCGGAGCCCCTTTTCAAGGGGCCCCGAACAGGCATACTGGCTTGACTTGCAGGCTAGTTGAAGTAGTATTTCAGGCCAAGGAGGACCTGCCAGCACTCGGCGGCGTTGGAATACCAGGTCGAATAGGTCTTGGTCGGGAAAACGTCGTCCACCTTGTTGAAGGAGAACTGCGGGACACCGCGGCTGTTCAGGCCTTCATACTTGAGCGGGCTGATCAGGCCGGTGAAACTGTTCTTGTTGTAGCAGTCCAGTTTGCGGACACCCCAACTGCTGTTGATCATGTTGCCGATGTTGTCGATGGAAGCGCTCACCTGGAACTTGTGGCTGGTGGAACCGAGGCGGAACTTGATGTCCTTCGCCACGCGGAGGTCGAAGCGGTGCACGAACGGGGCGCGGGCCGCATTGGCCTCGGCATACTGTCCCTTGTGCGTGGACAGGTACTTGTCCTGCTCGACGAACCGCCAGAAAGCGTCGCGGTCAGCCTCGGTCGTGAAGGCGACTTCGTCCTTGCTGGCCGGGATGTAGATCAGGTCCGTGGCCAGGCCGTCGCCGTTCATGTCGTTGGAGTAGGTGAAACTGTTGCCGTAGGCGGAATAGCCGGTGTAGTAGAGGTCCAACTGGAGACCGCCGATGAGGTCGATGTAGTAGGAGACGTTGGCGGAAATCTTGTCCGGAACCACATACTGGCTGCGCTGGAGGGTAAGGAAGTTCGCACCGTTCACGGAGGCGAGGCCCTGGTAGGCGGAGTTCGCGGCGGAACCCGGCATGCCGGAGATCTCCTGGGATTCGGTCGAGGTGTAGGAGGCCATCAACTTGAGGTTGCGGACGGGCTCGGTCTTGACGGTCAGGTTGAACGTGCTGCCATAGCCTTCGCGGGAATTGGTCAGGATGTAGGCATTGTTCCGGCCGTAGGTGTAACTGCCTTCGTACATCAGGCGGTTGTCCGGGCCCTTGAACCGCTTCGTAACGGCGCTCTCGTTGATGTTCCAGTTCATGAGGCGGGTGCCCCAGATGGTCTTGTTGAACATCCACTCAGCCGTGACGGACAGCGGGAAGGAGGTCGGGAGGTTGATGTCGAACGCGAGGGAACTCTTCCAGATCTGCGGCATGTGGAAGTTCGGATCGACACCGTTGATGTCGGCGCTGGAGCCGATCTGGCCGTCCTGCGGAGTGACGTTGGTGTTCAGGCCGAGGACCTTGATGTAGTCCTCGTTGCTGGTGACGAGGTGACCGCCGGTGGTCTTGCCGCCGTTGAGGGTGGTCAGGACAGAGGTCACGTTCGGATCCTCCACGAGGGCGCCGTTCTTGAGGCTGTGGGAATACTTCACGGTGGTCTGGATCATACCGGCGTTCTGCGGCATGTTCGTGAAGAACACGAGCGGGAGACGGCCCTGGAAGAGGCCGGTACCGCCGCGGACGACGACGCTCTTGTCACCATAGACATCCCAGTTGAAGCCGATGCGCGGGGAAATCTGGACGCGGGTCTTGGGCCACTTGCCGGTATCCACGTTCCTGCCGCCGAAACTGATGGCCTTGATGGCGTTGTTCGTCATGAGGTCGGCGTTGTTGAAAGCGAGCATGTCGGCACGGAGACCGTAGGAGAGTTTGAAGTTCGGGGTGATCTTCCACTCGTCCTGGAGGTAGGCGCCGTACTGGTCGTAGTTGATGCGGCCGGCCGGGCTGGCGACACCGTTGTTGCCGTAGGTGTAGGCGAAACTGATCGGCAGGTTGCCCTGGAGGAAGTCCTCCACGGTGGCGAAGCGGTAGTAACCGGTACCGTTGCGCATGTAGGAGTTATGGGCCATCTGGTGCTCGTAGGAGGCACCGGCGGTGAGGGTGTGGGAACCCAGGTAGAAGGTCATGTTGTCCTGCACGTTGAGGACCGTGTTCTTCACGCCGTTGTTGTAGGTGAAGAGTTCGTAACCGAGGGAGGTGTAAGGAACATAGCCGCCCTTCTCGTCGATGCCGGACATGATGTCGATGTGCGGGAACGGGGAGGACTTGGAGCCGCGCTGGTCATTGATGTTCGAATAGGTGGCCAGCAGGCGGTTGGACATCGTGTTGGAGAAGCGGCTGTTGAGTTCGGCGGCGACGGACCAGACGTTGTTCATCTCGCTGTACATGTTGTAGGAGAACGGCTGGGACACGGCGCTGGCGCGGTTGTAGTTGCGGTTGCGGAAGTTGTCGTCGCAGGAGTTTCCGTTCGGGCCCACCCAGTGGTCGTTCTTCGTATTGTTGTAGCGGACGCTGAGTTTGTGGGCGTCGGAGATGTTCCAGTCGATGCGGGCCAGGAGTTTGCGGTTCGCATCACCGCCGGGATAACTGGTGACGGAACCCGGATCGTAACCGTAGTCGTTCTTGAGTTTCTCGGCGACCTGGTTCAGGACGGACTCCTTGGAAGCGTCGGCGCGGTCCTTGATGACCTCACCCGGCTTGTTCTGCATCTCGAAGTTCACGAAGAAGAACAACTTGTTCTTCACGATGGGACCGCCGAGGGTGAAACCGTACACCAGGTTGGACTCGGGCTTGCGGTCGCCGAGGTCCTGGCCCATGAGTTTGTTGCCCCGGAAGTTCTGGTTGCTGTAGTAGGTGTAGGCCGTGCCCTTGAAGGTGTTGGTACCGGACTTGGTGATGGCGTTGATGCCGCCGCCCACGAAGTTGGACTGACGGACGTCATAGGGAGCCACGACCAGTTGGACCTCCTCGATGGCGTCGAGGGAGATCGGGGTGCCGCCGCCGGGGAGTTTGTCGGAAAGGCCGAAGTTGTTGTTGAAGTTCGCACCGTCCACGGTGAAGTTGGTGGAACGGCCGTCGGAACCGGCGAAACTCATGCCGCTGGCGTAGGGGCTGAGTTTGGTGAGGGCGCTCAGGCTGCGGCCGGAGTTCGGCAGGTTCATCATTTCCTCGTTGGAGACGTTGGTGGAAGCACCGGTCTTGGTCGCGGCGAAGCGGGAGGCCGGAGTGGCCACGACGACGGCCTCGGAGAGGGATTCCACGTCGTCATTCAGATAACCGTCCAGGACGTAGTTCTCACCGAGGGCGAGCTTGATGTCCGTGAACCGGACGGTCTGGAAACCCAGGCAGGAGACCTCGACGATGTAAGGACCGCCGGTACGCATGCCCTGGATGGCATACAGACCTTCGCTGTTGGTCACGGCCCCGTAGGTCGTACCGGAAGGAGTGTGGGTCGCCACGACGGCGGCGCCGATGATGGTTTCGCCCTTGGTGTCCACGATGCGGCCGCCCAGGGAGGCGGTCGTCACCTGGGCATAGGCGACGGTGCCCGCGATCATCGAAACGACGGCGAGCAGCATGCTTTTAAAAGCTTTTTTCATAAGTTGAGAATATAGAATAAAAATACCTTTACGCTTAACCGAGCGCAAAGGTACTATTATTTTCGGAAAAAGAAAAGGCCTTCCGGCCTACAGCCCGAAAGCTTCCTTCACCCGGGATACGCTGTCCAGGAGTTCCCAACCGAAAAACTGGACGATTTTCCGCTTCCCCTGAACAGTAACGGCCTTTGTATAAGGCGTTCTGCCCATATGACCATAGGCTGCGGTAGGCGTGTAAATTGGGTTCTTGAGACCGAACTTCCCGATGATTTTCGCCGGGCGGAGGTCGAAGATTTCGCTCACTTTCTTCGCGATTTCACCGTCTTGGAGACCGTTCTTCGCAGTCCCGTACGTGTCCACGAAAACGCTCACGGGCCTGGCCACGCCGATGGCGTAGGCGAGCTGGACAAGGCACTCATCCGCCACGCCGGCCGCTACAAGGTTCTTCGCGATGTATCGCGCCGCGTAGGCCGCGCTGCAGTCCACCTTGGAAGGATCCTTGCCGGAGAAAGCGCCGCCGCCGTGTGCGCCCTTGCCGCCGTAGGTATCGACGATGATCTTGCGGCCGGTGAGACCGGTATCGCCGGCAGGGCCGCCGATGACGAATTTCCCGGTGGGGTTGACCAGCAGTTTGAACTGCCCGTCGAAGAGGGCCGCCGTGGCCTCCGGCAGGCTCGCGATGAGCCTCGGAAGGACGACGGTGCGGACATCGGCCTCGATCTTGGCGTGCATCTGGGCTTCACTGCCGAATTCATCGTGCTGCGTGCTCAGGACGATGGTATGGATGCGCAGGGGCTTCCGCTCTTCGCTGTATTCGATGGTGAACTGCGCTTTTGCGTCCGGCCGCAGGTAGGGCATCAGTTGCGGCTCATTGTGCCGGATGTCGGCAAGCAGTTTAAGCAGTTTGTGGGAGAGCGAGAGCGCCAGCGGCATATATTCCGCGGTCTCCCGGCAGGCGTAGCCGAACATCATGCCCTGGTCGCCGGCGCCCTGCTCTTCGGGCCTTTCGCGCACGACGCCCTGGTTGATGTCGGGGCTCTGCTCGTGAATGGTGGAGATGATGCCGCAGGAACTGGCGTCAAAGCCGTATTCCGCCTTGTTGTAGCCGATTCTCCGGATGACGCGGCGGGCGGTTTCCTGGATGTCTACCCAGGCTTCGGAGCGGACTTCTCCGCCTACGATGACCAGGCCTGAGGTACAGAAGGTTTCGCACGCGACTTTGGACTCCGGGTCCTGGCGGAGGAATTCGTCGAGAATGGCGTCTGAAATCTGGTCGGCAACCTTGTCAGGGTGCCCTTCGGAGACACTCTCCGATGTGAAGAGATAGTTCATTTTAGCATTTTTTTCGTTTACCGGGGTTGCAAGCAGTCAAATCTTTCCCCGTGGGTTTGTTATGGACCGCAAAGATACGGATAATTTAGATTCTTCCAAATAATCCCTCCGGTCCCGTCTCCCCGGGAAGCGGCTGCCTACATTGCCTTGCTTTGGTGTTCGTTGGATTGCCTGGTAAGACGTCAAAAGGGCCCTGGGATTTATGAAATTGGCCAGTTTTCTAAACCGAGAGGGACCAAAGGACCCTGCCATTTGATTTTTTGAGCCAAAAATGCTAGTATGCGGGTCCTTCCGGGCAAGTCGTTCATGGAGGCCGGTACTTTTCCC
>JAEEGJ010019431.1_pt1 | contig 14959 bp, 11 predicted proteins | sample 8958761 | NCBI WGS metagenome assembly JAEEGJ01 (sample SAMN16246546, study PRJNA631951) | gut metagenome | biome: gut microbiome; feature: rumen; material: RS-attached | host: Bos | place: Iran: Karaj | collected 2018-10 | reverse complement strand
CGTATCGCAATTGGCCGCATCACCCGCGGAACGCTCAAGGCTGGAATGAACATTTCCCTCTGCAAACGCTATGACATAGTCGAGAAGCAGAAAGTGAAAGACCTGATGGTGTTCGAAGGGCTGGAGAAAAAGAAGATCCAGGAAGTGCAGTGCGGCGACATCTGCGCGGTTGTCGGCATCGACGGTTTCGAAATCGGCGACACGATTGCAGACTTCGAGAATCCGGAGGCCTTGAAGCCGATCAGCATCGACGAGCCTACGATGAGCATGCTCTTCACCATAAACGATTCACCGTTCTTCGGCCAGGAAGGCAAGTTCGTAACTTCACGTCATCTTAAGGAGCGTCTGGAGCGTGAACTTGAGAAGAACCTTGCGCTCAGGGTAAAACCTGGTGTTGGAACCGATTCGTTCATAGTTTATGGCCGAGGCGTTCTGCACCTGTCTATCCTTATTGAGACAATGCGCCGCGAGGGCTTCGAACTGCAGGTGGGCCAGCCCAAGGTGCTGGACAAGACCATCAACGGCCAGCGCTGCGAACCTATAGAAGACCTTACCATCGAGGTTCCTGACGAGTTTGTCGGCAAGGCCATCGAGATGGCAACCCGCCGCAAGGGAGCCCTGATCCGTATGGAATCTCACGACGGTCGCACCCATCTCGATTTCGACATCCCTTCACGCGGTCTTATGGGACTGCGCAGCAACCTGCTTACAGCCAGCCAGGGAGAAGCAATTATCGCACACCGCTTCAAGGATTACGAGCCTTACAAGGGTGACATCGAGAAGAGGGTGAACGGTTCTCTCGTGGCAGCCGAGACCGGAGAGGCAGTTGCCTACGCCATGGACAAGCTTCAGGACCGCGGCCGCTTCTTCATCGATCCGGGCGAGCAGGTCTATATGGGACAGGTGATAGGGGAGCATACCCGCGAGAGGGACCTCGTGGTGAATGTTTGCAAGACCAAGAAGCTCACCAACGTCCGTGCTGCAGGCACCGATGAGAAAGTGATGCTTCCTCCTCCCGTGAAATTCAGTCTTGAAGAGGCTCTGGAGTACATCCAGGAGGATGAACTTGTGGAAATAACGCCGAAGTCGATGCGAATCCGCAAGATACTTCTCGACGCTTTGGCAAGAAAACGCGCTCAGGAGTAAAAGTTTCAAAAATTTTACTATATTTGCAGCCCACTTTGCAAGACCAGCGCCGATGAGCACGATGATCATACCTGTAAAGAATACCGTCAAGGGCTCTCAGAGTTTTGATTTTAAGGTTGATAAAGGTTTCCTTGAGGAATTCGGAAATGATTTCATACTCGACACGGACTGTGACGTGCATGTGGACGAGGAGAAGAAAGGGAGTTGGATTGAAGTTCTTTGCAAGATAAAGGGAACAGTTGTCGTCGAGTGTGACAGATGTCTGGACCCGCTGCCGATAGAAGTCGACCAGGAACAGTTGCTCGTGGTGCGTTTCGACAGCGATCCTGAGACTGTGGAGGAGGAAGACGACAATGTTCTGATTCTCCCCGAAGACCAGGTGGAACTCGATCTCGGACAGACCGTGTACGATTTCATCTGCCTCAGCATACCGATTGTAAAGGTGCATCCCGAAGGGCAGTGCAACCCCGAAATGATGGCTCGCCTGAAAGAGCTTGAAGCCGTCGAAAAGCCCGAAAAGAATGCTCCTTTCAGCGGTTTGAAGGATTTATTGAACAAAAACAAATAAAAACTATTAATAATGGCACATCCTAAACGAAAAGTCTCTAAACAGCGCAGAGACAAAAGAAGAACACACGATGTAGCTATCGTCCCCACAATGACGACTTGCTCAAACTGCGGCGCTACTGTATTGTTCCATCGCGTTTGCCCTGAGTGCGGTTACTATCGTGGCCGTCAGATCATCGTCAAGAATTCTTAATTCTAGACGGTTTTCAGTCCTCGGACTGAATCGAGCCCTGTTAGTTCAACGGATAGAACGGAAGTTTCCTAAACTTTAAATAGTGGTTCGATTCCACTACGGGGTACAAAAGAGGAATTTTCATTAAATTTGAAAGTTCCTCTTTTTGTTTTGCATAATGGTCATTGCCCTGGATATGTATGCGAGCGCTGGAGTGGGTGTCCTTGCCCTGCTCCTGGGAATGTTCTTCACGCGGAAGATACCTTTCCTCAGGCGCTACTGCATTCCGGCACCCGTGTCCGGAGGTCTGCTTGTCTCGCTGATTACCCTTGTCCTGTATTTACTTGCAGGCGTTGAATGCAAGTTTGACGGTACGGTGAAAGATTTGTGCATGATGCTCTTCTTTACCTCCGTCGGTTTCCAGTGTGACCTAAAGGAACTCCGCAAAGGCGGCAGGCCACTGGTAGTGCTGACCGCGTTGGTGGCAGTGCTTATCGTAGTGCAGAATCTTATCTCCCTTGGGATAGCAAAAGGCCTTGGGCTGGACCCTCTTGTCGGAATGGCGGCGGGTTCAATTCCGATGTGCGGAGGTCACGGCACTTCTGGCGGTTTCTCTCCGCTGCTTGAGCAGATGGGCCTCACCGGTGCATCATCCATCACGATGGCTGCCGCAACTTTCGGCCTTGTGGCTGGATCTCTGCTGGGCGGTCCGTTGGGAGAGGCCCTCATCCGCAGGCATCATCTTGCCAAGCCTTCATCTCCAGGTGACGTTCTTGCCAGCGTTGAGGCAGGCGAGGCATCGGCATCAGCCCGTCAGGTTCGTTCATTGTCCAAGGAGGATGCGTTCCGGGGCTATCTTGTAGGTGCCTGTATGCTGATGATTGCTATGGCTCTTGGTTCCGGGGTGAGCAAACTTCTCGCTCTCACCGGAATTACATTCCCCACATATTTCGGCTCTCTTCTGGCAGCCTGCGCCTTGAGGAATACCGTCGGCCTGTCAGGAAAATGGACTTCACGGCTCAATGTCGCGGAGGTCGTGTCGATAGGTGACATCAGCCTTCAGCTTTTTCTCGGTATGGCAATGGCCAGCCTCCGTCTTTGGGAACTTGCATCGCTTGCCCTGCCGCTTGCATTGATTCTCGCGGCACAGGTGGCATTCATGGCATTATATGCAGCCTTCGTGGCATTTCCACTGCTTGGCAGGAATTACGACGGTGCTGTTATGGTGAGCGGACTATGCGGTTTCGGGCTAGGAGCAACGCCTAATGCGATGGCCAATATGTCTGCGGTATGCTTCAAATATCGTTATGCGGTAAACCCTTTTATTGTCGTCCCGATAATCGGAGCGATGTTCCTGGATATAATCAATACGGGAGTGATAACAATCTTCCTTAATCTTATACACTGACTATGAAACGACTGTTGCTTCTTTTCTTTGCCCTGGCCCTGACCAGTTGTGCTTATCGGGCACCGCTGATAGGTATCAGCGGCTCATATGCTTCTGAGGGCGTAGGTTCGACGACACTGAATACCAACTATTCCCAGGCCATCAGCAAGGCCGGAGGCGTGCCTGTCGTGATTCCGACTTTGAGCAGCAGGGAAGAGGCTGATGCGGTCCTGGCAAAACTGGATGGCATAGTCTTTTCCGGCGGAGAAGACCTTGATCCTTCTTTGTATGGCGAGACAGTCTTGAACGAGACTGTGTATGTGAATTCTGTCAGAGATGACAGTGACGTCTTACTTGCCAAGGCTGCCGTGGCTTCAAAAAAGCCCATCCTCGCTATTTGCCGCGGCGAGCAGTTGATGAATGTCGTGCTCGGCGGTTCCCTGTATCAGGATCTTGCAGAGCAAAAGCCTGAAAATGTGGGGCACGGTGGCACCGTGCACAAGATTCTTGCTGAGCCAGGGAGTCTGCTGGCAAAACTCTACGGCACTGACTCTCTCGAGGTCAATTCGAGCCACCATCAGGCTGTCAAGGATGTTGCTCCAGGTCTTAAAGTAACTGCCTACAGCAGCGACGGCGTCGTGGAAGCCTACGAAGGCAACAATCTGATTGCCGTGCAGTTCCATCCCGAGAAGCTCGTCCGCGCCGGTGACAACAAATGGATCGAGTTCTTCAAGGTGTTCATAGCACGATGCCGGTAGTTTGCGCTGCAATGTAAAGGGTACAAAAAAAAAGAGAAACCGTCAGGTTTCTCTTTTTTCGTGCCCAGAACAAGACTCGAACTTGCACGGACTAATGCGTCCACTACCCCCTCAAAGTAGCGTGTCTACCAATTTCACCATCTGGGCTGGTTTTTCCTTGAAAGGGATTGCAAATATACACCGAAAATTCATATATCCAAAAAAATTCATTAAGTTTGTTAGAATTGCAAAAACTACTGAAATGCGCCCGAAAATCATATTATCAGCCCTTCTGATCCTGATGTCACAGATGCTCGGTGCTCAGGATTTCAAGACCCTGTACGGTCTTGTCACCGACGCAGGTGACGGCAGTCCGCTATACCTTGCCTCAGTCAACTTGGCTGGCAGCAACATATCCAACGTCACTAACTCAGACGGCGTTTTCTCGCTCAAGATACCCCTGGACACCAAGCCTGACGCCAGGGTCCGCATCTCATATATGGGCTATGACCGCTACATAGTTCCAGTTTCATCATTCGAAAAGTCATCTGCCGACAATCCTCTCCGGATAAAGATGATACCGTCCATCATATCTCTCGATGCTGCCACGATCATCGACCTTGACGCATATTCGATGTTCCTCTATGCATATCGCAACATCAGCAAGAACTATCCTCAGGAGCACGAGGCTATGACAGCCTTCTACCGCGAGACTGTTATGAAGAACAGTTCCAAATACCTGTCGATGAACGAGGCCGTGCTGGATATAGCCAAGGTTCCATACTACTCCGGAGCATCAGACAAAGCCGGCATCTATAAAGGCCGAGGCAGCTCCAACTACGACGCCACCGATTCGCTGCTCATCTCCTACAAAGGAGGTGTGTCGGCAGCGCTTCTGCTCGATATGGTCAAGACACCTTTCGCCGGAGTCAGCCTGCAGAACATCAACGAAGCGTTCAAGTACTACGACTTCAAAGTCGGCGTTCCTGAAACCATCGAAGGCCGGGACTTCCACGTTCTCGAATTTGACCAGAGCGCACTCGTAAATTACGCCCTCTACCGCGGACGCATCTACATCGATCCGGACAGCTATGCGATTGCGCGCGTTGAACTGAACCTCAATGCGGAGCAGTTCCCTGAGGTAGTGGCCGAATATGTCCGCAAGATTCCCAAGAACACCAAGATGGAAATGGTATCGGCATCCTATATCATTAATTACAAGGAGGCTGAAGACGGAAAGTGGCATTATGACTATTCCCGCTCAGAGATAACTATCTCCGCCAGGAAAAGGTACTCCCTTTTCAAGACGCAATATCGCATCACTTCAGAGATGGCCGTCACAGACCATTATCCCGGCCGTCTCTCCATAGACGATGAAAGCCTGATGAAGTTCGGCGATATTATGGCTACAAAACTGGAGGACTTCACTGACCCGGATTTCTGGGGAAGTTACAACATCATCGAACCAGACAGTGAAATCGACGTAATCATCCGAAGGATAATCCGTCAGCTGAGGAGAAGAGAACAATAGCGGCTCTATTGCTCTTTTGCATAAAAAAACCTAATTTTGCGGCGGTTTTTCGCAGAAATATTACTAAAAACATAAATCAACAACTATAATTCCTATTAAAATGCGCATTATTCGTATATCAGGACGTGAAATCCTTGATTCTCGTGGAAATCCCACAGTAGAAGTAGAAGTCGAACTCGAAAGCGGCATCATCGGCGTTGCAGCTGTTCCCTCAGGAGCATCAACCGGTGAAAACGAGGCCCTTGAGCTTCGCGACGGTGACAAGAAACGTTATGGCGGAAAAGGCGTTCTCAAGGCTGTTGCCAACGTGAACGACGTTATCGCTCCCGAACTTATCGGAATGAGCGCTCTCGAGCAGCGCGCCATCGACAAGGCCATGATCGAACTCGACGGCACTCCTACCAAGAGCAAACTCGGTGCAAACGCTATCCTCGGCGTTTCTCTTGCAGTGGCACACGCAGCTGCCAACTATCTTGGTCTGCCTCTCTACCGCTATATCGGTGGCACCAACACTTATGTTCTTCCCGTTCCGATGATGAACATCCTCAACGGTGGTGCTCACTCTGACGCTCCGATCGCTTTCCAGGAGTTCATGATCCGTCCCGTAGGCGCAACCAACGAGGCTGAAGCCGTACGTATGGGTGCTGAAGTTTTCCACGCTCTTCAGAAAGTGCTCAAGGCACGCGGCCTCAGCACTGCAGTAGGTGACGAGGGTGGTTTCGCTCCCGCACTGAAGGGCATCAACGACGCTCTCGACTGCATCATGGAAGCTATCGTGAAGGCTGGCCTGAAACCTGGCGAGGATGTTACCATCGCTATGGACTGCGCAGCTTCTGAGTTCTGCTTCGTAGAGGACGGCAAGTTCTTCTATGACTACAAGCAGCTCAAGGACGGCAAGAAGAAAGACCCTCGCGGCCGCAAGCTTTCTACCGACCAGCAGATCAAATATCTGCAGCAGCTCTGCGCTAAATACCCGATCGACTCTATCGAGGACGGCCTCAGCGAGGAAGACTGGGAAGGCTGGGTTAAGCTCACCAAGGCTCTCGGCAGCAAGTGCCAGCTCGTTGGCGACGACCTCTTCGTTACCAACGTGAAGTATCTCCGCAAGGGTATCGAGATGGGTGCCGGCAACTCAATCCTCATCAAGGTCAACCAGATCGGTTCTCTCACCGAGACTCTCGACGCTATCGAGATGGCTCACCGTCACGGCTACACAACCGTTACCAGCCACCGCTCAGGTGAAACTGAGGACACCACCATCGCTGACATCGCCGTTGCCACCAACAGCGGTCAGATCAAGACCGGTTCGCTCAGCCGCACCGACCGTATCTGCAAGTACAACCGTCTTATGAAGATCGAGCAGGAGCTTGGCGACTGCGCAGCTTACGGCTACAAGAGAATCAAATAATTGCTGATTCTTCTTTATCCCGGGCGGTTCCTGCCCGGTAACATTAACCCCGGATGTCGTATCATCCGGGGTTTGTTGCCAAATAATGACTATATTTACATCGTTATGGCAGACAATTATTTAGAAAAAAGGGCCGAGGAGCTGCAGCAGAAACGCAAGGTGGTGGTGCATCGCGGCGTGCCGCTGGAGTCTCTGCTCAAGCGCAACCGCAGTTTCCGTGGCTACGACCGTTCTGTCGAAGTTTCGGAAGAACAACTGCTCGAGATGGTGAAAACCGTCACCTGGGTGGCTTCGGGAATGAACGCCCAACCTCTTCGTTTCCGCCTTGTTACTGGTGAGGAAGCAGCAAAGGTGCATCCCCTTGTGAAACTCGGTGCTGCTCTTCCCGAAGAGCATCTGCCTCATCCCGGCGAAGAGCCTTCCGCTTACATCATAATATGCTCTGTGGTTGAAGAGAACCGCATCGTGGATATGGACCTCGGCATTGCGGCTCAAAGCATTCTTCTCAGGGCTACAGAAATGGGCTTGGGCGGCATCTTCATCCTCAATTTCAAGCCCGATGCGGTGCAGCAGGCTCTGTCGATGACAAGCAAGCCACTTGCAGTGCTTGGAATCGGCAAGCCGGCAGAAAGGATATTCCTGATGCCGTGCAATGAAGGCGATCCGCTTGCATACTATCGCAAGGACGGAGTGCACTACGTTCCTAAAATCAAAGTAGAAGATTTAATAATCAAATAGTTTCGTTCTATTATGGCATACGAACAGATACTGATACGCATTGCGGGCAAGGACAGGACAGGACTTACAGCGGATGTAATGGGGATTCTCGCCCGATACAATGCTCAGGTTCTCGATATAGGTCAGGCTGACATCCATTCGTCCCTTACTATGGGGATACTCATCAGAATTGAAGACAAGAATTCCGGAAGTGTAATGAAGGAACTGCTCTTCAAGGCTACAGAACTTGGTGTTACAATCGGCTTCGCGCCTGTATCCGATGATGAATATGAAGAATGGGTGGCAAGGCAGGGCAAGAACCGTTATATCCTTACGATTCTGGGGCGCAGCATCGGGGCGACTCAGATAGAGGCGGCATCGAAGGTGGTGGCAGCTCACGGTCTCAACATCGACAACATAAGGCGCCTGACAGGCCGCATGAGCCTCCGCAATCCTGTGCATAACGTGCGTTCCTGCATAGAATTTTCAGTCCGGGGCACTCTGACAGACCGCGAGAAACTGCAGTCTGAACTGATGAAACTTTCTCCGGAGATGGGCTTCGACTTCTCATTCCAGAAAGACGATATGTACCGCAGGATGAGACGCCTCATCTGTTTCGATATGGATTCGACACTTATTCAGACCGAATGCATCGATGAACTTGCGGCACGTAACGGTGTCGGCAAGAAGGTGGCGGCAATCACGGCAAGCGCGATGAGAGGGGAGATTGATTTCAAGGAGAGTTTTACAAGACGTGTCGCTCTGCTCAAGGGACTTGATGTGAGTGTAATGCAGGAGATTGCAGACAATCTGCCTATGACTGAAGGCGTTGACCGTCTTATGTCTGTCCTCAAGACCTGCGGCTACAAGATTGCAATCCTTTCCGGCGGTTTCACCTTCTTCGGCGAATATCTCCAACGCCGTTACGGCATCGATTACGTATACGCCAACGAACTCGAAGTAGGGGAGGACGGCAAGCTAACAGGCCGGTACGTCGGTGACATAGTCGACGGCCGTCGCAAGGCTGACCTGCTGAGACTCATCACCCAGGCTGAAAAAGTCAATCTCGAACAGACGATAGCCGTGGGCGACGGAGCCAACGACCTGCCTATGCTTTCGACAGCTGGACTCGGCATTGCCTTTCACGCCAAACCGCGTGTCGTGGCCGGTGCTCAGCAGTCAATCAACACTATCGGAATAGACGGTGTCCTCTATTTCCTCGGCTTCAAGGATACCTACCTGGGCGAACTTGGAAAACTCACATAATATTTTCTGGTAATGAACCTTACTCTGCCAAACGGTTTCCCCATCCCGACCCCGGGATTCGGAACATACAAGACTCCTGACGGGGAGGTTTGTGTAAATGCCGTCCGCGAAGCGATTGCGGCCGGCTATACCCACATCGACACTGCTGCCTTATATGGAAATGAATGCTCTGTGGGAGAAGGCGTACGCCAGAGCGGAAAACCACGCGAAGAACTGTTCATCACCAGCAAGGTATGGAACACTGAACGTGGTTATGACAAGACCCTGAAAGCTTGCGAAAAGTCTTTGAAAGACCTCGGTATGGACTATCTGGACCTTTACCTGATCCACTGGCCGGCCAACAGGAAGCAGTTCGGAGACAAGGCGGATGACATCAATGTAGATACCTGGCATGCTATGGAGAGGCTGGTTGAGGAAAAAATGGTCCGTACCATCGGCCTCAGCAATTTCTACTCTTCACATATGGCGCCTGTTCTTGCTTCGGCCAATATCGCTCCTGCAGTGGACCAGATTGAATATCATCCGGGACTGATGCAAGAAGAAACTGTTGCAGCCTGCCGCGAGAACGGCCTGCTGGTCGAAGCCTGGAGTCCGCTGGGCAGGGCCAGACTGCTTGACAACCCGGTCATTCTGGACATTGCTTCAAGTCACGGAAAGTCGGCAGCACAAGTCATCCTTCGCTGGGTTATCCAGAACGGTGTCCTTCCGTTGGTGAAGTCTGTCCACGCAGAGAGAATCCGTGAAAACTTCGACCTGTTCGGTTTCACTCTCGATGCGGGGGAGATGGCCGCAATGTCTGCGCTTCCAGAGGCACGTTTCGGCTCCCATCCGGATACGGTTGAGTTCTAAAGAAAAGCCCCGTCGGATTCGGCGGGGCTTTTCTATTGGGTTTTAAAGAGTTTTCTGTTTAAGCTTCTCGATGTACGCGTCGATGCGGATGAGTTCGTCGGCAATCTTGATGCTTTGCGGGCAGTGGGACTCACATTTGCGGCAGCCGGTGCAGTGGTCGGCCTGGCGCAGTGTCTCGACTGCCTTAGAGTAGGTCGTCAGATAGTGCCTGCGAAGCTTGCGGAAATCTTTCTGCTCACTGCTCTGCGGCAGCGTACCTTCGGTGATGATGGCATTGTAGTGTAGCAGGATGCCCGGGATGTCGATACCGTATTCGCACGGCATGCAGTACTGGCAGTTGTTGCAGTCTATCAGGGGATAATCCGACATCAGTGCAGCCATCTGCTCCATGAAATCGAGCTCCTCCTGATCCATATACTTGAATCCTGTGAAAGTATTCACATTGTCGATGAGATTGTCCATATATGTCATGCCGCTCAGGGCGCAAAGTACACGCGGATGTGAACCTACGAAACGGAAGGCCCACGATGCCAGGGAGGCGTCCGGATCCCGTCCCTTGAGCAGATTTGCCACATTGTCGGGCAGACGCACAAGACGGCCTCCGAGCAGCGGCTCCATAATCACGATCGGAATCTCCCTCTTGTCGAGCTCCTGGTACAGATATTCTGCATTGACGTTCCTGCCGGGATCTGCGTGAGTCCAGTCGAGGTAGTTCATCTGTATCTGGATGAAATCCCAGTGATATTTGTCGTGAAGGGCCAGAAGGCTGTCGATGCCTCTCTGCTGCCCGTGGAATGAGAAGCCCAGATTGCGTATATGTCCCGCCTCGCGTTCGGCAAGCAGGAAGTCGATGACGCCATTCTGTACGAAGCGGCGGTTGAAGACATCCTCGCCGCCAATGTTGTGCATCAGATAATAATCGATATGGTCGGTCTGGAAATTCTCAAACGACTGACGGTACATCTGTACGCTCTCCTCGAACGTAGGCATGAAACTGCGGGTATTCGAGAGTTTCGTGGCGATGAAATAGCTGTCGCGCGGGTGGCGGCTCAGTGCCTTGCCGGTGGCAGCCTCGCTCTGGCCCTGGAGATACACGGGTGCTGAGTCAAAATAGTTCACGCCGTGCGATATGGCATAATCCACCAGTTCGTTGACGCTGTCCTGATCGACCACGTCGCGACCGTTTTCGTCCCTTTTCATCTGCCAGCGCATGCAACCGTATCCCAGCAGCGACACTTTGTCGCCGTTCTTGGGATTGGTGCGGTACTCCATCTCTCCGGTCTTTTCGGCAGAAGCCTTGTTTGAAGACTTGGGGGCGCAGCCGGCTGCTGCGGCACCGAGAGCTACACCTCCGATGCCAAGATCCTTAATGAAATCCCTTCTGCTTATATCTTTGTTTTCCATTGTGGTTCCTCCTAATCTTGTTTGTGGACGGCGAGTCCGTTGACGTGAATTGCGCTTAAAGGTCTTGACGGGCACAGGTTCTCGCAGGCGCCGCAACCGATGCACTTGGCTTCATTCACTGCAGGAATGAGCAGTGAAGCAGGATCGCCGGGATCCTTGGCCACCATTGTGATGGCCTCGGCGGGACAATGCCTTGAGCAGTTGCCGCAGTTGACTCCGTCCCTCTCAACGATACAGAGGTCTCTTTCAACGGTAGCCACACCGATGTGGAACGATGTCTTCTCCTCTTTGGTAAGCGGCTCGATGGCTCCGGCAGGGCAGACCTGTGAGCAGATGGTACACTCCGGACGGCAGTAGCCGTTTTCGTATGTCATATAGGGCTGCATAAAATGCATAAGGTCGGTAGAGGGCTTCAGGACGTTGTTGGGGCACTGGGATACGCAAAGCTGGCAGGCAGTGCAGCGGTCATAGAAATCCTTGACGCTCTTGGAGCCGAAGGGGGTGAGGGGTTCGGTGCGGTTGTGGCTGACCTTGGGCAGGATTTCTGCGAAACCTCCGTCATTTTTCCCGGCGTCCAGGTCCTGGGCCTTCAATGCGGCAGTGCCGATTGCAAGAGCCGAAGATGTCAGGAATGCGCGGCGGCCGGCATCTGACTTTCCGTCACCGGCAGCTGAGGTTTTTTCTGCCTTTTTGCCCTTGCCCCAGGCAAACTCATAATGCAGCGCGTCGAACTTGCAGTTGTCGATGCAGTCGAAGCAGGCGACGCAGCGGCTGTAATCCACCTTGTGGGAAGCTATGTTGATGCAGGAAGCTTTGCAACGCTTTTCGCAGGTCTTGCAGTCCTTGCACTTTTCCGTGTCGATCACCGGACGGAACATCGCGCAGCGTGAGAAGAAGCTGAGCAGCGTGCCGACAGGGCAGATGGTGTTGCACCAGGTGCGGCCGTTCCTCCAGGCGAGGATGGCTATTACGACGAGCGTAACTGCAGCTATGATGGCTGTAGGCAGCATCGGGTGTTTGATGCTGGTGACGATCCTGCCGAAGGCGCTGTACGGCTCGATGAGGGCCACGAACGCCTGGACTCCGAAGATCACTGCCGCAAAGAACAGTGTCCACACCAAATAGCGGAGCCAGGCAACTTCCTTGGAAGACGTGAAACGGTTCTTCTTACCTTTGCGGCGGCCGCTGATGTTGGAAACGATGTCCTGGAAGACACCGAGCGGGCATATCACTGAGCAATAGACCCTTCCCAGTACGAGAGTCACAATCACCGTCAGTATGATGACAAGGAGATTGAGGGAGAGGATGGCGGGCAGAAACTGCGCTTTGGCAGTCCAACCGAACCATTTGTAGACGACACCTGCCGGGTCGAGGAAAAGGACCGTGATGGCGATGAAGAATACCGCCGCCAGGATTATTCGGATTTTTCTAAGCATAGTTGTTATTGCAATTTAACCTGCAATATTGTAAAAAAAAACGCTTTTATGCAATTTCTTTCCGTACGTTGCGCTGGGCGAGGATTACTCCGGCGATGACTATGGCGATGCCGGCAAGTTCAACCCAGCTGAATGTTTCGATACCCATAAGGTATGATGCGGCAGCTGAGATTATCGGGATGGTGGCTGAGAATATGCAGGCACGTGTGATGCCGAGATGCTTGATGGCAAATACATAGCAGCTGAAAGCGCCGCAGGAGCACAGTATCGCAAGGAAAAGCAGAGGTCCGACCGCAGGCGCCCTGAAGAGGCTGACAAGCGGGAAATCCCCTTTGGCAAGCAGAAAGAAAGGCAGGAAGAATACTGATCCGATGCAGAACTGCCAGGTATTGATGGTCAGGGCGGAATACTTGTCGACAAGCTTGCGCACGGTGATGGAATAGCTGCAGGAAGCGAAGACCGCGAGCAGGAGCAGTGCGATACCCCACCAGTAGACTGAGGTGGACGGGTCTTTCTTGAGAACCATCAGCAGCGTGCCGGGCAGCGTGACAAGGACTCCCAGCTTGGCGATGGCGGCCAGTTTCGTCTTGTAGAAAAGCATATCGGCGAACATCGTTACGATTGGGATCAGCGCGATGATCAGGGCACTGAGGGTCGGGGAGTTTGTCGCCTTGATGCCGAAAGTCTCGCCTATGAAATATAGGAAAGGCTCGAAGAAAGCCAGCAGCAGGAACCACTTGACGTCGCTCCGTTCGACTCTGAGGCTCTTGCCTGCGACCAGGCAGATGGCGACCATAGCCACGGCCGAGAGGAGCATCCTGACGAATATCAGGACGAACACCGGAATCTGCTGTTCGCCTGCCAGTTGCTGTGTCCAGATAAAGGACAACCCCCAGCACAGCTCGGCGAACACAATGGCTGCGTATGATCTGAAGGGTGCGTTCATTTGTCGCAAATATAGGCTAATTTGTGATGAGTGCTTGCTATTGCCGGGGGGAAATGGTAAATTTGAAACGTCAATTAACGCCCATTTATGAAAAAACTTCTATTACTTGGTTTCCTGCTGGCGCTTGCCGCCTCTTGCAACCAGTCTTCCAAACCTGACCTTAAACTCAACGACCTCGAGTATTTCGAGACTCAGGGCGTGAATGTCTGGGTCTACAGCAATCTTTTTACCGGAGGTTTCAACGATGAGAAAAACTCCGGAATTGAAATTATCCACCACGGTGTGAGGACCGTCCAGGGCGGTGCCATCAGGCTCAGCAACACTCCCGAGCAGTGGGACCTTGTGCCGAGTACACCTTCCAGGACCGTAAACAAGGATGACAATTCAATTGAAGTCGCCCTCCGTTACGACCAGTTCGATTTCGATTCACGCATCATCGTCACCGGAAAGGGAGAAGAAGTTGAGATTGCAGTCTATCTCGACAAGCCTGTTCCCAAGGAGCTTGAAGGCGATGCCGGTTTCAATCTTGAATTCCTGCCTTCGCAGTATTGGGCCAAGACTTATATAATGGACGGCAAGTATGACCGCTTCCCGCGTTATGTCGCCAGCAACACCGTCGCAAGACCCAACGAGGAGAAAGTAGTGCAGTACCGCGGCTACAGGACCTACGATGACCGTGGCACGGGCGAATTCGTAGATCCGCTGCCTCTGGCCCAGGGACGCGACATCATAATGGCTCCCGATGCCCCGGAGCGTATGATCGAAGTCAAGTCCGCAGATGCCGATATGATGCTTTACGATGGACGCGTAATAGCCCAGAACGGCTGGTTCGTGCTCCGCAGCCTTCTGCCCGCCGGAAAGACCGGAAAGGTCCTGACCTGGACTGTGAAGCCCCACGCTATCCCCGGCTGGATCCGTGAACCCAACATCGGTTTCTCACAGGTCGGCTACCAGCCCGACCAGCCCAAGGTGGCAGTTATCGAGCTTGACAAAAAAGACAAGGTGAAATCAACCGCATCAATCTTCAAGGTAGACGAAGACGGCAGCATCAGCAAGGCCTTCACCGGCAGCGTCAAGGAGTGGGGTTCCTACTTCAAATACAATTATGTGAAGTTCGACTTCTCCGATGTCCGCAAGCCGGGTGTGTACTTTATAGAATATGACGGTGTAAAGACCAATAACTTCATCATCAGCGACGATGTCTACAGCCATATTACCGACGCCACCAGCGACGTGTGGATCCCTATCCATATGAACCATATGACTGTCAATGAAGGTTACCGTATCTGGCACGGCGAGCCTTTCAAGGAGGGATATCTCCAGGCTCCGGTCAACACCAGCCACTTCGACCTTCACTCACAGGGTCCGACCACCGACACCAAGCTCAAACCGC